>LFCJ01002294.1_pt1 | contig 13754 bp, 12 predicted proteins | sample 643141 | NCBI WGS metagenome assembly LFCJ01 (sample SAMN03766243, study PRJNA286221) | soda lake metagenome | biome: soda lake; feature: Kulunda steppe; material: water; isolation source: sample B1-Br-g2 brine of Lake Bitter-1 | place: Russia: Kulunda steppe | collected 2010-07 | reverse complement strand
CGGATCACGGAATCTGTCGATTCCGTTGATCCGCGACTCCCCAGCGACACAGTAGTTCCGTATTGATGAACGATCTATGAGACTGCTACGAAATCGTCTCGGCATGGAGCTGCTATCCAACTACCAGCTTTACACATCTATTCTACACAACCAAAGAATACCCACCCAGATGAGACGGATTTTGTAATTCAATCAGAAATCAGGGGTGCTGCGGATGACGCACATATGGAGATAATTGCCTCACTCACGGAGTACACAAACAAGACAAAAGAGTCATTTCCAATGGTGCAAGGATTACTACCATACCTATTATTTTCTAGGTACGCGGGATTTCCTGTACTTTTGATTGCCTATGAACGTTTAAAAAACCGTATAGAAACAGAAGATCACACTAAACTCGTTCTACACGACGTGGAAGTTGATCATAGAGCTGTTGTTGAGGATGTCGCACAAGCCACAGATGTGATTATTGAGGATAATGGTGAAAATTTTGCATTTAAATCAACACCATTGGATGTCATTTCAATTGGTTTGATCGCTTTTCTGATAGACCAAGTATTTTCGATATTCATTAGAAAACTAAGATATCCGTGGACAGGCCCTAATCTTATGTTATTTACTTCCTCGGGACGAGATCGAAACGAGTCACTTGTTATTAATGAATTATCTCTGAAAACAACCGTTGTTACTTCTCTCCGAACTACAACTTGGTTACGCCGCGAATATGAAACGGATTATGAAGATAACGTATCGATTCGGCCACTCAATAGCTATTCTTCGTTCACAACATTGTATAAACAGATTCTAAAAATAATGTCTCTCACAAATCAATCAATAAATAATGAGTGGGAAATTGAGTCGGGGATTACTAAACATCTGGAATCCGACCTAGGTGTCAAGATGCCGCACACGGTTCACTACGCGTGTACTGAGGCGACTTCGAACGCTGTTCAACAGGTACTAAGCTATTACACTATTAAACAAGCTTTGAATAAAGAAGATCCTAATAAGATAATAGTTCGTGGAGACTCTCCAAGGCCACGCTGTGCGCTGGCAGCTGCTGAAGAACAAGATATTGATCTGTACTATCTCCCCCACTCTGTCACATGTGGATATGAAGTATTACCGGCACAAGAACAGACAACGCAGTTCATGCCAGGACCGTACGAAATGAATTACTTACAAAGGTCCGCTCTTAGGTATTGCCTTCCAAACCTAGTTGCAACTGGGAGACCAATTCATGAAGAGTACCGCAGACAGATTAAAAAAGATTCCTTATTTGATAAAGAAACATCTATTATTCTTGTAGCTACTCAACCATTTGATGACCAAACCCGAAAGCAATTTATCAACGTTATTTTAAATGGTCTCCAATATTTTCCCATCAAATGTGAAGTATTAATCAAAACACATCCTTCAGAAAATAGTAAATTCTACGAATCACACATAGCGAATCAAAATAAACTAAATTCAGTGACTATCAAAAGTGGACCAATAGGACCGTATCTAAAACAAGCCGACCTGACAATTACGATAAATTCAAATGTTGGTTTCGAGTCAATGATCATTGGCACCCCAGTAATATCATATAACGAATGGGCGCCACAGTTGTCAATTTTCCCATACCTCCAAAGCGATGCAGTACCCGTTACTCGAGAAAACAACGAATTTGAAAAGTTAATCTCTGACTTAGACTGTGATGGATTAAAACAATTGAACAAGTCACAAAAAGAATTTATTGAGTCTGGTTACTACTTTGAAGGTTCTATACAGAGGATCAAGAAGTGTATTGAGTCGGAATCTTCCCACAGTTGAATTAAATGGGCATTCCCACATTATATCCATAATTATTTTATGTTATGGGCGTACAAAGATATACTTGCCAAGTTATATAATTCATAATACTGAATTCAGAGGTATTGATTAGTTTGTTATCCGTAACCATTGGCACTGTCTAGTTAGTAACCTCCTCAGCTGGCGTCCGATCATCTGGTGATTGATGCAGTCGCTGGCGGGTATAATAATGTGCGAACTGCGAACAACAGCGACGGACGCTCGACCGACTGCCCACCCACGAATTATAGAAGTGGCCGATTCTCATCTTGAGTGTCTAGAACCACTTTTAGATCTGTCCCGTTTCAAATTGATAAACACTTCGAGTAGACTATTTCCCAGAGTTCATCGGTATCTCTGCAGTACTCGAACAACGCCACTTGTTCCCAGATAGGAGAGTCATCTGAGTGGACATATTCTCAGATCTTCTCCATATCCGAACGCAATCAGACGAATAGAGGAGAGCCACCACCCATAACGGCGGCACTCCGTTCACTGCGAGACGAATTTAGCCGTAGGTTCGTAGATGCGTGTTCCATCGCGTCCGAATCGCTCGAATTGCCTCCGGCACGCCACCCAGTAACGGGTGGCGCTGCCGGAACCACTCAATCAGGAGACATCCAATTATCGTGCTGAATATCTCGAAGAGAACGCCATTCAATGATTGTGAGTGAAAGTTCTCAATACTTGTATACTGTTTGAGTTCTCTAAAGAAGATTTCGATCATCGTGCGAAGCGTGGAGATATTCATCACCTCGACAGGAGCGTACGCTAACGACAGCGTCGTCAGGTACGCGAGTTTCTCACCATCAATATCTTCAAAAATGATTCGCCGAGATCATTCACCAGTCTCAGCAAACCCAATCTGTTCGTCACGAAGATGTTGTGTCCCCGTTCATTGTAATTTTGACATTTTTGATGTGCTCGAGCACTTCCGCACGAGCGTCTGCTTGGAGGAGACAAATGAAATCAGTACCATGTTCCTTGCGATCACAAAATTAGCTGTAATCAAGGTATCCACGGTCAAAAATATAAATCGGCGAGTCAAGATCCGCAAAGACCTCGACATCGCTCTGTAGGTGCTCAAATTGGGTTGGTTCGCGCATTACGCCAAGGTGATAGTGACACCAAGCGGATGCTTGGCGTCACCATCTACACGCGCAGAAACATTGAGATAAAGCCCTTTCTCATCAGGACGAATCTCATGCAAGACCTCAACATTTGAGCGTTCACTCGGAACAGAAACTGACTGAGTGATGATAGATTAGTTGCATCAGTGGCTATGACCGCGCGGTCAAGCCAATCGAATCGTTTGCGCTGGACACCGCGTTGGTGGTACAACTGGGAGCAATGAAGCAACTCGAAAAAGAGACGAACGACCGCACGGTAGTCGCGGTCGTCGTTGATGTCCGCTCTCGCTCCCAATATGCAATATTCACCGTTTCTAACGTCTCCCTGAGCAGTTTTGGGGATAGCATAGACAACTCAATCCACGGACTGCTCACTTCTCAAACTGGCTTAATTAGACAGTGCCTTATTTGAAATTATATATATATATATATATATATATATATTAACATATTCTTGCTATAAGTTGCTGCTGGCAGGCGATTAGTACATATACTATGGCTTGTGCTCTGAACACCTTCAGTAATCAGAGTTCGTTCGGTATGGTGGTTGTTGACAATAAAAAGGGTATAGGGATCTTTTTTAAATCAGTTGGCAGAATCAATAGCGGACTCTAGGAAGGGCTTCATTCCATCTTCATAAGTCTCGTCGATAACATCCTGAACCTGATCAAATGCTTCCCAGCTGTTCTGTCTCTGCTCCTTGATAAAACCGAATACATCATCAATAGCGGTTGGATTCGGTGGGGCTATCAAGTTCTTACGGGAAGGAAGAATATTATCATACCCACCTAAACTTCTCAGTGCAAAATATATACCCTTGACCGGAATTGAATTATGTATTTCACCGAGATGACGTAGAGCACCTTCTCTGGCCTCAAATGCCGGGAATCCTGCAGTACCTAGAGTTTTATTTAAACCCTGAGAACGAGAGTCTTCTGCAAGCACAATCGATGGGCGTCTCCAACGAAGATGTGCGAGGTGTCCGTGTTTCCGGTATCCAACGTGAAGATCGGATTCTCGATAGAGATCTAAATTCTCAACATTATGGCTGGCGTAGTGAATATCCCACCCAGTACTTCGAGCAGGTTCGAATAATTCACGATCAACGTCGGTTGGAGCTGAGTGAAGTACCATAATGCGATCAGTATCAGAGAACTGGCGGGCAAGCCTTCGTAGTAGTTCTTCAGCTTGTTCAATATAATGTGATGAATGTGGAGTTGTGAATACGAGTTGATCTATATTATCCGGCTTGTGAAATTCTTCATCAGTAAACTCGGGGTCATACCAAGCGGGATCACCCGTTAAAACGGTTTTATAGCCATTCTGACGCAGCATTTGACCAACCCATTCTGTCCTAACTGGCATTTCTCCATTTGGACAATCCTGAACAACTTGATCAAGAAATGACTTAGTCGAAGACTTCAATTCTCGACTTTCCAATTCCTCTTTGTCACCGGGATAGAAATTGTGTGCCGCTCCAATCGGAATTATCGGTACTTCAACTTCAGCAAGATATTCTGCTATCCGATACATATTCGGTCGGGTTGACGATTCTAAAATAGGGAATCCAAAACACAAGATTCCATCAGAGCTATTAACATAATCAAGACGGGAAGTGAAGTCTTCACGCCGAAAATGAACGTTAATATCTGTGTCGCCGTGTATGTCTTCAATCAGTTTTATTGATGCGTCTGTGATGAGTTGATCTCCGACATTTCCTGATGCATGATGAGGACACGTCGTGAGCCCGATATACATATAAAACAAATAAGTCAACTATATACTAAAAGTTCCGGTAGTTGGATAGCAAGACCAAGATACATCGCTCAGTGATGCCTCTCGTCCTTACCGAAATTCTCCCACTTAGAATCAGTCGATCACATTGGGTTAGAGGAAGTGTCTGCTTGGATGTAGTGTGAAACAACCAAAAGCAGACAATCAGATCGAAGAAGAACACCTGCTTAATTTTGTCGTCAACAGCCTTGGTGACAAGCTTCCAATAGATCTCGGAGAAGACGTAGGGATTTCGACAGAGAATCTTTACGAGGTCCTCGGTCAATCACATCTGCGAGACGACCGAAGACTCTCCACACGCCAATACCGTCGGTGGACACCTTACCGATCAGTTCGACCTCAATACCGTAGAAGAGGTTGGAAACACGCTGCTCCAACAGGATACTGTCGAAACGCTCCCTGATCGGTCGGTGGAGGTCGTCGCCGACCTCCACCCCAATCCCTACTACGGCGATGAAGACGAGACAGAGGCTCTCTACTCTTCGCTGGCTAAGACGACCACGTTCAACGCCTATGCGACACTGTACGCACGGGTGCGCAACAAACGCTACACGCTAGCGGTTCGCCAGATGGTCGCTGGCGAAACCTCAAGTGACGTTCTCAGTGAGTTCCTCGAACTGCTCGATGGCCTTGACCTGCGCATCAAGGCCGTCTACCTTGATCGAGGATTCTACAATAGCACCTGTTCGGCTCTGTAGTTTCGGTACACGGCGGCTGGTTTCATGGATATCGAACGCTCCGCCGAAGGTTGTAGACAGTTGCTTTGAGCACCATTTCACGGAACTCCATATTCCAACTTCGCGCACGCACGGCGGAGCCGAACGTGCGCTTGATCGACGAGAAGACGGTTTCAGACATGGATCGCTGGTGATACCGAATTACTGTCCGTACGTGCGTTATGGGCGTGATCGAGCGATAAGTAGATGCGATGCTTGATTAGGGGACGAACACCGTTTCCACGGAATTCGTCCCTGAAAGCTTTCGAGTCATACCCACGGTCTGCAGCTAATGAACGTAGGTGGCCGCATTCAAGCGGGCGACCTGCGGGCCAATCTTCGCGTCGTGTTTCTTGATCGTCGTGCAGTAGATGTCGGTGATGTACAGTGTTTCGACATCCACCAAAGCGGTGACTTAAATGCTCGAACTCGGTAGGGGGTGCGGTTGGCGTAGTGTCTGCTCGGTTAATCGCGGTCAAAGCCTGCTGCATCGATAGCAGAGTGACCTGTGCGTTTCTTGGTTGATCGGCCGAGAAACGCACGCCACGTCTTCATTGGAATACGGCCAAACCAGGTGCAGAGAAATGTAAAGTGGGGAAGTCTCGTGAGACCGATTTCTCCGGTGATCCCAGGCATCTCGCTGAGCAAATCAATCGTTCCACGATATGATTTGCCCAGCTCGATACGGAGCGCATTGAGAACGAGCATGGCCCATTCAGCGAACCCGCGACCCCCGTGGGGGTTGGCGGGTTCGTCGGGATTATCGACAACTAGTTTAGCTTTCGTGACCGCATTCCGGGTGAAGAGACGGATTTCTGAATTCAAAGTAATCTGTCTCTTCGCTTTCTACATCAATAAAGGAGCTTTCGCCGTTACGTCTAGCGAAACTACAGAGCCAATTAGTTGTCTATGACAAGTGTTCTGTCGACTGACCCTCGGGCAAACGAGTAAAATGCAGCATGTCGTGGGGTCCAACTAAGCAGGATGGTTCTGTACACGACACATAGCTATCCCATACGCAATCCACTCTGCTGTGCACACGACGACGTACGGTTGTCTTCTTTGCGACACGTACAACACATCTTCCCGTTTATAACCATGTGTAACATAGTCAGTAGTGAACGATGACTACAGTTACTGCTGTCATTCAGGCACGTGTTGGATCGACTCGCCTTCCAGGCAAAGTAATGTATCCTCTCGACGGCACACCAGTGCTTGAACACATCATAGAGCGCGTATCTCATGCGGACAGTATAGACAATGTCATCGTTGCAACATCAACGGAGCCACGAGACGATGTGATCGCCGAGCATATCCAAACACGCGGGACAGAGGTAGTCCGAGGGAACGAACAGAACCTTGTGAGTCGGTTCGGGCGCGTTGTCGACCAGTATGAACCGGACATCATCGTACGGATAACCGGTGATAACCCACTCGTTTCGCCCGCCTTCATCGACGACGGTATCGACCGTATTCGAAACGAAAACGTCGACTACGTCAGTGAGGGATCAGAGCGAACGTTTCCGTTGGGCAGCAGCTGCGAACTGTTTACTGCGAATTCGTTCGCTCAAGTTCGTGCGTCCGCAACTACTCCACGTCACCGTGAACATGTGACAGTCTACTACAAAGACCGACCCGAGGAGTTCGAGACATACGATATCAAGTCGACTGAAATATTTAAAGACAAACAGTTTCACGATCGAACCGATCTTCGATTAACCCTCGACAAACCGGCAGATTACCAACTGTTTCGGACAGTGTATGAAAACGTAGGGTACAGTGGTATTCTCGATTTACAGGATGCCATTCGGTATATCGACGGCCATGATATCGCGACGATTAACGATCATGTCGAACAGAAAACAGTGTGAGAAGGTTGCGTGGTCCAACCGGAACGAGTGGTACAGAACCGTTTAATAGAGGTCGGTTAGTACACAGCAGTCATAATGACTCGGGGTAACTCTGCTCTCGTTGTCGGGTGTGGTTCCATCGGAACACGCCATGCACAAAATCTGTCGTTATTGGGAGTCGATGTGTCCCTCTACGATGTCGACAGTAGCAGAGCGGAAGCAGTAGCGAAGAAGGTAGATGGCACACCACATGACTCACTCACAGCAGGATTGGAACCGAACCCGGATATGGCAGTTATAGCAACTCCATCGAACCACCATACGACGCCTGCACGAACAGCGGCTGATGCTGGCTGTGACCTATTTATAGAGAAACCACTGTCCAATACGATAGACCAACTGCCGGCTCTTCTGGAGGTGATTGATGAACAGGATCTTACAACGATGATCGGCTGTAATATGCGGTTTCATCCGGCGATCACAACTGCCAAAGAGTGTCTTGACGACGGTCGTATCGGAACAATTGTTTCTGCCCGAATCGAAGGAGGAAGCTATCTCCCCGACTGGCATCCGGCAGAAGACTACCGTGGCATGTATTCAGCAAAAAAAGGGGTCGGTGGCTCCCTGTTAGATTTCATTCATGAAATAAACTACGCACAATGGTTGTTTGGAGGTATTACCGCAGTATCGGCGATGTTCGGTGACAGTAGTTCATTAGAAATCGAAACGGAGGACACGGCCGCACTGATTTCAAGAACAGCCACCGAAACGATTGTCGAGTTTCACCTTGATTATGTACAACGAGACTACAGTCGCTCATATCATATAATCGGTGAACAAGGCACGCTCCGGTGGGAGTGGGAACAGTCAGCAGTGCGACGGTACGATCCACAGAACGATACGTGGATCACTGAAGCAGCGTGGGATGATTGGAATATGAACCAGATGTATATCGATGAGATGGAGCACTTTATGTCGTGTGTAGAGGATGCCCGTGAGACGATTAGCTCAATACGAGATGGTTACAGCGATCTCGAAGTCGCCCTTGCAGCGAAAGAATCAGCATCGTCTGGAGAACATGTTACCATATGACAGCACACACACCTATTACTGAACTATTTGATTTGACAGACCAGGTTGCAGTCGTGACAGGTGCGCCCGGACAGTTGGGTCAAGCAATAGCCGAAACAATAGCTGAGCTTGGAGGCCATGTTGTAGTCGTGTCTCGTACCGAATCAGCGTGTAAAACGCTGGCCGATAGCCTCACAGAGCAGTATCAGCGGGCAGTAAGCGTTCCTGCTGACGTAACCGATCCGGATGAGGTAGAAGCGATGGCAGATACAGTTCGTGACGAGTTCGGTCGATTAGATATACTGGTCAACAACGCCTACGCTGGAGAGACACCAGAGTTCGAAGAGATGTCTGTTCAGCAGTTCAACGATGGAGTTCAGTCCGCACTGACAAGTGTCTTCCTGACGACACGAGAGACGCTTCCGATGTTGCGGGAAGGCAGTAGCTCTATTATTAATATTGCTAGTATCTACGGTGTTGTGGCACCCAATCACATGATCTATGGTGGCACTGGACTGAACAACCCGGCTCAGTACGGGGCTGCGAAAGCAGGCGTCATTCAGCTTTCGCAGTGGCTCGCAACCCGGTATGCCGCCGATTGCATCCGATCGAACGCGCTCACGCCCGGAGGTATCTACAACCCGGAGTTTGAGTCGATACAGGATTACGAAGAAACATTTGTTCCAAACTATGAAGAACTGACCCCACTTGGTCGTATGGGACGGCCCAGGGATTTGAAGGGTGCTACTGCGTTTTTGGCCTCCGATGCCAGTTCGTGGGTCACCGGACAGAACATCATTGTCGACGGAGGATGGACGAGTTGGTGATGGCCTCCGATGAATATGAGATCGTGCTTCGAGTCGACGGTGGCCCACAAATCGGTTACGGTCACCTCATTCGAACGAGTTCGCTCGCCGAAGAACTACTCACACAGAATAATACAATAACTGTCGCGACAGCTACACCGAAATCAGCAGAGTCAGTCTTCCCAGATCAAGTCGACATCATCAAACTCCCGTCACGAGATGATCCCAAACCGTTCGTCCAATGGCTCGCAACTTCATCACCAGATGCAGTGTTCATAGATGCATACCCGGTCGACACCTCCTATCAACAGGCAATTCGAGAACACGCCCCACTCGCAGTGCTACAGGACGACGCTCGACACGCCGTCTGTGCTGACTTTTTTACAAACGGGAACCTATATGCGACAGATCTGGACTACGAATTCGTTGGTGACCCACCAAAGACCTGTTTTGGTACTGAATACGTGCTTTTGCGACGGCAGATTCGAGAGTTGGTAGCCAACGAACCACCGTGGCGGGAGCAACCAGAGCGTGCCATCATCACCATGGGGGGGAGCGATATCGGCAGACTGACGCCAACGGTGGTTCGGGCATTCGACGGCCTTGATCTTCGAGTCGACGCCATTGTCGGGCCGGGCTGTTCGGACGCACAGGAACAGGCAGTTCGGACGGCAGCGACCGAGACTGACGCCGACGTGCGTGTCACGCGCGATCCCGACGATCTGGTCGACCGCATGTTTGAAGCCGACATTGCGGTGAGTACGGCCAGCAGTACCACCTACGAGCTCCTCGCACTCGGGACACCGATTGTAAGTATTCCAACCGTTGACAACCAAGAATCGATTGCGGCAGCACTCCGTCAACGAGACGCCGCAACGGTACTAAAATGCAGCGACAGCGAAGATGCGTTCCGGAATGCAATCACGGAGTACGTACGAGACACTGGGCTGCGGCGTAGACGGCGGCAGAAGGGACGTCAACTCGCGGATGGTGGCGGAACAGAACGAGTCGCAACAGTGATCACAGAGCTTGTAAAATAAAAGCATGAACGGCTCGACAGTTGCACACTGGATCGGTGACTGTATCCATCCGGCTACCAAAGACAAGGTATCATGCAGACAGTTATCGTCGGGAATCGAAAGTTAGCCCGTCACCTGCTCCGACAGATTCTTATAGAGGAGTGGAACGTGGTTGGAGCACTTGTTCCGGCTGGCGGGTTAGCGGCAAAGCAGGCTAACTTCGTCCCCGTTTCCGAGCTTGTGGCCGATACCACGTGTGAAATTCACGAAACAGAAGATATCAACAGTACCGAGACGTTCGAGTGGCTCGACTCACTTAATCCGGATCTCTGTCTCTGTGGCGGCTGGTCACAGATCATCAACGAGCAGGTCCTGGAGATACCTAACCGCGGCTTTCTCGGCTTCCATTCCAGTCGGCTCCCCGAGGGCCGAGGAGGGGCTCCTGTAAACTGGAGCCTGATCGACGGCGCAGATGAGGTGTGGATCTCGCTGTTCCAGTATGAGCCTGGTGTCGATGCTGGCGACGTGCTCGCCCAGGGGTCGGTTCCGGTTGAGCAGCGGGACGATATCGGGACGGTCTTCGACGCGCTGGCCAGCGAAGCGTGCCGACTGACCACTTCTGTACGGATCGACCTCGAAGCCGGGGCTGGCGATACCAAGCCCCAATCGCTGTCAGCGGCGAGCTACCGACCGCGCAGGCAGCCTCAGGATGGTATCATCGACTGGCACCGTGAGCCCGACGCCCAGTACGACTGGATTCGAGCCCAGACTGATCCGTATCCCGGGGCATACACCTTCTACCAGGAGACGAAGCTTACCGTCCGGGAGACAACATTAGTCGATCTCTCAGTTGGAGACGCCGTACCCGGCGAAGTTATTGATATCACTCCTGGCGCAGGGGTCGATGTCTGCACGGGAAGCGGAGCGATCCGTCTCACGCGTCTCAAGCCAGACGACAGACCCTCTCAGTGGGCCGACCGCTACGCATCCGAGGTAGGACTCTCATCAGGTGAGACGCTGGGTCGGCAGCATGCCCCAGATGATTGGCGGTATACCGGTATCCGTGGTCCAGAAGTACCGACGACATTCGACACGAATCTCAGACTCGGCGAGAATGGTAAAATAACCCTCGTCTCGTTTGCTGGATCGGCATTCGATCTCAGCGTGTCGGTCACACTCGACGGTGCGGAAATCTTTGAGTCGGTGGTTACCGTGGCTGAAGACTACCAAGAAACAGTTGCCTACGAACCTACAGAAACGGGGACACACACGGTCACTGTGCGGTTTTCAGTCACTGGCGAACTCGTTGACACGCGCTATCTCAAAGTGTTTGTCCACGACTGAGGCAGTACGCCCGTTAGCGCCGGACTTCTCGAAGCAACTCGAACGGTTCAGCCGCCAGTACACCAGCTTTGCTCCCCCACACCTCGGCATTCTTTTCAATGGTGTCGACAGTTCGCGGATGAGGTTGATCTCGAAGTTCGGTCTCATACACTGAGAGGGCCTCCGATTTTGTCGCAAGATGGCCACTAATATCGACGAAGGAGGTTGGCTGGAATGCGTTATCGGGGCTCGGGACTGACCACTCCGATGCAGAAAGCGTCTCGAAAGCAAGCACGCGGTGGATATTACTGTCGGCCAACGGGCGTGTGGCGGTGATCGTCGCCCGACAAGTGAGTTCATGGTCGACATTGAGATCGCCGTGGTGGTGTGTGTAGACGACATCGGGAGTGTGTTCCGAGATTTCGGCTTCAATAGTCTGGACGATATCCAGCAGCGGCACAGTGTCGAAACTGTTGTCAGGGAACTCATGAAGACTAACGGTTGCACCAAGTGTGTCGGCTGCCCGGTGGGCTCGCTGACGACGCTGTTGTATCTCCTCATCGGCAGCACTAGTATCATCGTAACGAGAAGTCACACCGTCGGAGAGGATGCAGATGTGGACATCCTCGCCGTCGGCTGCATGGCGGGCGAGCGAACCACCCACACCGAGCACTTCATCGTCAGGGTGGGCGACTACACAAAGTACAGACATGCCACTATCTAATTGAACCAATTATATAGTTACTAGGAGTTCAAATTAGGAGGGCCGTATATATACGAGTGTGAACAAATCTGTAGCACGTCGATGTCTGCATGCAATAATTGCGGCCAACCAATGGTGACCACAGACGAGACGCATGCGCTCTGTGAGCCCTGTAAGAAACTGGCCGAACGTACCAACCCGATCCGGATTACGCCGATTGAAGTGGAGGACCTCGAACTCGTATTTGCGTGGCGATCGAATCCAAAGATTTACCGTCATTTTCGCAGACAGGACAGTCCTCTTGAGTGGAATTCCCACCTGTCATGGTACGAATCACGGGACCAAGATCGTCACGATTTTATTATTCATTACGAGGATCGACGAGTTGGTGTTGTCAGTATCACGGCAAATGAGGAGGTAAGCATATATCTTGGCGACTTTTCAGCCCACAGACATGGTGTGGCAACGGCGGCACTCAGGTGGCTCTGTGAGCGGTTCAATCATCGGACGCCACTGATCGCTGAGATTCAACAAAGTAACCGAGCCTCGAAACAACTGTTCGAAGGATGTGGGTTCCAACAGTGTGGACGCGACGGAGAGTGGAAAGAGTACAGTTACGACCCGTAACTTTCGACATCCTCCCACTGAACACCAGCACTCCGATCAATGTCACGAGCAGCAGTCTTCCCCTGTAGCTCGTCGTAGAATTTGGGATGAAGTCCGGCATCCTGTTCACCCGGTCGGAGCACCTTCACGTTCTCAGTGGTGAACTCCTCTCCTGCAGAAATATCGGTCACAGCATGGACTGCGCGCCGAGCCTTGTCGTGCAATTCGGACTCGACATCGAGCACGTATTTTTCACCTGTCCCGAGTACGGCCTCGGTGTTCCGAACTGCAGTCACCATCTCGGTAAGTTCGTCTGGTTCGAGTGCAAACTCGTGGTCGGGCCCCTCCATCGTCTTATCAAGCGTGAAATGTTTCTCGATAACACTCGCTCCTAGTGCGACGGCGGCCGCAGGGGCAGTCACTGGATCAAGCGTATGATCCGAGAGCCCGGCGGGAACGCCGAACTCGTCTGCGAGGGTCTCGACTACCTTTATATTACTATCTTCCAGCGGGGTCGGATAGGCAGCCACACACTGAAGCAGTGCAAGCCCCGCTACACCGGTGTTCTGTAACACCTCGACGGACTCTCGAACCTCGGCAAGATTGTGGGCCCCGGTCGACATAATAATCGGTTTCTCCGACGCCGCGAGCTCTCGGAGGAACGGATGGTGGCTACTGGTGTAGCTCGCAACTTTCCACGCGGGGACATACTCCGAAAGCACCTCCGCCGAGCGCTCATCGAAAGGTGTCGACAGAAAGTATATCTCCTGCTCACGACAGTAGTCGTGAAGCTTCGGAATCCATTCGTGTGGCATCTCCATCGACTCGATGATGTCGTAGATCGAGCGGTCGTCGTCGAGATATTCGACCTCACCGCTGTCTTCGACATACAGATCTTCCGCG
>LFCJ01002291.1_pt1 | contig 13763 bp, 15 predicted proteins | sample 643141 | NCBI WGS metagenome assembly LFCJ01 (sample SAMN03766243, study PRJNA286221) | soda lake metagenome | biome: soda lake; feature: Kulunda steppe; material: water; isolation source: sample B1-Br-g2 brine of Lake Bitter-1 | place: Russia: Kulunda steppe | collected 2010-07 | reverse complement strand
GCACGGCCCCGACCGTTTGAACACGCTTTTATGGGGGGCAGGGCTACTCCGTACTACACCCTACGTGGGGTTGATGATGCTCCTAGCTTCACAGGACTTCCGCCGGGATCGACCTGGCACGGGGACGGCCCCGGACAGCAGGGGAGCGCGAGCCCACACGTAGGAGAGGTGAACAACCAATGTCAGTCTACGTTACAACCGACATCCCAGCCGACCTCGCAGAGGATGCCCTTGAGGCACTCGAGGTCGCCAGAGATACCGGACGAGTAAAGAAAGGAACGAACGAAACGACGAAAGCGATCGAGCGTGGCAACGCCGATCTGGTCTATGTCGCCGAAGACGTCTCCCCCGAGGAGATCGTCATGCACCTCCCTGACCTCGCAGCAGAGAAGGGAATCCCCGTCGTCTTCGTCGAGACCCAGGACGACGTCGGCCACGCAGCCGGCCTCGAAGTTGGCTCGGCCGCCGCGGCGATCGTCGACGCTGGTGAAGCGTCCGACGACGTCGAGGACATCGCAAGCAAGGTCGAGGACCTCGACTGAGGTGAGTAGAGATGAGTGCTGAAGAGGAAGAAAGCGGCTCTACGCCCGCCGAGGTCATCGAGATCGTCGGCAAGACCGGCATGCACGGCGAGGCTATGCAGGTCAAGTGCCGAATCAAGCAGGGCGAGAACCAGGGACGCATCATTACTCGAAACTGCCTCGGACCGGTCCGCGAAGGGGACGTACTCCAGCTTCGCGAGACCGCCCGCGAGGCTGACTCCATCGGAGGACAATAATGGTCGAGAAACGAACGTGTGACTACACGGGCGAAGAGATCGAACCCGGAACGGGTATCATGTACGTCCAGAGCGACGGGACAGTGCTCCACTTCGTCGACTCGAAGGCGGAGAAAAACTTCAAGCTCGGTCGCGAACCCCGCGATCTCGAGTGGACAGAGGACGGCCGTCGCAGCAAGGGGCCGGCTCAGGAGGAAGCACCTGCTGACGAAGCGGAAGATGCCGACCTCGAAGCCGAAGACGATGCTGAGGAGGAGGACGTCGCTGAAGAGGAAGACGAGTCCGAGGGCGACGACGAAGAGACTGACTCTGTGGATGACGAGGATGTCGCCGAGGACGACCTTGACGACGAATCCGAAACCGAAGCCGAAGCCGAACAATGAGCGATCGTGAACGTACCTTCGTGATGATCAAGCCCGACGCCCTCGCGCGTGGGCTCATCGGCGAAGTTATCTCCCGACTCGAAGGGCGCGGGCTCAAACTCCTCGGCATCAAGGTCGAAAACATGCCCCGCGATCGGGCCGAAGAACACTACGCTGAGCACGAGGACAAGCCGTTCTTCGACGATCTCGTCGACTTCATCACGTCCGGACCGGTCGTTCCGATGGTCTGGGAAGGACAGGATGCGACGCGTCAGGTTCGCCAGCTGATCGGCGCGACCGACCCACTCGAGGCAGCCCCAGGGACGCTCCGTGGGGACCACGCACTCGATCTCGGTCGAAACATCGTCCACGCAGCCGACCACGAGGACGACGGCGCAAACGAGCGTGAGATCGCGCTTCACTTCGACGAAGACGAGCTGATCGACTACGATCAGCACGACGCCGAGTGGCTCTACGAATAACGATCCACTCCGATCGTCACAGCTGTTTTACGGTGGTGTCAGATGTGGAGATAGGTTACAGCCCCCATCTAAACAATCTGCGAGGGCGAGTTCCCCGACCCACCGGGGTCGGGGGTGAAGCCCGACACTCAACTTAGTGTTCCGTATCCTCGATATACCGTTCCACCACTTCTTCCGACACCGCTCCCGTCGTTCCCACCTAGTATCCGACCTTCCAGAATCCACCACCCCAGAAATACGTCTCCCGAATCTCGGGATACCGTTCCAGTAGGTGCTTGCCAGAGTACGACTTGAACTGCCAAGCAATATCCGCTGGACTGTGTTTCGGGTCTGTTTGTACGAACAGGTGTACGTGGTCGTCTGCAATCTCCAACGCCAGAATCTCGTGCCCGAAGTGGTCGGCAGTCGCCGCAAACAACTCTCGCACATCGCCCTCCACTATGTCGAGAACCGGGTGGCGGTACTTGGGACACCACACGAAGTGATACTTGCAGGAACTAACCGAATGTGCATGACTGCGGTACTCCTCTATCTCTAATCCCTATATTTATGACCAATCGGAACAACCGTCAAAGTATGGGTGATGAAGCCACGAAGACGATTCAGACGCGCCTCCACATAGCGTCTGGTGAGCGGTCGTGGCTTCACGACGCCCGCCTCGCCTCACGCGAGATATTCAACGACACCATTCACCTCAAAGAACAAGAGTACACGCGCACCGAGATACAACGAGAGGTTGACCGCGACGACTTTTTGCGAAACAACAAGTGCGCGGTCGTCGGCAAAGCCCTCCAAACGTGGGACTCCTACCAGTCACTCAAAGAGTGGTGGGAGAATCAAGACGACCCTGATGGTGGCAAGCCGACGCCGCCAAGTACGGATAAGAACGGTGCGTACCCGCTCGTGATGGCGCACACGGAAGGCTACCGCCTCACCGTGGACGATGACACGAACCGCGTCCAAGTCCGTATCAGCCCGAGACCCTACAAGAAGGTGAAGGGTCATCTGCGCGGTGAGCCGGACGCGATGGACGAACTTCGAGACGCCATCACGTCGGATGAAGTGGATGTGGGGCAGGCCGAACTCCTGTACCGCGATGGCGTGTACTACCTACACGTCACGGTTACACGCGAGTTCGACGTGCCCGAACCCGACACCGCTGATACTGTGGTTGGCGTGGACATCAACGAGCGCAACGTCGCTCTCACCGCCCTCGACCGCGAGACGATGCGGACGAAGGGAACACTCGTTCTCGACTACGGACGGGTCAAGCAGGAACGCCAACGCTACCATACCATCACCACTCGCTGTCAGGAACATGGCAAGACGAGCATCCACCAGAAACTCGGTGACAAGGAAGAACGCTTCACCGAGTGGGTGTTGCACCGTCTCTCCCGTGCTGTCGTGGAGTTCGCGGAACAGTTCTCGAACCCGGTTATCGTGTTCGAGGATATGAGAGGTATCCGCGACGAAATCAAGTACGGGACGTATATGAACCGCCGATTGCACAAACTCTCCTTCCATAAGTTCGAGAAATTCGTCTCATACAAGGCGACGTGGCGAGAGATTCCTACGGATACGGTGGACGCTTACTACAACTCGAAGACGTGTTCTTGTTGCGGTGAGCGTGGGTATCGGCAGGGACGGCGGTTCCGGTGTACGAACGACGAGTGTGCCGTGGTGCAAGACCACGCTGACCGAAATGCGTCAGTGAACATTGCGTGGCGCGAGACGGCGAAACTCGACGGTATCGATACGAATTACCGGACCCACAAAACCCAACCACAGGTTCGGTTGGTGCGTCTGTCCGGGTCGGGGCGTGTAAGCCGCCCAACCTCATCCCGCTCGCTTGCCGAGCAGGGAGTGCTAGCGCACGGCTGAGGGAATTACAAAAGCCTCGGGCCACCGCGCCCGAGGCTGTTTACTATGTCGGCTGCAGTAGAAGTCGTCGATGTCTTCAAATGATAATTTATCCTAGGTGGTTACTAGATGCGTGAAACAAAGGAGCAGTCACAGCCACGTACGGTTGCCGACCCCCCGTCACTTGATCTCGTTTTCGATCTCCTCTCGAATCAGCGACGGCGGTATATCCTCTACTATCTCAACGACCAGCAAGACGCTGCTGTGACCGTTTCCGAACTGGTAGACGTCGTTGCGGAACACGAACACCGGCCTGATGGGAGCGTCTCCGATCCCGACGAGGAACGCGATCGGATCAAGATGGATATCCAGCACGTTCACCTCCCAAAACTGGAGGACGCGGGACTTATCGAACACGATCAGCGCAGCGAGACGGTCCGGTACTGGACTCAGCCCTCAGTCCAGGAGTGGGTCGAGCACGCACAGTACAAGGAACTGTCGTAGCCCACTGGGTCGATTCTGATGCCGAGCCAAGAGTCGGTGCTATCAGGTCGGCGTTGCTGAAAGATTTAACACGTGGTTCGTTGTGGAACACGTGACGGGCCGGCGATAGAACGACGGGCTGCCAGCGGTTTGTGAGGTGTGATATCGTTTCACTCCTCAACACTTAACAGGGTCGCTGCCGTTCAAAATAACAGGTGAAAACCATGACTGATCACGAACTTCCACCACTTCCATACGATTACGACGCACTCGAGCCATCGATTTCCGAACAGGTTGTAACCTGGCACCACGACACCCACCACCAGGGCTACGTCAACGGTCTCAATTCGGCCGAGGAGACCCTCGCCGAGAACCGCGAGTCCGGCGAGTTCGGCTCGACGCCTGGTGCCCTCAGTAGCGTCACCCACAACGGCTGTGGACACTATCTTCACACGCTGTTCTGGGAGAACATGTCTCCCGACGGTGGCGGCGAGCCCGAGGGCGACCTCGCCGACCGCATCGAGGAGGACTTCGGCTCCTACGAGGGCTGGAAAGGCGAGTTCGAGGCCGCTGCCGGTGCCGCCGGTGGCTGGGCACTGCTGGTATACGATCCCGTTGCCAAACAGCTGCGCAACGTCGCCGTCGACAAACACGACCAGGGCGCACTCTGGGGTTCGCACCCGATTCTGGCGTGTGACGTCTGGGAACACTCGTACTACTACGACTACGGCCCAGATCGCGGCAGCTTCATCGAGGGCTTCTTCGACGTTGTCGACTGGGACAAATCCGAAGAAGAGTACCAGAAGTGCCTCGATCACTTCGAGTAACTGTCAACAGCCGGATCGCGACGAGCTAGTCAACACCGACTTTTTTGTGGCCACGCAATCGGCCAGCGACGCATCGGCGATCGGCGTCTCGACGTTCTGCCACCGATTGGCCGCTGCTAATCGGGACTGTGGATCGGTGCGGTCTTGAGTCACGAACTGGTAGTCGTGGATATGCCTGTTCCGAAATCCGAATTCGACCACCTGCCGCCGTGTGACTTCTACACGCCCGGAGAGTTGCTCGAGGACGATCAGATGTACACTGTCTACGAGATCGCCCGCCTGTTGCAAGGACTCGAAGTCGATGCGGATATCGATCGAGAGACCGAGGACATCCTGCTCGACTGGGCGATTCCGTGGATCATGACGAACGCCGACGATCTCGTGGTCGCGGAGCCACGGAGCGAGGACGAACCGGGGTACTACGGCCTGAAGGAATGATCCTCCTCGTCGTCGGTGCGGATCGCGTCGATGCAGGTAAAACAACGTTCTCCGCCGGATTGCTCGATCGAACCGGAGCCGTCGGCTACAAACCGCGTGCCGGGAACGATTACTGGTTCGACCACGACGACTGCCTGACGGCGCTCGCCGACGGCCGTCTCTACGGGAAAGACGCGGCTACCCTCGCGGCCGCGGAGGGACGCGACAGTGTCCCCGAACGACTCAATCCAGTCCACCGTCTCTGGCAGCCCTCGCCGGGCGGCGGAACCGGTCTACTCGGCCGATCGGATCAAGAGTTCCTCGTCGATCGGATCACTGGGGCCGACGGCGAGCCGACGATCGTCCGTAACGCCACCGTCGAACTTCCGGCCGCGGTAACCGACGCACTGCCTGTCGGCGACGCGATTCCCGTCGAAACGGTCGCCGAACTCAACGAGGTCACCCGACGCTGGTACGTTCCCGTCTTCGAGGAACTTGCGACCGAAATCGAGACGACCGACGTGGCCGTCGTCGAATCATACAGCGATATCGCACAGCCACTCGCAGCGCTCGATCCCGCCGCGATCACAGCCGTCGCGGCCGTCGAACCCGGGCGCGTGCGGATCTATCCTGGCGATCGGTACTGTCGAGCCTGCGAAATTGCCAGTTCGAGTCCGAACGACGGCTCGCTCGAAAAGCGCGTTCCCGATGTCCTCGACTATCTGGAGCCACTCGACCGACTCCAACTGCCGCCGCTCTCTGCCGACGATCGGGCGGATCCAGCGCGGATCGCCGATGCCTACGAGGTGGCCTACGACTCCCTTCTAGACGCTGCAAAACGCGTTGGAGTGTGACCCACCCGCCTGCTTCGGCCGACTCTACGCTCGTCGTGCCATCTGTGCCGCCATATCGATATGTTCTGCCGGCTGGCGAGCCACGCTGGGTCCGTGACCGGTATGCATCTCGGTGAGATCGTCGTCAATCCACTCGCGAAGCCGATCGATGCTTTCGATCAGGGTCGCGCGATCGCCCTCTTCGAGATCAGTACGGCCGAAACTCCCGTTCTGGAAGACGAGATCTCCCGCAAAGAGCACGCCCGCATCCTCCGAGTAGAAACAGAGGTGATCGTCCTTGTGGCCGGGAGTGTGCAGGGCGACGTACTCGTGGTCGCCGAGCGGGATCGTCTCCTCGTCGTCGATGGCGTGGTCGATGCCCTCGAACGAGGGGTCGTACCCCCACGCGTCGACGTCGAACGCCGTTTTTACTGCGTCGAGGTTACCGACGTGGTCGGGGTGGGTGTGTGTGAGCACTACTGCGTCGAGATCATCGATGCGTGACTGGATCGCCGAGACGACGTCGAAGTTCGCACCCGGATCGACGAGGACGGTCCGATCACCCGAGACGAGAAAGGCGTTGCTCGTGAACGCTTGCACTCCCTGCGCAAGATTATCGATCATACTCCCGATACACTGTCGATCCGTTTGTGCGTATCGACATCGGTCGTCTCGTCTCCAGTCCAGTTTGCCAGGCGGGCTGTCGGCGTGCTCGGAGTCACGCGTCTACCCTGTAGAGAGCCGCGAAACGGTTCCTATGGTTGTTCCCGGACTATTCACAAGGATTTTTAGCTTCGGCACGTAGTGGTAGACGAATGAATCGGCCGGTCTCCGTTGGACTCGTCGCCTTCCTCGTGGCCGTCACAGTTGCCGGCATCACCGTTCCACTCGCCGTTGCAGCAGCTCCGGCGGTCACATCACCGGAGCCAGCGATCGCTACAGCCCAGTCAGAGAGCGACTCGATAACGGCGCCGGAACAGTCTGCTGCCCTTGCGACACAGGAGTTCGACTCGACGCGGTTCGCGATTACCGTCTACGAAAACGGTTCCGCACAGTGGACGTTCGAGCATAGACAACAGCTTGCAGATTCTGAGGAACAAGACCAGTTCGAGGCGTTTGCAGCGGAGTTCGAATCCGAAGAAACGGAAGTCTACGATCGATTTACCACTCAGGCAGAGTCGCTGACTGAACGCGGAGCCGAGCGGACCGATCGAGAGATGGAGGCACGGGAGTTCAGCCGGTCAGCACAAGTTGAGGAGGGACTCAATCCAACTGGCGTCGTCACAATGTCGTTCACTTGGGATGAGTTCGCAGCCGTCGAGGATGGCTCCGTGATCGCCGGTGACGTGTTCGAAGATCTCTATATTACGTCCGACCAGACGATGCTGTTCCGGCCCGGTGGCGACCTCGTGTTCCAGGACGTATCTCCGGACGATGCGGTGTACAGCACTGATAATCTCGAAGCTGCCAACTCAGTGCGGTGGAACGGTGAGCGGGAGTTCGTTTCCGGTCACCCACGAGTCGTCTTCGATGACCCCGCTGTCGTCGAGGGTAGTTCAGACGAGCCGTTCCCGGCGGTGTTCGATGCCGGACCCAGAGGAATGTGGCCACTCATGATCCTTGGCATCGTGATTGCGATCGGCGGTGCGTTCCTCTGGTATCGACGGACAGGTGACGAGAGCGATCCAGCAGACTCAGCTCCAGCGGCGCAACCGGCTGGGAGCGCCGGTTCCGAGGCCTCGTCTGATACTGCCGAGGAGTCGGAGCCACTGTCCGACGAGGAACTGCTCACCGACGACGATCGCGTCGTCAAACTCATCCGTGAAAACGGCGGGCGGATGAAACAGGTCAGGATCGTCGAGGAGACCGGCTGGTCGAAATCCAAAGTGAGCATGCTCCTCTCGGATATGGAAGAGGAGGGGACGATCAGCAAACTCCGGGTCGGTCGCGAAAACATCATCAGTCTAGAAGGGTTCGAACCCGAGGCGACGAAATCGCCGTTCGACGAGTGAGCCGATCGGACGACGGCGTGCGTGTCATCGTTCGGCACTCTGGAATCGAAACGGAATGCTTAAACATCGTTCGACGCTACGAACGAGTGCACACAACGTGTGCTCCGATGGTGTAGTCCGGCCAATCATATTGCCCTCTCACGGCAATGACCTGGGTTCGAATCCCAGTCGGAGCACTTCTCCCCGACGCCGTCTTCTGGTTTTGAGTTGTAGCTTCAGATGTTCACCCATGGTGCCACAGCGCAATCACATTCGCTTCTCGGGATACTCCTTATCAAACGAATCTCCAGAAAGCTGTTCAAATGGCATGAACACGAACACGAGATCGACAAGCGTGATCTCTCGATCGCGTTTTCAGCGTTGAGCTTAGCCAGCCAACCGAACGATTTCTTCACTCGTGAACAACGACGTCAGCTTCGAGATGTGGCTCTGGAGTACGGGAGCATTGTCGGTTACAACTGACAGACGATGCGAGCGCAGCCCCAACTCTTCAGGTGCAGGTTGAGCGGTACGTATCGTGTCCATTCTACGTTGCCGTTGCTCGCTGGCGTTCCACATTTTTGGGGTCAGTACTGGCCCCATCTCGGACGGGGACCGCCAGCTTTTGTACCGTCGGACCGATCGTTCAGTCGTGTCTGGATTGCGCTTTTTCGCCTGCGATCGGTGTGACACCGTTTACGCCGATCTGGAGACGCCGCCACAGTGTAGCGGCTGTACCTACAGCCAGTTCGAAGAGATTACACGGTCAGTGCAAGCTGAGCCGTATTTTGCCCCCTCGATCGACGAGACCCGCTGAGATCTGATGTGGGGTGCGTATCTACTCGGCAGAGACGGTGTCACCACCGATCGCACCGTCTGCGATACTCGCTCACGTCAATCGCTTGATGGGCACTGTCGTCGGCGATACGTACATACGTCTGCTCTGCCCACACGGTTTTGTGAGCCGCATTGCTGCCAGAACCGGCTTCGAGGAGTTTCTGGAGGCGACCGTGACGGCGACACGCGAGGAATTCAGCGTTGCTCGCGCACTACAGGGAACTGGGCTGGGGCCAGGTGGTGCGGTCGTCGATCGCCTTCGGGCGAACATGGAGACACTCGAACGCCAACTCGTTGAGCCCGAACTGGCGAGGTACCGTGAACAGGCGCTCGATCAGTTCGATGTCGTCCTGGCCTACGCCACGAGCGATCGTCCGATCGACGACTTCGAGCGCGAACTCCTCGCCCACGATAGCTACGTCGATGCGATCGCACCAGCCACCACTGCTGAAACGTACGAGGCGATCGTCGCCGACATCCTCGACCGTAACCGCCGACTCGGCGACGGGATCGAGCCGATCGTCGATCGGCCGGAAGACGACTTCTGGGCGGCGGCCCACAGTGTGTTTAGCCGATCGGAGGCGATGGAACTCGTCGCGGAGACCTTTCCGTTCACCGGACCGGTCTCCCGCCACCGAGAGGCGTTCGTCTTCGAGGTACGGGTCGATCCGGCCGATATCGTCGGCGGGCTCCTGGGGGCCGGATTGCCCGCGGTCAGTATCGAGTACACCGACGAGGCGATCCGTGCGACCCGCCGGGCGGAGCAACGGATCATCGCCGAGACCAGAGACGAGATCCGCGATCGATTCAAAACGTAATCGAAGGCGGTCCGCTTACGCTCACACTGACGACCGTGGACTCGACAAAACTGCTACTCGAACAGTTCGAGTGGCCTCGAGTCGGACCTGTACCGATCGTACTGGCGCCGTGCCCAGCGAACTGCTGGGGTCGAGTCAGCGACGAGCGATCCCTTGACGCCGCCGTTTTCGTAGATCGTCACGCCGGCACAGGGGGCCGATTCCTGATCGAGAATCCAGAGTGCGTACGGGACCTCCTCCTCGTGAACGTAGAGCTCGATCGAACTGAGGTCGGTAAAGTCGCTGAATTCGTCCGTATAGTTCGCGACGATCGATTCGAGCAGGTCCGCCTCCAGTACCAGTTCGATCTCGGCGTCACCCTCCCTGACCCACTGGATGAGAACGTCGAAGTAGTCACTGAACACGACCGGTGCCGTTCCGGTCAGTTTCGTTGCTTCCGGCAACCGATCGATCGCTGGCTGCAACGCGATGTCCGGCGTTTTCGCCGACGAGTATACGTCTGCGGCGGCGACGAACGTCCGTGAGAGTTCGGCACTCGGCGGGAGCGAGTTTACCACCGGCGCAGCCTGCTGTAGCAGTGCTGTGTCGGCACAGTACTTCTGATAGGTCTCCAGAGAGAGTACCCCCGTTTGCGTGCATCGATACCGGCTTCGATCACCGTTATGTGGTTCGATACAGTCGACCGTCGCCAACTCCGTAATCGCGCGATCGATCGTCGATCGCGACTGATCGAGCGCTGCAACCAGTTCCGGTTTCGTTTTCGGACTCTCAGCTACGGACGCGAGTACGGCGTGCCGTTTCAAAATCGTCGATCGCAGCTGTTCCCCCATCCCCAGATTCATATCTTGATAGTTCGAGGTCAGACACATAATCCTGTTTGCCGATATATAGTCGACGCGACCGATCGGTAGCCGTCACCGGGTTACCGGAAGACGAACGGTCGTGATCGCTGCTGTGGATAGATATTCAACACAACTGACAGTCGCCCTGACGAAATACTGTCCGGTGATAGAAAGCCACAGCCAGTCCAACTGAATCCGAAACCGCGTCCGTTATTTCGGTTCAGCCCCGAAGACGACTGTGAACTCAGGCGAAGCGAACGACCTCGAGGACCGCGAACCGCTACGGAGTCGCGGCTACCACATTACCGTCGACGACGGCCGGGACTCGTTTTTTGCGCTCAGTATCGAACGGGCCGACAGCGAGACGGCGTGGCTCATGTCTGACACTGTGTTGACACTAGACGAGATGCGGTAGTCGGCCGCTCAAGGGTGGTCGTCGATACCGATCGATGTGGCTGTCGTTCCGGAGCGAACGCGTTGCTGTGATCTGGGGTCCCTCCACGCGCGTTCATTAGTATATCTCGTTCAGTACGACCTGGATGAGACATGGACCGGGATCGAAGCGGGCAGATCTCCAGCAGGCACTGGCCAGCGCGCGCGACTTCTCTGAACTCGATACGGCTGGTATCTCCTCTGTTTTGGCCGCCCACCCCTGCTCTCGAACGTCCACGATTTTTATCAAAAGTGATTGCCGGCGATCCGACCGTCCATTACGACTGAAGACCGATCTACTGTCTGGTTCACGTTGTCATGACTTTCTGTGCCGAGACCCACAGACGGTAACTCTTCGACCGCAATCGTTCCTGAATCGCAACCGGACACCGGCCATGATTCCAGTCGGAGAGACACCGCCAATAACTATCACCGAAGACAGTGGAGAATCCGGCATCTCGTGACATGGGGATTTTTAATGTCGGCCACGTACGGAGCGGATATGACATTACATAACAGGGATGTTCGCCAGGACGTCCGTGAACTGGGGGCACTGCTTGGTGAGGTTCTCGAAGACCAGACCTCTCGACGATCTTTCGAGACCGTCGAATCGTGTCGGCGAGCGGCGATCGATTACCGCTCTGACGAACTGGAGACCCGAGAGCCGCTGATCACGGAACTCGAAGGACTGTCGCCACACGAACAGCGGATCGTCGCCCGGGCATTCACGACGTACTTCGAGTTGATCAACCTCGCAGAGGAACGTGAACGCGTCCGCTCGCTGCGGACTGAATCACAGGAGGAGACGCTTTCGGACAGTCTCGAGACGGCTGCCGAAGAGCTCGCCGAGACCGACACAAAAACGGTCAGAGAGGTCCTCGACGACGTCCTCATCGAGCCGACGTTCACCGCACATCCGACCGAAGCTCGGCGCAAGACCGTCAAGTCGAAGCTTCGATCGGTGTCGACAGAGCTCGAGACGTTAGACGAGCGACTGCTCACCGACAAAGAAGCGGGACAGATCTGGCGTGATATCGACGCCGAAGTCACGAGCCTCTGGCAGACGCCGCAGGTCCGTCGCCGCCAGCCCGAGCCCGAGGACGAAGCCCGGAACGTCCAGTGGTACCTCGAGAACACGCTGTTCGACACCGTCGGCGAGGTGTACGACGAACTCGCGGATGCGATCGACGAGGAAGTCGAAGGCGACCTCGACATTCCGAAACTGTTCGAGTTCCGCTCGTGGGCGGGCAGTGACCGCGACGGCAACCCCTACGTGACGCCGGAAGTGACGGCGAACACGCTCGAAAAGCAGCGCGCAGTCGTCCTCGAAAAGTACCGCAATCAGCTCAAACGTCTCTCCGGCGTCCTCAGTCAGGACGGAAGCCGGATCGACGCCGGCTCGGCGTTCCAGGCGTCGCTTGAGGAAGACCTCGATCGGCTTCCGGGAAGCGCCAAGACTGCCAAGCAACGGTATCCAGGCGAACCGTACCGCCAGAAACTCAAACTGATGCGCGAGCGACTGGCGCGTGTCGGTGACGTCCGACCGGGCGGATACGAGGACGTCGACGGACTGCTCGAGGATCTCGAATACATCGCCGACAGTCTCCGGAGCAACGGTGCTGAGACCGTCGTCGACGCACACGTCGATCCGATCCGACGACAGGTCGCGACGTTCGGCTTCTCGCTCGCCAGTCTCGATCTTCGCGAACATCAAGAAAAACACACGCAAGCGATCGACGAAGTCCTCGAACGGGAGGGGATCGATTACCGATCGCTCTCCGAGGACGAGCGCGTCGAATTCCTGACCGACGCCGTCTTGCAGGACGAGCCCGTCATCGACCTCGAGGATACCGACGACCTCTCCGACGAATCGACGCGCGTGTTGACCCTGTTCAACAGCCTCGCAGACTGGCAGAAGGAGTACGGCGTCGAAGCGATCGACACGTACGCGATCTCGATGAACGACGAGCCAAGTCACGTTCTCGAGGTGTTGTTCCTCGCCGATCAGGCCGACGTGGTCTCGCTCCCCGAGCACTGTGGCATCGACATCGTCCCGCTTCTCGAGACCGAGTACGCCCTCTCTGGGGCACGCCGGATCATGGGGACGCTGTACGAGAACGAAGCCTACTCCCAGGCGCTCGAGGCCCGCAACCGGACCCAGGAGATCATGCTTGGTTACTCCGACTCGAACAAGGAGAACGGCTTCCTCGCGGCCAACTGGTCGCTGTACAAGAACCAGCGTCGACTCGGTGAGATCTGTGACGATTACGACGTGACCATGCGGCTGTTCCACGGTCGCGGTGGCTCGATCTCTCGGGGTGGTGGCCCGATGAACGAGGCTCTGCTCGCGCTCCCGAACTCGACTGTCACGGGACAGGTCAAGTTCACCGAACAGGGAGAGGCGATCGCCGAAAAGTACGCCAACCCCCGGATCGCCGAACGAAACATCGAACAGATGCTCAACGCCCAACTCCGGGCGCGGCTGTACGCGATGGACCAGCCCGAAGAAGAGATTCCCGAGGAGTGGGTCGACGCAATGGAAACGATGGCCGACGCCGCCCGCCAGGAGTATCGCGACCTCCTCGAAAGCGAGGGCTTCGTCCAGTACTTCGAACAGGCGACGCCGATCACCGTCATCGAGGATCTCGATCTCGGATCGCGGCCGGCCTCTCGGAGCGGCGAACGAACCGTCGAGGACCTTCGGGCGATCCCGTGGGTGTTCTCCTGGACCCAGTCGCGGTGCATTCTGCCAGGCTGGTACGCGATCGCGACGGGCGTCGACGCCTATCTCGAGAACGGTG
>LFCJ01002290.1_pt1 | contig 13767 bp, 20 predicted proteins | sample 643141 | NCBI WGS metagenome assembly LFCJ01 (sample SAMN03766243, study PRJNA286221) | soda lake metagenome | biome: soda lake; feature: Kulunda steppe; material: water; isolation source: sample B1-Br-g2 brine of Lake Bitter-1 | place: Russia: Kulunda steppe | collected 2010-07 | reverse complement strand
ATGGGTGGCAGCAGCATCATGCAATTCCCTAGCGCCCTGGCGAAGTGAACAGCTGTGGCCGTACCACAGTTTGATGTCCCTTGATGCATGGATTTTGCACTCTGGACATGCCAAAAGCCTACCCATGACACATGTCCTCTTAAATTGCCCAAGTGCTGATTTGGCAAACTTGCGCGTCAAACACTGTCAACTGTTTCGCTCCCCCTCTAGAGACTCAAACAGGCTAAGATACTTTATTAGCCAAGCAGACACCAAAGGCCTGGCCTAGTACGTGCATGAGTGCCTTGAATGCTGTGCCTAGATTTCAGGACACAACCTAGCTTGCCTTTTTTTGGTTTCGGTTGCAGGCCTGTTTGGCTTCAGCTAAGCTGCCCTCGTTTGGCAGGTACAGCTTTGTAACCTAACCTTACCGGACAATCCTCCATCTCTATCAAGCAAATACAGCTATGTACTACAGGTTAGTAACCTTACCTCGAAAGCTTGGCTTGGTGTGGAGTCAAAAACTTAAGACTTATCTAAACATTCATAAATTTCAATGTGCAACAATAACCATAGATACAAGTAGAAGGTTGAAAAATAGCGCAGACAGAGCAAATAACTCATTTCAGAACCCTCCTGACCCCTTCTAACTACCCTCTTCCCAATCTGATGGCGGGGGTTTGCCTTGTGCTTGCACCAGACATAAACCTCTTCCTCATTTCATGCAAGCAGGGGTATTCCTGTTGACGTAGTCTTTTCTTTTTCACAACATACACTAAAGTAAAGCGCAAAGAAGAAAAGATAACCTTATGGCGAGTATGCACGCGCCTACTTGTATGCTGCAAGGACTCAACAAGTCACCAAGCACGTTTCAGGGATGCTCAATGTCTAAGATCTCTTTTTGAATTAACTGTCAGCAGTCAGCACAGCCAAAAAGAATACTGCAGGAAGTGCAAGTCCAAATGTTTGCCGTCCGTTCAATAAAATACGAGAGGGTCATGCTGGAGAAAGAGGCCTCTGCCCTTGGTATACTGGGGCTGGCCATGAGCGCTTACGGCATGATTGCAGCCCTAAATATCTTTTGAACAGAGAACAGCCTTGCATGTATGTTCTGAAGGTGTTTCTCAGAGTGTAGAATGTAGTGCCAAAAAGATTAGCACCCTGACAGCACATCATGCCAAACAACATAAGCATTAAGTACTACAAGAATGATGCCAGAGTTGCTGATAAGTTGCCGGCATTCTCTTTCAAGCGCCTCTCGGCTACCTTCTTGTCCACCTCCATTTCCTGGGTGCAGATTTCAGTTCAGTGTCATGCTCAATGGCGTGTGCTGTCAAATGTGCAAGAAATGCAAACAGATCTTTCAATACTAAGAGCAGTTCAATACTTTAATCGTTGTCTGGCCAGTGGCGCCAGGAAGCCTTGGGACATGAAATCTCCATGGGTCAAACTTCCAAAAAGAGCTTGAAGCAATTTCCTTGACAGACAAGCGGGTTTTTATTATTGTCTTTTGAATACAATGTTGTCCCCAAAGAATTGCTCAGGCTGCTGGGTGGGAAAGGTCCTTCCCCCATGGCATGATTTGCAAACCGGAAGCTGATTCAGGATCAGAAATTTGGTAAGCTTCGGCACTTTCAAACCTCTGACCTATAATCTGACAGTGGCCGGGGTTCAATGGCGGCGACGAGTACCATTGGCTGGTGCCCAGGGTAAAACACTGTTTGCCGAATGGGAATGATGTGACAGGCAGAGATAAGCGGACCTTGACTTACATGTGCCACAAGCTCAACATCTTCCTTCGCAACCCGAATAGCTGCGAGCTCCTTCTCTCTTTGCTTGGCCGCCTCCTTGTCCGCTTGTTGCGATGAAGAGAAGCTAGCCATGGCCTGGATTATTTCAAAGCATGCAATTTGAATCAACGCATGTTGGCCTATGTGGAGGGATGTGCACTTTGTTGAGTATGAGATGGCTCTAAACGCATGCAAGAAACACACCTTCTTGGCCTTGCTCTCATCCAGACTCTTTTCTTCTGGGACCTTATCCATCGAGCCCAAGGACACCTCCTTCTCTGCTTTGCTCAAATTCTGTTCCTCAGCAATTGACTTCTCGTCTACTTCATCATCACAGGCGGCCATGGCTGCTTCTGCCCTCTTTAAGTATGTGATGGTTTGCCTATTGAATTTTTAAAGAAGCAAGCTCTCCGGACTCCATAATTTTACAATGTTACAATTTACTTTACAGGCGTAAAAAATTCAATTAAATTGGATTGATTAAATACTTTCTGGTTGTCATCGAGGGAATGTAGCTGCTAAACACCCTCCCCTCATCCCCTACCTCCTTCTCTTCTCCCTACTAGGCATCACCAAACCCCACCATATTTCCTAGCTGTTGCATTAATACCACAGATGTCAGGTAGACCAGCTATGCCCCCCATGCCAAAGGAGAACTTGGGACAGAAGGTCAGGCCCCCCAGGGTTCAGCTTCACTCTCTTGCTTAGGCTGGCTATGCACAGCAAGCATCATCAGCTAACTAGCTGGAGCTAGCCATCTTCAGCCAGAAAGCATGGCTGTGCTTGCAACATTTGACGTTTGATCCGCGGTGATCGTGACGGTCTTCGATTTTCCGTTTTATGCTGTTCTTTGCCTGTAGTTCAAGAGGAAAGCTTTCGTCATCCGCAGCATGGCAGACATGCAGGACCGGAGCGCTAGTGGGGGTGAGCTCAGAAGGTAAGCGCAACTTGTATTGTGTCAAGATGCAGCCTAGCCCTTTTGAGGCACGGGCTTGTTGCCCTGGAGGCGCTGCTGGCGTGGTTGTATGCAGTCTCATTTCTGTCAACCAGAGCCCGGGTCCAAGCAATGGCACGTTTTGTCTGAGTGGCCCACCCGTCTAGCAAATGAACGTCATGCGGGCCGTCAATTGGCTCGGGCACCAAAAAGTGCAAGCCTACACGACATGACCCAATGTCAACATCTTCACAAGATCTGTCTCACAGAGCACACACTTGCTAGCACTGGCCTCATGTGCTGCGCTGAGATGCACTCACGCGCATGACGCCCTTGCCTTCCAGGGTCTTGAACGCATCGGATTTGGTCATGCTGGGCGTGGGCTGTACTGTGGGGGCGGGCATCATGGTGCTCACTGGCGTGGCAGCGCGCGACAACGCTGGGTAAGGGAGATGATTAAGGAAAGTACAGGGACGCGCCCCTGCCCGTTGGGACTTTGGGGTATTGCTTCCAGTGAATGAGGTATTGCTTGCAGTGCATGGAGGTATTGCTCGGTGCAGCAAGGGAGTAGCGCTCTGTACTGTGTACTGAGATCAAAGCCTGGGATTGGTCCTTTTGGGGGTACGGCAGCTGCATTCATAGCGGATTGCCACGTCAGCAAGAGCGCACACAGCTGTAGATGGAGCAGCTCCATACAGGAATGACCGCATCAGCAGGTACGCACGCAGGATGCGCCCCCTGCTACCACTTTTCCAGCATGCGCACTGGCTGCTGCCTGAGCTGTCAACAGCCAGCAGCTGTGCAGAAGCCCAGGGACCCGAACATACTCTCAGGCGCTCACATGGGCGCGCACAAACGCACACACGTACCAGGCCTGGGGTGGTGATCTCCTACACCATCGCCGGCTTTGCCGCGCTGCTGTCATCACTATGCTACGCGGAGTTTGCTGCTGACATCCCTGTGGCGGGCGGGGCCTTCAACTACATCGGCATGACGTGAGTCCACTGCTGAGTGTGGGACTGCCTGAACACATGCACACATATACACACACATGTGCGTGTGGTCCATCATAGTTGCCCTGGCTGGCTGGGGAGGGCAGGCGTGGAGGGGGCTGCCGTGCAGTTAACATCAGCACACTGGCGCGGAAGTTGGCGCGCAAGCATTGCGTGCATGCTGCTGCACATACAGCGCACCCTGCTACCTCTGCGCATCCGTGCTCGCCCATCCATAAACCTTGCATCCTTGGGCTTGTGTGGTGCAGCAGCTAGTGACAGAACCTGGACCTTGCAAGGTCCAACGCTGAAGGCTAAGACCCTTCCTTTTGCTCACATGCCCGTTCTCCCTGCTGCCCGATGCCGCAGGTTTGGGGAGTTCTTTGCCTGGTACGTGGTTTCAGCTTTTTTGCTGACAGGCGGGTGGGGTGATGCAGCATGCGCTTGTGTGGATGCAAGCTTGCAAGTGTGTAAAGGAGGGTGTGCGCACATGCATGCGCGTATTCGGTGTGCACCTGCAAGTGAGTGCATGCCCCGGCGCGTGTGTGTGTGTGTGTGTGTGTGTGTGTGTGTGTCCATCATTCAAGATGCCTTATGGCATCAAACAGTCAGGACAGGAGGCAGTGCAACCTCCACAGCGCGATGGGGCATGCCGTGAGGAGCACTGTCTGCGCCTACAAGGTCCATACAGAGAGCGAGCAGGCGCTCTTGGTGCACAGACCTCAGCTGCAAACACTGGAGCCTCCTGCTTGGGCTGGCTGGCCCCCTCACAGGCCTGCTGGGGCGCCTGGTCCTAGCGCCCGGTCCTGGCGTTACAGCGGGTTCTGGCATGCACTGGGAGCGTGCATGCACGTCCTGGCGTGCACTGGGTGCGGGCGTCGTAGTGGCGCCACAGCACATCCTGGCGTGCACTGGGTGCGCGCGTGCTCATCCTGGCATGCACTGGGAGCATGCATGCACGTCCTGGCATGCACTGGGTGCTGGCGTCGTAGTGGCGCCACAGCAGGCTACCTGGTCCTGGCGGCACAGGTAGTGGGTGCACCACAGGCTTCTGTGCATGGCGCCCTCCCTGTGAGCACAAGTCCACAATTTAGGCTTTACCGCCGGTCTGGCTCTGAGAGAAACTGACCGGCTTGTGGCTGTCGTAGGGCGCCCTCCCTGTGGGCACAAGTCCACAATTTAGGCTTTACCGCCGGCCTGGCTCTGAGAGAAACTGACCGGCTTGTGGCTGTCGTAGAGCGCCCTCCCTGTGAGCACAAGTCCACAATTTAGGCTTTACTGCCGGCCTGGCTCTGAGAGAAACTGACCGGCTTGTGGCTGTCGTGGGGCGTCCTCCCTGTGAGCTCACTCTGTGAGCCTTGCCCTGCGCAGGGTAGCCGCGTGCGACCTCATCCTGGAGTACACGCTGTCTGCGGCGGCTATAGCCAAGGGCTTCACGGCATACATGGCGTCCCTATGTGGCGCGGACCTCGCCAAAGTCAGGCTGCAGGTGTGGTGCACGCGTGGGTGGCGTGGGCTATGCTGAAGCGAGGCTGCGGTTGTGATGGATGCGCGAGTGATGTGGACCTTTCTGGGGCTCTGGGCTGCAGGTGCGCAACACATGTGAGCAGCGGTGCGGACCTTGCCATGAGGCAGGCTGAGGGTGGGCGAGGCCAGTGGGGCCGGCGTGTGGGCACATGCAAGCAAGGCCAAGGAGAGGGCTACTTACCATCAAGGGCAGCCCAAGTACAGGGCCCGGGTGTAATCCCTCCGGGCTGCCCGGAGATCTGAAACTTTCCGGCCCGAGAAGATCCCGACATGTGTCTGAGCTACCTGCCTTACGGAGGGCTCAGAAAAAGTATGATGCGGCTGCCTTGGAGGAAGACCCTTGAACAGAGTACACTGCAGACGTGGCTGGCTGTCTGAAGAAAAGCTCCTGCGCGTTGCGACTTGGCTGCCTTGAATGGAGGCCCCTAGTGGCTGTCTTTAATGAATGCCCCTGCAAACCTAGATGTGGCAGCCTTCAAGGAAGGCACAGTCACATTCAGAAGCATGTGCTGTGGATGTGGCTGGCGTGTAGGAAGCTCGCCCTGTGGCTCCTGGCGCTCTGAAATTCGAGCTAATGCTCGTGTCCGCCTGCAGCCACCCGTGGCTGCGCAGAGCCACAGGCAGTGCCTGATGGGCCTGTTTTTTTGGAGGGCTCCCTATCCAGGCCCACAGCGACGCGCACCTCTCGAGCTGTCGCGCCCGCGCGGCGCATGCCTGCGCCGTGGCTTGTGTCGCGGCCGCAGGTGGCTGTGTGGCCCAAGGGCCCCCTCATGCGCTGTGGCCCAAGGGCTCCCTTATTCTGTGTGGCCCCAGGTGGCTGTGTGGCCCAAGGGCTCCCTCATGCTGGACTTCCCTGCGTTTGGCGCCGTCGTCGTGCTGAGCCTGGTGCTGATGCGGTCCACGCGCGAGAGCTCCCTGCTCAATCTCATCATGGTCATCCTGCACCTGGTCCTCATCCTGTTCGTCGTGTGCGCAGGTGAGCCTTGTACAGTCGTGTGTGCAGCTTGCCCCACATGTGGCCCTCGTCTTGTTTGTCCTGTGTGCACGCGTGTGTGTGTGTGCGCGCGTGTGTACGTGTGCGCATCTCCAGTGCTGCGTGCACAAGAAAGCGTTTTTTGTGGCATTTTCCCTGTGTGTGCACGGTGCACACTGGAAGCGCACAAGCCTGTCCATTGTGTGCGTGGTCGCACACGCACTCACCATGTTGTCAAGCTTGGTGCTCTGCCCAGCAGGTCTGAATTGCTCGTGCATCGGAGTCAGCGTCTGCGTATGCATGCACGTGTTGTTTTTGCCTGGAAAAGGAGCGACCGGGTGCATTGCGCCCCTGATCCTTGGCCCGCCAAGCGCACAGGCGCATGCCTGAAGTTCATGCTTGGATCCAAACTAGGTCTTGAGCCACATGGAGGGTCCATGCGCGTGCGTGTGTGCGCGTGTAAGCTGCCACCTTCACGCTGCGCGTGTGCATACCGCGCACGGCTGCAGCGTGCTATGACATGCAAGCTGTGCTGCATGGCATCTGACTTGTACTGCTGCGCCAGGCTACAGTCCCATAATCTATGACTTGTCTGTCTGGGGCTGGTGCAAGGGTTCTATGATCAGGTGTCACCTCAAGCGCAGATGGGGGTGTGGAAGGTGAGCAGGCATGGACAATGTGCAGGACCATGGGTGGAAGCGCAGGCAGGGACGTGTACGGTGTGCATGCATGGGAGGTGTGCAGGACCAGGAGACAAGCTGCAGGCATTGGACCAAAGGTGCCACAAAGTGGCAAACGTAGCTGTCAGAGCGGGACCTTGTTTGTATCCCTACTAAAAATTGAGCTTTCACTTCAAAGTATCAGCTGATTCTGGGGTTTGTATTGGCACTGCAAAGGCAAAATCAAGAGCTGCAGCGGCCCCATCTGCGCTCACACGCGGGGGATATGCAGCTGGATAAGCCCCTTACATGTGAACAAGCGTGAGGTATAGCGGCTCCCGCTGAATTGACGATATTCATGGGAAGATTAAGGCTGGCCGTTTTGCTTGGATCAAACACCCAAGTGCCTCCAGACTCAACTTGCTGAAGAAGGCACCATGCGCACTGGGCAACAGTTTGCTTCCTTGGCGCAGACTCTGATGCTAGGCTGCCTGCCCCTACCCCCCTCCCTCTGCTTCCCTGGTGTTGCAGGCTTCCCATATTCCGACACTGCAAATTATGAGCCTTTCCTGCCGTACGGCGTGCGCGGCGTGTTTGCGGGGGCCGCAGTTGTGTTCTTCAGCTTCATCGGTTTTGACACTGTGAGTGCCCTGCTGGGCGCATTACGAGCAGCAGGTGGTGCGCAACGACGCTTAGGGTGCTGATAGGGGGTTCTTGCCAGGGGTATACTTCTGCCTCTGCGCAGCAAGTGGAGGCTGTGGTCTGGCGGGCTTGGCTAGCTGTACGGCTTAGGTGTGAGTGGATGGCTCCGCACGAGCAGGTGCGCTGCAAGTGGTGTCCTGGGGCTGCAAGGCCCAGCCAGCAGTCTCCTAGCGCTTGCATCGCTGCTGTTACTGCTCGTGGTATGGTTTAGAGAAGCGGTTGATGCGACAGCACAGCAGAGGGGGGCATCAAGTCTGGCGCCTGGGACGGGTGCGCTGGCCTGTTGACACTGCCACCCTCTCTGCATCTGGGCACTGGCACCCAGCACTGGCACCCTCTGCATCTGGGCACTGGCACCCAGCACTGGCACCCTCTCTGCATTTGTGATGAGTGCGCTGGCCTGTTGACACTGGCACGCTCTGCGCATCACGCATGGCTATACTGCCGCACAGAGCAGGCGGTAGGTCCCTCACCCTTCCGCCGCCCCTGGCCTGTTTTTGAAAGAAGGCACTGCCCAAAAAGACAAGCAGAACACAAGTTAGACACAAGTAAATGAGTGGGCACTGTCCAAGTGCACAAGAAGGCTCCGCCTGAGAGCAGAGGGCAGCATTGGCCAAAAGGGCAGGCACCGCCTGGGATAAGAAGGCAGCGTCGGTGTCGTAACAAACTTCTCTCGTCTCTGCTGCCCATGTGCTGTGTGGGCAGGTGGCCACCGCTGCAGAGGAGGCCATAGACCCTGGGCGCAGCTTGCCCATTGGCATCGTGGGTTCTTTGGGCATCACCACCGTGCTGTACGTGCTGATGTGAGTAGAGGATGCTGTTGGGTGCATGTGCATGTGAAGACGTGTGTGTGTGTGCGTGTACGTGTGCGCGCGAGGTGGTGCCGAGAGCGGGGGGGTGGGTCTCGCGCGTTTGTGAAGGCAGGGGTGGGCCTAGAGGGAGGGGAAGGGCACCAAAGTGTGGCGTGATGTAGCTCAACGTCGTGCGCAAGTGGTACGCCCAAGGGCGCTGCATGAGGGGCTGTCGGCATCAGTGGAGTCCGGGGGCCATAGTTGCTGCTGACTGCTGTGGCTGTACTCTATGTGCCGGAGTGGGAGAGGCCACTGGGCTTCATGCATGCTGCGCTGGACCATTTGTTCTTCAAGGTTTTGTTCTTGAAGGTGCCTCGTCCCGGTTCATCACTTAACCCTCTTGGTTGCACAAACAAGGATGTTCTTTCTTTAATTAAGTCGTTTGGCCCCCTTACACGGAGCTCCACCTAGGAACTGGTGGTGATAAGTTGTCCAGCACAACATCACATGGCGCGTCAAATACGCAACACAAGCTTTCATCATCGCGTCCAATTCCTCTCATGAGAAATGGAGATGAGTAACTGAGATGAGTTACATGCACCTCACAAGCGGACTCGCCCAACAAAATGAAGTTTTTCCTCAGGGCATCACTCCCCCCAATTTCCCAGTTCAAATTAGCCCACACAGCAAGCAGCACCATGCACAAGAATTTTGTCCCGGTCAAGAAGGCCATATGTTGAGCCATATCCACCGTTTTAGCATATTCTGTGCTGACGGAAAGGAGCAGGTGTGGAAACTTATAAGCTGCTGGCTCCTTTCCTGAAGCCGCCCATGCCTAGCAAGTGCAGCATCAAGCCGCTTGGCTTCCCAGCCATCCTGGCTCTGTCGTGGCCTACCCCGACACGTTCCACCTGTTGATGTCTTTCATCCTGCAATCGTGTGAAATTTTGGGGATGCATGTGGCGTGCAAGTGGAACTTCCTATTTTGGTATCATGCATCATTCATAAGGTTGGGTATTGGTCTTGCCGAGACTCACGGATGACGAGACTTGCCGAGTCTCTCCGGGGGATGGGGGGGACCCTTGTCGGTGACGAGTGTCACATTCTCAACATGGAAATCACCGACAGCCGGCAATAGCAAGCCAACAACCCCGCAAACTTTATGTTGGAAATACATAACTGTGATTTCAAAGTGAGGGACGAGGTAGTGCAGAAGGGATGATGAGCTTGGAAATGACCGACAGGATGATGGAAAGGATTTACCATCCTTCCAGTGAGCTAGGCACCCTTCTGCTGAAGTCACCTCCAAAGGGATTTTCCATCGAAAAGGATTTACCATCCTTCCAGTGAGCCCGCACCCTCTCTGCTAAAGTCGCCTCCAAAAGTGAGGCATGATGGGAGGAGAAGAGGGAAACGTTCTCCAACCTCAGCGCGGCAGCCTGGCCAGTGGGCTTTGAAGGAATTCCACGCATGCTTGCGCAGCTGCCCTTGCCACAGTGTGGCTGACACGCACCTGCCTGTGCCTTGCCTGTGCACGCCCTGCACCTGCAATCACAGCACCTGCACCCACAGCACTTGCCTGTGCACCCGCTTTGTGCTTCCCAGGTGCCTTGTCATCACGGGCATGCAGCACTACGACCAGATTGACAGGGACGCGCCTTTTTCCGTGGCGTTTGCCAGGGTGAGGGTGCGGCCCCTGTGTGTGCAGCCGTGTGCACTGCATGGTGCGCACTGGAGGGTGGGGGTGTGCCCCTGTGTGGCGTGTGCAGAGGTGTGCTCTGCGGGATGAGGGTGCGCCCCCTGTGTGTGCAGCCGTGAGCGCTACCCGGCGCACGGCCGGCCCGCTGGCCCTACTGCATGATACGGAGCTGCTGGCCACAATGGTGTCCATCAGTACCCTGGTGGCACTCACCACGGTGTGCCGTCACCTGCAGCGTTCAGCAGGGTGAGGGTGTGTCCCTGTGCATGTGTGTGTGTGTGTGTGTGTGTGTGTGTGTGTGTGTGTGTGCAGGGCCCTTCTGTGTGTGTGCAGGCACGTGCGCTGCCTGGTGCCTCTGTGAGGAGAGAGGGGGATGCATACTGCAGATGCTTGTGTGCAGGAGTTGGAAGGGGGGGTGACATTGTCCATGCTTGTGAAATGAGAGGGGTGCGCTAGGGCTGCTGGAGCCTCTGTGCCAGAGGGAGGGGGCTGCTCGTGCCAGGGTGTACATCGAGTATGATGGGGGCCCCCCCATGCGTAGCCTACCATGATGGACACCTGTTGCTGGTCTTAGTTCGTGAGTGTGCGCACATGCGCGCGCGCCCATGTTGAAGAAAACAAGCAAGCGCTGATGAGTGTGGGCTGGTCTGGTAACTTGGGCAGTAACTGGTGGTGGCGGCGGGGGTGGCAGCAGCGGCGACAGTGGCTCGCCTGTTTTATCTTTTTGCATCTGCACGTGCATGGGCATGCAAGTGTGCCTGTGCGCATACACACGCGCATGTCCTTGTGTGCCCGACTGACACGAGCCGATGGGTGTGCATGCGCAGATGGGCCTGGGCTGGGCTGGCAAGGTGGTGTCTGTGGGCGCCCTGGTGGGCATCGTCACCGCGCTGCTGGGCTCGCTGCTGGGCCAGGCGCGCATCTACATCACGCTGGGCCGGCAGTACCTGCTGTCGCCGTGGCTGGTGAGCCGGGTAGAGGCCTGGTGCCTTAACGTGCGCACGCATTTTGGTAGGCCACACATGGCTGCGCAGCTGCATGGTTGTGGGCATCTACAGCACGCTGGGCCGGCAGTACCTACTGTCGCCGTGGCTGGTGAGCCCTAGAGGCCTGGTGCCTTCACGTGCACACGCGTCTTGCTAGGCCACACATGGCTTCGCAGCTGCACACATGCTTTTTGACAGGCCACTTCCATCATGGCCACCTTGCTGGCCGCACATGCATGTGTGCTTGCAGGCCCGCGTCCATGAGAAAACGGGCACTCCCATCAACGCCACCTTCCTGACCATGTGCACGGCTGGCCTGCTGGCCCTGCTGTTTGACATAGAGCAGCTGGCCACGATGGTGTCCATTGGCACTCTAGTGGTGTTCACCATGGTGTGCTCGGGCGTGCTGTTCCGGTGCGTGCAGGACACGCGCATGCGTGCATGTGTGCGTGCATCATAAGGTGTGCACGCATCCGCCATCAACGCCTTTGCAGAGGTCACTGCGGTCCCAACATGCACTTAAATGAAGGGTGTGCACCGCCGCGCGCCACACAAAATGCGTGCATGCATGAATGTAATCGCATGTTCTCTAAATGTGAGTCAGATGTCTGCCTGGCCATGCGCACGCACGCAGGCGGCACCAAGTCCGCTGTCGAATGGGGGTGGTATTGAGCTGCTCCTGGTGGCGCTCATGCCTGAGCCACATGGGATGCCCAATAGCGCTCAAGGACCATGAATCGTGTGGCATGCCCAATGGCACTGAAGCCTGGACACGCATGCACGTGCACGCGCAGGCGGCACCACGTCCGCGGGGAGGGCGATGCTATTGAGCCACTGCTGTACCGCCTGGCAGGCATTGTGGTGTCCTCTGTGGCAGCCAGCGTGACTTACACGGTGGAGGCGCACCCTGCCGCACCCCTGACCTTCCTTGGTGCGCTTGTTTGTTTGTTTGTGTGTGTGTGTGATTTGCCATGGTCGCGGTGCTGTCCATCCCGTCCCGTGGTGCAATGCTGGTGCGCTTGTTTTGTGTGCGCGTGTTTTCCTCCATGGTTGCGGTGTCATGTATCCTGGTCCATCATGTAATGCTGGTGCGCTTGTGTGTGTTTTCCCACGGTTGCGGTGGCGTCTATTGCGGCTCAACGTGTGATGTTGGTGGTGTGCGGGCTGGCTTGCACGATTAACTTGGCGGAGGGGCATGCACAGTCGCACCTTCAGGCCTCCTCAAGCTGCGCGCCTGCACGCTGAGCGCCCAAGGCCAGTGTGAAGCGGATGCACCTCTCAGCCGCGTTCCGTGGTTTCCTCAGTGCATGCGGCGGCTGCCCTTGCATGAGGCACGCATTCAGCTGAAGCACTTCTCACACGCCCGCGTGCACTTTTCAACCGCGGCGCGTGCAGGACATGCGTCTGGCTTGCAGCATGCGCATGAAAACGGGCGGCCGCTGCAGTGCCCGCCCTTGCCCCAAAGGCCGCCTCGGTGCATGCGCATGGCATGGGCGCGCCGGCTTCAGGCCCAACTGCCAGCCATATTACAGAGGGGGAGAGGCTGATTTTTACGCAGGAGTAAGCACCACACACGAACGCACAACGCGCGCGCACACGCAGGCTGCTGGGTGGCGGCAACGGCCTCCTTCTACCTGATGCCCGTGCGCTACGAGCCGCCACTATTCCGCTGCCCGCTGGTGCCGTGGCTGCCGTCGCTGGGAATGCTGTGCTGCCTGCACCTGATCGGCAGCCTGGGCTGGCCTGCGTACGTGCGCTGGGTGGTGTGGTTCAGCATAGGGGTCGCAGTGTACCTCTGTTATGGGCTCCATAACTCTCAGGTGCGGGAGCGCATGCATGCACGCGCCTTGTGTCTGTATGTGTGCAGGGTTTTGCACGCATGCATGCATGCATTCATGGTGCATTGGCAGCCCACAGGCCGTCCATGTGGTATGAGAGCCAGCTGCTTACTTGCTTGTGTGTGTTGGCGCGTGCTTGCGCGCGCTAACGTGTGCACTGGAGGGTGCAGGGCAGGGCGGATGCAGGGTCATGCTGCGGCATTACCTACAATTCATGTCCTTGCCTTTTTGGTTCTCAAAGCAGCGCGGTGGTGCTGCCCCTGGGCCTAAGGGACTGTCTACCTGTGGATGGGCTGAAGGGTCCTTACCTGTGCTGGCATCCCTTTACCCCCCAATGTGTGTGGCCGCACCAGTGCAGCACGCTCTAGCACGCATGCACGCATGCATACACGCGCACATACACACACATTCACACACACAAGTGCACGCCCCACACAGACCACGCTGCACCTGTTGAGCGCGTGAGTGTATGCTGCCTTGGCGCAGTACGAGGGTAAAGCCCGGAGGAGGCCAGCCATCGGCGCGTTCCACCGGAGCCCAGGTGCGTGAACATGTGTGTGTGTGTGTGTGCATGCGCGCGTGCGCGCGCGTGCTTGCATAAGGATGTGCGTGCGTCCCCCCACCCTGCCTCAGCACTCGGCAGCACAGTGTGATGGCCTGTGTGCGTGAGTACGTGTGCATGTGTGCTTGTGCGTGAGTACGTGTGCATGTGCATGCGTCACCCTCCTGCCTCAGCACTCGGCAGCACAGGGTGATGGCCTGTGTGCGTGAGTACGTGTGCATGTGTGCTTGTGCGTGAGTACGTGTGCATGTGTGCTTGTGCGCGAGTACGTGTGCATGTGTGTGCTTGTGCGTGAGTACGTGTGCATGTGTGCTTGTGCGTGAGTACGTGTGCAT
>LFCJ01002289.1_pt1 | contig 13767 bp, 17 predicted proteins | sample 643141 | NCBI WGS metagenome assembly LFCJ01 (sample SAMN03766243, study PRJNA286221) | soda lake metagenome | biome: soda lake; feature: Kulunda steppe; material: water; isolation source: sample B1-Br-g2 brine of Lake Bitter-1 | place: Russia: Kulunda steppe | collected 2010-07 | reverse complement strand
GGGGCAGGGTGAGCGAGTGCAAATGAGGAAGCCCGCCTGAATGTACATAACATGTTACAAAAAGGACTTGTATGGCCCGTACGTGAGTGGCAGCCCTTGCAACACAGCCCTTGCTGCTTGAGTGGCGGTTCCAATGTGAGTGAGTGGCGGTCCTTGCTGCATAAGTGGCGGTTCCAATGTGAGTGAGTGGCGGGGGCAAGCAGGCGGCGGCCTCAGCCGCACAAAGCTGCGCACCATGAGGTCCCGGTCGCGCGTGCTGCCATGCGCAAGGCACTTCTCAATCACGTTGGACGCGAACTTGTGCATTGACATCGACACCACGTGCGGCGCAAGGGATGACACAATCTGCGGCACGGCAACGGGAGAAGAAGGGGTAAGGGGGGCAGGCGGTCATCACTCCTCCATTTGTGAAGCTCAATGCGTTGCAAGCGCAGGCGGCGAAGCGATGCAACTGCTAATGCGGGCATTGCATCCACCCGACATTCCTGACTCTCCAAAAGAGGCGTTCGAAAGGCTCTTACAAAAGGCCCACAGGCATGCTGCAAACAAAGGACAGGTGGTGCAAACAACAAAGGACAGGTGGTGCAAACAAAGGACAGGTGGTGCACCGCTAGCGGGCCGTCTGGGTAGCCTTCTTGCTGCATGGGGGCAAAAGCCATCAGACCAGCTGGCCCTTCTTGCTGCATGGGGGCAAGCCATCAGACCAGCTGGCCCTTCTTGCTGCATGGGGGCAAGCCATCAGACCAGCTGACCCTTCTTGCTGCATGGGGGCAAAAGCCATCAGACCAGCTGTGGCACAGCATGTCGCAACCAAACCGCAACGTCCTCAAGGCTTGCGACACCTCCTGCACTTCTGACGCTGTGCTGGGCGCGCATGGCCCTGCGCACCTGCTGCCGCTCGGAGTCATGGCCGTGCTCCAGCACGTGCTGGATGACGTAGTTGCCGTATTGGTCGCGGGCCAGGAGGCATGTTTCCTTCAGGATGTCAGCCATGATGACAGCCTGCACAAGATGGGCAGCAACGCCTTCAGCAACTCTGTGGTGCTGGTTTGAGCCAGACATGACCTGGAGCGGCAGGGAAGTAGAGGAGCAAATCGCTGCCCACCCCAACTGGAGTTGCAGCATGCCAAGGCACAGCGGAGGCAAGAGGTCACGCCCTCACTCCATTACACCAACATCCACACCCACAAACTCACTTACACGCCTGCGTACAACCTTCTTCAGCACGCCACCCCCCCCACCTTGCGTTCTGCGTCCTGGCAGTGCTCGAGCACGCGCTGGATTACACGGCAGCCAAAGGGATGCGTGGAAAGCGGCACCACGCAGGTCAGGAAGTTGTCGATGAGGCCCTGCAGCCAAAGCGCACCCACGCCTTGTTGTCCTTGCACGCGCACAACCCCAGCACCAGCCATGTGCTGCGCAGGCACGTGCGTGACACGTGTAGCCAGACCCTATCTTGCAAGACTGCACTACAGGGTAAGCATGCACATGGCAGCAGCAAGAACTGGCAGGACACATGCTCTTTTCCAAGCAGTTGGAAGCACCTAAACGCACCGTGATGCGCTCAGTGGGTACGCACTCAATAATCTTCTGGATTACGTGGTTGCCATTCTGCAAAGGCACACACAAGTTGCAGGAGGGGACGCCCGTCAGCAGCAGAACAAAGCTGCTGGTTTATCCTGGATAATGGAAAGCAGCGACGTGCTGGATAATTGACTGTGAAAGGACATTCATTCCAGAGTCACTCAGATTGTTTTGGCCACCTTTGGATAAGCACACGAGCAGACAAATCCTCGCGGTGCACTCACCGTTAAGGCCAAGCAGAGACCATTTGATGCAAGGCCTGCTGAGCAAAATCTGACCTCAGCTGGGGGAGGCACAGCAGCGCAACACACACAACACAACACAGCAAGGCACACAGGCAAACTCCTAAGAGGGAGAAGGAGGGAGGTAGGTGGTCGGATGAGGGCATTGCAGGGACATGGAGGAGAGGCAAGGCAGGAGCACAGGTCCGAGCGGGCCTAAAACGAGCGGCTCACCTGATCGCGCACGCAGCGCATGATGTTGCCGTCCAACTCCGCAATGAGGGCGCACTGCATCTCCACCTCCAGCACCTCCAGCGCCTTCTGCATGACGCGGCAGCCATACATCTGCAGCGCCAGCGCCAGAACCTGCGCATGCGCAAGCCCACGGAACGGCAGTTGCCGCTGCTCAGTCGCTGTCGCTGCTCGACAGGCCAAAAAAAGTGGGAGCCTAAATATGCTCAGGCGTCCGTCTCGAGAGCTAGGGAAAGCCTCTTGGCGGCTGCTGCGGAGTCACCAGGCTTTGGTCTATTTGGGTTGGATGCCAGCCCCTCCACTCGGGTTGGATGCCAGCCCCAAGCTACTTGCGCCCGCGGCTCGTGAGCATCCTTGCTCCCTCCAGCATCACGTCCAGCTCCATGTCCGGCAAATGCTCCCCTCCAGCATCGTATCCAGCAAATGCTCGCTCCAGCATTGTGCTCCTTTCCAGCATCATGTCTCAGCAAGTGGACTCCGCCCAGCCGTTGGGCTGTGTGCGCCTATGAATGGCTGCACCCACATCTTTTGCGCCCCACACATCCCCACCAGTCAAACCCACGCAACCAGGACTGCAGATAGTAAATTGCACGCCAATCCCGTACTCCCTCTGCCCTTGAGGCCCACCACAGCATGCATCTGGCACACAGGCAAGGCAGCCACCACCCTGCGATTGGCACGCGCCCCCGGAGCGCATGCGCCGCAGTGAACTGCAGTACACCATGTGCTGCATTCAAGCATCCCACCCACCTGGCCTTTCAGCACGCCCGCCACTTTCTCCCGGCATTCCTGGTTCCCGTGCTCCAGGAACTTTTGCATGACGTAGTTGCCAAACACGTCGGTCATGAGCGACGTGCCCTGGGGCAGCACCTCCAGCAGCGCAGCCTCCAGCTCCTCGTCGCTCACCACCTCCAGCTTCTGCAGGCAGGCACGTGCGAGCGAGCGAGCAGGCTCAGAACTGTGTGTGGGCAAGCGTGCACAAGGACACCTGTGAGTTTGCATGTGATTTTGCATGTGAGCACGCGCACGCAAGTGCGTGTGAGTGCGGGCACTGTGTGCACTGTGTGCCCTGTGTGTTGTGGTGTGTGTGCACGCGCTTGCGCACGTGCGCAAGTACGCGAGCATCAGCGTGTCCACTGACCTGCTGGATGAAGCGTGAGCCGTGCTGGTCCAGCGCAAACTCGTGCACGTGGCCCATGATGTCTTTGAACTCAAACCTGTGTGTGCGCAGCGACAGCAGCAGGAGGGTATTCAGCAAGAGGAGACCCAGCAAACAGAGCCGGGGGGCGTATGATGATCGAGCCATTCAGTGCAGGAGACGCAAGCTGTGGGTTGGCGTCTTACTTTTGGCTTGGTGACAAGGCTTCGTCGGCCAAAAAGACATTTTAGTGGCTTGTGCACCCTGCAGTTCCCCAACACAAGCCACGAAGGGGCAGTTAAGTCCATGCGTTGCAACCAGCAGGCTGGCCTGGGCTTTCTGATGCTGCGTCCGGGCCCGTTCATGGCAGGCCTGGTCGCCTCCACTCCCAACCCCCCCGCCCTGCCTGCTCGCCCTCCCACCTCTTGTCTCAAGCCCCCCGCCCGCCCCTCTCCCCTGCCCCACTCACTTGTACGCCTTGTTGGCCTTGAACTCCTCCAGCAGCGTGAGTGGCTGCCCGTGGTTGGGCATGCCAGACTCATCCTTTCTCCCTCCCTTCTTGCCACCGCCGCCGCCGCCATGGTTCAGCGCCACGCCATTGGCGTTCACGCCGCCGCCACCCCCGCCGCGCCCATGGTGCGCACCGTCAGGTCCGCCGCCGCCCTTGCCAACCGGCGCGCGCGCGTGCTGCACATGCTCAAACGCGCTGCCCTTGTGGCCACCGCCACCGCTGTCCCTGGAGTAGGGGCCCGGAGGGCCGCGGCCGCCGACGTGCGGCATGTTCCCCACAACGCCCATCCGGGAACCGGGCCCCATGTCCCAGGCCATACCACCGCCGCGGCCGCCGCTGGGCCGCCTGCCGCCTCCGTGGAAGCCCGTGGGAGCGGCAGCCCCCCCGGGCACGCCACTGCTGCCTGGCAGCATGCCGACCTGTGCTTCCATGTACTTCTTGTAATACTCGGCGTACTCGGCGGGGTTGGGCAGGCCCGGGTGGCTCCCCGGGCCGGCAAACGGGTGCGCGAGCGCAGGCACGTGGGCACCGGGGAACATGGGGGGCGGCACCGCCATGCCAGCGTGCAGGCTGGGCGGCCCTGCGCCCATGGCTGCCATGGGCGCCATGCTCATGGGCGTCGTGTCAAATGGCGGCATGAAGCCGCCGCCTGCGCCGCCAGCCCCAGCAACGCCCATGGGGCCCAGGGATGGGCCAAAGGGGTAGCTGGGCGGCGCCATGTGCGGCATGGCAGGGGCAGTGGGGAAGGGCGCATAGCCCATGGCACCCGCCAGCGCAGCTGGGCCGCCTACAGCCGCTACTGCTGCTGAAGCCATGGGCATGCTGCCGGCGGGCCTGTAGGCGGCTGCCAGCGGAGCCGGCATCGCGCCTGCTGCCATTGCCATGTACATGGACTGCAGCTGCTGCTGGGTGGCCTGCGGCGGCTGGAGCGGTGGTGGTGGCATGGGCACCGCGGGGCTGGGGGCGCTGCCACGACGCAAGCGGGTGCCGCTCGCGTGGTAGGGGGGCTTGCTGTCCAAGGTGGGGACCAGGGGCGCTGCAGGCGCCGCGGCAAATGTGTGCAGCGCGCCCGTGCCGGGCCGGTCCTGGCTGTTGCTCGCGAATTGCGAGCCCTGGTGTGCGCTGGGGCTTGGGGGTTGGTTGGCGCTGCGGCGGCCAAAAACTGGTGGCGGCTGCACCATGGCGTCGTCCTCCTGGCTGCCCAGCCCGGCCCGGTACTGCTGCGGGTTCAGCGCGTCATGGGACCAATCCCCTGACAGGTGGCTGTGGCGAGCGGACAGCTGGCCCTGAGTCAGTGCATCTGACGCGCCAAAGGCCAGCTGCTGCGTGGGATTGGCGGGCGTAGGGGCCTGGCTGTCCGTGCTGGCAGGCCCAAGCGACATGGGCCCAGAGTACAGCTCTTGAGAGGCGAGGGGCAGCTGCAGGTGCGTGGGCGTCGGCGGTGCAGACGCCTCCATGCGCGGGTCAAAACAGGGCGGGCTGTCGGGGCGCTGCTCGCACACACTGTTCATGCGCAACTTGGAGGGCCCTAAGAGGCGGCCGCTGTGGCTGCCCATGGTCCCCAGCTTGATGTCATGCAGAGCCTGCGTCATGCGTTTGTGTGCAAAAGTGTGTGTGTGTGTGTGTGCGTTTGTGTGCAAGTGTGCAAGTGTGCAAGTGTGTGTGTGTGTGTGTGTGTGTGTGTGTGTGTGTGTGTGTGTGTGTGTGCGCGCGCGTGCGTGCGTGTGCGTGTGCGTGTGTGTGCGCGCTCGCGCTTGCTCAAGGCGTACAAGTGCAAGAGGGAAAACTGGCCATTGAGCAGCCCTGCACACATCTTACCCAACCTAAGCTTTGGATGGGAAGCTTGGACACTTTTGAGGGGTGGGTCAAGGAGTCAGGGGCTTCAAGTCACAAATGAGCACACAGACCTTCGGAATGCCTGAAAGGGATGAAGAGCGAGAGTGAGGCAAGTGCACATGTAGTCCACCGCTGCCCGACTTCTGCAGCACACTTTCGCCACTGATTGAGTTAGAGCGGTGGGCCTGCACGCAGACAGCAAGCAGGCTGAGGCTCTGTCCTGCGCCTAGGAAGTGGAGGTATGCTAGTGCACAGGCATACCAGCGGTTGCGATGGCGACTGACCTTACACTCCAGGTAAAACTAAAAAGAGGCAGCACACCATCACGGGCCTGGAACGCAATTCCAAGGCTTCTTATGAGAAGCAAGTGCCCTACTCCAGGCAGAACCCAGCATGTGTGCCTGACCAGGCCTCTGTCAAATGCCTGTCAAGTGATTAGCAGCGCGCATGCGTGCTTTGAGCGATTCCCTAGCAGGTACCCGTAGCAGCAGCACTTCGACATTGCCGCCTCCTGGAGAAAGTGCGCAGGGGCTGCGCCTGTGCCACACCCCAAGTTGCACAGCGTTGATCCAACACATGTCCCACCATGGTGCTGCTGAAGGATGCGGAGCGCTGTGTCATAGGTGAGCCTGGGTTCTGAATTGACGCACTCCCACTCAGGCGCTGGCTCAGGGGCCCATTTGCTCCAGTCATGTGCCCACTGCCGCTCTGCGCACAAACCAGCCAAGCACACAGGTATGACGGGTGCCACTGCTCGCACAATGGGTGGGCACCTCATTTTGCTCAGGTATGAAGCAAGCTTGGCAGCAGTCGCGCGCTTTGATCAGTGCATCTTGGAGCACAGCAAGATCATAGGCTCTTTGGGACTTGCAAATTAAACAGCAGCTGAAAACTGCCCAGCTCCACCACACGATTTTTCAACTGGAGCCATCACACCCAACCATTTAACTTGCTCCTCGACAATCAAGGTGCAGGGTGCACTTGCGCACTAGTTTGAAGGCCGACCCAACAACCATGCAGTTCAGGAATGTGCTTGGGTTTGTACCTGGCGCAGGGATAGGAGGGACTCGATGTAGGGGGAGTTCCTGTTGAACTGGTCCACCTCGTCAGGGCCGGTAATGCTGTCAAATGCTTGCAATGTGCCACTGGCGACCTCGTTGGAGAGCATAGAATTGGCAGCAGGAGACCCATTCTTGGACGATGCATCACAGTAGTCCTGTTCGAGTCAAGGAGGAAAATTTCAAACAGTCTAGAATTGGCAGGCCTTTTAATTGAGCGCACGTGTCACTGGTACACGCGGGATAACCAGTTTCTAATCTGCACAAAGAGAGCAATGATGGTTCATAGGTAGCACACGCATGGGTGAGTAAAGCCAACTCTGGCAGTGCATATAGGAGCCACAAAGTGCATTTTGGTGTGCACACTCGTTAGAATATTTTCAGGGCGCGTCTGAATGGGGGCAAGGGAGAGCGCGCGCATGCATGTATGCCTGTGCATGAGCACGCACACGTGAATGCATGAGTGCGTGCGCAAACCCAGAAGCTGCTAGGTCACTCACCTGCAGCAAATTCTCGTATGGCTGGGACCCTGAAGCCCAGGGGCTCAAATGTGGTGGCCTGCCCTCCATATCGTCGCCTCTTCCCATCTGTGTGTTAGTCACATGCACCGGAGGGCTCTTGAACCAAGAAAAGGCCAGCCATGCTACGTCTTGAGCTGTCATCAGCTGAAACTGAAAGCCAGAAATAGCCTGCTGGACTAGTCCAGAAGCACAATGCACGCACGAACACATGCACACACATACGCACACACGCACGCACGCACGCACGCAGGCACACACACACACACACACACACACACACACACACATACATGTGCACGTATGTGTACTTGCCCACCAGCCTGACCTCTCCTGTGCAGGCACTTGCCCTGCATCCTGGATGCGCACCTGCTTGGCGAGCAACATAAGCTCTGCTTGCACTGCTGCTTCCTGCAGGGAGGAGGGCTGGTGCAATCCTGGGATGGCCTCCGGTGCTGAGCCCTGTACGGTGGTGGGGATGCAAGAGGGATGGACAAAGTCAGTTTGGAAGACAGGCGTGTTCCAGCCGATGAAAGCAGCGTTCGCACTCCGTTCCCACCGGCTTCCCAAAGCTGTTGAGGAGCAGGCTGATATCCGGCGTGCTTCCTTCCTCATAGCTCGTCTACGAATGGCATTGCGGGACAGAAGAGCGCGAGTGGAGTAGCCGTCGGAAGGAGCTGCTCTGCAGGTCTTCAATGCAAGCCATCTTCCACCCAGCTTGCACAGACAGGCCTGAGATGAGCGGCAGGAGCTTACCTCTGGCCCAGGGGGAGGAAGCCTGGGATTCAGGGCCCGGTTCCTGCAGGTTTGAAGGAGAGGGAAGGAGGCAGCAGCTGCTGTGTCAAAGGGGAGAGCAAGCACACCTCACCCAGGCACGCTTGCACGCGCTGGCTGTCAGCATCCGCAGCACTGTCTGCCGCGACTGCCTTAAATAAGGCTCACAAGGTGTTGCAGTAGGCTTGCAATGCAGCTTCGTTCGTCGCAAGCTGTGTTTACGTGTCACCGCCGCGTGGTGCAGCTGTGTTGGTGGGGGGCACTCGCCTGTAATAGAACTCGGTGTATCCCTGAGGGAACGCCTGTTCCAGCCCTGATGTGCTGGCAATTGGGCTGTCCAGGCCTTCACCAGCACCGAGGTTGTTGTGGGGGGGAGCACTGCCGGGCCTGTGTTGCAGGTCCTCCTCTCTTAGCAGCAACTGCGCGATCCTACCATGCATGCTGTTAACAAGACGGCCGTCGACCCTGCCTCTAATCACGGCATGCCATGCTGTCTAATGAAATCGGCGATTCATTTTATGTGACGCACACGTTTCGTGTCGTGTCACTGCTTGCATTTGCCGAACCTGGATCAAACCTTAGAAACGGGCTTTCCTATCAAGATAGACAGATGACCCTCCTTTCCACCAACCAATGACACGCATCGGGGTGCACATGTGTGCCACCTTGCGTGAATGCCCAGTGAGAGGTACCAGGGGACAACTTTTGCAAATCCCAAAAGTTGCAGTAGCATACAGGCTGCAAAATGCGCATCAGGCAGTGCACTTTTACAGGCTGCAGGAGCAAGGGCTCCAGATCATGCTGAGCAAAAGATCAAACTTGTCTTGTGATGAGATGTAATGAACTTTTCTGATGACACACCTTCAGTCTTGTGTTGCAAGATGACATTCCTACTTGAGGTGCAGCTGGAGCTGCGCCAAATGCCCAAATAAAGAAGGCCCAGCCGTCAACAGCTTGCACCAACATTGGTCAGGATGATCTGGTGACCAGGATGGGTACGTGAACAACAGTACATCCTGATCAGAGGGCACATTGTGGCTGCTGCACTCCAGAACGTTGCAGGGACTCCCTTTACAGGCCCCTGTGCAATAGGCAAGGTGGCTGAACCATGCCAAAATGCAAGTTGAATGATTTTCTTTAGATAGATGCACTTGCTGTGCTTTCTTTCTCATTATTTCTCTGACGTGCATGATGATCACTGTGCCTGTCATATAAGAGTTGCAAATCAAAGCTTGATTAACCGACCACTGGAACCTCCTTTTGCAAGGGTCTCTAAACAGTTTGGGGCATAACTTCGCAACTCCTGTACCATTTTCTGACTGTTTCTCACCCGAACCATCGATTGACATCCTTTTTTGTTTTATTTGGCTTAGTCCTAGAATTAAGCCCAGGGCCTGCATTGATATTGCACAATATGCATCGACAAACATACTTTGTTGGGACATGGACACACGAAACACACCTGCAAGACCCCCAACCCCAAATTCTACCTTGAAACAAATTTTTAAAAACCACCACTAAAAACAAGGCTGTTTGGATGAGTGCAGGGAGGCATCTTCTTCCTGCCATAATGTTGCAAATGGATGCTATGATGTTGCAGAAAGAGTGAAAAAGTGCACACGATCAGGCGTCATCAATGACAGCTTGTCAAAGAGATACTGGTTGTGAAGAGAGCTGAAACAGTGTTCAAGAGATGCTGCTTTTGAAAGTGTCAGATTCATAGGGCATACATTTGATTGTTCACATTCCAATTGTGTGCATCTGAGAGCGTCAAGCAGAGGTGCAGGTGGTGGGAGCTGAACATATCCAAGATAGTTGCACATTCAAGAGCATGTTTGCTCTACTGGTCTAGTAGCTGCTGCAGCTGTGATGACCAAGGAGATAGGATTGTGCATCAACGGTACCAGTTTGTTAGGTTACTGGAATCTGGGCTGAGCAATGCTCCCACAGCACCGACAACAATATTTTTGTTTGCAAGCAACACTATCGTAGATTATTTATAAATTATACAGAAGCTCTATGCCCCATGTTGGAAAAAATGTTCCTGAGGTCCTGGGAGAGCAGCTGCTGAGGAGCCAGGGCCCTGGCGATTGTGATCACAGCCTGTGGAAGACACCCGATGCCACCGGGATTGCTTGGGCTTAAACATTCATTGTGGGTAGTGTACTGGTACTCCAATGTTCCCACTGTTCCCACTTCTTTGCAGGAATCCGCAGTCTAGCCCATCCATTTGCGTACTTTGTACAATTGCTACAGTTTAAACTTGTATGTTGGCAGCTGTGACGTCAGGACGAGCAGCTCTGCTGTACCCAAACACTGTGCAGTCAACAGTTGCACACACATGCCTCTTGAAGAAGCCTTCCTTTGCCCCTTTTCTTCAGGCCTCGGCAGGCTTCCCTCCCTGCTCCCTCCTTGGGTTCCCAGAGGACTGTGCTTCTGCCCTTGGCCTGCAGAAGGCCTAGGTTGCCGACCAGCTGTGCTGCCCTTGGGAAACTAGTCTCGAGGATCAGTGGGCCAAACGCCGTCTTGATTTCGAAAACTCGACCCACAGTCCAAGAGCACACGAGGTTAATCGGTCAAGGTGTGCACAGAAACTTGCATTTGGCGAGGAGTTTGCTGCTGGCCAACTTGGTGTGTATACAGCTTCCTCCATCCAACATCTACCTAGCTCTCTCTTCATCCTTTGCCCCTCAAGTATGCGCTGTGGTGTTCACTTGCAGGCATTCACTCGCGTGCTTACGCGTCCATTGACAACATCAGGTGCTCCAGCAGCAGCGGCAGCGGCAGCATCAGCAGCAGCGCCACTTACACTTCTAGCAGCAGCCACAATATGCAGCAAGGAGGGGCAGAGAGTCCTTTGCTGAGCCCAGTCCATAATGCTTCATCCCATAACCTGACCCCGCAGCAGCAGGCCCTGCTTCAAGAGCAGTTGGACCTGGCCAAGCAGAGGCGAGCTGCTAGCATGCTCCCCTTGTGTGTGCAAGACGGTGCTGTTACTATCCAGGAAGGCAGCTTAGCACCGGTGGGTGCGTGTGCGTGTGTGTGTGCGCGCGTGCATGCATGCGTGTGTGCGTGTGCGTGCAGCCCTAGGAAGTCAAGCGAAGCCCTACGCAATCCAGCCTGCCCGGTCCGCTCTTCTCTCTCCTCGCTGCCTCCTGCAATGGTGCGCACCATGTTCTTGTGCCAAACCGTGCAGGATGCCCATGTGGGACCGGTGCTGTCCAACCTGCCAACCCATGTGTTCCACAACGCGGAAGCATCATGCAATGGAGGCGTGGTGCTGGGCCTGGCCGCGCCAGATGGACATGCGCTGAGCTTGATTGATGCCGTGGTTGGGAAGGTGAGGACAGCAGGGGGCAGCCAATGAGAAGCAGGGCTCCTGTTATGAGGGGTTTTGAGATGGGCGTGGGCAGCTCAGGGGTATGGTTTCTTGAGGCGTGTAAGTGACCTGGCTGTGCTTTTGCTGCGCTAGCAGGCCCTGAGGGTGGTTGGCCCGGGTTGTGATCTATGGGTGTGGCTTGAAGGCAGTGTCAAAGCGGGTGGCGGCAAAATTGATAGCTCACGATAGCTGAGCCCATGACACAGGCAGCTGCTCTTTGTTGTAATCCTGTGGAGGTGGTCCTGTAAAGGCAAGGCCCAGTCAGCAGGCAGCAAGGCTGCAAGCACGTCGTGCCAGCAGCAGCAGCGGCAGCGGCAGCAGCATGTGCACTCGCCGGTATTGGCTCCCTCAGCAGCTGTTAGTACAATGCTACCAAAGAGAATGGCGAGTGCAATGCCCTGGTTTGCTAGGGAGCATCCCCTCTCATGCGCATGAGGGTGGTATCCCCCACGGCTTGGCAAGCGCCACACTGTGCAGTGTATGTCCTGTGCCCGGGCGTGTATCCCTCCAACCTCTGGCCCGCTCTGCAGACACCCTCGCTCTGTCATCCTTCTCAAAGGAGCACCTGCAGAGCTAGAGGGGGGGAAAGGGCTCGCCAAGCGCAGTGCCCGCGGCACCACACAATCACCCATAAGGCTGCTCACTCGCGGTACCACATCATCATGCATAAGGCTGCTCGCTCGCTCATCTCCCGTGCATCAAGCCCTGTCAAGTCACCAGAATGGGTGCGATTCGCTCCACCACCACCACCACCACCACCACCACTGCCCATGGTGCCGCTCCAGCCCACTGCCCCAGCCACTTCTCTTGCAAGCACTGTGTGTCTCATGCAGCTGTGCACCTGCAAATGTGCCCCGTGCCATTGTGGCCCCTCTGGAGGCAGCAGGCGTGCTCCGCTCCTCCCTTGCTGGTTTGCAGCTCTGCGCCGGGCGGATGCTGATGTCGGCGCGCTGCAAGCTGTGGTGGATGACCCCGGAGTGGCGCACCAGCACGCTCAGCATCCCTCCTGAGACGCAGTTCCTGCTGGTGCGTGGTGCGGGCAGGAGCTTGGGAAGCAGGATGCAGCTAGTGGGGCTGGGCGCAGGCAGCGCAAGGGGGGGAGGGGAGGGAGGCTGCGCTCATTTAGGTACAGGGATGCAGGAGGGTGCGGAAGGAGGACCCACCAGGGGCATGTCTCATGATGGTGGAGCCGGCCGTAGTTCGCTTCTTGTCCTGGAGGACGCACAGGTGCCTTGAACTCAATCGGCACCTCTGAGCCCATATGCTTGCCCTTGATCCTAGTCGTGTACGCGCAGGATGCGTCTTTGGGCCAGTGCATCGGTCGCACTCTTGCTCATCTTGCTTAGGCAATGCTTGCTTAGGCAATGTTGTTTAGCCTGCATGCTTGGTCTGCGTGCCTGGTCCAGTGTGTGTGGGCCACGTCCCTAGGCCCGGGCCTGTGCTGCCGCGCTCAACAGTCCGCGATGCCCGTTTGGGAGCAATATTCCTGGCGCTCCTCACCCTGTGCTGCTTGAGCAGGTCGAGCTGGGCCCCCCCGGGGAAGGTCCTTATGCGCTGGTGCTGCCCCTGATTGATGGCGACTTCCGCGGCACGCTGCGCAGCCCCTCTGGGTATGTGCCCTGGCTTTGTGTGGCACAGACATGCAAACTTGCCGGCGGGCTGGCCACGTGCATGTGCGCGAACCGTGACCTGGTACATGCGCGCAGGCAGGCACGGCCCTGTGCACACGCACCCGCCCATCAGTCCTCGTCCGTACACATGCACAGCTTCCTGCGTGCGTGCCCTGCACCCACGGTGCGTGCCTGCACAGGAGCGCAACGCATGCGAGTTGGCGCACATTTGTTGGACGCGCACGTGCAACACGCGTGTGCGCAGGTCCTACACTGTACCCGAAGGCAGCCTCACCCTGCGCGTGGAGAGCGGGGACGACAGGGTGACGGCTGCCAAGTGGGACGCGGTGCTGCATGTGTCAGCCAGCTGGGACCCGTTTGCGCTCGTGGAGCAGGGTGCGTGCCATGTGGCTGATGAGCTGGGCGGCGCGCGCGCCTCTCTCCCACCGCAGGGACCGCGGCGCCCCTGCTGCAACGCTCAGCAGGGCGCGTGCCACTGCGCGCACACCCTCTGCCATTCCGGCACTGCTGAAGGCAGCTGCGACTGAGCATCAACATGCACTCCATCGACTTCCTCCTCTGCATCGACTTCCTCCTCTGCATAGGTCATCATGAACCTCAAAAGGCATATGAACAGAGTGCACGGCGCTGACAGTCTCTCGCGGCTGTCGCCTGTGCCCAAAAGCAGAGGGTGTGCGCGATGGACCCAGACCCGCTGCGCGCCTTTGCCGCCCCCTTGGCTGCAAGCTGCACTTGTCGGGTGGAGTGGTCATGGGCCGGCAGCCCACATATCCTTCCGCATGCCGCACGCGGGCGTATGAGCTGCGCCCTACACAGAGTGCCTCGCGCCCCAATGCCATAGCCAACACCTCCCTTCTCCCCCTCC
>LFCJ01002288.1_pt1 | contig 13769 bp, 23 predicted proteins | sample 643141 | NCBI WGS metagenome assembly LFCJ01 (sample SAMN03766243, study PRJNA286221) | soda lake metagenome | biome: soda lake; feature: Kulunda steppe; material: water; isolation source: sample B1-Br-g2 brine of Lake Bitter-1 | place: Russia: Kulunda steppe | collected 2010-07 | reverse complement strand
TGGCATATGGCCTATTGATAAGGCACATAAAGCGCATACTGCCTGTGCCTCTTGATAAGGCACTTAAAGCAGCGCCTCACCAAGAGCAAGGCTCCATCCACCTTCCATCCCCCCAAACCCTTCCACGCTTCCTTCCAACAATCAAGATCATTTCGTCCGTCCCCACCAAGCCATCCACCCACCTGTCAAGATTGTCTCATCCACGACCACCTCGCCGTCCAGCAGCACCATGTCGCAGGCAGCCTTGCCAGGCACCACCACCACCACGTCACCTGCACAAGGCACATGCCATTGTTGATCTGCAAAGCTTGCTCGTCCCCTAGTGCTCCAGTGACATGCCATTGTTGACCTGCAAAGCTTGCTTGTCCCCTTTAGTGCTCCAGTGACATGCCGGAGGGCTTTTGCACAGCGCGCAATGCCCCCACCATGTTGCCTGCACCAGGCACATGTCTGTGTTGAGGCACGTGTGCCCTTGCAAAGCTATGAAGCTGGCTTGTTCTAAAGAGTCGATGACATGTCCTTGCAAAGTCACAAAGTTGGCCTATTTCAGTGAGCCTGTGGCATGCCGTTACAAAGCTGCAAAGCTGGCTTGTTCTAGAGAGCCAGCAGCATGCCGTTGCAAAGTCACAAAGCTGGCTTGTTCCAGAGAACGAGTGGCATGGCGTTGCAAAGCAGCAAAGCTATCCTTATTCAGAGCGCCAGTGGCGTGCCATTGCAAAGTCACAAAACTGGCCTGCTTCACAGAAGAAGTGACTCGCCAAGGGATTGGATTGGAGCCCTGGGTCTGCCACGAAGAGTGGGGTAAGCACACAACATTTGCGCGCATGTAGCCGCTGTACCCGCAGACAAAAGCGAGAAGGCTATGCCCCGTAACCGATTGCAGGGGAGATGGAGGACGGGCGGCATGCAAGGTGTGAGCATGCAGGAGAGACGGAATCCTGGCGGCAGCATCTGTGCAGCAAGCAGGCTGGGCATGCCAGCACTTATGCCACAAACCTGGATGCACGCGTTCACGCATCCATGCCTAGCCCAAGATTGGCAGTCATGGGCATGTGTGCCGCCCATGCACGCACCCGTGCACACAGCCCTGAACACACCTTCTCCCCTGATCCTGCAGTGCTGCTCGCACCTGGCACAAGAGAAGGGGAGGTCACGAGCGGGTGGCCAAAGAGCCCCTTGCACCCCCCTTCTGCCAAGCCCTCTGTGAATGTGCAGACACGCTCCACGTCACACACAAAGTAGGCCATCTCCGCCATGCGCTTGCGCTCCTACAGTGGGCACGCCAGGGGGTTGGGGCGGGGTGGGGGGAGGCAGGAGAGAGGGAAAGCACTCAAAGTGCTCAATTGGCTTTTGGAAGTAAGCACACATGCCAGCATGCCTGCAGTACGCACTAAGCCCCAGGCTTGGCAACACACATGCGCCCGCAACGCACTCTCTCCGAGGCCTGAGCTGGAAAGCACACGGTTGGGTCAAGGAAAAGCGACGTTCAGCCTGGTCCTGGGGTCCGGCACAGGCCCTGGGCAGGTGCAGTGGCGCGGCCTGCACCGTGTGCTAGTAGATCACCTTGGCTTGATGACAAATGCCGCTGAAACCAGCAATGTCCCCCCCCCATTGGTTGATCGATGCTCCAATTATGCATGACTCCTTGGCTTGGCTTACCAATAAGCTTCCATCGTTAGTTTGCATGCCTGTGTCAATGAGGACCATCGTCATCACCACATCCTGCACTGGTTGATCTATTTCATGGCAAGTTAAGCCACCATTATGACCCCACCCTGCATTGGCTATCTATGCCCATAGCGATGGGGGCCATGGTGGCAAGCACGACAGGCTATACGCTCTAATCACATCTGTGAATATGGATCTCACCTTGTACTGGCTGATCACATTTGTGACAATGGATGCCATGGTGATGACCAGCACCACCGCGGAATAGGTGTAGTAGTCCTCGTACATCCAAATGGCTACGCTTGCATACTGCACACACAGGGGTACGAGCACTGGAGCACTGAGTGGGAGAGGCGTAACCTCATGCATCGAGACAACACGCGCGAGCGCACAGGTGCACCAAACTCCTGCCGCGTATGTTTGCTGTTCTTGATCCCAGCTTGTTCTGTTGTAGGCATCTTTGCACATAACCACCTGTGGCATCCGCCCTTGCGGGGCCTTTTCATGCAGGCCCTGCTCTTTAAGGCCTTGTTCATGCTGGACCCACTACCTGCTCCGCCTGCAAGAAGATCTATGCACCTGGATGTGGTGGACCCAGCCCACTAGGAAAAACTGCAGAGACCAAGTTGAGTTACAAACCTGGTAGCAGCAGAGTGGCTGCAGGCTTCGCCCTCACAGAGTGGCTCACATAAGGCAACAATGCAGCAGCACAACCGCGCGCCTGGTAGCAGCAGAGTGGCTGCGCACACGGACCTCAAATGACAGAATCGGCGACGCGGTCGCGCACCTGGAAGCAGTAGAACGGCTGCGCTGCATCGTGCCCAAAGATGCGCCAGAAGCTGGGCGCCTCCACCTGCAGGCCACCAAGATGAGGGCGCTGAGCTGTGCCATCATGGGAAGCAACACGCAAAACGTAGCAGCACACGGACCTGGGCACGTCAGCCCTGGCACACAACTTATTGACTAGGATGCCAGCCATGCCTGTCTTGCCCATCTTGCCGTGGCTGTGATGACACAGACCGCCGTGCAAGCGGACCGACTGGCTGGCTACTACCAGTATGACCAATTCAGACCCAGCTGGCCTGACGCATCGCACTGCATGCAAGCGACGTGCGCTGACTCTGGGGACGCCCTGTTGGAAGGCGAGTCAACAGCTGTGCGCAAATCTAGGCCAGCCAGCAGATGGTGCAGTCTGTGTTTGCAGGCATGACCATTGAGGACGGGACACGGTGCTGGCCACTGTGGCACCTTTTAGCCTCCTTTGCCAGATGGGCACCGTCAGCTGTTGGTGCAGGGAACGCGGGACAATGCCTCCAGCCAGACAGGAAAAGGCAGACCGCACTCCGTGGTGTCATGCCCCGCAAATGCACAAGGCTGTTAGGGATCAGACGTCCTGGCTTGCGCTTGGCTGCCCTTGCTCGGCAGGTACAGCTACGTAACCTGACCGAACCTGGGTTACGCATCCGCTTGCGGTGGCCTGCCACACACCAGTCAGCAAGGCGGCGTGGCTGGCAGTCAGCCCTAAGCATGTAACCTCGAGAGCCTCTGACTCTGGGCAGGTTGGCTTGCCAAAGCAGGATCGCATCCCCAGCGCACTGATGACCTGCCAACTGCATGCCAGCCGCGCTCACTGACCTCCATGCCAAGCAGTTCCATTCTGACGCAGCTGCGCTGAACCCCTGCAAGGCCTGTGCCTCACAGCTGCACCTGCCTCGGACAGCTTCCCTTGCAACATCTACGCCGACCCTCTGACATACTCCTTGCCCCTCACTGACCCCTCACGATCTCAAGAGCCAGCGTGCAGGTAGGGAGAGTTCACACTGGCCAGCACCAACCTCCAACAAATTGTCGCCGTACAGCTGCTGCCGCCTCTGTCGAGTCAACGGGGGCGGCTCGTAGGGCGCCCCTTGGTGCACAGCCTTGCTGGCCAGGATGAGCTCGTCAGGCAGGGCAGGCGGCGAGGGGGCCACCGCCCGAAACGCATGGCTCACGTCACAAAACATGAAGCGCACCGTGTGGAACGCAAACCAACGCACCCCCTGGAGCACACGCAGGGCGGGAGTGGGCACTCAAAGGTGATGGCATGCAAGAAGTGAGGCAGTAACAGCGTTTAATGCAATGGGGAGCAAGAGCGCCCGGCTGCACTGTGCTGCGCTGTGCTGTGCTGCAGATGCCGAGTGCGCATACATGCATGGCTCCAGCCCCCCCACATGTTGCCACAGGTGCCAGCCCGCCATCAGCGATGGAAGTCTGTCCCTACATGGTGGTCCCTCCACGGACGGATGGTAGCTTTCTGGGTACTGCGGCTGCTGGCCCACATAAGACTGCATTGCGGCTGCTGGCCCTTGTGAGAGTGCCACAGGCACTGTCAGCGTGCCATGCTACAAATCCCAGCGGTGCATCACACACACTTCGGTGCAAGCCTGGGTGCACACACTTACACACACAAAAATACACACACGGCGCAAGCCTGGGTGCAGGACCTCACCCAGGCAGTGGCTTATTGGATGAACATGGCGCATTAAGCAAGACTGTGGGTGCCTACTCTTGTGCAAAGTCCTGGGCATCACAGGACAAACTTTTTGCTGGTTGGATGTCCATGGGCTGCCCTCTTTAGATCAGTCTCCAGCCCCATGCAAGATCGTGGCAGCCAGCCCTGCTTGGCACCAGGGCTGCTGGACTTCACAATTTTGCAGGCTATGTTGGCTCCTGGGCCTACTTTGCTATGGTGCAGAGGCTGGGGATTCATGACAAGCCTTAGATCACAGCCTTACATGCATTGTTTGTTCACCTTGGAGGAAATAGCATCCTGTCCAAGACCGCGATCAAGGTCCGTTCAACGACTTGCGTATTTGCCTCAGTGGCCTTAAAGGGAGCACACAGTGCAGCAAGCATCATTCATGCTTGGGAACCAATGTAAGTTTTTGGATAGCTTGATTGGGCACGAGCCACGCCTACCTTTTTGAATCCGGGCGAGTAGCAGCTGTGAATTTTGCTGATGCCGCACCTCTTGTCCAGCAACTGCAGTTGCAAGGCAGGACACACATGCCTCCGACAATCCTTGCTGAAGAAGATGTCTCAGCAAGCTTTTGCAACGAACCAGCAGGCAAGTGGGCACAAATGCGCACACATGCATGTGCAAATGCACACGTGCACACGCATGCGCACAAACACATACACAACAAGCACATTTCTATGTACTTTTGGCTTGGATGTGCTTCCCACAGTGTGCAGCAAAATTGGACCCATGTACAGTCAGCAAAAAAATCATGTGCTCACCGAGAGCACATGCGCACATCATACCTCAATGAACACATATTGTGCATCCTGCGGTTGGCTGGGTGACATTGTGAGGAGTGTGTAGAGAGCAGGGTACCATAGGCACACTAGCCATGCTGTGCCACCGGACAGCACGAGAAGAATGGCAAAAAGTGCTAACTTCCACCAAGGCTGGGCGTAGAATTTCAGCTCTTGTATCTCTTTTTCCTGTGACATTCGAAATCGTAGGGATGGTCATGAGGGACATTGAACTCAGGACCTGCCAGCGTTGACAGACAGAGCCGACTCAAGAGAAATCACTCACCAGCTCATGACCACTTCCCAGATCATCTTCTTCGTTTGGAGAAGCGACGTGACGCCAGACAACATCTGTCTCGAGCAGTCCCTCGTTTTCCATTGCTTGACCGACCGTCACATTTCCTGAATATACTGCAGCTATATTTATATCAAATTTAAATTAAAATATTACGAGAAAAACACGCGACTACTGTTGTTTACGCATGAAAAGCCAAAACACATGAGATTATGCCAGGCCCGGCAGTGAACCCGCCTGGATGATGGACGTTACCCAACATACATTTACGCCAATATCTTATGCCAAACATCACAGTGCTGAGGTCCCTAGGGTCTGGTGAAGTCAGTTTAGTCTGCATCATCATCATCTGCATAAGTCTGTCAAGAGAGATCTCATAGTACCTTCTGCTGCTTTTCTTGCTAAGCAAATAGTGTACATGCTCGCTCAGCCTGAAGCCATTCCATGCTCTGTTGCACTGTCGTAAGCTACACATGCATTTTCACCAAAAACTGTTAACTACCTTGGCCCAACCTCGCGAAGCATTTGATGCAGTTTTTTCACAAGGATCGTCTTAACATGCATAAGAAGATCAAAGCAAATACATGCTCGATTGTAGATACAAGCATTGAAAGAGGAGTCAATTTTTGTTAAACTTCAAGCATTGAAAAAGGAGGCAGATTAAGTTGGAGTCCAAGTGGAACAAGCTACACTTTCTTGAGACACAGGCACAGCAGTCCCTTGCTATGCCACATCTAATCTGACGTAAAAATGTTCGCAAGTACATCATTCACTAGGCACACATCATAAAACAATTTTGCAAATGAATGTCAACGCAAACCGGACGGTTAGCAGCAGGATCAAGGAAATCATCGCACATTGATAATTGTGACGTTACAACTACTAGTTGTAGTAGTAGACAGGACATCTGAATAAGGCACACAAGTGAACACATGGTTGCGGTTGTGAACGCGGCCACAGCCACAGTGTAGAGTACATGCCAGTGTGTGTACTACCAAAGCAGTGTGTTCAGTTGGGCGTCACCTCCGGGGCCCCCCTCCCCTCCATCGTCATTGGCACCTCCTTCTGCAGCCCCAAAGAAGGAGGACCCTGGGCCAGGCAGCCGCTGGCTGGATGCCCCCCTGCCCCCTCTCCGTCCTCTTAAGGCTCCAGCACTGTTTGCCACCTGGCTGGCGTACCGACCTGCACAAACAGCACATTTCAATTCAGCTTACTACTGTGCAAAAACATGCTTGTTGCCCTCATCTTGTCTGGCTGCCATACCACCCTGTGCAGGTGCAGGTGTGCATGGCACCCTCAAATTGGCCCTGCGAGCTGCCGCAAAAAGACATTCCTCAACACCGCTGCAGCTAGATGCTGCATGAAATGACTTATGAGAAAACACTACAAGCCATCAGTACGCACGTAGGCTACTAAATAAAACACTTCTCAGTACCATGGAGCAAATGTGTCTGGTGCCTGCCTATGTCGGCAGGGGTTGCTTCACGCCAACCTTATTGTGGCATGCATGGCTTGTTGCAGCCGAGTCCTGACTTCAATTGCCGCCCATTACAATAGTTGGTGCCCTGGTCAAGCTTGAGAGGCGATTGCTTAAGTGGAGGAGGGGGGGAGGATGATAATGGTGCTAATGTTGCGCATGGCAAGAGCAAGGCAGAAGCAGGCGCACATGTGTGGGCTTAGCCCGGCCAGGCGGCACCAAGCCCGTGTGCACGCATCTTGCCCAGCCAGGCAGCACCAAGCCTACATGCATGCATCTTCTCTGTCTAGATGGAAAGCCCCCCTGCTCCTGCTTCCTTCACGAAGGCCATCAGTCCCTTAGTAAACCACAAATGCTTCCTTGTATGAGGGGTTACACCTCAAACTCATACCTAGCAAGCCCCTGCCCCTTCCTCTTCCTTGTGATGCTGCAAATGACCCCCCGCCTGCCTGACTTCCTCCAAACCCAGCAGCCAGAGCCTGCACACAGGAGAAACAAACGCGGAGGAGCGGAAGAGGACAGTGTCATTACGGCTGTAGTGGAATACTCCCAAGGATGGCGCCACGTGCTGCATCATGAAAAACATGAAGAGGCAAAGCATGGAGAAATATGCAACCAAGGTGTTAACACAATGCTCAAACTTGCCGGTGCAGGCAGCATGCTGCAGCTGGCATTGCTGGGTGAGCCTGCTCGACAAAGTAGCTTCAGCAACTGCTGCCCTTCACCCGCGGACAAAATGCGCCAGCACGGCACTTGACTCAGTCCTGTTTGTGTCCACCTGGGCTCCTCAAGTCAACCTGCAACACCCCCTTTACCCGCCTTCCTTACAACACCCCGCGCCCTGGACAGCTGCACGGGGGAGTTGGCTGGTCACCTGCTGAGAGACCCCTGAGTGGGACGCAGGGAAGGCCTGGCTGCTCCCTGCTGACACAGCAGGCCCAGGGGCTCCTTGCTCGATGTTCGCATTGACCTTGTAGCAGCCAGGGCCCGCGCACAGCAGCTCGCCGGCATCATTCAGGCAGTCGATGAAGGCACCGATGTCTGGCACCTGCAGGAGCAGGCAGCGCAGCCTCCGGTTGTATGCAGGCTGATATTAGAATGGCCACCAGCATGAATCAGGTGCTCAATCAAGGCACTGATATCTGGCACCTGCGAGAGTAGGCAGTGCAGCCTCATTTTGTGTGCAAGCTGACATTAGAGTAGCCGCCAACATAATCTGGTGCTCAATTAAGGCACTGATGTCTGGCACCTGCAAGAGTAGGCAGCGCAGCTCCAAATACATTGCAGTCCTTCTTCTCTCCTCTTTCTGGCTTGCATAAAGGCCGGCAAGCGATTGGCATGGAAAAGCGCTGGGCCAGCATTGCTGTGATGCTGCACCATCACACTATCCTGAGCTGGTGATCTTAGTTTGGGGTGAAGGTGCAAGCATGCGTGAGGAGTCATTCCGGGCTAGTTGCAGTGGTCCAGGCAGGTAGCTTCTGGCATAGCAGGCTGATCTCAAGCACAAGGGGGTTTGCCCAGGGGCCCATGCCCTCTGTATGCCTCATTTTTGCTAGTTTTTTTTGCCACAGAGACTGCCAGTGCAACTCACAGATGAATTTAGGCTTACAAGCGCGCCTCATGGTCAGCTTCTGAGCAGCCGTGGTGAGCCTCAGTGCAAGCGTACTTCCCGAGCCCACCACGCAAGCCCACCATACAAATGCACCTTGAGGTTAATTTCCGTGGCCACTGCACGCAGCTCGCCCCTCGTGAACATGTTCTGGCCCTTCCGCCTGGCGATGTTAGTGAGCTTTGCAAGGAAGCGCTGCATCTCTGCTGCCTTGCTGCCCGCGCGGCCGCCGGTGCCTGCAGGTATGCCAACGCAGGAGGAAGAGGTAGGGTTGTAAGGCACACATCTAAAAGGGACAACATCTAATGGTTACATGTGCACGTATGTTATGTGTGTGATGGGCTGTGCGTGTGTGCTGCATTTGCAAGCATCTGTGCTTGTCTGAGCCTTATGAGCGGGAAGCAAGCAAACCGCAGCATGTGAGGCATGCGTTTCTCAGAGACGCAGCCATGCGTCTTTGGTCGTGTGAGTGTTGGCCTCCTTGGTATTTGGTCTCTGGCCTTTGGTCATGTGAATGTTGATCAAGCGTTCATGGATGATAGACGGTTCAACCCTGGGGCCACAAACCATGTTGCGGATGCTCGGGCAGATTGGGACCTGCAATACTGCAGGCCTGCAGCAGCGTAGCAAGGCAGGGAACCACCGCCAAGGCTGGCTGGAAGGGCCAGCCCGGCGAGGAGCGCTGCTTGAATGCACAAGACCAATCACCATGGATGAGAATGCAGGAACGGATTCCCCTGGGCTGCAAAAGAATGTGGACTTGCCAGCAAAAGGAACTGCACTCGCCAGCACAAGGATTGGCAATTTGCAGCAAAAGGGTGTGCACTTGCCAGTGGCGCGGAAGTCAATGCAGCCCAGACCCACGTCATCCAAGCCGCCAAACTTGTCGTACAGAGCCTCACGCATGATTTCGATCACGTCCTGCATGGACAATGAGGTGGTGCAGACACCAAGGCGCTCAGACGCATTACTTCAAACAACGCCCAAAAAGAGGAGCCCTTTCATGACAGAGGCAGCAATGCACTGACGTGATGCATTCAGTGTGCCTGCAGCGCCGGTTTGGTCAGTCTGGACAGGTCCAGCAAATCGAAAGGATGGCTTTCTCAATTCCCTGCATGCGCACATGTACTTCCCTACTCACCTCAGCATCCTCTCGAGTCACCACCTGGCGCAGCTCAACACGTGCGCGGGCCTCAGCCAGGCGTGCCAGGCTCTCCAGCTGCCGTGCCTGTTCCCGCAAAGGCACATGCGGCAAGGACAGCATCAACATCAGCAGCAGGGGTGCCAACAATGCTCACAAGGGCAGCCTTGGAGGCCACCAAGCGCCTGCTGGCCACACCTCACACAGGATGAATATCAGTGTAGGTGCAACCCTTCCTGCCCTCAGGTGCAGCACCAACCTGATGAGTGGGGTCCCATGAGTGCTCATAGAAGGTAGATTTCAGTGCCGGTGCAACCCTTTCTGCCTTATGGCGCGGCGGTAACCTGTTTGCTTAGTGGCGCCTAATGTGCCCTGAAACGGCACACACAGATCAGTGCTGGTGCAATCCCCTCTATCTCCAGTTGAGGCTTTGACAATCTGCTTAGCAGGACCATGCATGCCCTTACTGTGATAGGGTTGGATGCGCCAGGCGCCACTTGCTGCCTGAGCTGCAGGTAGAAGACCTGCAAGGTCTCCTTGGCCTCATTGGACAGCACCTGTGCAAGGGCAACACATTGGCCTCATTGGACAGCAACTGCGCATTGGCCCTACTAGATAGCACCTGTGCATCAGCCTCACTGGACAGCACCTGTGCAAGGGCAGCGGACCGCGCGCCAAGCAGCTGACACGCCTGCCAGACCCCGCTGGGCCCCACCAAACACAAGCCTCCACCACGAGCATCCAAAGCATAGGCCAGGTGCAGAGGAGGAGAGTTGGGAAGGGCCAGCAGAGCACCTCATCCACAACGGGCAGCACTCACACCACAAGTGAAACGTGTGTCTGCATGTTGGCCAGGACCTTTGCAAAGACACAGGAACCCAAGACTTGCAACGGTATGCTCCAAGGGGCACGCTCCTTGCAAGAACCACCAGTTCTGTCACAGGTAGGGACGGTAAGAAACTTTAGACACATCTGAGAGAAACTGACAGAAACTAAATATACCAGGCAGACTTCATGGGGATATCCATGTTAGGCCGGGCGGCGCAGCACAAGCAGACTGTGTGCGTGCACACACAACCAGGTGTGTGCATTGACAAAGTTTCCTCAAACTGTGTGCGCAAACGTACGCGGCTGGTATACGCACCAGAGAGGAATGACAAAGTGCTCTCATGCCTGTGCAAGTGCGCATGCACGTGGATGATGCAAACACGGAAGAGTTACAGTGATGCACTCCTGCAAGGTGCCTGATTCAAGCACATACTGATGTGCAACAGCCAACCCCGCCTGCCACCTACCGGCGTGCAGAACTCCCTTGCATAAGCGATATACTTGCGCACCAACACAGTTGGTAATATGCTGTCTTGGTCATTGCCACGGTAGCTGCGCAGGCGCTGCAGCAGCGGCTGCCTGCACATAGTTACAAGGAAGTGGAGTGCTTGAGCTCTCTTGAATAATATTGTGGAAAGGTGGGTATCAACTTAACATGGAGGGCAAGGCTTGCGCTGGGAACAGTGATGGTCAGCAGCCAGGATGGACAGCTCAGCATCCACAGAACATTGCAATTTGAGAAAGACGGGATGCTGCTGCGGTGTAGGTAGGAGATACCAAGGGACGCACAATGAAGAAGACCATGGCTACTGGTGGACATGCTGTACATGGAGGGGCTTATACTGGGCGCGGACGGAGTTGGCGCACAGGTTTGATTCCCACTGAAGGAACTTCTCCCAGGACACGATGCAGCACGCGAATGGGATCCACCCCTCCAGGTTCCCAGGAGCGACACAGGACGTGCAGAGAAGTACAAGGAGCATACAGGCCAGGTGTACCACTCCCTGTGCTGTTCCAGAACTTTCGTCCCCTGTCCCTGTACCCTCACGCCCTGCGCGCAGTGATGCGCACGCACCTCGCGGCCTGGCCCTCTCCATCCGGCGTGCGGGTGATGAGTAGCGGCGCGTCAGAAGGCCCCGCCTCAAGCAGGCGCTTGCGTGCGTTGTCCGCTCGGGCAGTGCTGCCTGCATGGCATTGGGCAAGACGCGGTGAAGAAGGCCGCCGCACTGGTGCATGTATGAGCGTAGGCACGCAGGGGGACAGGTGTGCTGGTGGGGCAAGGCCACATGGCTGGTGCATGAGTGCAGCCACACGGAGGGAGGACGCACGGGGGTGGGGATAGAAGATCACCATGCATGCGCGTGAGTGTAGGCCTGCGGGGAGGGAGTTGCCTGTACTGTTTTGGGCAAACGATCCCATGTGCGCGCTGTGCCAGCCGTGCATGCGGTACGCAGCATGTATTTTGTACTCTTGTCAGAGCCAAGAGAATGAGAGGGAGGCAGAGGGGGAGACAGAGGGAGAGGGAGGGGGGAAGTGTGCTTGCATGCATGTACGTGCGCACAGCCCCTTGACCACGCCCCCATCCACCAGCGCTGCAGCCTCGCCCCCTCCCCCGCACACCATTGTTGGTATCGATGCCTGTCGCACGCAATGCGGGGGGTGCGCTGTGTGCTGGGAGGAGTGCTTTGCAGAAAGCGGCGGTGAGCGGTCCGACCGGCGCCAGTAATACGATGCAAGCACGCGCGTATGAGTTCTTGGAGCACCACACATCGCCCATGCCCTTGTCACAAGAACGCCACCACAAACACACCAGGCACCACAAGTCACACTCGCGGGGCGCGGGAAGGGGCGCTGCGCGGCTCCTGGGGGCCGGAGACACTGTGCCTGAGTGCACCGTTCGCCAAGCCGCGACGACCGGCGGGGTCCCCGCAAAATACTCATTCCAGCTAGCATTGCCTTATGCTTCAATGACGCGCTTCCACATAAAATCGTCCACTCCAGAAACGGCGGAATAACACGCTACATTTGCGGCTGGCAGGGTGCTTAAACAGGCCACACAGTGCATCACAAAAATTTGCTGCTGGCAGGGTGCCTGAACAGGCAATCATAGTACAAAACATGTGCCGCTAAAGCTGAGTGCGTTGGGAGCGTGTTGCGGCACTGCCCCTGAACTTGAGCAGTGCGCGCAATCGCTTCAGTTGGAGCGATGAGCAGCGAGCACAGGAGCATGCCACGTGCTGCATGTGCACAGGAGCACGTGCCCACCAGAGTGCATGGCCAGCACGTGCTCCGACAGCGCCAGGTCCATGTTCTCGTCAGGCTTGTCCAGGAGGATGAAGATCATGTCAAATCTGCGCATGGATGAACATCCAGCAGGTGCCATGACGACGGTGCTCGGACGTGGCAGTGGCTGGCCACAGCAGATGGCGGCAGCACACTCACTTAGGCACCGCCGCTGGATCCAAAAGGTTGGCTCCACTTAAGTGCCCTGAATCCATAGATAAGTGCCCTGAATCCAAAAGGTTGGCTCCACCTAAGTGCTCCACCTAAGTGCCCGCAAAGGCCCGCCCCAGGCATGTACCCACATAGGCCTGCTCCACCTAGCTGATGCTTTGTGAGTGCATGCTTGCGTGCCTGTTGCGTGTACGCGAGCACGGGCCCGCACTGGAAGACCCTTGGGAAGGGCAAAACGCGCGCATGCATGCGCAAGTCCCCTTGGAAGACCCGGGAAAAGGCACAGGTCAGCCTGAGCCGAGCAAACGACCCCTTCAGGTGACCCTGCGGCAAGCACTATCAAACAGACCCCCAACCCCCTGCAAGCATGCACAGCAGGGCACACACATGAGCGCATGCGCACGTACACATGCGCACATGCACAGCAGGGCACACACATGAGCGCATGCGCACGTGCACACACGCACACATGCACACGCACGTGCGCGTGCGCATCATCACACAGACGGCCCTGCCAAACGACATGTGTGCACAGCCATCAGGCATGGCATGGCTTGGCCCAGCTCCAGTCGATCTGTCTCCACAGCAGGCTCAGACCCAGATCTGACCCTCTGACACATCCTGTTGGAAGGGATGTAGGATCAGGACCACTGGCAGCCGCTTCTCGTCCCCACAGTTTAAGAGATGAGAAAGCAGCATGGCTACCCACTTGAACTTCATGGCCGGGCTCATCTACAGCTCCGCAGAACGACCTGGTTGGTGGTCAATCCTAACAACCCTACTCTGTAAACCTTGAGATCATTCAACCATTCCGCACCTGGACAGCATGGCCGGGCTCATCTTCAGGTTCTCGGCGATGGACTTGGAGCGGTTGTAGTGGCCTTCCACGGGGTTGGCGGCCGCCATGATGGCGGTGCGCGCGGGCAGGCTGGCCACTAGGCCCGCCTTGGCCACGCTTACGCTCTGCTGCTCCATGGCCTCCAGCAATGCCTGGGGGGGG
>LFCJ01002287.1_pt1 | contig 13769 bp, 18 predicted proteins | sample 643141 | NCBI WGS metagenome assembly LFCJ01 (sample SAMN03766243, study PRJNA286221) | soda lake metagenome | biome: soda lake; feature: Kulunda steppe; material: water; isolation source: sample B1-Br-g2 brine of Lake Bitter-1 | place: Russia: Kulunda steppe | collected 2010-07 | reverse complement strand
TTTCTGCAAAGCGCTCCTCCCAGCACACAGCGCACCCCCCGCCTCGCGTGCAACATGCATCAATACCAAAAATGGTGTGCGGGGGAGGGGGCAGGGCAGCAGCGCTGGCGGGCACCGACGAGGAGCCCTGAGTTGAGCTGAGCACTACTAGCGGATGGGGGCGTGGTCAAGGGGAGGCAGTGTAAATGCGCGCGCGCATGCAAGCACACACACAAAGTTAGTGTCCCGCATGTGCAACATGGAAGGCAAGTGCCTCAAACAAGCAAATTGGCTCTGACACATAGCTTGAATAAGCCATGGTACAAAACACGTGCATGCGAGCAAGCAAATGCACACACTCGCGTGCCCACACATGCACGCGCACGCACTCGCACTCTTGCACTTGCACAGCTAGCCCATGCACAACCTGCAGACCACCCTTTTGTGACACGCAGTCCACCTTCTGGAACTTAGGCGCCAGCAACGAGCGATGGCTGCCGCCAGAGCGCCGCCTACACTCGCCAAGGTACAGTGCCCACAGTGCTTGCACTCGTCCAAACCTGCATGCTAGCCTCCAAAGGTCAGCTGTCAGCCAGGTCACAATGCATGGGTTTTCCGTTAGGGGTTGGGAGATTATATGGCTGCCACGGCTGTAGCCTGCTTCGCATGCGTCCTGCTTGCGAGCGCACCAAGTATCCTGCTGAGTGCCGTGCAGGCTGAGGAGCGTGTGGGAATGGCTGTGAGATTTGCTCTGGGAGGGGAGCGAGAGTGCAGCTGCTCATGCATTGAGCAGCTCATCCGCACTCAACAGCCTAGAGAAATGCATGAGCCAGGCCAGCAGGTGTGCCCTCTTCATTGACATCAATGGAACATTTTGAGGGCGCACTCCTGCTCCCACTGTCATGTCCCCAGGAAGCCCGCCACCACAACCGAGGCGCACCCACCTGTGTGGAAATGGGCGAGCGATGACGCTGCCAAGACCTATGTGCCGTCGCGTACAGGTGGCATCGGATGCCGCAGCCCTGACAAAGACCAGGCACGGCCTAAAACACCCTGGTGTGTGCATATGTGTGTGTATTTGTGTGCACTTTCAGGGGTGAAATGTCACATGCATGCGTGCTGCCTGATGCGCTAGGGATATTGGCAGGTGGTTCTTAAGGTTGATGTTACGCTCTGCACTTCTGCATTTCCTGGCAAGGGTCGCCTTGACTGCGGGAGTTGCTCCGATGGCCTGGTGCACAAAGAAATAAGCTGAGGCGGAGCTTGGTTTGAGCACGTTCAACCTGCTCTGCACAATTATACTTACGAGTGGCTGCTTATGGCTCGCTCGTCATGAGGTCCTGCCTGCTGCAAGCACGCCTGAGTGTGGACTTGCACGTGCAGGGCTTTAGATGAGGAGGTCAACGCTGCGTCCTCAGCTGCTGCCGATGCTGCTGTGCAGCAGGCGCAGCAGCGATATCAGTCTCGCCCAGCCTCCGCCACAGTGACCGGCCCCCAGGTGATGGATCCATGAGTTGTTTTGTGGCCAATCGGGCGAGTATTTGAGCAATGAGCAGGCGTAAGCAGCCGTGCTCAGGGTTTGGTGCAGAGCCCTCGGGACCAAGGACCTTAAGGATAAGGCCTTCAATCGAGAAGTGGGACTGCTAGCCTGCTCATGGAAAGCAAGTTATCCATGTAGGATGGGCCCGTGGGACCGAAAGGAAGTGTGACCCGATGCAGCCTCTGGCGGCAATTTATGCGGAAGGATGTGCCGACCAGCTTTGGTGGGCATTTATGGTGCACTCCCATCGCTAGTTTCACAGGTGACTGCAACTTGCTTACATGGGTCACCCTAGTCTCACACGAGGCTGCAACTCGCTTACATATGCCACCCTGTTTCACAGACAGCTGCAATCTTCGTAAATGGATCACCCTGCAATCACTGACGCCGAGGAGCTCGCCTTGCCTGTGGGGGGTGGCTGAGCATGTGCCATGGCATGCTTTTTGTTGTGCCCACTTGTAAATGTCTCACCTTTTTTTGGCAATGGGAACATTGCTGTGAACTGGTTGACTCAATGGACCAGGGCTGGTGTGCAGCTTGGCCTTTGGCCTAATTTCAAATCAGCACGGTTTGGTTGTATGCAGGCGATGCCATGGGCCACCGAGTTGGACCCCGCGCCGCGCCCTCCGCAGCCATATGGGCGCAAGCATGTGCAGTACCTTCCCCGGCAGCTTGAAGGGTTCGGGGCCCGGGTGGATCGCGGCTTTCCATTCTGATGCTCAGGGCACCCCCCCCTGCGTTGGTTGCAGCAGGCTGCGCAGGCCAGTACTGTTGACGCATGCACCTGTTTTGTACGGATGCCTTGTCAGTGTATGGATGCCATATTAGGGGCACCTGTGTCGCCGATTGGTGTTGCAAGCTGCGGACCTTACACTTGCCGCTTACATCAGTGATGATCCTCCTTTCATTCAGAGAGTGGGTCCCCCTGTCAGCCCCTCATGGCCGCTGACATTGACAGTTGGCCAATATCGATAATAGCCTCGTCCTCGTTCTCGTCAAACATGTATCATACACTTTGTAAATATTGCTTGGCTGCTTGTCTTGCCAACCTGCCAACTGCAACGGAGGTTCGTAAAAGTGTGTGAGGTCCGTTCCTGTTGTTCTTGAGCACAGGACATTATCCTGGTTGTTGGGGGTGGTAAGAAGGACCCTACCCTTCGCTGCTCGCCCTTGGAACTCCAATATGAACATGCAGCTATGCCATAACAACATGCATGGGTGACTGATGTGCACCAGGCTCTGCTGTACAACACTGGTGGCATGAAGGAATGGCTGATGCAACTCCTGTGGTTTGATAAGCCATCTTTACATTCCTAGATGTGCTAGTTTGGGATTCCTTATTTGTGCTGACTGCCAGGAGCTAAGCTTATTTACCATGTGGCTATGATGAAGGGTGGGTTGGTAAGGATGAGACATGGCAGCCCTGTGAGTTCCGACCCTGGCTCAAAGTATAGCAGCAGCTGTCACCAAGTTTTGGCATGAAATTAAGCAAATTATCTTCCTGGTCCAGCGCAGCACAAATGCCGACACAACACAAGTTTGACAGCATGAATGAAAGTAAGAAAAGAAAAGTGCCGTCACGGTGAGGCCTAGAAGAGGGCTCCTTCACCAACAGAGAAGATGCATAGTGAGGATCTGGAGGGTGGCGGCCCCCTGCCCCAGACCAAGGCCTTGAGAGCATTTTGTTTTTTCAAGTGTGCGTCTGAGCTCGGAGTGAGCATGCAATCTAAGGCTCGGAGTGAGCATGCAATTTAAGGGCAGTCTTGTGGATCCTTTGTGAATCAAGGCCGACCTCTTTAAGATCATCTTCCATGATGGTGCAAAGTATTGGAGCTTACAACTTGGAGGTATAGGTTGAACCACCTACCGTAGGTGTGACACCAAGAAGGATGGTGTGGAATGCAACCTTATTGGCTTTCAAGCACCTGAATAGAGTCTCGTGTTGTTTGCTAGAGGCCCTTCAGCTGGTGTCTTCACAGTATTTGACCTCTACCAGGTGTACCTCCCTCTAGCTTTAAAAATTGTGAGCTCTGTGCAATTCCCCATGAGATCTAGCATGCTGCACCTGTTGAAAGAGAGGAGTGGAAGGTGGTTTGGATTTAATGGGTATGGGAGTAACCAGAATGCCATCAGGGCGACTTATGGTTTGTCTGTCTCTGACACTGTCCCTGGAAGTAAACGGGCATCAAGAACTTCGTGAAGCCAGCTGGGTAACGTCCTATTGTGAGCATGCTCAGAAATCTGAAGCATGTATTCTATATTCGTGTCATGATAAGACATGAATAAGAACTGATTCTCAATCTAAGACTGACAAGCAATCAGCACATTGGGTGGCACAAAGATTTTAATTGTCAGAGTCTATGTTAGACTAAGTCTATATTACAGTCACTGTAAGGCGGTCTAAATGATTCAGACCAAGTCTATGTTCAGGCGCACACCCATTGAAAGGCAAATCACCTCCTTGAGTTTTTTAAATTTACCATAGGGGTGACTACCAGCCTGGTTGTAAGGCTGATAAGTTTGTGGCTGATCATATTTGGTGAGCCGCTGAGGAAGGAAATCAAAACAGTCTGATAAGGCAGGCATGAAAAAGGCAAAAGATAAGTGGCCTACACAGAAAAAAGCCTGGGGCAAACAGGAAGAATAGGAACAAAAATATTCTTTTTGAGGGAGCATAAGTCTTGACAGAAAAGACAGTAAAGAAAGACATGCACCTCAATTTGCACTGCAGCACAAGAGCATTTGTCACAACGTCCATTTCTGCCTTGCCTAAGAGAGAACTCCACCGCGAGAATGTGCGCACGCAGACAAGACTTGCCCACATTCTTCATAGCAGTCTTAAGGAGGTTCAGGTAAAAATAGCTTGTTGAGTTTAGAAATGTCATACAACTCGTGCCTCAATAGGTAGGTGAGAAATAGGGGGGTTACACTTCGGCCACAGAGAGTGTCGAGGATTAAACAAGAAGCTGGAGGCGGACCAAAGCATGTGCTTCCAGCTTGAAGCACAGGCATCGTCTGTGGCATGCCTTACTCATGTTAACTTCTGCTTCTGGCTGAATGCAGCCCTCAATGTTGGCAAGTTGAAAAGGAGCTGGCCGCACACCAAGACGCATGCTCCCAGAACAAAGTTCTGGCTCAGCACAGGTGGTGGCAGGTAGGAGGCAGGCACAAAGGTGAAGGCAATGATGGACAGCGGAACAAGCAGGGACGATACCATCGTGGTTCCCACGGCGCCCATGCTCCTGCATTTGGGTTGGTTGTGCCAATAGGTTACGGAGCACCCCTTTAATTGCGTGCACCCTGTATGGAAAAATTGCACCAGCAGGGATAGCTATACGAAAAAAGAGGTCTGCAGCTGGTGCAAGCATCAGGCATCCCCCCACCGTATGAACTGGTCCTGAGGGAGGCCCTGCAAACGCTCACTTGAAGTTAGTGGGGGCATCACATAAGACCTTGCATGTGTGCCTTTGAATCCAATAACTGATGCATTCTGTCAAGCATTACCCGGTCATGTCCAGACATTTGCACAATGCAGTGCTTTGATAGCACACATCAGACCATTTGCGCAAGTGCGGGCAGCACAACCTAGGGCTGAATCCATGGTGCCCAACAGCCCTTGGCCCGCATCAGCACCGCCCAGGCATGCAGACAGCATCATGCAGCACCCGCACCTCAGAAGCAGCAGCATGGAGATGTTGAACATCAGGTTTGTGGCGATGTAGGCTAGCGGCAGCCATGGGCAGTGCGAACAGTCCGTGCCGCATGCGGGGGTGAGGCCGCGCAGGCATTGGCTGCCTCTGAGCAAGTAATCTGGCAGCTGGTCGAGCGGGATGCGGGCCAGGGTGGTTGTGATGGGCAGCAGCAGCACCACAAACAGCGCCTGCAGTAAGCATGTGGGTGTTGGTGCGCTGTGCAGTGGAGGAGGACTAGGAGTGCTCCCTGGCAGAATGCCATGGGCATGCACATCCAGAGCAGTCATGGAATACTGAATAGAATTTTGGTGCACACCCTCAGTCTAACCTGAGCCTGTCTGAGCTGACCCTGTCTGACCTGAGCTTGTCTGAGCTGCGCATGTCTGACCTGAGCCTATCTGACCTGAGCAATACAATTGCAAGCTTGAAATGAAATGCGAGATGCCAAGACCCATCGGCTGCAGGCATAGCAAGTTGCTATTAGCAACACACACACACACACCACTTAAGTGCACCCAAAAAACTCAATCATCATTGCAGGCTCACCTGAAATGCGGAGCCAAAAGAGTTGACGACAAAGATGTCCAGGGGCATTCCCAGCCTGGCTTTCTCAGATCGGAAGACCTTGTCTTTAAGGATGGAAGCAAGAGCAGGTAGCGAGAAACAGGCGACCACGAGAACAACATACTTGGCCTGCAAACTGGGTAAGGAGGCACCTGTGCACGGGGGGGTCATGGGCGATGGCATAGCCAGCTTGAGCAGAATGCAAGATGATAAAACCATTTCCTCCAAATCTAAGACTTGGTCAGAGCCTACGTTCATGCATTGTGGCTAACGAGCAAAGATGGTCTTTGATTTGGACCTGCCCTTTCTCAGATTCCAGACAAGATCCTTCAGTCTCCTGACCTGACAGGATCGCCTCAGTCGCCGAAGTCCTGATTGCAGCTACCGGAGAAATCACACAGACGTGCTGCCTGCCTCAAATGACAACGTTTGTTTGCACCCTTGTATGGTGCCCTGTATGGTGCCACTCACTGGCTGCAGCGGTGTTGCTTGCGGTGTTGCTTGCGCTACCAACAGAGTTGCTCAACAGAGATGCCAGTAGATCCGGTGGCAGCACTGACAGCACCACGCCAGATACCACGCACGCGGCACCAATGAGCTGCACAGGCTGGAACCTGAGGGTGCAGTTCGTGACATGGCCTGAGCTCAACTGGGCTCAACTCAGAGGAAGAGTTGCTTGCAAATCGGTTTGCGTGAGAAGCCTCAATGCACATGGTGTCCTGAAAGCACCACACCGCTCTTTTGGCAAAGTAATGCATATTGCACAAATTGTTTTATTGGACTGGCACTTGGCCAGCTGCGCGACAGCTGCTCACTTAGTTTTAAGAATAAGGGCAGCAAATAGAAAGCTCCACAACAGAAAGCTCTGGTTCACAATGGGAATCATCACGCCTGCAAATGGTAGCAGGAAAGCATGCATTATAGATGCAGAAAAATCTGGTTTTCTTGTATGTTGGCCATGACTGCGCACGAACATCATTTTAAATCAACCATTCCAACCATGCAAACATGCCACCTCAGATCAGCCAAACATAAGCATGGAATCTGGGCCAGCTGTTACTATGTTGTATTTGGCATGACCTGCAAGATATGAGCTGCAAATTAAGTGACTAGACGCAGGACCTGACATTATGAGCCTGTGCACACCTGGCAGATGTGCCGCTCCTATCATTGAGAACACTTGTGAAACAGCCTCGCAGGCACCAATCACGATAAAAGGCCGCTTGTCCACTTGCAGCATCTGCAGAACAAAAGGAGTGTGTGCCCAGTGCAGGCAGAGCGTCAAGGCCTCCTCTTGGCTGTCCTCTCAACAGGTCAACAGAGGGGACAGAACATAAGCACGAAGCCTGTTTGGGACAAAGCTTGAATGTTGGCGCAATGCCGTCGCGATCGGCACTTCAGACTCCCAAAAGGAATGATCAGACATGCACTTTTCAAGCGTTGAAGCATGCTCACCTCAGGTGTCACCTTGCCGGCCCGAACACGAACATAGAGTGTAGTGAAGTAGACAAGTAGGTATCTGTGGTGCAATGTTGGGTCAATGTTGGGAATGCATGAAAGAAAACAATTTACAAGAGACGAGCGCACCCACCCGATGACGTTCTGGAGTTGGGCCAGGAAGAAGACATAATTTTGCATTGGAACCAGAGCAATCTTGAAAAGCACACGGTTTGCAGCACCCAGCATCAGAGCAGAACAGATCCCGAGCTGCAGATGCACTAGAGAGGACAGAAATGCTTTAACCACGGCATTTGGCAATACAGGATAAATGGCTGCAGTTTCAATAGGAAAACTTACCAACACAGCAGGCCGCAACAAAGGTGGAGGGCTGGCGGTGCTAGCAGTGCTGTGAGATTGCTGCCGCTCAACTGACTGGTGGTCACCTGGCTCTTCTTTCCCGTGACCGTCACGTCCAGATGAGGCCCTGACACAGTGGCTGCAAGGTGATCCTTGGAGGGGTGGGCCCACGATCCCTCCCCGTAGACTGTGGGCACCAAAATTACGTGCATGTGCGCCCAGCCTTACCACCTTTGAATGCTTTAAGCATGTATTCATGTCTTGTCAAAAAATAATGAATCAACCTTTTGATTTCAATTGTCTAGTTTCAGTTTGTCGGCCAGTAGTCTGCAATGAATCGTTAGCTGTATTAATGTGTAAATTAAAGGATTGAGAACTTATGCTGGTCCAGAAAGCATACCCTCCACCCACCTTGAAGGCTAACTGTAGACAGCATTCTTTGTCCGCCAGCAGACAGAGGCTGGCCCACCGTAGTAGCCTGTCAATGGCAGCGCACGTGGCTGTGAATGCTGTGCCGTTGCCCCAAGCCAAGTATTCAGCAGGTGATGGGCTGGCTCATCATGATGCCTGATTATGAGCACAGTGACATACATCATGAGAACGAGGGCTTTGAGAAAAAGTGGCGTTACAGTAATACCTTGCTTCTTGTGCCTTTGTGTTATGCAGAGCTGGCGGCAGCGGCGGATGCAGTGCGCCTAGCCAGCAGGGTGTGCGAGGTAAGCTTGTTCATGTCAACAATGGCGATCGCAAATGCACGTAGAAAGGTAAATGCACTGGCTAAATTTCCTTGTGCCCTGTGCTGCTGCAGACCGTGCAAAGAGACCTGGCAGAGAGTGAGAAGGTGGACAAGCAAGATGACAGCCCGTAAGTCCTCCCATTGCTGCGTTCAGGAGCTCTAGAGCAGATCCAATAGGGTGAGGACGTTTTCACTCATCTCATTGCTTGTTTCTTCACTGTGCAGGGTCACTGTTGCAGACTATGGTAAGTGCTGGCCCCCTTCCCCCCTCTTTCAACTGGGAGGCGTGGGCTGCGTGATTGGGTGCTCAAGCTGGGCGCTGAGCCAGTATATTCCTCTTGCGCAATGCTGCCTGACACTGATGCATTTGTTGGTGTCGCCTTGGGTGTGAGGGCTGCATGTGCCTTGACTGCTGCTGCAGGGAGCCTTTCAGTTCACGCCCATGGGCCCCCTTGTTTCTTTCCGGGCGCACCTTTTCAACGTCACTGATGTCACTGTCTATACTACGCCATGTGTGCAAACCAGGTGTATGCCGGAATCCATTGCAAAGCCATGGCACTTTAATCACAGATCACGGGGCTTGGCTCCAGGGAAATTCCCCGCATGCCCATGAAACAGGGTGCTAGCACCCAGCAGCTGGGGTGCGTCTTGCCCATGCCGCCCACTTTGCTCATGCTGCTGGCACGTCAAGGACGCGTGCATAGGCTCCTGCCTGCAACGACAGCCTGATGATGGCTGGGCCTGCTCATCCTGGCATCATCAGGCGGTTGCCTGTCCATGCGTGCGACAGCATGCCTGGTTGGCAGCATGGGGCCACTTGCAGGCCACGATGGGCCAGCTGCCCGTTTTATGCTACTCAACCAGGGCTGCAGTGCGCACTGCTCGGCGACAACAATCGGCTGTTGTGGCATCGTCGTGTGCATTGTGCCCCTGCGCTTGCAGCTGCCCAGGCTGTGGTGGCATGGTCGCTGTCCCGCTCCCAGGCAGCTACCCAAGGCACCAGGCTGTGCATGGTAGCCGAGGAAGACTCTGCAAGTTTGAAGTGAGTGTCAGCCAAGCGTGCGCACCTTGGAGGTCAGATCAGGGGAGAAGGGATCCATCCATGCGGGATGAGGCTGAACAAGCTTGCTGGCAGACATTGACTTGATGCAGTATGGCACCCTCCTGGGGTGTGGTAGTGGTAATTGGCCTGGAGCCTTGACGGCGTGATCGACCTGATGCACTGAGGGATTACAGAGGCCTTGGTGTAGGGAGTGCGTGAGGTGGTCATTGTTGTTGGTCTGGAGCCTTCCTGCTGCGTGGAGGGTTGTGGTAGTCGGTCCGAGCTCTGCCTGTACACTGCCTGCACACGTCTGCTGGCAGTGTTTGCTTGTGGGGTGTGTCTCCAGGGGCACTGCCAAGCGTAAGTGATGCAGACCCATTGACCTCCACCAGGCGCTGTGTTTGTGTTGCCGCTGCACTAGGTTGCTGGAAGGTTTGGTTGCTGGTGTGTGGCAGTGGGAGGTGGGGGGGGCCATCACCTGCCTGACAAGACCCACACCTTCCTTGGCTTATGGCCAAAACTACCAGCCAGGCCTCCTTGCAAGGCAACCTACAACATTGCCAACTTGACCGGCCTGCTGGGCCAAAGGCTGCTTGATTTGGCGCCACAAACGGAGTCACAGCAGCACACCAAACATGGAAGGCCGGCTTGCGCACCATCACAGCGGATGTCACAAGTACTTTGCCCGCACACGTCTCACCAACTGAGCGGTTGCCTCAAGCTTCCGACATAGATTAGAAGCCCAAGGCCTTCCTCAATCTGGTGCCACTACGGCTAGTGCCACTCCGGCTAGTGGCTGGTGCCGCACAAACGGAGGTCACTCTGGCTGCACAATGGAGGTCGCTCCGGCTGCTGCCGCTCTGGCTGGTGCTGCACAACAGAGGCAGCTCCGGCTGCTGCCGCGCAACAAAGGTCACCCTGGCTGGCGCTGCTCTAGCTGGTGCCGCATGGCAGAGTAGCTGCCTGGCTCAGGGTGCAACTGTATTTGTAACGCGCCCCTGTGCTCGAAAAGGCCCCCCGCCCTGTTGGTTATGTGCGCAGGCAGGAGAGCAGCAGGGCAATGCTGGAGCGCATCACGGGCCTCATCAATGACGTGGTGGTCCAGGAGGACCCCAGCACAAGGCTGACGTGCGATGACGTCCTGGGCTTGATAGGTGCGGCGTCTTCTTCCAAAGGGGGTTTTGAGATTCAAGGGGGCAAGGCTGCTGCTGTAGGTTGCTGGGCCTATTTTTAAGGGTGTGTTTAGAGGTGGGATGCCTTTTTCTGAGAGTGCTTGGGAAGTTGTGGGCAGTGGGCAATTGACAACATTCTCGGCTTGATAAGCAAAGTCACTGCTTCCGTGGGCGTGTATTGGGGTAAGTAGGCATGGTGCTATTGCGGCCGCCCAAGTTTCAATCAATTAGCAACCTGTTATGGAGAGTGCCCAGGGCTTGACCATGGGGATTGCATGACCAGCTGCCCTGTCTGTGTCGCAGGCCCAGGCTAAGCCAAACGCTGCTGTGCTTGCGCAGCAGAGCTGGGTGCCCGCACCATTCAGGGGAATCCGCTGCATTTGCACTGCAGAGTTCAGTGGCCCTGAGGTTGAGCCAGAACTCTGCTGTGTTTGCGCCGCAGAGCTGGGTGCTTCGGAGGGGGGCCCTGCGGGGCGTCATTGGGTGCTGGACCCCATCGACGGCACACGTGGCTTTGTGGGCATGCGCCAGTACGCGGTGTGCCTGGGCATGCTGCAGGACGGCCGCGTGGAGCTGGGCGTGCTGGGCTGCCCCAATTTACCGCAGGTGTGTGTGTGTGTGCGCGTTTGGTGGGGGGAGCATGCAGGTGCACAGGTGGCGCAGTGGGTGTCCGCATGCGTGGGTGCTGGGTTGCCCCAACCTGGTGCAGGTGTGTGGGGAGGGATGCAGGTGTGTGGGGAGGGATGCAGGTGTGTGGGGAGGGATGCAGGTGTGTGGGGAGGGGTGCAGGTGTGGGTGTTGGGCAGTGAGTGTGCGCACTTGCAGGTGCTGGGCTGCCCATTACCGGGTGCGGGTGTGTGTATTTGCGTATTCATGTGTGCATGTATATGTTTTTGTATGTGTGCATGTACAGGCGCATGTGTGTTGTATGCAAGGATAGGCCCAGGGTGCATGCATGTACTATCAATCACCGAGTACCATGCTTGTGTGCAGGGCCCAGTTAAGGACGAGGATGGAGGTGCCGCCGAGCCTTCGCGTGCACGGCAGGAGGGCAGGGGCTGCCTGTTTCTGGCGCACCAAGGGGCGGGCGCGTACAAGGTGCGTGGCGTTCTCTTGCGGGGGCTTGGAGGTGGCTGTGTGTGTTTTGTGTGTGTGTGTGTGTGTGCAGCATTTGTATGTGGGCCACCCAGAGATTGAGCTGTAACATGGGAATGGGTGACTTGTCTGGACAAAATGTGCCACCTTCCCAAGCTGGTGCCCAGGGAAAGTTTGGTGCTCTGCAAACAATCTTGGGAATGCACACAATCTGATATGATTTACGAAGACACAGGTTGGCTCGGACAGGAACATGGTAACGCCTCTAAAGCCAACGCAATGCTCCTGCCATTTTAATAACAAAAATGCAATTGTGAGAGTGTCGGCCCCAAGGGACGGTGGTGTGGAATGTGGCTTGGTTGCCTCTTCTGACTGTGGGGAGGATGGGGTGAGCCTGGTGCTTTATGACAGCGCCCATTTTGCTCACTTGCTTCCTCTTCTGTTGCTGAGGCATGGTCCTCGAAATGCTTAGCTCTCTATCCGCACAGGACCACAGGCAGCGTACCGTTTACTTTTTCCAAACGATTGGTTTTGCATGCTGTTTGCTCATTCCAAACAGTAGATTTTGCATGTCACTTGCTATATCCAAACAACGGATGCACTACGGGCTGCATGCCGTTTGCTCTACCCAATGATAAATGTTGAGAGCGCACAGCTTTCATGCAGGACACTGTCTAGATCAAGGTGCTTAGTGCCTTCCTGCACATCATCTTGTTTTTTGCAACAGCAGTGTTACCCTCATCAAGAAGCTTGCTCTGCCCTGATTCTCAGTATGAGTGGCTATCATGGACTATCAAGCACGTCTATGAACGATTGTGACCATAGACTGGACCTGCAACAAAAGCTGTGTCACTCACATGGACCGCATTCTACCTCAGCTGCACTGACTTTGCTGTCAGTGTTCCAATCATTAAGATAAGAAGTAGCGCTCATGCACCAGACTTGGGCAGGAAGTACAACCTTCCCCTGTTCAGGGGCACTGCCCTCATTTTTGGCATCCATCTTGCAGGCCTCTCTGTATGGTGCGCGGGGCATTGATGGCGTGCAGCAGATTGGTGTACAGGACTTCTCTGATGGCGGATTTGCTGATGCTCGCTTCATGGAGTCCTATGAATCACGGCATTCAGATCATAGTTTTACCGCATCAGTGGTGAGCATGGCACTGGTAATTGGTCAATGATGTTGATGCCAATGTTGATGATGCTTCTGACGGTTGCACTGGGCTTTTTGTGGGGCCAACAAATGTGCACTGTTGTCCAATTAAGCAATGCAGTGGTTGCACATCTACAGCGCAATCTTGTATGCAACACAACCTACAGAGGGCCGAAATTGTCTGTTGTGTGTCTCCTATGCTTTTTCAGTCAGACTCATTGAGTGCTGCTCCGTAGCTCTTAGCTCTAATGGTCTTGGAATTTATTTGAGTCTTTACAGATGTTTGGGAGGTACCTGAGTGTATACACCACACCACTCCCAAATCTGGGTCTATATGGCGAGCCTTTCATCAGCCTGGGTTGTGGGGATGCATGCAGCGAGATGTAACCTTGCTCGCCAGAGCAAATCTAGGTGCTAATTTAGCTTTTAACAATATAATGCAAACCGCCACATACTCCTTCTGTCCCAGAATTCTTCCATGCCTACCCACATCCCTGCGTTACATGTTTGCCTTCACGTTAATGCACTGCATGCCAAAACTTGTTGGGCGCTGATGCATATTACTTCCCTTATCTCTGATGCACAATTTGATGTCAACCTCCAAATACATTGTTCTACTTCTGAGCCCGTCCGTGTCATCCTCCTTTTATTGCATTTTTGCGGCTTTGCACTGCACGCATATGCTTGCTGGGCGCTGATGTGTATCACTTCCCTTATCTCTGACGCCCAGTTTGATGTCAATCTCCAAATACATTGTTCTACTTCTGAGCCCCTCTGTGCTATCCTCCTTTCATTGCATTTTGTGGCTTTGTACTGCACGTATTTGCTTGCTGGGCGTTGATGCGTATCACTTCCCTTATCTCTGACGTACAGCTTGATGTCAACCTCCAAATACATTGTTCTACTTCTGAGCCCTTCCTTGCCATGCTCCATTGCAGTTCTGTGGCTTTGCACTGCACGTATTTGCTTGCTGGGCGCTGATGTGTATCACTTCCCTTAT
>LFCJ01002286.1_pt1 | contig 13770 bp, 16 predicted proteins | sample 643141 | NCBI WGS metagenome assembly LFCJ01 (sample SAMN03766243, study PRJNA286221) | soda lake metagenome | biome: soda lake; feature: Kulunda steppe; material: water; isolation source: sample B1-Br-g2 brine of Lake Bitter-1 | place: Russia: Kulunda steppe | collected 2010-07 | reverse complement strand
CAACAAGATTCATTCGTGGTCGGACATCGACGGCGAACGGCCTCGCTCGTACATCGGCAAGCCGCATCGGGAGATTGTGGGCGCGTTCCTTGCGCAGTATCTTTGGATCTGGCTCTTTTTGGGTTTGTTAATCCTGCTCATCCCGAACTCTGAGGACACCCTGATCGAGCCCGCGAGCCCGTCCATCGTCGCCCTCGTCGTTGCCGGTCCCGTCGTCTCCCATCTCTTTTCGTACTGGCAGGAGTATCTCGGCGACCGACAGTACGAACGCCGTGGCCCTGTCTCGTTGCTGGTCGAACCGGGACCGCGGTTCCTGTCGCTCTTTTTTGCGACCTTCTTCGCAGGGGCTGTGGCCTCGCTCACCGAGGAAGCGGTTGGCGTGATCGCCGTGCTGATCTTTTTCAAAACCTGTGCCGATCTGCTCGAGCACAGACGCGAGCGCAAACGGGCGCTACGGGCCCTCGAGAAATAGCTGTTCCCCCTCGACAAACAGTGACAATTGAAATCACACCGTTGAAATCACACTGACCGCAGCACACCCATCACAAACCGAAGCGATTCGGAGGAGACTCGAGTTCGACACAATCTAGCGCTCGGGAACACTCGAGTTGATCGGCCGCCTTTCGGTTGCTCAGTTCGTCCGGCTGGACCATTTCAAATGTGCCGACGACGGTGTGATAGCTGTCGCCCTCGACTAGCCGGTCGTCGTTTTTCGCGAATCCCAGCGGTGTCACTCCCTCACCACGTCTCGATTCGGCCCTCGTGAATATCCTCGACACACCCCTCACAGTCGGGATGGTCGGCTTCGTAACAGGCCGGCCGATAGGCGTCATCGAGACGCGCCGCCCGCCGCTCGGCATAGCGCCGACAGACGATTTTTGCCCGCCCCGCTTCGTCAGTCGGCAACTCCGTCGCGTTCCGCGCACTCTCATAGGCTCCTTTGGCCTCCGCAAGTTGTCCGTCAGTCGAGTGGCGTAGCTCCTCGTACTGTTCGCCCGCCCGCCTAAGTTTCGAGCGAAGAAAGCGCTCGAGTCGCCGACGGTCTGCCATCGCGTTGGTAGCTATTGTGTGGCCGGAAGTATAGGTTCGTCGCCGGGAGAGGACAGAAGTTGAAGTCGCGTTGACCCCCGACGGTTTAGGGTGTTGTCGTGGTAAGAGCCCTATGTCTCAAAGAGACGGCCGAATCCCGGTGACCGTCGTCAGTGGCTATCTCGGGGCCGGCAAAACGACCCTGATCAACACCATCCTTGCCGACCCGCAGGGCCACAAGGTTGCGGTGATCGTCAACGACATGGGTGAGGTGAACATCGACGCCGAGTTGATTGCCCGCGAGAGCGAGTCGGAGGGAATCATCGACCTCTCGAACGGCTGTATTTGTTGTCGGCTGCAGGGTGACTTGCTTGCGGAGGCCGAACAATTGGCAGAGCGCCGGGAATTTGACTATCTGCTGGTCGAATCCTCCGGAATTAGCGAACCCGTGCCCGTTGCTCGAGTGTTTCTCGAAGGGACCGAAACGAGCGAGATCGATCCCACCGAACGGTTCCGACTCGACACGCTCGTGACCGTGCTTGACACCTACGGCTTCTGGAAAGCACTCGACGACGAGGAGTCACTTCCCGAGGGAGATGCCGAATCGGCCCCCGAGCGCCCACTTACGGAGGTCTTCATCGAGGGGATCGAGTTCTGTGATGTCCTCCTACTGAACAAATGCGATATGGTTCCTGAGGATGTCCTCGAGGAACTCGAGGCCGTAATCGAGGAGTTACAGCCACGAGCCGAGCGTGTCCGGACGGTTGAGTGTGATGTCCATCCCGGAGTCGTCCTCAATACCGGGCGATTCGATTTCGAGGCGGCAACGCGGTCACAGGGGTGGAAGCGGCGGTTGCGGGAGAGTGAAGATGGGAGTGGGGATGGAGGTGACGATGTGGGCGACAGTCACAGTCATGAGCATGACCACGACCACGAGCATGACGATGATCACGGCCATGATCACCCCACCACCGCTGAACGCCACGGCATCTCCTCGTTCGTCTTCCGTGCCGACCGCCCATTCGATCCCCACCGACTGGCTGACTGGCTCACTGATTGGGAGGAGTCAATCGTCCGGGCGAAAGGCGTCTGTCACGTCGCCGGCAGCGATGACGTCATCGGCGTCAGCCAAGCCGGCCCCGCCGTTCGCGCCGGCCCGATCGGCCAGTGGGGTCCCGAAGAGGAGCGTAAAACACAACTGGTCTTCATCGGCCGAGAGCTTGACGAGTCAGCGATCCGCGCGGAACTCGAGGCACTGTTGCTCGAGTCTGACTCGGAGGTGGCCAAAACAGCAGACGGCCCAGCCCCATTTCCCCTACGGAGTTAGCTCCTCGCGCAACTCCGCCCACGATTCGTGAAAGCCGTGGGTTGATTGCGTTTCGGGTTCGGCCTCTGCAAACGCATTCTGGTAGACCTCGTCGTACTCGAGCAGTTGTGTCCAGCCGTCGTGAAAGGAGTAGTTACAGTACTGGCACATATCGGATATAGGACGGCCGCAAATAAACGCGTTTTCCGTCAGCGGGTACTGAAGCGTATATCAACCGTTCGCATACTACCTGCTAGCTGAACGCTGGCTCAACGGTTTGAACAATCGAGACGGTCAAAAAGGTTATCGAGACCGCAAGCGCGATACCGAATCCCGGAGGCCCAACGTATGGGAGGAGTCCAAGCCCGGAAGCGATGACAAGGGCGCTACAGAGGACCGCAAGCCCCACTCCGAGGCGGCCAAAGCTGGCATCGGCACGGCCTGTCGACCGAAGATAAGCGTAGAGCGTGTTGACCTTCGATGTCGGCCGAACAACGCCCGACCGAGAGTCGTACTCAATGATCTCGAGGTCAGCCATCTTCGGTAAGTGCGTCTGATACAGTGACGTATGAACGCGCTTTCGCTGTTTGTATCCGACTTCGGCTATCGAGATGTCGTTTTCCCACGCGGCGATCTGTTCAGAGAGGTCGCGGAGCGCGACTGCCCGCTCGTCAGACTGCATCAGATACTCGAGGACATCGCATCGGCGTGAGTTTGATAACACATTGAAAGCCACCTCCTTTGGAAGTGTATCATTGTTGCCCGTGTCCTGGCCGTCTGTCTTCACCGTACGTTCCTGTCGCCGTCTGGACTGCGTTGATTGCACTGTCGCTTCCCCCAGTGCAGCCGTATTTCAGGTTTAATGATAAGTATGGGGCTGTTAACGTCATTTGCCATGTCAAGTCTCTATCGTGAAGCGCCTCCGCCTGTAGACATCCTATTTTCACTCACACCCCACCGACGGATACAGCGCGTGCACAACGAGCCACCGATTTGACCACAACTCCGTTCCGACCGCGGCCGCAAACAGCAACAAAAAGAGCGTCGACCAAAGCACCGGGTCGACCCTCGAGACGAGCGGGATATCGATCAGTGAACCAAGGACGACCGAAAGCGAGAGAACGCCAAGTGTTCGGTACAGTTCGCCCCAGGTCACCCCAAATCCAGCGACGAGGTCCATATAGCGGTCGACATCACGGGCGCCCTGGCGCAATTGGACCATCCGCTGGTCGCGGTCGTATTGGAGTACCTCGAGTTCGTGGAGTTTCGGCAGGTGTGTCTGGTGTAGTGAGTTGTAGACACTCTCCCGTAGGCTTCGGGGTGGTGGTGCGGTTCCTGCCTCCCGGCTGGCGACCGCCCTCGAGAGTTCACTGACCGAAACCGGTCCAGGACCGGCGGTGACAGTCAGGTGGCGGATCGTCTCTCTTCGCCGACGGTTGGCGAGAATGTGGTATATTTCTCCTTCTTGAATCGCGCTGGTGGTGCTAAACATGTGTCCCCCTCCGGCGCCCCGGCGCTTTGCCAGTGGTCGCCGCTTGGCGAGTATTCACTGAAAATGATAATTAATACGTGCCCCTTACTGCCGGCGTAGCGCGTATGCGAGTGGTATGTGGGGCAGTTGCGAGATACGTTCAATAAAATGAGCCGTCAGTGACACACAGACGGACGAGAGAAACATTCGATTACATGACCGAAATGAGTGCTTGAAATTCCGGATTGCTGTCCATACACACGCCTAACCGTCGATTCGAAACGGCCAGACCGGCGCTATCGGTTCGTTCAATCGTGACGTGTGAACTCGTAACTACACCGGATGACAGACTGGGGTCAGGTAACCCAACGACCGGGAGACTACCGGTCTGGGCTTACACAACCATGACCGATGAAAAACACATTCGGCTGACCCGACGACGAGCACTTGGCGGCCTTGCGGCCGTTGGCATCGCATCCGCAGGAGCGGGACTGGGGACGTCTGCGTACTTCAGCGATCAGGAATCATTCGACGACAATACGATCATTGCCGGTGAGTTTGGCCTAACCGTCGAGCAGAAAATCACTGCAATCGATCAGGATGGGATCGGCCCGGACGAAGATGAGTTCGATAAAAAGGCCGTCGAGACCAAACGTGGCGTCGGATGGGTAACGGAGACCATCGAGATTACCGACGCAAAGCCCGGCGACAAGTACGAGTTCTGCTGGCACATCACCGTCGAGGAAAATCCCGGCTACGTCGCCCTCGCCGCTACCAGTGAGGACAAAAACGGCAAAGAAGCTGGCAATATCAAACTTGAGGACCTCTGGGACATCGATGACGAGTCCGAGCTGACGACCCTCGGTGAGGCACTCGACGTAACGATCACCCTCGAGAAGGGTGAGACAGAAATTGACTACAGCGAATACTACGACACGCTCGCAGACCTGCTCTCGGACCTCGAGGATGGTGTGTTGCTTGATGAGGACGGGACGGCAGTCGACTTCCAGCCCGGAAAGAAGTGGGATCTCTGTATCGAACTCGAAATCCCAACGGATATCGGGAACGAGCTCCAGGGCGCCGTTCTCGAGTGGGATCTGGCGTTCTATGCCGAACAGCAGCGTCACAATGATGCCGACGATATCGTAAGCGGTGCTGTTGACTCGCTTGCCGAAAGCGACGGGTAGGGCTTCGTTCCAGTTTCACACCTAACTCCGAGTTCACGTTCCACTTTCAATTCCAGCTTCACTCGCAAACGACAGTCAAATTCACAATTATACCAATGAGCAATCAATTCGAACTAACGAGACGGAAGGCCCTCGCCGGAATCGCCGGCGTCGGCGCGATTTCGGCGGGAGCCGGCCTCCAGACGAGTGCCTTCTTCAGCGACCGCGAACCGTTCGAGAACAACCAACTCGTTGCCGGCCAACTAGACCTCCGGATCGACTGGCAGCAGTTGTACTTCGGCCCGGAGGAAAACACCGATCATTACGCCCCCTATGGAACGGCGGGCTACCCGTACGTCAACGCCCACCCGGACCACGACGTAACCGGCGAACAGTCACTCGACAGCGACGACTTCGACTCCGTTGAGGACGACGGCGTCGTTAGATACAGTGACAACGATGCGAACATCCAAGCATACCTCAACTGTGAGACCCTCGAGAACTTTGCGGAGCCAGGGAGTTTCGAAAACGGCGTCTCCACACAGGAGAGCCTCATCGAACTCGAGGACGTAAAGCCGGGTGACTGTGGGGAGGTTACGTTTAGCCTCCACCTCTGTGACAATCCCGGCTACCTCTGGTGGATCGCCCAGATCGGGACGTTTGATGAAGCGTTAGCGAAAGCGATCAAAGTCACGGCGTGGTACGATCTCAACTGTACGAACCGGTTTGAGGAAGACGATGGTGACCGAATTCTCGTCGAAACGACCGACCTCTACACCTTCCTCGAGGAGCGACTGTCACCGGACGGTCGCCGTCTGAGTCCGGAGCCGTATGGGGAAGGCATCATTCCTGAGAGCCTCGAGTCGGCAAGCGGGAGTGGGGAAGGTAGTGAGGGCGGAGACGAGAACGAAGACGGAGACGGCCCATGCCTCTTTCTCGACAAAATCGACTTCGGCGACGAGGCAATTACCGTCGACGGTGACGGCATGTTGCTCGAGGAAACGATCGTCGAGCGGAGCGAAGAAGGCGAGTTACGAGAGCAGTTGGCGTTCGTACTCCTGCTCACCGACCCCGATTCGGATATCGAAATCGTCCTCCAGGTCTCGGAGTTGGTACAGAAAACGAACGACAGTGAGGAGATTTTACGAGAGAAAGGCACCTACGAGGGTGAGGTCATCGAGTTTGACTGGGATATCCTGCAGTCGTATACGGTCGGTGACACCCAGTACGTCTCTTCGGATGTCGGCATCTGTCAGACCGGTCTTCGTGCTGGTCCGCCACAAGACCCCGGTGGTGGCGCGGAGTTTATTCTCAAACCCAAAGACGAGTGTACGCTCGGGGAGACGAACGTGACGTCGCCAACGGAAGTCGGTCCACCGAGTGGGACACCTGGCGGTGGCGGCCCCGGCCAAGGCGGCGGACTCGCCGCTTTCAGTGCCGTCGAGTTCTATTACTGTGCTGATCTCGAGGTCCCGCCACCGTCGCTGTGTTTCCCCGCAGAGAAGACGTTCTGTGTCGCGTTTAAGTGGTGTCTCCCGACGACCACGCCGGAGCACGTAGACGACATCAACGAGTTACAGGGCAAATCGATGAGCTTCGACCTCGGGTTCTACACCGAGCAATGTCGTCACAACCCAGAACCGAGTGGCCCAAGTGGGTTCTAAAGGGGGTTCGGTGTCCCATGGGCGCGACACGACACCGTTCACCGTCTCACAGCACCTGCAACAGCACACACCACGACAGCCGAAACTCACCACAACACCACACAACCACCTCGATTCTCGGATGGAAGACACTACCAGGGAGAAATCCTCCATTAGCTGCCCTGAATTTCCCGTAAGCATGACATTCATATATGCCAGTCTGTGGCTCGGTCACCTACCACGACCCGCAATAGGCGGCCGTCAGGGACCACCAATGAGAGGGGACAATCGAACCAGGACAGAGACAGAAACGAACTGGGGACGGGAACTGCCGAACGCAGCATCCCGAGCAACCACCTGTGGGGGCCACAGGAGACCTGCCGAGCGGTCCGCTTTCGAGCACGTCGCCTCGAGCGGTGAGGAAACAGGGCGCGGGTTGGTCGCCATGCATCAGCGAGGTGACCGATGACTGACCAGCCGTTCGAACCGAGCCGTCGACAGCTCCTCGGTGCCGTCAGCGCCGTCGGCGCACTGAGCGTGACAGCCGGGGTAACCGCCGCCCGGCTGGCTGACCACGAAGGGGCAGGGGTGACGATTCAGACGGGAGAGGTATCAATCAGCGTCGATTGCTCGTCGTGCGTCGAAGACGACGGCTCGATAGGCTTTGGATTCGACGGCCTCGAGCCGGGTACGACCGGAACGGAGACGTTAACCATCACCGTCGAAGACAACCCGGCACGCCTCTGGGTGCGGACGGAGTGTCCACCGGCCGTAGACCCGCTGGGAAAGACCCTCCAAGTAACGCTCTCCCTCGAGCGCCAGGCTGCGGATGACAGCGACACCACGACTGAAACGCTCTTTCAAACTGACTCACTGCAGAAACTGCGAAGGGAACTACGCGATGGCATCCGCCTCGATGACCGCATCGATGGCCCGTGTGTGTCTGGGACGGAAGAACTGTCGCTCGTCCTCGAGTACGAACTGCCCACGGAGGCAACGTGGACCGCAGATTCACACACCGAGCTTCAATTGACGCTGTTCGCCGAGCAGTGCAGGCACATCTCCGAAGACGACGTCGAAGACCCATTTGGAGATGCAAACGACTGCCCAACTCTCGAGTGTCCCGACTGCAAACGGCTCGGAAAACACGGCGTGACGGGCAGTACCCTCGAGCCAGGGACGTATCCGTTCGACGAGTTGTACAATGAGTTTGACGACCACGAAGACGAGTACGAACTCGAGGTTCTCACGGCGACAAACAAGGACGATGGGGAGACCGTTTGTGCCAGTATCCGGCTGTTGAAAAACGGTGAGGAGTCGGAGGCCCCACCGATCTGTACGGTCGAGGTGGGCGGCGGGAGACCGGCCAATCCACCGGGGCCGGCGATAAGAGAGTACGAGGTCGACCCGCCGCTGACCCGAACGCGCAAAGAGGTCTGTACTAAACTGATGGCAAACGGAAACAAGCCAGCGATTAGCAATATCACCGTGTATGTTTGTCCGGAGGGTGAGGAGGCATGAAGTACCGACGAGCGGCGAACGTGCTTGGCTTCGTGCTCCTCATTGCGCTCCTCATCCCGTTTCTCATCTATGCGGTTCCCATGACGGTCGGCGGCGATCACAGCTTTGTGGTGCTCTCGGGAAGTATGGAGCCGGAACTGTCTTCTGGAGATGTCGTCATCGTAGGGGAAACGGCACCCGAGACGATCGAAGAGGGTGATGTCGTGACGTATGTCGAACCGGGATCGGATGGCGGTGTGCCGGTTACTCATCGTGTCATCGGTGTCGAAGAGCGGTCCCAAGGTGGGGGTGAGTCCGGTTCTGAAACCCTCATGTTCGAAACCCAAGGCGACGCCAACTCCGAGCCGGACGCCGAGCCGGTAGCTGGTGAGAACGTCATCGGGACAGTGATTCTCACGATTCCATTTATTGGGTACGTAACCCAATTTGCAAGCACACCGACGGGGTTTGTTTTGCTTGTCGGGCTGCCGGTCTTCCTCCTGCTCGCTTCCGAAATATGGAGTTTGCTGCGGGTTACTGAACGTGAGTCAGGTTCAAGCCCCACTTCCGACACGAACTCGAGTTCAACCGGCAGTCCTGCCCAGCCAACAGACACCAACGAGGCTTCGGCCAACGAGAACGAGATGGCGATTTCGCTTACAGACCTCACGGTGACACTCGGCGTGTTGGCCCTGCTCATGCCCTACGCCATCTATATTGCACTTCAGTTACAGACGGCGCTCTCACTTACCGTGGCCTTTGCCACGGTCTTTCTAACGCTTGGGCTTGGTACAGTTCGGGTGTTCGCCCAACCCAACGGGCGGGCCCCGCAGACAGCACCCACCGACTCGAGTGCGGCGCCTTCCGTTTCCGATCAGCTGCCAGGCGAAAAGCAGTATTTCGGGTTCTGGAACGAATCGTTTGCGTGGAGCGAGGAGGGCAATGGTGGTAGGAGCGAAAGCAGTGGCGGTAGCGGTGACGAAAGCAGTGGCGAAAACAAGAACAGACGCAATAACAACAATAGCAACACAACCACCCCAAAATCGGAAACCGCCCACACGGTTCGTGAGACGAACCAAGGGCGTTCACCGCCACCATCCGAGGAATCCGGCGCATGACTCGAGTGAAAGCAGTTGCCGCCATCGCTGTCTCCCTCATCGCCATCCTGAGTATCGTGGGTGGCGGCGTCGGAACACTCGGTGTATTCACTGATTCCGAACACTCGACAGGAGAGGTTTCGACAGCCGAGAGCTATGGAGACCCAATTTCGACGTATGATTTCGATGGAGAGCGTGATGGCGGTCCCTCGAGCGATAACGAGTCAGTCGATAACGAGTCGGTCGGCAACGAGTCAGTCGATAACGAGTCAGTCGGCAACGAGTCGGTCGGCAACGAGTCAGTCGGCAACGAGTCGGTCGGCAACGAGTCGGATGATTCCCACTCCGAAGAGAGTGAGTCGGGCAAAGACGAATCGGGCGAGAATAGTTCGGAACGTGAAGGAACGGTGGAAGAGCCAGACGGTGTCGATGAGGTAGATGACGAGTCAGACGACACCGACGAAGCAGACGATGAGTCAGACGACACCGACGAAGCAGACGATGAGTCAGACAATAGTAAACCGAACACCGACAACTCCAACGAAGGTGAGGCAAACCGAAATGAATCGGATAGCGGATCGGATGGCTCGGACGGGACTAAAAGCGAAAATGAAAGTGAGACAGACGATTGAGACCCTCACGTACAGGGAGCCCACGTAACTGGTCTCGAGTACGGACTCCGACACCTCACCAATCGTCCGCCCGCTCGCGCCACGCTTGCTGTTGCTGGCGTTCAGTTACGTGGCGGATGCCAGCCGCCAAGTCCTCACGAATCGACGACTCGAACTCCGTAATCTCACTGAGAAACGACTCCGAAAACGACTCAACGAGTTCGTACGTCCATTGCCCCTCGAGGGCACCGGCTGGCAGATGAGTATCGCGTAGTTGGTTGGCCCACTGTTCGTGGCCAGCCTCTCGAAGGGACGCTTCGGCGTCGGCAAAGCGGTCCATCGCGTGGCCGAGATTGTGGTGGAAGGTAAGCAGGTTGCCATAGGCGCGATAGACATATTCGATGGCGACTTGGCAGTCGTGAAGGGCAGTCCGTTCCGTTTCGGTCAGTGAAATCGCGTCCTCTCGGTTGAAGTCCGATGAGTCTGAATCAACCATCGGAGATTCGAACACGCACACGAATAAAATACTTCGGCATGTGTGGTACCAATTTACACACAGGCGGCCGTCACTCACACCTCGAGCGAAATACCTAATTCGGGTGCGCGCGCCTCATAGCCCTTCTCGCGGAGTTCCTCAGCAAAGGCCTCACAGCGGTCGCCATGGTTGATCAGGAGGGGTGTCTCGCGGTAGGACTCGAGAAATTCAAGCAATCCGGTGCGGTCGGCGTGGGCCGAAAAGTCGTACTGTTCGACCTGTGCGCTGATCGGCATGATCTGGCCGTCGATTTCGGCACTGCCGGTCTCGAGAAGTTGGCGGCCGGGGGTGCCCTCGACCTGATAGCCAGTCATCGTGATTTTGTTCGTCGGGTTCGCCCGAATTTCGGGGATGTAGGACATAGCTGGCCCACCAGAAAGCATCCCGCTGGTGGTGATGATCGCAGCCTGTTGGTCGACGATCCGTTTTCGCTGGCCGTCACGACCGGTGACGACGCGAGCGTGGGAAATCGCCCGCTTGAACGCCTCGCCATCTCGGAGGAAGGTGGGATACCGACGGAGCATTTCGGTGACCCGCGTTCCCATACCGTCGACGTAACAGGGAATGTCGTGGGCTGCACAGATACACATAAGTTCCTGGGTGCGGCCGATGGCAAACGCCGGGACGATGACCGTGCCGCCCTCCCAAAGTGTCGTGGTCACGCTCTCAGCAAACCGCTTTTCGACGCGCGCTCGAGGCTCGTGTTCGACGTCGGCGTAGGTACTCTCACAGATGACGAGGTCGGCGTCGGGGCGGGCCGTCGTCCCAGCAACCAGCCGTTGGTCGTCAGTGTGGAAGTCACCGGTATAGAGCAGTCGTGTCTCCCCGTCGTCGATCAGGACGTGGGCGCTGCCGGGAATGTGGCCCGCGTTGAAAAAGGTCACCTCGTGGCCGGCAGCCGAAAACGACTCGCTACCGCCGTAGCCGTGGGTTTCAGAGACTTGTGTCAGACGCCGAAGTTCGGTCTCGGTGAACGGACAGTTGTAGGTCCCGCCGTGGAGTTTGAGCGTATCCTTGGCAAGCGTCATCGCCAACTCATAGGTTGGCGGCGTCCAGTGAACTGGCGGCCGGCCCGTCCCTGACAGCAGCGCCGGGAGCATTCCAACGTGATCGAGATGACCGTGAGAGACGACGACCGCCTCGGGATCGGGCGTCTCGACCGGAAACTGGGGTGGGTTCGCCGTGAGCGTCCCAAAATCGACCAGCAGACGCTCATTGACAAGGAGGGCACTCCGCCCCACCTCTCGGGCCCCACCCAGAAACCGGAGATTCATAGCAATATATGTGACTCGAGGGGTTTCCCTCCGTCGGTTTCGTGCGGATAAGTAGAACCAGCACCACCCAGAGCAGGCTCAACCCGCCGACCGATACTGCGAAACCCGAAATTCGATATAGCCACCATGAGCTAACTCGAGTGCGCCAATCCACCAGTTCCATCGGTCAGCAGCCGTCCCCTCACGAGCGTCGGCCAGTTCCGCACAGATGACCTCGAGGGTAAGCGGGTGGTCGTGGGTCCCCTCATACCGGCCGGAATCGGCGAGGTCGATGGCTTGGCGGGCGACGGTTCGGCATTCGCCGTCGGTCCCACCGAACGCCTCCTGTAGCCGCGTTTGAAGCCTGTCAGGGTCAATCTTCACGGGTGACTCACACCGTACGGAGGGTGGCTGGACACTTGAGTTCGGTGTGTGGGTTGGTTTCTTGGCCCACATACAGTGTGGTATGGGACAGTGCGAGTTGCACCCCAAACCGGCCGTTTGGCGTTCGAACCGGTGCCAGCCAATCGACGTGTTTTTGGGCGCCCGTCGTCTTTTCCCGGCCATGGCAAGTTTCACTGTGGTCGTTGGCGACGCCGATTCCGGGGCGTCCTACCAACTCGCGGCTGAGGATCAGAACGCAAACCGATTTATTGGCAAATCAATCGGCGACGAAGTCGACGGCAGTGCCGTCGGCTTAGACGGCTACACCCTCGAGATCACGGGTGGCTCGGACAATGCTGGCCGACCGCTCTCGCCGGAAATCGCCGGTGGGAATCTAAAGGAAGTGCTGTTCAAGGAGCGATCGACGGGATACAAGCCAAGCCGTGACGGCGAACGCCGACGGATTACGGTTCGTGGCCGAGAAATTTCCGATGCCGTCAGTCAAGTCAACGCACGAGTTGCTGCGGCAGGGAGTACCTCGATTGACGAACTGCTCGCCGATGGCGACGGCGACGGCGACGGCGACGAGTAATTCCGGTCGTGGCAGACCGCGTCTCGAGCGATCACCCGTCGGTCGACACCGTTCGGGCGACGCTCACGGAAACGACAACCGGTGTTCGGATCGATATTCCCGCCGAGGAGCGAGCACGCTTTCCGACCGACAAGGTCGTCCGTCTCGTCCTCGACGGCGACGAGCGCTTTGTCAAGGCTGAACGACCACTAACTGGCGACGGACTCTCGATTACAGGTATTTACGACAGTCCGCGCTTTGCCCGTGAGCCACGCGAGGGCGTCGACCGACTGGGGACGTGGTACAGCGACCACAGTGTGCGAGTCGGTGGCTCGGTGTTACTCGATATCATTGAACCCGACTATCTGTACGGATTGCGCGCGCCGGGCAAGACGGCCGTTTACGATGCTCGTGAGCCGCCAACTGACAGTTTGGCCTCGATTGCAGAGAACCTCGAGTCCGAGGAGTCGTCCTAGCGGCCCGTTCGGTGACCGATTGGGGGAGAGTAGAGCTGACAAAGAGTTGAAAAATCGCGCCAAATCGGTCAGAATCATTAATTAAACCCCGTGTATTATCTTGGACATGGATATACTGATTACGGACGATTCCGGATTTATGCGATATATACTTCGGGAGATTCTCGAGGGGGAACACACCGTCGTCGGCGAGGCAGAAAACGGGGCTGAAGCTGTCGAATTATATGAAGAAACCCAGCCGGATGTCGTGTTTATGGATATTATTATGCCGGTCAAAGGCGGTATCGAGGCGGCTGACGAAATAACCGATATCGATCCGGAGGCAACCGTTGTAATGTGTACCAGTGTCGAGCAGGTGCGGCAGATGAAAGAGTCGATTGCAGCCGGTGCCAACGGCTACATCACCAAGCCGTTTCAGGAAGAACAGGTCCTCGAGAAGATCAAACGGGTCGGCCCCGAACAGGGTCACGACGACTGAATCGAGAGACGCGCGCAGCGATTTTTCGGTCGGGTTGTTCACGGCTGGGCGACGCCGGTGCCGTTCAGGAGGCCAATTGGAGGCACTCAGAATCAAAGATCTGATTGAGACGCACTCTCGAGGCCAAAAACAATACCGTTATTTTCTCTTTTTGCCAAGAGAGGGTATCACTCGCAATCGACGAACGTACCTCGCGGCAGCCGGAATCGTCTTCGGTGGGCTTCTGGCTGGCTGTCTGGGTGAGGAGTCT
>LFCJ01002285.1_pt1 | contig 13771 bp, 17 predicted proteins | sample 643141 | NCBI WGS metagenome assembly LFCJ01 (sample SAMN03766243, study PRJNA286221) | soda lake metagenome | biome: soda lake; feature: Kulunda steppe; material: water; isolation source: sample B1-Br-g2 brine of Lake Bitter-1 | place: Russia: Kulunda steppe | collected 2010-07 | reverse complement strand
GTGGCCTCCAGCTCTGACTGGCCGCCGGACAGGAACATGATGCCTGGCACAGCTGGGGGCACGCGGCGCTTCAGCATAGTCAGCGTGTACTGCGCCACTTGCTGGGGGGTGGCACGTGCGGGGCACTCTGCTCCAGGCGTGACCATGGAGGGCTTCAGCAGCATGCCCTCAAACAACACCTGCAGCGGGACACAAAACACGTGCAGGCACATGTCACTGAGGAGCATCATCGAGTTGTACAAAAGGACACATATCCAGAGCTGCACAAAAATACATGCTAGCAAAGCAGCCAGCAGGCCCAAATGCTGCAAGCCGCCCAGACGAGGCACATCACAGCACAGGGGTTGAGTACAGATCTGAGCATGTCATGGCGCAGGTCAGGCCGGCAAAGCAAGCCCTGGCACACCTTGTTATCTGCCAAGTACTTGAAGGTCTCCGCCCACGTGGCCTCTGCCACCTCCAAGCAGCGGTTGATGTCATGGTCCCCATCCAGCAGGATCTCAGGCTCCACGATGGGCACAAGGCCAGCATTCTGCAGGAGACAAGTTTGGGTGTGGGTGCTTATTACTGGTTTCAAGACAGTCATCAATTGCTTAATTCAGCTTCAGGTTCACCAATAGCAGCAAACATGCCACGCAGATATCCATCAGTGTTATTGGCATGCACACGCACAGGCCAAATATGCCTATAGGCATCGATGCTAGATCAAGCACCACCTCAGACACAAGTCTACAGTCACCTCAGGCATGAATCACAGCACGTTTGCAGCTGTCTCTTGCTCATGAGCACACACCCAATCATGCGCACTGCCCAACACACACCTGTGCAGTGGCTGCATAGCGGGCCAAGCCATAGGCGCACTCGCGCACAGCAATGGTGGAGGGGCCGTTGGGGATGGACACCACGCTGCGCCACTTGGCAAAGCGGGCTCCTGCCTTGTAGTATTCCGCGCAGCGCTTGTCCAGACCATCCAGACCCATCACCCACTGCTCCCTGCAAGCATGGGATAACCGTGAGAGCATGAGTGCATGTTGCGCTGGTGAGCAAGTTGTGGGTGCTAAAAGGTGAGCACATTCGAAACTGCTGGCTTGTTGAGAGGCTAGGCAGAGAAGGACAACAGAAGTTCAGAAGCGTCCTCCACTGCGTGCTTTCAAACCAATGCAGTGCATAGCTTGTCAAGCATATACATAGCACACTCAATGGATGGGTGCTGAATCACACAAGGTGTGTGGGCAGCCCACTAAGCGAGCACGCACCCGTTGGAGTTTGCCATAGGGGCCAAGCCCTTATCAACTTTGATGCCGGGGATGATGCCCTGCTCAGTCAGCATGTCCGTCATCTTCCTGCCATTGTTGCCTGACTGGTACAGGGTCTCTTCGAAGAGGATGGCACCAGAAATGTACTGGCCCAGGCCCTGCATCATCATTTCAGACACATAAGAGGGCGCAATGCGTCTGTGCTAGTGTGCACTGGACCTAAGTATGCAGATCACTGTGTACTGTTGTGCAAGCATCTCTCTGTGACTTTTGACATACCAGCTTTCTTGGCAGGCTAAGTTCAAATCGTTGCAGCGCTGGAAACTGGATCACCCTTGCCCTGTTTGCAACCTGCCTCTACAACTTCCCCCACCTTTGTGGACACAAGCATCTCGCGGTAAGCCTTGCGGTTGGTCTCATTGTTTTCAAGGCCGATGGAGTCCAGACGCTTGCCCACTGTGGCGTTGGACTCATCCATAGCTAGCAAGCCACGCCCAGGGCTGGCGATAGTCCTCTGCGCTTGACAGCAATGCATACTACTGTACATTTTGTACGGCAGACAAGCCGCCAAGGCAAATGGGGGCCATCTGCTGCTCAGCAAGACAATGAAATTGCATACAAACTGCGCGGGGACAGGCGTGTGCATAGGAGCAAGCTTTCAAATGAAGCTCGCATAGAACGACTGTGACCAGCAAAAAGGTGCACAAGCTGTAGCGCATGAGTCAAATGGTACTCATCCCCACCGGCCTGCAAATTGCTGAAGCAATTGAAGGACACCCTTCCAGACAAAATGATCGTTAAGGTTTGTGCGTCACAGCGGGAATTCCCAGTCTGCTCAGGATAAGGACCTGGAAACCAGCTTAAGCTTCCCACTGCTCCTCCTACTTCCCTGGCCCTGCCTCGCCCTTCTGCCCGCCCAAGGATTAGAACAACTACTTACAGCTGGACCTAGGCAGAGCATCCAATGTCGGAACGTTCCCACTTCCCTCTCTTACTCACAGCACGCCAGCGATCCGGCACTCAAGCGTCGCGCACTCACCGCTGTGTTCACGAGCTCCTCGTCGAACTTGCCGGCACACACAGCCACGCAAGTACGGCGTGAGTTGGGGGTGCGGGGCAGGGTGCCCAGCTGGCCACCGGCACGCAGAGCGAATGCGGCCATTGTTGCCTCTTAGACGTGAGCTGCTTCTAATGAATTATCTCGTGTGTCGTGTTATTTAAATTTTTTTTGACTGACCAGCAGCTGCAGATGAGTATATGAATATTTCAGCGACGATTCCTGAGAAGTCCTGAGAAGTGTGTCGGCATCAGACCAGAAGCCAGTGATGCATTTATCCACCAATTTAAAGAATGGACACACATGTTCGCAAGACTTCCAGGCCTAGAAAACTAAGCAATGGAACTCTCGCCAGCTTCAGTGAAGCTGCCCTTGTTCGGCAGGTTCAGCTATGTCCCTACCCTTTCCTATTTTTTGGCCTTTCGACATATATGTTGAGATTCTTAATGGTGGAGATTGACACACCTCTTTTAGGTATAGGGAGCGATGCACTGCGTATGCGGTTTCTCTCTTCTTGAGACCCTCACGCTGCTGCCAAGTTTTTTACTCTCTGCTTTGTGGGAATAGTGGCTTGATCAAGAAGTTTGTGCATGCAGATATTGCTCCCTTCTTACAAAAAGAGCTGGATCCAGCACTCTGGACTGCGGAGCACATAGAGGCGTGTGAGGGTCTGTGTGTGTCGCAGTTAGGGCGTTAAGGCTGCTAACCCCCTTCCAAAACGAGGCTTTGTGGTTGATCTGCGTGAGTGGTTGCGTGCGGTATGGAGGGAATTGGATGGCGTCCTAGGGCAGAACCTAGGACACACACTCACAAACTGGCAACTTATCATGCACGGATGGTCTCGCCTCTCAAGCCAAGCACTGCAAGGGGCCCTTCCATTTGCTGCCTAGATATCTACAGCTGGAACTGAGTAGGCATGCACTTCGTAACATTGCTCGTTTTTAATTGCATGCCCATACCTTGAGAGTTGAGACTCGATGTTCGCAAATCCATAGTAGGCACTGCGACGAATGTGACTTGCATAATGTCCAGGACGAAAACACGTCCTTTTTATACCCTTACCTGGAAATGTGCTATTTGGGAAGGAACTCGCAGAACAGTTTGCTGATTAATTGGGGCTGATAGAACTATATCATATAGTCCAATGATTGGAGATACTGGCTTTTTATCTTGACAACATCAGTGCTGAGGATATGAAATTCTTTCACTTGAAGCAGACGTAAAAATCACTTCTATTCCTTTCTGAGACTGAAGATATTTTTTTGTCTGGCTGGCAGTGCCCAGAAAGCCCAGCAGTCAACCCATCTGGCTGAAGGTCTAAACCAATTGTAAACTTGAGACCCTCCTTTTCTCGGGCTCATATTCAGAGTGCCAGGCTCAAACTTACATAGCAAATCAAGAGAGCCCAATCCAATGATACTGAAGAACAATGAACTAATGATGTAATTGTAAGCACCAAGCAGCTCACGGATAAAAAATCAGGAGATAAACATTGTCGGCACCTTCCATCCTAGCATCACTTTCACCAATGCCGAGGGTGGCAGTTACTTTTCCAATGCAAAATAAGGCATTCTCTAGCTCCACGAGAGCAGGGTGTGTGCATAGCTCCAAAAGCAAGTATGAATACATAACAAATCCAACATCTGCTACATATACTGTTAACTGCAAGCATTATTCAAATGCATCATTGCTTTCCGCCTCCCACATGACGAATTTCCACACATGGAAGAGAGCATGACATGGTAATAACAGTCTCAGCGTCTTCGACAATGCTTGAAATGCAAGTGCGTGCGTACTTAGGACGAGGAGCGCTTCCTACAATGCTGATACGTGGTATACAAAACTGACATTCTTGTGTGCAATTAGGAAAGCAAAACGGATGTCCATCAAATTGCCATGAGGCTGAGTTCTGGCTTGCTCTACCTGCCTGCATTCCTGTTTTTGCATTTTTTCCGTAATGGACCTAAAGATTTGTTCTTGATGGTTTCCGTTGGCCCAGCTGCTGAGACAACCTTGATTCGTCGCCGCGCATCACGGCACTTGGCAATTGACTCTGCAGAAACCTCTGGGTCCTACTCCAGGGCTCACAGTAAAAATGAATTTCAGGCGTCTCGACTAGACTTGATCAGCATGATCCCGGCTCTCTTAGAACCTAGGGTGCTGGTTGCCACGCCAAACTTGCACGCGTACCATGAGTCAAGAGGCCCAGCTCAAGGACACTCACTGCCTTTGGTGGCCAGCATTGCGGACAAGGCCTCGTTTGAGAAGCGAGCAGAGAAGCTCCGCTCAGCTACTGCTTCGTAGTGCCTAAGAATACTGATCCACAGGGGCTCATCCCGCGCCGACGTAAGTTGTTGCTGTAGAGAGCAGGAGGCACCGGCCAGTAGTGGGAACGAGTTACGGCATCAAATGCCCAGTTCTAACATCGTGTCAGGTTTCAAGGCTCAAGGTTCCGTGGCTTAAACGAGTCTTCCAAAACCCGCTTTTGTATCTCAGCAACAAGCAGATGCAGCAAAATGTCAGGGAAGCAGACCTATCGCTAGGATCAGGCAGGAACGGGCGTTGAAGGACTGCTTACCTCAAGGAACTTGATCAGCTTCCACAAGTAGAGTTCACGGTCTGGGATTCTTTCAACAAGTTGTAGCGAGGGGTCTTGCTCCAACTCCTCTTTGAACCGTGATTTTGCATATGCCTGCAAGTGGATCCAACAAAGCATGTAGGCGTGCATGCGTGCGTGCGTGCGTATGTGTGTCTATGCATGTGTGCAGAATTAATGGGCACATGCTTGCCTGCCTGAAATTTATTGTGTTGCAAGGCCTGCCAGCAGAGAGCCTCGTCCTGGAGGTCCACGGCATAAAACAAACAAGAAATGAGATGCCCCAGAACGCTCCTTCTGCTGGCACCTCCTCACCATGAATGCATCAATCGTCACGCTGATGTCCTGCCGCAGCGGCAGCGTGCCGTCATTGTAGCCCCATGCGCGGCGACAGCGGAGGAGGCCTGAGTACATACTTCGCACGAGGGAGGGCCGCAGCCGCTCCCGACCAAGGGCCAGCTCCAGCCCATCCAGGATGCTGTCTGCGATATCCTTCATGCTGTAGCAGCAGCAGAGCAGCCGTGCAGGCCAGGCCAGGATTTTGATGGGTGTGTGTGTTTGATGGAGGGAAGGGGAGTGTGTAAGAGTTGCCCTCGCGCCAACGTGTCTTTGCGCCTGCATGCCCTTGTGCTTGCATGCCGGGCATATGTGAGGGGCTGCGTGCCAGCATGTGCAGGGCGTGCATGAGGTGCCTTTGGGACTGCAAGCGGGGCATAGGTGAGGGGATGAATGCATTTGCGCCATCCTGCGGGGCAGTTTGCTCCAAACAGCAAGTTAGATGGATGGGCTTGCAGCGAGGAATGCAGAACTGCATTTTGCAAAGCAGAGATGCGTGGCCACCTGAGGGTATACATCAGACCTGGCAACATGCATGTGTTCCCTTCCTGACTGGCTGGATATCAGGCTTATGCTTCAAGTTATAGGCACCAGCTGAGCTGGCCCGTCATTGTGGCTGCAGCCGCGTTATTCTTTGCCTGGCCCTCACCTGGAGACACTGCTTTTGGGAGACTCAATGTCCTTCATCCAGCTTGCCATGATGGCAGAGCGCTGCAGGCTGCTTGATGCCTGCGCGTGCGGTGCATAGCAAACGGTTTGGACACACTTGGGGAAGGGGCAAGGTACAGGGGTAGCGATGTAGCTACGCCATGCCTGCTGCTTTGCACCTGCATCTGGGATCTGTGCTTGCGCCTGCGCCTGTACCTGTCCATGCCTACGTCTGCGTCAAAGCAGCTTGCAGAGCTCTGCTGTGTTGTGCTTGTGCATGTGATGTATGTGCGTCTGTGATGCAGCTGAGCTGTGCAAGCTGCCATGAACCTGTGTCTGTGATGCGTGGCAGATAGTTATGAATTTGACAAGAGGGGATGAACACGCCAATCAAGACGTTGCCTACTGCAGGCAGCCCTGCACGCGCGAGTTGCTGTGGCTGCTTGCAAGCCCAGGCCTGCAGAAGACTGGGGCCTCACTGTAGCCGCTGGCTCCAGAGTTCCTCAGCACTGCATCGGAGGGGCCACCCACTTTTGAGGCCATGATGTCGATGTCCGGTAAGGAGCTGCCGTCTTTTGCCAGACTCCACATGTTGTCCACTGCGCGCAAGACAGGGCAGACGGGCTTTTGCGATGAGGGAAACATTTGCACTTGTGTGCACCTCTCCAGTGAGCACATGATGCTGCAGGGTGAAAGGGTGCGCCTTCCATGAACTACAGGCTTCACACAGCACAGCCGCAATCGTCCATTTGAGTCTGTCCATCGCTATGACTGAGCCCTCTCCTCACTGGCGGCACACAAGACAAATAGCGCTAGACAAAGGCACGCATATTGTACTGATGCCTTATCAGAGCCACTTGCATGTGCATGCACTCAAGTTTCCCTCCATGGCCACACAAATTGGCATATTGTACTGATGGCTTATCAGAGCCACTTGCATGTGCATGCACTCAAGTTTCCCTCCATGGCCACACAAATTGGCATATTGTACTGATGCCTCATCAGAGCCACTTGCATGTGCATGCACTCAAGTTTCCCTCCATGGCCACACAAATTGGCGAAGCACCACTAGACGAGTTGGCACAGCCAAGCCCTGGCTGCGTCCGTCCTGAACAAAGCAGGCGCTGCAGGGATTGGTCACCTTGCGGGTTGAAGTCAGCGATTGTTAGCGCCGTGTGAGGCCTTGGCTCAGCTGCAGGGTCCTCAAACGCCAGGGTCAGCGTGGACAGCGCGCGCTTCATCTTCAGAGCGGTCCAGACCTGAGGGGAGGCGTGGAGGCACAGCGTCTAAGGTCCGACCGAGGATCAGCAGCGGAAGTCAGTGCACGGCAGGAGTCGTAACAGGGACAGTAGCAACAGCACCACCAGAGCGCGTTTTGCGACTTGAGAGCAGTCGTTGCCATATGACACAGAGAGCACGCAAACTGGATGACTCATGACCAGGGCAACGTGTGCGGGCCAAACAGGCACGAGGGGCGCAATGCAGGGCATGCACGCGTCACATGCACATGCTGGCGCGGACACTACCATGCGTAAAAAGCGCAGAAGAGGCAAGCAGCCACCTGTTCTATGGATCGGGCAGCCGCTCTTTGGTGCGGGGACGGCAGGTGTACTGAAACAGCTTGTCATGAGGCCACGCCAAGTAAGGAAACCAATTCTGAACTCTGTCTCATCCTCACACATCCCCCCCGGGCACACGCAGCGTCACACCCCCGGGCACACGCAATGTTACACCCCCGGACACACGCAATGTCACATATGCCCCTTTCCGTGTGCATCTCCGCCTGGCCTTCTCATGCCTTCCCTGCCCTCCTACCACCCATCAACCCACCAACTGAGTGGCTGATGCAAAACGGCTAGGTAGTCCATCGGCAAGAGTGCACCCCGATCCAACTGCAAACCCATGAACTTTGCTGCACTGCATGTGTGAGCTGCCTACCTCAAAGAGGACCCATGTGCGGGACAACACAGCTAGGTCAGGATCCATGATGACGCACACCCTGCCGATATAGTGGATGCAGCGGGCGGCCTTGGAGACAGCGCCTTTCACTACATCTTCGGTTGGCTCGCCCTGGCATGGCTCAAGCTGCAGGTTGGGCATGAGTGACATGGGCTTGCGTCAAGATTGTGCATAAGTGGCATAGGCTAGCATTTGTCGCATATGCTAGCATTAGTGGCGTAGGCTAGCATTTGTGGCGGCAGGCGAGCATTTGTGGCATAGGCTTGTGTCAGGCTTGTGTCATGGGGAGAGACGAGAGGCTGGGGTCGACAGGGAGGACAGCCTGCCTCTTTATTGGTGAGGCGCCTTCTCTTTAACGTGCATGAGTGAGCAAGCGCAAATGCACTTGTACCCACGCACCTGCAAGCACAGAAATATGCAAGCGCAGGCACATACCTTAATATGTGGCTGAGGAAGAGAGTACAAAATATGTGCATGCAAGGCCCCCACATCCGCACCTGCTCTCCTGCTTCATGCTCAACACCGCATGCCTGCCATCACAAATCACCAAACTGGGTGCATGCACTCGCTTGCATGCCATGGTCTCCAACTTCGTGCTAGTCACTTGAGCCAAAGCCAAAGCCCTCAGCTGTCGCACCTGCTCCCGCGGCAGGCAGAAAATGTCAATCCACAGGAAGTAGCCAATGATCTGTTGCTTTTGCTTGAGGATCTTGGACTGCCTCTGCTGCTGCCCCAATAAGTCTCTGCTGCTCCCCTTAGAGGGAAGCCTGAGACGGCAAAATCATACGGGGTTGACGGGTGAGCCAAATGTGCCGTGGGCAGCACTGTCAATCTTCCGTGCTTGGGGTTCGGGCTTTGCAGGGCATGTTACACCACACTCGGCGAAGTAGCAATGAAGGCAGCTGCAACAAGTACTGGAGAACAGTGGCAAGAAGGGGCAAGACCCACCTGCGCAGAGCCTGGCTGGGCTGCTCTAGAGGCTCTGGCGGGGTCAGCAGCCGTCCAGTCTGCAGCAGCTCCAGCTCAATGTCGACCTTGCTCACGCGCCGGCTTGAATCTTTACTGCCCAGGTCCCCTTGCTGCGCAGCCCTGAATGGCTCGCAAGGCAGTTGTTCCTGCTGCTGCTGCTGCTGCTGCTGCTTTGGTGACAGCCGTGGCAACTGGTGCAGCTGCCCACCATCCTCTGCTCCAGCCGTCTCGAGCTCCAGGCCTGGCCTCCCCTGCTTGGCAAGCCTGCCTGCTTCTGTTGCACCTGCAGCGGCGGCCTCCTCCACCACCAGCCCGCCCTCCCTATATGACACGTCCCGCACGCCCGCCATGAGCTGCGACTTGCGTCGGTGGTGCCTCAGCAGCAGAGTCTTGACAGGCTCTGGCTGCCTGCCAGGTTGCTGCCGCATGGAGCTCGGGATCTGAGGTCCGCAGGACAGTTCTGACTGCTTCAGCTTGCATCCAGCCTGCAGCGCCCGTAGATCATCATACCCCCTGCTGCCCAGCACCGCCCCGCGGTAGTGGCCCAGACCCGCCGTGGGCAGCATGGGCGACAATCCCTTGGACTGCAGGCCTGGAGCAGCGCCGCTGCTGGCTTCACTGGCAGGTCCAGATTGCGCCACTGTGTGGGTAATAGGGATAGGGAGGGTTAAGCACGACTTTGGGCTGCCTCCTTGCCGGCCGGACGGGGAAGGCAAGGCAGGGAGTGGTGTGTGCACCTGCTGCTTGCTTCCCAAACTCCTCTGTGCATTGGCCTCTGCTTCGGCGCTGGACCTTCTTCTCCTGGCCAATTCAAGGGCTTCTGAATAAGATGTCTGCAGGGTCAAACGTATTGGAGAAGCAGTTGGCTGCAGAGGAATCTCGTCCGCACGCACACCATGCAAAGCTCATCAAAGTGAGCGCAGTCCAACCTGCATCCCAGTCAATGCTTGGTAAAGAAAGGGATTGTTCTTGGATGTCAGTTTCCTGGAGAGTGCCTCTGGTAGCAGTCCCTGCAATCTGCATGGTAGCATATCATTCAAACAGATAAGTGCTCTGATGCTAAGGCTCAATACCGCTTAATTGGCTTGGTCAGGTTTTCACCCTGCCACCTTGTTCACCCCTCAAGCTTTTGGTTGCAAATGATCCAACGCATACTTCCAGCAAGAAACATCCCAGACCAGTGCACAAAGTGGCTTCTGACCATACTTGTCAGCGCTGTTTAAAAAGTTCAGCATTGTGGTACATGCATCTGCCATGGGTTGTCTCCAATAGTTACAGAGAGCTGTGATTTGTAACTTACAAATTGTAAGGCACGGAGCAACATATTGGCAAAATTTGCCGGAATGTATGTTCAGAGTGCTTTTCCTCGTGGCCCCAGTGCTTGCTACACACACCCAAAGGAGCTGCAGATGACAGATTAGCAGAGCATGGCAATGACCCTTTCACAGCCAGCTTCACCATGCACCCACCCATGTCAAAGTGCCATTTATTTTGACTTGCTTATGCCATAAGCCATTATCATAAGTTATGGTAATGGATTTCCGCGGCTGGCCGAATCCATGGTGGCTGAGCAATCAGGCCATTGTCTTGGTGCAGTTGTAAAATGCTCAACACATGCAGGCCTCAGAGACTGAGGGCATCCTGGCCACCAGCGTGGACAGCCTGACCACTTTATATTTGGTTTGTGGGTAAACGTGCGTGCTGATATCAGATTCTGCACATGCATACTTTTTTTTGGAACCTACGCATGACAGGCAAAATTACATCTTCAGCTCCCAATCTAGCACAGAATGGGCAAATTGAGCCTGTACATATGAACATATCAGGATAGAGCATTTGCACATTTCAAATCATTTTCAAATCATTCATTTAAATTCTATATGATCATTTGCCCTGCTAAAAAATTTGATTTGAGATTTTGATAGACTCCCTATAGGGCCCCGTGATGCACCTGTTGGAACTCTCCAATCAGCACCTTTGAGTGACCCTGCGTCAATGAATTAAATATTAGTACTTAGAATTAGGGGGTGGGGGTGGGGGGAGGCCAATTTGTTGGCACCAATCAGTACCTCCTCCTCCCCCCTTCTAGAATGCTAACAGTCAAGCGAGTCAAACAAGAACACTAATATCAGTCGACTGAATACGACAAATTTTGAATCTTCACGCATCATTCGTGCACTGCAAGTTCAAAACAAGCAAACTACAACCTTGAGGACATACGTTTACATGCTGCATACAAAGCGCCATTTCCCACAACCCTACATGCTACGGATCACTTACCATGGATAAAGCCATGTCTGCAAGCCGGTGCTTCACTCCGGCACTGCCTGAAGTCCACATGCCACTGGCGCCCCCCGGCTTGGATCCGCAGGCTGGCCCCAGCGCAGGCAAGGTGGCGCCACTGCTGATACTCCGTTGAAGCTGCACCCCACCCCTCTCAGGGCCTGCCGCACTGCCGTGCTGAAGTGGCAGCGCAAGGGATGGCAGCACACTGGGCACACTGGCAGGGCCAAGCACCTCGGGGGCAGTTGCAAAGGAAGCTGTTGCCGGCTCCGTCCTCCGGCGCTCACAATCCCACAGGTCCAGCTCCTGTGCACTTTCCCGTGTGCCAAAAGTGGTGTGCCGCCTTTGCTTGGTGCCACTGCAAGGGTACAGGGGGGGCAAGAAGGAGGGAACATCAATGACAGATCCTTAAGAGGGAGGACCAGGAGGAAGGCCACCTGGGACACGGAAATGAGGCCAGGAATGGTTTGCAATAATCATGAGCCATCTCAACGAGTAAGTTTCTATGACTTCGCTACAAGCGCCCAATATCACTTGACACCGTCATACTTAAGTTTGTTGTTTGCAGCACAAGGGAATTGCACCTGCTCATGTCGGCTGCCAACACATGCATTGAAAGCCACAATCATGAGGATAAGCCAAAATTGTGACCCTTTACTGCTTGCATGCAAGTGTCTTAGGCCTCTTGATGCATCCAAGTGTGTGAACCTGCTTTGCCAAGAAGGCAGCAGCAACTGCAATGTGTTTTGCTGCTGTTGCACCTAGCCAAAGGCAGAGCAAAACACTTTTAACACTGCACTCAATGCTCATTGGCTTCTTGCTGTTCAACACACACACACATTGATGCCTGTGACTTTGACCGCCCAGGGGGACGGTGCTGGCGTTTCCCCCCTGGCACCAGAACACCCTCTGCCTGCAAAGTTATACGAACAAGAACAAACTAGGGACTTGAGTCACAGAGAAAATGGAGTTATCTCAGTAATTAATCTCTGTGAGAAAATGGTGTAGGCAGGGAGCAGACATGAGCTCCATGTGATCAGACCTTGCACTGCCCATGCTTATACCGAGCCTGGTATCTTGCTCAAAGTTCACTGTGCAGCAGCTGGAATTCTTACAGCAACAGCCAGTTTCTTCGCTTACAGGTGAGCATAGGCAGAGAAGCAGCACATCCCTGCAGCAAGTGCCATAAGTGAGCAGTAATCTGAAACTAAAAGCATTGTGCAACAAGAGCACCGACACAGACAAAGCTGCAGGCATGATGAGGCATAGTCACTTCCAGAGAAAGGTCAGCAGGAGGGTTCACAAAAGATCAGTGCGCACAACTAGGTCTAAGGCTATTCCTGCATGGTGCACTTGCAGTGAGGCGATTGCGTTCAGTCCATGCACAAATGTTGGCCACACCTGGAGCTCATTTAACAGCTCCTCCAGCTCCCTTGCCTCCCCAGCTTCAAAGTTTATGCTGGAGCTGCTCAGCCTGCGTGTCCTTCTGCCCGACTCCAAGTACACGTAATGGGCCTGCCACCTGTAATATGCAGCCGGATCTCTACTAATGATGAAGTGCGTCACTGTGAGCATATGTGGCAATGCGCATTCACTTTGCATGAGCAATGCAAGTGCTCAATCTGCGTGAGGAGTGAAGGCGGTCACAATGCACGAGCAATGCAGGTGCTCAGTCTGCGTGAGGAAAGGAAGCAGTCACACTGCATGAGGAGTGAAGACGGTGACTGCGAGATGTGCTTTGGTTGGGGATCTGTCAACAGCCTGACATCCATGGGTGGCAGGGACATGCTTGCACACTCGAGCCAAGCCGGTGCACGTCCAAAGAAGCCCCTACTTGGACGTGAAGTCAAGCTCAAGCGCTTCCACCATCGAGGTGAAGTTGGCATCCCAGCTGTGGGAGACGTAGACACTTGGAGTGCCCAAATGCTCTGCAGGGGAGCACATGAGGAACATTTGGGACATGCCTCATGCTGATCCTAAGATCTTGGGAAAGCACACGACATTCTGGGACCAAAGAACTGCATACATGTAAAAACAACAAAGATTGACTAGAGCCATCAGGATATCCACACCTGCAGGTATGAGGTCCATGGTGTTGCAACCAGGGTGCTGGTCCAACAGGGCTTGAAGCACCTGCTGCATGAATGACCTGGTGCTGGTGAAGTATTGGCCCAGGCCAGCATCCTGCAAGGAAGGACGTGCTCCGTTGAGCGCACGAGAAGGGCATTGCAATCGGCATGTGCATGCCCGCTGCAAGCAGTGGCCTAGCCGCTAGCTTGTGGTCCCACGTGGTATGAGTCGTGCCCATAAAGCTACAAAGCCAGCTACAAAGAATACCAGGATTCCAATTCTCCTGCCAAGTGAGCAAGCAAGCTTTGGCAGCAAGCCAGAGAAAAAGTTGCCCTGCCTACGGGCTACACTAGGACAGCTCAAATAGGTCAGATGTCCACCACACAGTAAACACCTACCTCAAAGCATTGCCTTATTCCTCCCAAAAACTCAATGCTAACACCGGCAGCTTTTTGAGGTTGAAACTGGTCTGGGTTGGGCACCGGGTTGTGTGTGAGCAATCCCTCATCCTTGGCAGTGCTGCATGTGTAGAAGCGCAGAGAAAAGTGCGCGCGTGTGTGTGTGTGCGTACGTGCGTCTGAGTGTGTGTGTGTGTGT
>LFCJ01002284.1_pt1 | contig 13772 bp, 14 predicted proteins | sample 643141 | NCBI WGS metagenome assembly LFCJ01 (sample SAMN03766243, study PRJNA286221) | soda lake metagenome | biome: soda lake; feature: Kulunda steppe; material: water; isolation source: sample B1-Br-g2 brine of Lake Bitter-1 | place: Russia: Kulunda steppe | collected 2010-07 | reverse complement strand
GTGTGTTTGTGCTTCGTTTCACACCCAACAGCATCTTTAGAAAGGAAATGTGGTGGATGTGGGCTTTGGTTGTAGCAGATGATTTGAATGTCAGAGTCTTTGTAGCCCAAATTTGGCATCCATAGAGCCTACTTAGTTTTCCTTTTCTTTTCTCCTTAGCCTGTTTGAGCTACTAACCCTGAGAATTAGGCCAGAGGGCCTACTACCAGAAGTTCTCTCTTTCTGTGCATGCACTGACAGCTGTGGACAACTTCGGCCCTGCTTTTGAGTTGAGTGACTCAGGTAGACACAATTCAAAAATGCATTGACTCTCTTTCTGTGCTTGGTGCAAGAACAACAGTGGATAAATAGGCCCTGCTTTTTGAAATAAAGAATCAGGCAGACAAAATTAAAACACATTGCAACCAACATGAAGTTGACCCCGTCAGCTTGGCTCCATGTGCTTGCAGCCAGCCTACTAGTATCTGCGTTGTGCTGCGACAGCTTTGCGGGCGCCGACGGGGCTTCCGCCGTTGTCGAGGACGCAAGTCAATTTTTGAGCGCTTTGAACAATTCCAGCGTCATGGAAATCCTTCTGGGCGCGAAAGAGCTGCGGTACGTACACGCTTGCACACCTATCAGCTGTCCTCCGTCCCTGGCCACCACCTTCATCGACGGGTTAGCGACTGACTTCATGGCTTTCAGTTTTGAACGGCATGCTTACCCATCATATGTCCTGCCTTCTGTAGCAGCAGGAAAAGTCCAGCAGTACCCACAGCCTCTCATCCCTGCGCAAGCAGCTTGCCCGCCGCAGCATCTGCACTGTCTTCACTTAATCTGTTAATGATGATATGATATCTGCTTGTTCTATATACCCTTCTTTTCTGCCCAACCCAGCATTACTGGAGCAGCCTGGCCTTCGGGAATGCCCACAATTGAGCCAAGCAGAGATGTTCTGATTCGACCGTTCTCCTCAACGGATGGTCTTCCACTTGTGGACTTGGGCAGACAGGTGGGACATGTTTCAGCATTATTTGTTTTTGATACCACTCATTTTCCACTGCGTGTGCGACGGAAGTCAGCTGAGGCTGATGCCTGGCAGTAAAAGCTTGAGCATGGCACCCTGTTGATTTAGGTCTACCATCCAGCATCTTTTCACATAGGGCATGTTACTTATACCCTACTTTGCAGTTCTCACGAGTACGCCTGCAAGCAAACCGGAAGCTAACATTTGAACAGGTAAAGGCATGCGCAGGGCATCAGCGCTAGCATTGCCCGTGTGCTCCTCTTGGCTACTCTGAGACTTTTCCACCCTTCTTTAAAATCTGTACATCAGATCATTTGCATGAAAGAATATTATAAATTATGGCTTGGTTCTGTGAGACTGCAGAGGCTTCAACACGCCATCCAGCATTGTAACTTGCCAAAGCATGTGCCCTTATTCCATTTCTTGCTTGACTCCACATTGCCATAATAATTGCTTTGATGCAATCTTCTTTGCACTCGAAAAAGGTGTCGTTCTTTGGGAACGATGGTGTTTGGCCTGGGGAGGAGACCCCTGAACACGGAGGCCCCTTGAAAGGGACAAGTGCATCTGCATTGCTGTCTGTCAGGCAATCCCATTTTGTTTACAGGTGAGCCAGTGGATAGGTATCAGTCCCAAATGAAAATGTGTTCCATGAAAGGAATTAAATGCTGCACATGATGTTCTGTGTCATGCCTGTTCGGCTGAATTGCCTGTCTTGGACAAGTATGGCGTCACTCAGAGCCCAAGCTCCCTCATGCAATGGAAATACAACCAAGCACTTATTATCATTTACAGGCTGTAGTTTGAGAAGCAAAAAGCACCTGGAAATTATTGACACTTGGTGCCTACACAGATGTATTCATTGTCTTTGGATTAGAAGCATGCAAAACTTGTGTTCATCTCTCAGGGTTTGCCCTCCAAGGCAGCAGCTTGAGCAGTCCTATACTTTACCGCAACGTCCAGCAAGCATCTCAGGCAAGTCGCACAATAAAGAAGCACAATGAATTCCCTATCTTCACTCCGTTTCTCTTTCAGGTATACTATCTTGTTAAAGCTTGTCGTTCAATTAGGCAGCCAGGCTAATCCTAAAACCCTAGGTCAGCAGCTCAAAAAGCCTGGCGCCATACTAAAATTGCTGTACTTGACCTGCTTAAAATGCACAGTGCCTGTACTTATATCATACTGCAGCAGAGCATGTGCTGAAGACTACATACACACACAGGCAAACAAGCATTCGAGCACTTGCCAGATGGGCACTGTGAGCCGAAAGATGCACAATCCAGATGCTTTGCTGCAGCTGGGAGGATCTTGGACTATGCTTACTTGGCTCAAGATGTCAGGTGTGATTGTAACCCGTGACTCTGTTGAATGATGCTGTATGCATAAAGAATCATCAACAATTCTCAAACTGATTCTCACAGCATAGAGAGAATCTCTTTCTCCAGCCTCTCTCCCACAATTGCACGTGTATCAGTGCCACAATTGTTCTAGGTGATTCCCTCAATGCGTCATTTCATCATGGACATATAATTTATCACCTACAGATGCCTTGTTCTTGTTCATGCGCTCCTCACCTCATTTATCTTTTTGCCTTGAGAAGGATGCCTCCTGCTAAGCAGGGCAATTTATGCACCCTTGACCACCTTCTTTCCTCTTGGGTCATCTAATGCTCACAGAGCAGAGCATCACATGGAATCCATGTTTTTTTGGGAAAACTGATGCAGTTATGAATACACTATCAGAGACTCCCTTGTGCTGTGTGAGCATGTTGTGGATGATGACTGTGTGGCCGAGCGCGGTGTGGCAGCCTGCATGGCGTCTATGCTGCAGAGCCTGGTAAGTTGATGCTTGTTGCTTGCAGTATGCCCCTCGCACTCTTGATGATCTGTTTCTGTTGCAGTCTGGTACGTGCATGGAGCAGGGCTGAGTATAGATACTTGAATAGCTGACCTGATGAGGCACAACCCAGGCCATTGTGTTTGCCTGGCCGGATCACAATGTGAATTCAGTTTCTTTATTGGTTTTTGCTCTTTCCATCCACATTCATGCCATTGAGTACTTTGTCATTATCTACGTCAATCCCAGGCTTAAGCAGGAAATTGTGCAGATCTGACAACTGTCCATCTTATTCTTAATGGTCAAGTCAGCAACTTCTGAAGGAGGCTATGTTTGATTGTTTTTCAATTCTGTATGTGATGGCATTGTTTTGATCTTTTGTCCACATAACGCACATGATTTAATCCACGGTCATCCGCCTGCCAACTCCCTCCCCTCCGCCAACACAATCCCCTCCTGCCATTTTCTAATGCAACCATTGCACGCACATAGAATAGCTAGAATAGCATGGCATCTGAAGCTTCATTTTTCACACAGGATGACATGCTGCAACCGTCTTTCCCACAACTCGCACCGGACTTCAATGTTGCCACATCCAAAGAGAGCAGGCACAACCTCAAAAGGGACGCAGTGCTTGGTGCTGTTTTTGGTACTATGGGTAAGACAGTGCCTGGGTCTGGGATTTTGCCTGTACTTATACAATGCTGCATGCAGAGTTGTAAAGTTGTAAAGCTGATGGGAGCAAGCTCCACCTGTCACAATATCAAGTGTGATTCCATAACGCTTCAGTTGCTCTGAATAATCTACAGTGGCTGTTATCTGCAAATGCCCGCTGATATACAAGGGGTTTGTGCCCTGATTCCAGCCTATTCCAAATTATATGTCTGGCTCCTAATGAATACGCTTCATATTTTCTTAGTACTTTCCATTCCTCCGGCACTGGAGGATAGGAGCTTATGAACAGTGCGGTTGATAGTCCTTAGAAAGCACATTTCAGAAGATGTCTTTGCCATTTCAAGCCGGTATATCATTTAATTGAAAGGGATTGCTCTGGTTCTGCAACACATTTTCCTTCACCCTATACCATACTTGAATCCAGGCCTGGCAGCTGTTTTAGCCGTTGTCCTAATGGCAGTCAAGCTCTACCGCAACAGAAAGGCTCAGCAGCAGCTGCATGCACCAACTCTCAGTGCAAAACCTTCCAGCGTTGCCCATGCTGACAGCTGCTGCAGCACGTTGGCTCCTGACCTCGAGCATGGCAGGTGATATGACGCATGAATCAGGTGCCTAGTTCCTGCTGGGCTGTACCAAGATTAAAGGGTTGAGAAATGGGGCTTGGTCAGTGCGTCAACCAATTCTATGCTCAATGCTGCTAATTCATAGCAACAGCATGTTCAGAGCCTGATGGTTACATTTTCTGGCCCCAAGCTTGCTGCCCCATCGCTATTTTGCATCACAAAACTAACACACTCATCACAACATTTTCGACAGGTTCTGCAAGAAAGCACATTGTGAGCATGGAGCCATACAATCCAGCAGTCATAGCAGCTCCATGAAAACGGACCTACATCTTAGTGAGCAGAACAATTCATTTGCACACGCCAATGCTATAAAAATCACTATTTAACAAATTTGGCGTGATTATTCGATCTCCTTTGCACATCAGGAAGGAACCAGTAATGTGACAGGCCTTGTGTCAACATGTCCTTAAGGCTGGAGCAAAAGAAAAGCACTTTCTACTATTGGATATTGCATGCTTTTTACTTTTTTATACAGTGCATACAAGTTTCGCTTTTTCATAAGAGGCTCCTTAGCAGTAACAACACAGTTCCACACACATGAACGGCTTGTACAGGACCTATGAAAATCCCTGCCTGCCTGTTTTCTTTTGCTCTTTCAGGTCTTCTTCTTGGCTGGAACTCGTCAAGTTGCGTGTATCAGGGGGTATGGTGCGGTCAGCAGGTGGCTGTACAGAGAAAAGTGCATACAAAGCATGGTGAGTCTGCCTGCTTACGCTAGGTACATGAAGCAGGCGTTTTCTGAGAAGCATTTTGAGACACAGCTTAAAGCGCTTATCGGGCACCATGCAGGCACCCTGACCCTCTGACTCCCTTTCCATGGTCTGTTCCATTTATATTATCATAATGCTTCTTGTCATTGCAATGAGGATCCAAAAGATGGTCACAAAATGAGCATGCTCAGAGATATTTGCAATACCTTATGAATGGTTTATATCCTGCAGGCCCCAGTACTACCACAAGCTTCGTGCACATGGCTTCACAGACAAAGCCTTAGATGCATATGTTCAAATCTCCCAATACTTGCAGATCTTGATGCTGTGCTTCAGGCCTTGAAAATATGGAAAGGCCTGAAGCACCCAAATATTGTGCAGCTGTTGCACTTTTTCACTGTTGTGAACAGTCCTGAAGAAAGTGGTGGCCTGCCTGCAAATTTTGTGGAGGTATGCATTTGTTTTTGTAGCATGATGGGTTATCCCATTCAGCAGGCATGTAAAGCTCTAACAGGCTGTCTTAATTGGCATAGAGTAGCATGCTTTCACCCACCTTATTCCTAAGTATGACTGCTTGAGTTTCAATGTACATTTTGCTCCTTATAACGAGGAATATAAAAGTGAAACCTGTTGTCACAATGTCACAACATTAAGCTTTGCTCTTGAATAAAGGCCAGATTTTAGAACTCAAGTCTGCATTGTACTCCCATTCTATGGTTGATCTTTCTTGCAGGATTCTGGAGGTGACCTTTTGGAAACGTTTATAATTGAGGATTATTGCTCGCAGGTGAACAAGTCTTTTGCAACCTGACTCAGAAGCAAAAGAGTTGAATTAAGAGCAGGGCTACTATCACCAAAGCGATCTTAAGAGAATGTAATGCCAGAGTCTATGACATTAATTAACTCGCTCTACAATTTTCAGGGATCTTTATCTTCTGCACTCTATGTTGGGCGCTTCACGCTGCTGTCTGGTTGTGGATGGTGCCCAGATATTGTGAGTAGAAAACTCTATATAGGTTACTGGCGCAGAGTTTTCTAAGATATGGTACATTATGAACCAGTCAGGAGATGGTTTCAGCAATTAAAATGTGCCAGCTTAGCAATTTTCTAAGCTGGGAGCAAGTGTCTTGCAGGAAGTGCAGAGTGGCACTTCTAGAGATAAATTGTGCTTAGCAAAGGCCTGGGTTTCTAGCACATAATCTCTACTTGTCTCCATGCCAACCAGGTGGCCATAATACGAGCTGCGTCAGATGTGGCTGAGGGCATGGAATATCTGCACAGCTGCCACATCTATCACGGAGGTTTGGCACATGCCCATATACATAGGCCTGCTGAGATTGAACAACTAAAAGCTTTTTTGCACTGAGCATAAAAAGCCTCAGGCAAGCATCCAAGGGGCAGCAAACAAAGTTTAAGTCCTATCCACTTGCTTTTCCAGTTGTGGATATGTGCTGTGTTTGATTCAACATATTTGTTATTTGTCGTTGGCAGATCTGTCTGATAGAAGAAATCAAGAATTATCAAGCTACACCCGTCTCAGCATCTGATTGCTGTGCCACCTGCCTTTGCTGCCTTGACTTGTTACTAAACATCATCCGGTGAATGTGCAGACCTTCACATCAGAAGCGTATTTCTTACATCTGACGCAGACACTCTGACCACTGCAAAGGTACGAATCTAGCAAATGCTTTACAGTTGTTCAGCTATCCACAACCGCAAGAGATTGTGGCATACATTTTTGGGGATGTTTTATTGTTTAAATTCATCTTGTCATGCTGCTATAGACAGCTACAGAACGAATATGCTTCAGAAACAATCAAAATCATACTCCCATTCTATTGAATTCTATTCAAGCAGGAAAATATGGATTTCCGAAGTCAATAGAAAAATAAAGATGGAAAAGCACCTAAATAGATGGGCAAGAGCACTCAGGTTCTGAGTTTCAGGGTAGCAATGCACTGCATATTCAGCTGATTAAAGCTCTAGCGAACTTACCGGCAGGGCTGGATACTGAATCAATTAAGCATTCTGTTGCACTTTCTGGTTGATGTGTGTTGACCAGGTACTGCCCTTTCAAGTTACACAATCCTCTAACTCTAGCCCCATTGTGCCAAAAAGAGGTGGGTCGGCCCTTCAACTGCATCTGCCTCCTTCACAAGGAAGGAAGAATCTATTATTGATTGAACATGCACGTTCAAGCAGCATCCAAACTTTACCCAATTGTCTGTTCCTTGCTATGCACCCCTCAATTAAATGGCATTTGTGGCAACCCTCAAGGGCCTGCTCAATGAGTGCTTAGCATCAATAGCTTAAGGGCTTCTGAGGATTCTCTGTCATGCTTCAAAACCTGAGTATTTGTGGTATTTGTGAAATGGATGCTGCATGCCACAGGGGCATGCCTCATGTGCCCGCATCGACGCGTTGCAGAGGAGGGAAAAGCACAGCTTGCAAGCGATGTCTTCAGCTTTGGTGTGCTATGTGAGTCAGAAGAGAGTGTTGAAACTTCAGTGGCTGTCCTTCATGGGCTTCTCCATGCAAATGGCAAGGCTTTATCCCTATCACGCATTGAGCGTCAGCATGAAAATATCATACCAGCTTATCACCACTAGACACGGCAAACAGGGTGTGCAACACGCAACTGTACTCTTTTGGCCCCTAGACTAATCTCCACACACATCTTTTGCAGTGGTGGTGTGTCTCTTTGAAGCTGTTAGGGGGCATCTTTTCTGATTGTTCACTGTGGCATTTACTCTGTTGTGCCAACACGAATGCAGTGTGGGAAATGTTAGCTGGCGCCCCCTCGCCCCACTCAGCTGCAATGGGACGTCTTCCCCAGTCTCATGGCTTAGCAACTCTTAAATCTGACCCTTGTGTGTTCATTCCACAAAGTACTCCAAAGGTATGCCTGATATATATGAGATGCAAAGTGCCCTTGGGTCTTCGATCAGTCTTTCTTTTGAATGCATTGCATGCCTGCAGTGTGTATGCTAGCAGTTGCTGTCGTATCCAGTTTATCTGGTGAAAGAACCTTGCAGGGAATTGTTCTGATGTTAAGGTATGTGTGCCCTGGTCATAAATAAAACCATGCTACCACATCATTGTTCAGGCATGGCCTGGTTGCATGATGCTCATAGTCAAAGCTAGCACCACACATTGAACCTTGCAGAGCTTTTGCACTCGTTTGTCTTTGCTCTATGAAAATTGAATGCATGCTTTGATGTCATTTAGCAACTCAAACTACTCCTGTACATCATGAATCCCTGCACCCTAGGAGCTAGAAGCCCTGGTGCACCAATGCCTGGCACAAGACCCAAAATTTAGGCCGGCGTTCACCGAAATAAGGGCGTGCTTGTCCAAGCTGTTCGAGGTGAATAGCTATCTATAATTTTGGAACGAGTTTTTTAGACGGGGGCTTCAAGTGCATCTTAGTCAAACATGTTGTTTGACGGTGTTAACTTTTGGCTGTTCCTTGTTAAGTTGGCAAGCTAAGTAAGTTGAATGCCCTTCACCACATGGGAAACACAGCTTGTCCCTTTCAAGCAACACATCAAAGAATCTGTTGCCAATTAATGCCCAATGGTCAAAGACAACCAATTTCTGTGTGCTCTGCAGAAAGCTAGCAAAAATATGCTGCTGGGAGAGGACAGCAGCAGCGGCAGCAGCAGCAGCAGGGTTAGCTGTTCAGATAGTGCTGTAAATAAGGACACTTCTCTTGGGAGCTGCCAGGAGCAGATACAGCAAGGAGAACCAAAAATAATGCATCCCCTTTTGCATGGAGAAGAGGATGCGCCTGACCAGTACCTGTCAGCAGCTGCTTGCGCTCGGTTTCTGCGCTATGGTAGGCAAGCAGCGGCCCGGCGTGTGGCTGCTGAAGCCCCAACCCTTCCCCAAAGTAACCAATAGTGCCAAGACAAGCAATGGTTCAATAACTTAAAAACAGATTACTGTACATCACTAGCCCCTATGTGAGAAGGCTTTGAATGTGTGTGAGTTGGAAGGCTGTCCTACTGGTGTCAAGGTATCTGCAAGGGAGCAGCATGCTAGGTGCTACGTAGCATGCTAGGTGCCACGTAGGTATACCTTTGCATGGTCTATTCTAGGAACTTATAGGTATCTGCCATCTTGCTTCATGAAGAGTTTTTGTAACCAACATTGTTTTTTGGGATGGAAATTCATTACTTATGTCAGATAATCCATGCAAAATGATACATGCAAGTACTTAGCTTGCAGGGACGAGGGACCATGTGCACTTTTTAATGAATCGGTATACAGCAGTTATCATCAAGGAAAAGCCATCTCTATTGTGCCAGGCACTTGTCAAATTATTCCATTTATCAACCATCACATTTTCTAAAATGCCATACCTGGTATGCTTGTTCTTTGTTAAAAAACTGGCTGATCCCCAATGAATATCCCCATGTCCTTCTCAGTATTGTCAAGCTGTCGTAAGGTTGTCATGATGTGCTGCAGCTTCTTATGGAAGCTGATGACATGGCTTGATGAACAAGTCTAGCAAACAAGCCTGGCAAAATGTAATAATATATTTCTAGTATCTCATCTCCTGATTTCTGGATCAGTGGCAAACAGCTGCGCTACAGTACATTGGACAGAGTAATTAATAGATCACTACAGCCTGAGGTGCAAAAAGGAAAAAGCAAGAGCTATGGAAGTGGTGTCATCAACCCCCCGCATCAATTATGAAGGGTTAAATTGTACTTGAATGTTCAGGATGAAAATGAGTTAATTCAATTGTAATTTCGAAATGAGCAGATGTGTTTCCTGTGAATAAGGCCAGGTCTCTGTGTGATATAGCAAAAAGATACAATTGCTTGATAATTCCAGAAGGACTGACTGGCCATGGGGCCTCAATTGGTACTTATTTTGGATGATCCACGCCGAGTGTCTTCCTTCAGGCCATAAATTTCGGTTCTCACAAACTCAGAAGGGATTTCTTCAATTGAGTTGCAACTGACGTTCCTTCTCAACTATAATTTCTAACTTAGAAAGCACTATTTCGAGGTTAGAAAATGGGTCATATCGGCTCACAATGCGCGCAGCCAATCTGAGTAATATTATAATCATAGGCCGGACGTTTTCCGGAGGGTGGACACACACCCTATTCGCCAGCCAGCTGATGGAACTAAAAGGCTCCTTCCTGACTCGGGGGCTTTACAAGGGGTTTACAAGGAAAGGCAGAAAAGAATTGCAACTGCTAGCCTGCTCATAAAAAGCAATAAGCGCATGAAGGAGAGAAAATAGCTTGTTGTAAAAAGCAGACACCTAGTGGAAACCTGTGGGAGGACTTCCTGACTCAGAAGCGTCCTGCTCCTGTCTGCTTTAGGTCACACAGCAACCATGTAAGTTGCAACAAAATACACATGCTGAAAGGTGGAGCATGAAAATCGCATGGATCCAGGAAGCGCAGATGCTTTTGCACCTCTCCTCAGCATACGCCACTTTGAGACATTGCATATTGCAAAGTGAATGCAGCAATACTATGAGTTGAACAGGCATACACTTTCACCAATATCTTATCACCAGGCTGAGGCCATGCATGGTTGTGGTACCGAACGGCCTTGGCATTATCACAGCAATAACTTTGGTGTGGAAATGGGGATGAATTGAGCAATTCAGCACCCCAGTATGCACTTGATAGACATAGCTGCGCAGACAAATCTCCCCTGCAGGTGGCAAGGTGAGTGCCTCAAAGAGACGGGTTGCTCAATTTACCCCACCCAATGCGACTGCTGGAAGCAAGGCGAGCATGGCAAACACCTTGTGTACAACCCTTTTGGTGGGGTGCCTTTCTGCTGTTTGCACATATTCTCGCAGACGCACCTGAGTGTAAGCCCCCCCTCCTGACCCAAACAAGCTGTATTTGACCATCTGCTCAGCAGTTGATAGCTCACAACCTGCCCAATCCAGCAGCCAGCAGCCAAAAATCTTGCAAGCGTCACCAGAACGCCTTGCAGCTGGTTGTGTAAATGTACAATGCAAACCTCATCCTGCCTGCTGCTGAGCACCGCGCCCTCCACCAACACCTCCAAGCTGTACTGCCGCTGTGGGCAAAAAGACCTGCGGGTAAATTATTTACTGCTCCTGCCCCGCACTACCAGCCACCAAGGTCTGGGCAGGTCTGTTCAAGGCACCTGTACTGCACCACAATCAATATTTTCAGCCTTGACCTTGATACGGTTGCTGCAAGGAATCTCTGCAAGGATTCTCTGCTGCTTCCGTGATAGGCCGCTCACGCACCACTGCTGTAGCCGGCTACGGCACTGCGCCTTCCTGCAGCCACCTCTACTGCTGCTGCAGCTGCTGCTGCTGCTGCTACTGCTACTGCTACTTGTGCTGCTCTAGGCTGGCAGATAGAAATGGCACCTGTCCGCCCAGCTGGTTTTGCGCATCGGTGGGCGTGTCTCGGGGAATGGGATTCCTGCAATTTCGCGGTATGTGTGCGGTGCCAAGCACACCTTGCACACCATGTGAGGCAAATTGCCCTGGGCAATGCATGTGGGCAGATCTGTACCAAGGATGCAAGTAATGGCTCCTGTGCTGCAGCCTGCAGTGAAAGCTTGCAACAAAAGTAAAGGATCGCGAAGCAGCCTTGCAACACATGCAGAGGAACAGGCGTCAGGCTCAAGTCTTGCACAAAGAAGCATGCAGAAGGAGCAAATGGGAGGATCTTGCAGAAGGATTTGACCGCGATCGATCGATCATGTGGACATGTGGATATTCCAGTCTGGAATTTCCAGACAACTTTTGCCTGGACGGCGAAATGGCCACAGATCTCAGCTGGCTAAAGCTCAGAAATATACCATAGCTCAGCTGAGATGGACTCGTCACCTACAGATACAGCACAGGCTGCAAAGGCTTCCAAAGGCTGTGCAGCAACGCTCTGAGCAGCTCTAGCGGGCCTGCTCATTGTCATCACTTGTGCAAGCTTGAGCCGCGCAAAGCAAGCCCTGCAATGTGTACGGGGTTTGCATTGCAAAATACGACATCATTCACACCGTGATTGCATATGTGAAAAATGATGCAACACATGCGCATTTGAATAGCATACATTGATCTTTTCAAAGACAGACATTACTTGTTACATTACACGAATTCGAGAGCATTTTATTGATACCTAGGGCATTTTATTGAGGTATGTAATTAACCTCGATATCGCCTCCACATTTTCACATGATGGTGCCATGTTATGAGAGACCTCGTATTGCCATCCTGTATGGCAGCCAAACTGGAAATGCACAGGTGAAGGCGCGTGGTATGATTCTCAACAAAGCTGTTGTTGTTCAAGCATGATTATGCTGCCACTTGGTGATCCTTGCAGCAGTGTTTGCATGCTGTGCCGTGTATCAATTGTGACAAGACTTTTTAAGCGCAGATCAATTCACAGTTTCAGAAGCATTCTCTTCAGGGATTCTCCGTAGTCAGCTGCGCTGGATAGGCAATCGAGTGGCTGTCTTCATATGATGCGGATCGCCAGTGCTTCCACAAAAGTTACAAACATACAAGTAGCAGAATTCATGCCCTGAAGCAGCGACATTGCTGAGCAAGTTCCGGGTCAGGATGTGGTCCATGCAGGACGTGGCGGAGAGGCTGGGCCGCGAGGCCAAGCAGATGCTGCTCAGTCCAGCTGTCATGCCTATGGATGCCTATGATGTGGCCCAGCTTCCCAGAGAGTGCCTTCTGCTTTGTGTGGCCTCCACAACAGGGCAGGTGGGCACTATTCCGCAGACGACATGTTTGCAGCGCCCCTCACGCTGTCCCGTTTTTGGGCGGCCTTTCCTCTTACTTTTAGGTGCAGCATGCAAACTCTGCCACTCAACTCCGTTTCATGAATCAGTGGGATGGATCAGCTCATGGATGCATCCGTGCCCAGTTGGGCGCTGCACACTGACGACTGTGCAGGGCACCTTGCGCAATCTTGGACCTTCGAGCATGCTTGCTGCATGCTTGCTCTCCACGTGTCATGTTTGGAGCATGCTTCCAGGCACATTACAGCCTGTGACTGCAATCACGTGTGACTGGCAGGGCGTCAAGCCGTTCCATGCTGCATGCGCGCAGGGCGACCCCCCTGAAAACATGAAGCGCTTCTGGCGTTTCATGCTGCGGAAGGGTCTGAGCGCCGACTCCCTGTCTGCCGTGCAGTTCTCGGTCTTTGGCTTGGGTGACTCCAACTACCCAAAGTACAATGTGAGCGGCTGCACCCCAGGCACGCTGCCTGCAGCCGCTCGCGTGCAGTGTAGGTTGCAGGACCGCATCCCTGGGGATCTGACACCTGGTGGTGTCACGCACATGCAACAATCCAAAAGGGCAATCGCTTTCACTTGACCACACCTTTCTTCAATAACGCCTGCGCCAGTCTGAAGAGAAGCTGCCCGCCCTGCACTGATCTTCACACACAGCCGCGTGCCATGCTGCGTCCCGCGGCCCCTGCGCTTGCAGGTCACAGCCAAGAAGCTGTTCAGGCGCTTGGAGGGCCTGGGCGCCCGCCCGCTGGTGCCCCTTGGCTTGGGCAATGACCAGCACCCTGCCGGCTATGAGGCGGCCCTGGATCCTTGGGCCCTCAGCATGTGGCCTGTTGTGAGGCAGGTGTGTTTGCCGTGTGCGCGCGTCGGTTCATTGGCGGGCGCGTGGCGTGCGCTTTCAGGTTGGCAGGTGCATGCATATACCTTGCACACATTGTGTGGCAGGCGCTGATGAGGTGTGGATGTGCTGTGCGTGCGTGCATCGTGCAGCAGGTGTGGGTGCGTGGGTGATTTGTGCGCATGCTGTGGGACAGGTCTGTGTGTATGTGCCTTGCGTGCATGCATTGACCTTGCTTAATGTAGCAAGGCGTCAAGGGTGTTGTGCACAGATTGACCCTCTTCCATTGTCACAAGCTTGCCCACGAGCAGTGCCGCAGGCTTG
>LFCJ01002283.1_pt1 | contig 13775 bp, 11 predicted proteins | sample 643141 | NCBI WGS metagenome assembly LFCJ01 (sample SAMN03766243, study PRJNA286221) | soda lake metagenome | biome: soda lake; feature: Kulunda steppe; material: water; isolation source: sample B1-Br-g2 brine of Lake Bitter-1 | place: Russia: Kulunda steppe | collected 2010-07 | reverse complement strand
TCCAAGACGCCTTCAGAAATCACTTATTACAAAAAGACGCATCAAGATACACTGACTAAACTTTTTACCCGCGAGACACTTAAAAATCACCTTGGTAATATTAAGAATCCTGTAGGGGAATATCTGATGTTTTTGGATATCGACAAATTCAAGCGATTCAATGACCGTTTTGGTCATCAAGCCGGTGATGAACTGCTTAAACGCATTGCTTCTGCGTTTATTAAAGTGTGGGAAGCATCTGTTCTTTATTACCGCTTAAGCGGAGATGAGTTTTGTGTTTATGTGAAAAACCATGCGCAAGAACACGTCATCAATCGTGCCAAATGGTTAAACGAAACAATTATGAAAGTATCGTATGCGTTAAAAGGTGTGGTTCTTCAATCATCAATTGGCATCGTTAAAATTTTCAATGACAATCCCGATGCGAATCATTTGCTTGATAAGGCAGACAAGGCGATGTATCATGCGAAAGATCAAGGTGGCGCGTGTGCAGTACTGAACAATGGCCAACAAACAGTAATAAGTGCAATGGACGAATAATAAAGCGTATGATTGCACAGTAAACCGTTTTTTCACGCACGGGAGTATGGTATAATTGCACGTGTATAAAAAAAGATAAAGTAGGTGTTTGCATGAATCTTCCCAACCAGCTGACAGTTTTACGCGCATTATTGATTCCGGTCATGGTTATTCTTTATTATGTGGATAGTGCCCCTGAACAACTCAATACCATTTCGATTATTCTGGCAATCATATTCATTGTTGCATCGTTAACCGATTATCTGGATGGTTATCTTGCAAGAAAATGGAACGTTGTGACTGTTTTCGGTAAGTTTTTAGATCCGCTTGCGGATAAATTGCTGGTCATGTTTGCGCTTTTGATGCTTCAGGACATCAACGTGATTCCCATGTGGATTGTGTTCATTATTCTGACACGGGAGTTCATTGTGACGGGCATTCGTTTGGTTGCGGTTGATAATGGCAATGTCATTGCAGCATCACAGCTCGGCAAATATAAAACCGCCTCAACAATGGTGGCACTCATTTTATTGATGTTTCATGTTGAATTTGCGGGTATGATCTTGCTTTATATTGGCACGGCACTGACTGTTATCAGTGGCGTTGAATACATTGTGAAAAATAAACATAGCTTAACTTCAAATACTTAAGAGAAATTAGGCCTCACCCTGCGTATGATAAGGGTGAAAGGAGGAATTAACTTGGCAAAAGATGATCGCAAAAAGGCGCTTGACCAAGCGATGAAGGATATTGAAAAGACGCACGGAAAGGGCTCTGTCATGTTACTTGGGGATGAAGGTGCCTACCGTGAAATCGGGAAAGTCCCCTCTGGCTCCCTAGCACTAGATATGGCGCTAGGTATTGGCGGCTACCCCAGAGGCCGCATTGTGGAGATGTATGGCCCCGAATCTTCAGGGAAAACGACGTTTGCACTCCACGCCATTGCACAATCCCAGGCTGCTGGTGGCTATGCGGCATTCATTGATGCGGAACATGCGCTCGATCCTACCTATGCGAAAGCGCTGGGTGTGGATACCGACAATCTCATCATCTCACAGCCCGATACAGGTGAGCAGGCTCTGGAAATTACGGAAGCACTCATTCGCAGCAATGCCGTTGACATTGTCGTTGTAGACAGTGTGGCCGCATTGGTTCCAGAAGCAGAAATTCGCGGTGATATGGGCAGTTCGCATGTAGGCCTTCAAGCCCGTTTGATGAGTCAGGCAATGCGAAAGCTCTCCGGTGCTATCTCCAAATCAAACACCACAGCCATATTCATTAACCAAATCCGTGAAAAAGTTGGTGTCATGTTTGGAAACCCAGAAACCACGCCCGGTGGACGAGCCCTTAAGTTTTACAGCTCAGTCCGTGTAGAAATTCGCCGTGGTGAACAATTGAAACTTGGTAGCGACATTGTTGGGAACCGTACGAAAATCAAAGTCGTTAAAAACAAAATTGCGCCCCCATTCAAAACGGCTGAAGTTGATATTGTTTATGGCGAGGGCATTTCCAAAGAAGGCGAAATCATCGACCTTGCGGTTGACCATGAAATCATTAAGAAAAGTGGGTCATGGTTTTCATATGATGGCGATAAGATAGGACAAGGCCGTGAAAATGTTAAGAAATATCTTAAAGAAAACCCTGAACTTTTAAACACACTTCAAAGTAAAATTAAGGAAATCCTTCAAATTGCCTGAAAGCACTTGCTTGCAAGTGCTTTTTTTGTTGATGAAGGCCTTGCTCAAGAAAGGAAATTTGTTTGACTTTTAAGCGTTAAACGCGGTATAATAGAAAAGTACAATTTTATACATTTAAAGCGTTTTGTACGTTGCAAACGCCAATATGAAAGCGTTGCAAGCACACATATACCATAAGATTAAGGACGGAGGAATTAATATGGATACCGCTATATTAATCGTCTCCGGTTTGCTTTTACTCGTAATAGGGGTTGTTATCGGATTTTTAGTCCGAATAATGATCGTTGAAAAAGGATTCCAAAAGGCTCAGGCCGAAGCGAAACAAATTATTGACGACGCGGAGAAACAAGCTGAAAAAACGAAAAAACAGACGATTTTAGATACAAAACAGGAAGTACACAATTTAAAAGCTGAAGCGGAAAAGGAAATCAAGGAGCGCAAGCAGGAAATCACCAATCAGGAAAATAAACTGTTTGAGCGTGAAAAAGTGCTTGATAACCGCGCTGTTAATCTTGACCGCCGTGAGTCGAATATTGATCGTAAGGAAGAAACTGTTGATAAGAAGAAAGAATCCTTGGAGGAACAAGAAAGCAAACTAGAGCGTTTAATTGAAGAACAAAATGAACGTTTAGAAGAAATTGCTCAGTATACCAGTGAAGAAGCACGCGAACGCATTTTCACGCGTGTGGAAAGTGAAATGAGTACTGAAATCGCTCAGTACATTAAAGATGAAGAAGAAAAAGCAAAAATGGAAGCGGATAAGAAAGCACAACAAATTCTTGCGTTTGCCATGCAAAAGTATGCCCAGGACGTTACCAGTGAAAGAACCGTCAGTGTTGTGAACTTGCCCAATGATGACATGAAAGGTCGCATCATTGGCCGAGAAGGGCGCAACATCCGTACCATTGAAGCATTGACCGGGGTTGATCTTATCATTGATGATACCCCTGAAGCCGTCGTTTTGAGTGGTTTTGACCCAATTCGTAGAGAAGTCGCCAAACGTGCGCTTGAAGCCCTTGTTTCTGATGGACGCATTCATCCGGGTCGCATTGAAGAAGTTGTTGAAAAGATGCGCGAAGATGTTGATCGTTTCATAAGAGACAAAGGGGAAGAAGCTGTCTTTGAAGTCGGCATCGGAAAAGTTCATCCCGATCTCGTCAAATTGCTTGGACGATTGCATTTCAGAACCTCGTATGGTCAAAATGTATTGCGCCATTCGATTGAATGTGCATTTCTGAGCGGAAAAATGGCTGCAGAAATCGGCGAAGACGAAATTTTAGCCCGTCGTGCAGGCCTCTTGCATGACATTGGTAAAGCCGTTGACCATGAAGTGGAAGGCTCTCATGTGGAAATCGGTTTTAACATTGCGAACCGCTATAAAGAACCTAAAGCCGTGCTCGATGCCATCAAGAGCCATCATGGTGAAGTTGAGGCAGAAACCAATATTGCCGTGCTCGTTGCGGCGTCTGATGCGCTTAGTGCTGCCAGACCTGGTGCACGCAGTGAATCACTCGATAATTATGTGAAACGTCTTGAACAACTTGAAGAACTTTCAAGTAAACACGAAGGTGTTGAGCAGGCTTACGCCATTCAAGCTGGACGCGAAGTCCGCGTTATGGTCAAACCCGACCATATTGATGACGCGACTGCGCATAAGCTTGCGCGTGATATTAAAACAGAAATTGAAGAACAACTTTCATACCCAGGCACCATTAAAGTGACCGTTATACGCGAAACGCGGGTACAGGATGTTGCCAAATAAAATCAATAGCCTTCCTGCGGGAAGGCTTTTTGAAAGGTGAATCTACGTGGAATATTTTGATGTGTACGATGCCAATGGCAATTATTTGAATAAACAGGTGCCCCGAGGAACGAAACTATCAGACGGCGAATATTTTTTAGTCATTCATGTGTGGATTCAAAATAGTGATGGAAATTTCCTCATTCAAAAGCGCGCGAAAACTGATGATCCAATTCCACATCAATGGGCGATTATATCTGGAATTCCTTCCAGTCAAGAAGGCCCCGTAAAGGCGGCCATTCGTGAAACCTATGAAGAAATCGGGCTTACGCTTTCGCCAAAAGAGCTGACGCGTTTTCGCCGGATTGTCTCAGACCATAACCGTTACCATACCATTACGCATGTCTATCATGTCACACGTGATGTTGATCTCCATGGTTTGACGTTGAATGAAGAAGAAGTCATGGCGGTGCAGTATGCCTCGCTTGAAACCATTTTATCAATGGTTGAGCGCAAGGCGTTTTGGGATTATGAGGCTTTGCTTGATGATCCTGGGTATTTTGACCATTTACGAGGACGTGATTAGATGCGTGTCATGTTTATTGGCGACATATACGGTGAAGCCGGCCTCAAGGCTTTAGACCGTTTCTTGCCCAAACTCAAGCAAAGATATCCCTATGACATTCTTGTTGCGAATGGCGAAAATGTTTCAGGCGGACTGGGGCTTGAACGCAAGGATTATAAAACCCTCATGCAACACGGTGTTAAAGCGGTTACCCTTGGGAATCACGCCTTTTCTAAAGCCGAGCTTTTTGACTATATTGAGGATGCAAATATCGTTAGACCGCTTAACTACCCGAAAAACACACCAGGAAAAACGGTGTTGACACTCAACTTCAACGGGGTGCGTCTGGCCATCATTCAACTGATGGGCCGCATATTTATGGGCGATCCGCTTAATAATCCTTTTGAAAGTGTGGATGCGACCCTTCCAACCATTGATGCGAATTATATTTTTGTTGATGTCCACGCAGAAACAACCAGTGAAAAATTGGCGATCGGACATTATCTTGATGGACGTGTGGACGGTGTTGTTGGGACCCACACACATGTGGCAACCAACGATGCAATGACACTCCCCAAAGGAACGCTGTATCAAACCGATGCCGGTATGTGCGGCGCAAAATATGGCATTCTGGGTGCGTCCAGGGAAACGGTACTCAAAAAGTTCACCACAGGGATGCCCGTAAGACTTAAACCCGAACAAACCCATACACTTCAGCTCAATGGTGTTTATATGGATTTTGAAAAAAAGACCATTCAAACTGTTAGACTGAGTGATTAAGATAGATAAGGTGATACCATGGCTAAAGATTATAGTGTCTATTTCAATAGACCGTCATTAAAACAAGCAAAGAAACGAAAAATAAAAGAAACCCCCAAAGTGGATTTCAATGCCCATCCCAATTTACGTCATTTGGGCCGCGGGAAACAGTATTTGATCAAAACGTATGGCTGTCAGGGCAATGAGGCGGACAGCGAAACGATGAAAGGCATTTTGGAAACACTCGGTTTCACTGAAACGTACGAAGAAACCCAAGCTGACTTGATTATTCTCAATACATGTGCCATCAGAGAAAATGCGGAAAATCGTGTATTTGGTGAACTTGGCCGCCTTAAGAAACAAAAGAACAACAATCCAGACCTTATTTTGGGTGTGGCAGGTTGCATGCCTCAAGAAGAAGATGTTACAGACCGTATCTTGAAGAAATTCCACTATGTGGATTTGGTATTTGGAACCCATAACATTCATAAGCTTCCCGATTATCTAGAAAGTGCAATGCTTGGAAAAGAACGCGTCATTGAAGTCTTTTCTAATGAAGGGCAGATTGTTGAGAATTTGCCCAAGAAACGCGAAAACGACACCAAAGCGTATGTGAATATCATGTTTGGCTGCGATGAGTTTTGTACATACTGCATTGTTCCCTATACACGCGGCAAGGAACGTTCACGTGATCCAGAGGATATTTTGGATGAAATCAGCACACTCATCGACCAAGGCTATCAAGAAGTGACACTTCTTGGCCAAAACGTCAATGCGTATGGGCGTGACTTCACCGATAAAGCCTATACATTTGCGGATTTATTGAACGATGTGGGTCAAATGTCCATCCCCCGGGTCCGTTTCACTACTTCTCATCCCAATGATTTCGATGACACGGCCATAGAAGCGTTAGCGTCCCATGACAACATGATGCCCCACATTCATCTGCCCGTTCAGTCCGGCAGTAATAAAGTCTTAAAACGTATGAACCGAAAATATACCAAGGAAAGCTATCTTGATTTGGTCCGCCGCATCAAAGCTGCCCTGCCCGATGTATCCTTAACCACCGATATCATTGTTGGCTTTCCCGGTGAAACGGAAGACGATTTCTTAGAAACTTTGGACTTGGTGCGCCGCGTCGATTTCGAAGGGGCTTTCACTTTTGTCTTTTCAGCCCGCAAAGGAACCCCTGCTGCAAAGTTTGAAGACCAGACGCCTCTTGAAGAGAAAAAGGCCCGCCTGCAACGATTGAACCAATTTATCAATGATGGCTTTTTAAAAGGGCATCAACGGTTTAAAGGCGAAACGGTTGAAGTGCTTGTGGATGGTACCAGCAAAAAGGACGATACTATTTTGGCAGGCTACACCAAACATAACAAGCTTGTCAATTTTCCAGGGACACGTGAACATATTTCAAAACGACTGTTTGTGGATGTCCATGAAGCCAAAACCTGGTTTTTAAAGGGGGCCATTCATGAAGACGCTTGACATATTGATCGATGCGCTTAAAAATCAGGAAGATGTGCAGGCATTCCGTCGATTAGAAGCTGCAATCTTAGAAAACGAAACCTATCAGGCCCAATATAAGCAGGTTATTGAAAAACAAAAAACCATGGTCCAAAAAAGAGAAATGGGCGCACCGGATTACAAAGCGGCCAAAGCCGATTACGAACAGACACTGCAACATTTAAAAGATTCACCGGTTGTCATACAATACTTAAGTTTGCTTAGTGATATCAACGAGGAACTACAAATGATCATTCGCATGATCAATGACGAGATAAACGCGGATTTATCCGACGAATAAGCGCCCTGCGTTGAATATGACAACTCGCTGGTGTATAATATAGGCAACATGGAGGGAGGCTATAACGTGAAACCCAGTAAACGTAGTTCTGATGAAGTTATTGAACTGAACAATAAAAAAGTTAAAGTTGGCCGGTTGGTCGAAAGTTTTTCGGTCATTCCCTCCGGTGAAATAGTCAGATACCTTAAAAACAAAGAGATTTATTTGCCGAACTTTGTACACAAAGCATTGCTTAGAAAAAACATTGCGCCCATCATCGCCAATGCGGAAAACGATGACAAATTTTCAGATGAAATGAAATACCGATTGAAATGGTTTGACCATTTCACAATTTTTCAGCTTGAAAAACTCACCGAAAACTATAGCATCACTGTTGATGTTAAGGAATACAAGCGTGACTTTTGGGATGTATTGATTCAAAACCGCAATGAACTCGGCATCAATACACTTGAGTTCGTCAAACTCCAAAACCTTACCATGAAATATCAACGCGAAGCACAAGAAGATTATGAAACCTTGCAAAAGAACATGGGAGAAATTTTCTTTGAACCACCGGGTCATTTTGAAGGCGCACCGCTCGATAAAGCGAGAGAAGTGCTTACCAATGCGATGACTCTCAGTGATTTGCGGGAACTTGGTAAGAAGCATGGAACCGAAGTGCCAAGACGACTCAATAAAAAACAATTGATTGAGATCATAACGATAAAACTTGACCTTAATGAAACTGAAAGGGAAGGTTTAAGTAAAAAAAGCGTTTTGGAACTTGAACGTTACGCCAAGGAACACAAAGTGCCAATCTCAAGTGAACTGAAAAAACATGAAATGGTTGAATATATTCTCCTTAAGAAAAATCCGTTTACTGTCCCTGTTAATGAGCGCAATGCAAAAGTGTTTGAGGGCATCAACATAGAAGACCATCTATACGATGCCAAGTTCGAAGAAATTGCGCACCGCTATAAGGATTCACGCAAAAAACGACTGAAATTTTTACGTGTCTTAGTGATGGTTCTGATCGTTTTGTTGATCGGTGGCGCCGCCATTTATTTTGAATTGTTATAAAGGAGCCCGCCATGAAAAAAGACAAGACAGCTTACACGCCGATGATCCAACAATATTTACAAATCAAAGAAGACTATCCGGAGAGTATAGTCTTTTTTCGCTTGGGCGATTTTTATGAAATGTTTTTTGAGGATGCGGTTCTTGCGAGCCGTGAACTTGAAATTCAGCTAACCGCACGAGAAGGGGGAGGCAGTGAACGTATTCCAATGTGTGGTGTGCCCCATCATTCCAGTGAATCATACATTGCCCGTTTAGTGGAAAAAGGGTATAAAATTGCGATATGTGAACAAACCGAGGAACCAACCAAAGGGAAAAAGTTGGTTGCCCGCGACGTTGTGCGTGTTGTCACCCCCGGAACAAACATTGATGATTCCAACGCTGAAGAACATGACATTGCGGCGCTTGGAATTACAGACTATTTTTACACAGTTGCGCATATGAATGTTTCAACAGGCGAGCTTTATGCGCTCAAAGTCCCAAAAGACGACAATGCACTAATCAGTGAACTTGCGACGCTTTCACTCAAGGAAATAGTCATTTCCCATGTGTTTTTAAAGGACGTCATCGATGCCTATGCCGCGCATGAGGGCATAACCATTTCCTTGCACCCTTCAACTGAAATCGATGATACATTTAAACATCTTTATGAAGCACTCCCCACCCCTCAAGAACAAACAACACTCAAACGGCTGCTAAGTTATATCATGAAGACACAAAAGCGCACCCTTCTACACTTAAAACCTGTTAAAAAACTAAAGGCTTCCGGATTCATGAAACTGGACGCCAATACCATCCGCCATCTTGAGCTGACGCGAACGATGTTAAAAAATATGGAAAACGGATCCCTTTATTGGTTGCTTAATTTCACCCAGACAGCCATGGGCGGCCGTTTCTTGAAACGTCAAATGCTTCGTCCGCTCATCAATAAGGAAGTTCTTAACAAGCGCTATGATTTTGTTGAACGGTTAAATCAAGAATTCATTACCGCCAGTGAACTCAGTGAACTGCTTAAAAACGTATATGACCTTGAACGCATTGTTGGGCGTATTTCTTATGGCAATATCAACGCCAAGGACCTTGTGCAACTGCGCGCAAGCATCAGCGTCTTACCACAGTTTAAACAGTTGCTCAGTGACCTTGACTTAACGTATGCCCACACACTGTGTGAGCGTATCAATGCACTAAAAACTGTGCATGAAACCCTTAAGCGCGCCCTAAAAGATGATGTCCCCTTAAGTGTCCGCGAGGGTGGTATGATTAAGAAAGGCTATGATGAGACCTTAGATGAGCTGCGAGATGTCCATCTTAATATTTCACAGTGGCTTCAGGATTTGCAGGAAACCGAACGTGAACGAACCGGTATTAAAAATCTGAAAGTTGGCTATAACCGTGTGTTTGGCTATTATATCGAAGTGCCTAAGGGCCAGGTCAAACATGTTAAAGAATCATTTGGTTATAACCGTAAACAAACGTTGGCCAATGCGGAACGCTATATTACTGAAGCGCTCAAGGAAAAAGAAAGAATCATTCTCTCAAGTGAAGAAAAATCCATTGAACGCGAATATGAATTGTTTAGGGAACTCAAGGACATGGCCAAAAATCATATTCAAACCCTGCAGCACAATGCGGAAATCATCAGTGAAATCGATATGTATCTCGCGTTTTCACGTGCGAGTGAACGGTATAACCTGAGTCGTCCAACGCTTATTGATGATCACCGAATTGAAATCAAAGAATCCAGACATCCGATTGTTGAGCGGATGATGGAAGAAACATTCATTGCCAATGACATTGTCATGGATGATTTTACCGATGTTTTCTTAATCACTGGACCAAACATGAGCGGTAAAAGCACTTATATGCGTCAACTGGCGATTACGACAGTGATGGCACAAATTGGGTGTTTCGTGCCGGCTAAAGAAGCGAAACTCAAAGTGTTTGATGCCCTTTTCACACGCATTGGCGCCTCAGATGATCTCATTAGCGGAAAATCCACCTTCATGGTTGAAATGCTTGAGGCGAACAATGCCATCAAGCATGCTACGAAAGATTCATTGATTTTGTTTGATGAGATTGGACGCGGAACATCAACATATGATGGCATGGCCATTGCCCAAGCCATTATCGAATATATCCATGAAACCATCGGCGCCAAAACCATGTTTTCCACGCATTATCATGAACTCACAGACCTTGAAGACACCCTTACACGTCTTAAAAACATACACGTTGCGGCCTCTGAAGAGGACGGTGAAATTATTTTTCACCATCAAGTCAAGGACGGTCGCGCGGATAAAAGTTATGGCATCAACGTCGCGCAACTTGCGCAATTGCCTAAACCATTGATTCGGCGTTCCAAAACCATTCTGAAACACTTGGAAAACGGTAACCAAGCACCGACACACGCGACGATGAATCTATTTGACTATGCGGCGTACCAAGCTGAGACGCCGAGTGAACATCAAGCATTGATTGAAACCATTGAATCACTTGATCTTGACAGCATGAAACCCATTGATGCCCTTTTCAAACTCTACGAGCTCAAAAAGACCATTAAAGATAAAACGTAAATTTTCCCTGAAGAAAGGATGACACCCATGGGCACTATCAAAAAGCTTGATGATACGCTTTCCAACATGATAGCGGCTGGGGAAGTCGTTGAAAACATGGCGAGTGTCATCAAAGAACTTGTCGAAAATTCCCTTGATGCTCACGCGAAAACCATTGATATCACCTTAGAAGAAAGCGGCATGCAGCGCATGCAAGTCAGTGATGATGGCATAGGGATGGATAAAGAAGATTTAAAAATGGCGTTTGAACGCCACGCAACAAGTAAAATAACCACCCATCATGATTTACATCACATTGGCTCACTTGGTTTTCGTGGGGAGGCGCTTGCGAGTATTGCGAGCGTTGCTAAAGTGACGATTATGTCTTCAACGGATCGTTCACCGTCCAGTACGCTTACGATTCATGCCGGCGAGGTCATAAGTGAAGGCACAGGTCCCGCTAAAAAGGGCACACACATTGATGTGACCAACCTTTTTTATAACACCCCTGCGCGTCTTAAACACTTGCGCAGTGAAAGCCGTGAACTTTCATTGGTCATGGATGTTGTCAATAAGCTTGCGCTTGCCCATCCTGAAGTGGCTTTTTCCCTTCGTAATAATCAGCGCCTTCTTTTCAAAAGCCCAGGAACCGGTGAACTGCTTAAAGTCTTGCATCAAATCTATCCGCTTGATGTTCTCAAAGCCATGCGTCCTTTTGATGAAAAAAACCAGTATTTCAGAATCAAAGGATATGTGGCGTTGCCTGTGCACATGCGTTCAACCAACCAACATATAACCTTGATCACCAATCAACGTACCATTCAAAACAAACGCCTCAAACAAGTGGTGCGTGATGCGTTTGGTACCACGCTTTTTACAGGCAAATATCCGATTGTTTGTTTGACCATCGATGTTGATCCGATTCTCATTGATGTAAACGTGCATCCCCAAAAGACAGAAGTCAAATTTTCTGAACAATCAACGCTTGAAGGGTTGATTCATTCCACCATTGCTAAAACCATCAAGCAAGAGACGTTGATCCCAGAAGGTAAATCAGAAAAATCGCAACCAAATCGCAATCGATCGTTTGATTTTCAAACGGATACGCTAAAAACCAAGGAAACAGCCTCTGCCTATGACACACCGAGTACGCAGCCAAGCTGTGAAAGGGACCAACAAATTTCTTCAGCTAACCCACAAAAGCCTAAAGAAACGCAAAAAATCCATGAAGAAAACCAAGCAGCTGAAACCAAGCGGTTTCCTGCCCTGGATTATATAGGTCAATACCGCGGCACATACTTACTCTTTCAAAACGATGAAGGCCTTTATATTATGGACCAGCATGCGGCCGCAGAACGTGTGCGTTATGAGCAATATTATGAAAAAATGCAAACGTCCACCGTGCATTCACAACAGCTTTTGAGCCCGCTTGAAATCAATCTTTCCAATGACGAACATGCGGCGTTTTCTGATTATAAACCAGTCCTTGAAAAATTTGGCTTAACCCTTACCCTTCACAATAACAAAGTGCACATCAGTGAAATTCCTTCCTGGTTTAGGAAAAACATGGAACAAACCTACACAGAAACCATGGTGCGTACTGTCCTCAATGATCAACATCCTGATATTGGCCGTGTAATTGACCAATTGGCTAAGGACCTTGCGTGCAAGCATTCCATTCGGGCCAACAAGTATATCAATGTAGCGGAAGTGAATCAATTGGTGCGTGATCTTTCAAAAACGGCGCAGCCTTTTAACTGTCCTCACGGACGACCGACTCTGATAAATATCTCAGTAAGGGAGCTTGAGACGATGTTCAAGCGTGTTGGCGGATGATTATTGTCATTGCAGGCCCAACCGGTGTTGGAAAAACTGAACTGTCACTCGAACTGGCAAAACATTATGACTGCGAAATTATTTCCGGTGACTCAATGCAAGTGTACCGCGGTATGGATATTGGGACTGCCAAAGTATCACCTTTTGAGAAGGCTCAAGTCCCGCATCACTTGATTGATACGGTTGAAGTTGAAGAAGAATACAGTGTGGCCAATTATCAAACAGACGCACGGCGTGCGATTAAAAACATAAAAGCCAAAGGCAAAACACCAATGATTGTGGGCGGTAGTGGATTTTATATCAAGGCGGCACTCCACGATTTCACCTTTGATGATACCAAGCGTGACCCTGGTTTCGCTAAAGGGTTTAAAAACTGGGACAATCACACACTTCACGAGCACTTAAAAGAATATGATGCCCGCAGTGCAGCGTCCATTCATCCCAATAATCGCCTCCGTGTTTTACAGGCCCTTCAGCGTGCGTATGAAGGGAACCGTAAAAGTGCGCATCAAACTGGCCATACGCCACTGTATGACTATGTGTTGATTGTGTTGTCCATGCCTAGAAAGACCCTTTATGAGCGTATTGAATCTCGCGTTGAACAGATGATGGACCAAGGATTATTGGAAGAAGCGCGCATGCTTTATCAAATGCCTTTGTCAAAAACGGCGCGTGAAGCGATCGGTTATAAGGAGCTCTTTAAACATTTCCAAGGGGAATGGTGTCTTGACGAATCGGTCGAACAAATTAAAACCAATACCCGCCGGCTTGCAAAACGGCAGTTTACATACTTTTACAATCAGTTTGAATTCAACGAAATTGACGTATCGAATCAAGACCTATCAGCACGCATAAAACAGGCCAAAAAAGTGATTGACCACTCAAACCAATGATTGAGTGGTCTTTTTTTTATGAGTAGACTCTGCTAAAGTATAATTGAGAGGAGGAGTCGTATGGTTAAAATGGCGACATTGATGCTTTTTATAAACGTGACTATTTATGCATGGCTTACAGGTGCAAACGTTGAATTTTTCACCTCATTCATCACCATGATAGTTCCACTGGTGATGGGTCTTTTGTTAGTTATAATCATGGGCATTTACGCTGTGAACTTAAAAATTGGCGTGCTGATCAATGGTTTGGTGATGCTTATTTTGATGGTCAGTTTAATGCTTCACCATGAGCTTTTCACCTTGGGCGGTGCTGCGCTTTTGATTGTCCCTTTGATTGCATTTTTATTGGC
>LFCJ01002282.1_pt1 | contig 13778 bp, 10 predicted proteins | sample 643141 | NCBI WGS metagenome assembly LFCJ01 (sample SAMN03766243, study PRJNA286221) | soda lake metagenome | biome: soda lake; feature: Kulunda steppe; material: water; isolation source: sample B1-Br-g2 brine of Lake Bitter-1 | place: Russia: Kulunda steppe | collected 2010-07 | reverse complement strand
TCCGTGATGAACGGATCGAACTTGCCGAGACTGGAGAGACGTTTCGTCGTATCGTCTTGGAAACACCAGATGGAGAAGAGATCGAGTACCTGACGACGCTGGCGTCGTCAGCGTACGATCCCATCGATGTGATCAGCATCTACACGCTTCGGACAGTGATCGAGATTCTATTTCGTGAACTGAAGCAGTATCTGAACATCGAGAATTTTCACTCGAAATCGCTGAACGGCGTCTTGTTCGAGTTGTTCGCTGCGTTGATTGGGCTGGTGCTGATCTACTGGCTGCGGCAGCGCCACCCGGTGAAGGGTGGCGTGCCGCGAACAATCCAGAAAGTCCGGGCGCACTGGAACAAATCACTGGATACGTTCGGTTGAGCTGGTCTCAGGTGGCTGGGTCAGCCGTCGCCGCCAGCGACGGCTTTGGCCAGAGCAGTCGAAAGACACCGTATTGACACAGGGAATCTTCTCATTCACCGCTCCGGGCCGGTTACAATCTCGTCTGATCAGGCTATTTTCGTTCAGACAGCACACTCATCTTGCTCTCGCAGAAGTCGTTCTCTCGGTGGCTTTATCAACTCGAAACGCGACGGGTTGAGAGCGACATCTCATCACTGATAAACCCACTGAGCGGCTGTACGCTCCGCACGCGCTGTCTTGATATTCGTAATGACGCGTGAGCGGACCCCTCCGAATCAAAACCGCGAACACAGGAGGGGAACTGCACCGAGCGGGTACTCCTGTGTTAGCTCTACGATCCGGTTGGTCCGTCGGATACATGACCGGTTGTCGGCACTACGTCGCGGCGAGAGCCCGTTCATTATGGGAGGTCATTTTAAATACCTCTTTGATTTTGTCCACTTAATGGCAGAACCTATCTACAACTTGCCGACGGAGACACAGCGAGAACTCGAAACGTTCGTCACAGAATGGGTCAACGGCGACGAGGTACCCGGCGCAAGTGTCGCCGTCGTCCGAGACGACGAAGTCGTGTTCGCTGACGGCTTCGGAGCACGTGATCTTGAGGCAAACGAGCCGGCAACTAGGGAGACACTGTACGGGATCGGCTCGTGTACCAAATCGTTCACTACGCTGGCGGTCATGCAGCTCGCCGAATCAGGCGATCTCGATCCGCACGACCCGGTCTCGGAGTACGTCCCGTATCTCGATGGCGTCGATGGCGATCCCATCACGACCCACGAACTGATGTCTCACACTTCGGGGATGCCGAGCGACGGGAGTGCAGTCGTCCTCATCGCCCGCCTGATGGGCACGGACCCGATCGAGGTTCCCTTGAGCGGCGAGGCGGATTTCAGACGGCATCTCGACGGATCGCTCTCCGAGCGGGTCTTCGATGACGACCAGTTCTTCTACTACAATTCAGGGTTTACCGTTCTGGGGCATCTAATCGAGGAGGTCAGCGGAAAATCTTTCACCGAGTACGTCAATTCCGAGATTCTGGATCCGCTCGGAATGGATCGATCGACGTTCTCCATGGACGAGGTGGATGCCGACGAGGACGGGCTCACCCCTTACTACACTGAAGACGGGTCAACTGTGGAGGGGAAGTTCCCGGACGACGAGATGATCTACGCGGCCGGCGGCCTCCTAAGTTCGGTGAGCGAACTGACAGCATACCTCCGGATGAATATGAACGGAGGGAGCTACGAGGGGACGGAGCTGCTAAGTGAGGACATGATCGCACAGATGCACGAACGCCACTCAACCCGGCAGACAGCTCTTGACGGCTCACGCGAGGATTACGGGTACGGATGGATGATATCCGATCTCGTGGGCGACACGCTCGTCGGTCACGGGGGCTCTATCGGCGTGTCGAACGCGTTTGTCGGATTCCTCGAAGAGTCGAGTGTTGGCGTAGCGATCGCTTGTAACACGGCGGCGAAGACGCACCCGATGTTCATTGGACCGGCGGTGCTTTCGATCGTTGAGGGGCAGGAACCGGCCAAGGAGGTTCCGCTGTTCGCGCTCCGCGAAAAGATTGAGACGGTGACCGGCGAATATGAATCTTATCGGGGGATCCAGTCTGGAGTCGTCGAACAGCAGGGCGGGATGCTCGAGCTGACACTCTCAACGGACCTCCGGAGCGAGACTTACCAACTCGTGCCCGAGTCGTTAGATCACGACGAGTATCGGTTTTACACCATCGCAGAGTCGGGGCATCGTATCCCGGTCGAATTCCGGCAAAACGAGGACGGGCTCGCAATGACGATACAGCGGTGGCAGCTCCACAAACAAGACTGATCTAATAGGGGTTTACTCCGCGCCGCCACGTCTCGTTGAACAAAGTTTCTCCGTCAACTGTGATCAAAGTTCGGGCGTGAGCGGACGCGGCGGACGCCGCACTGGACGCCCGAACACGAACTGTCTCGGTATCGTACTCGAAAACAATCTCCGAACGTCGTGAAATACCCGCAGTCGACGGGTCGTCGGCGACAACCGAGGTCTCTATCTCCTCGCTATACCGCATCGTTGCGTGTGGCAGGTCCACAACCTGTTCCGATGTGGTGGTGACTATACCGGTGTCCGCGAACTGCTCGCGGGAGTTCTCCCACGACGATTCGTTCCGGACGACTGCGGCCGGTTCGGGTGCCGGTTCCGCCCTAGGTTCGCCGAACAAGTGGGCCTCGAATGATGGGTCTCCCTGGTGCCGGTGGCCAGGGAAGGTAATCCCTGATGGGCTTGAGGGAGTCGAGCGAAGCATGAAGATATCTTGCGATGTTGGCGGCATCATCGCCGGGAAGAACCCACCGCTCACTGCGACTCTGATCCTGTGTCCGGCCTCGAAGACGTGCGATTTCGGTCTCAACGGAATCTCGACCGGTATTCGTTTCTGGGAGCCACTTCCGTCGGCTCTTCGTGACCGTCTCGGTGTGTCAACCGAAGCTGCCCACGCGTGACAAGCGTCGCGGAACCGTTGGGCGCGACATCGGTCACGCGAACGGACACCTGTGGGTCCGTCGACGTCGGTGTGATACGGAGTGTCGCCGTCCCGCTCCCGGTAAGCTCAATCGGAGCGTCGAGTCTTTCCGTCTCGAAGGTCATCGAGCGGACATCGTCCGGTGTCGTGTCTGCCGGAATACCGGCGTCGAACGAGTCCATCCCAACGGTGTAATCGCTCTCGTATTCGCGGTCGACACCCTCCCATGATGAGGTGTCAGCGTCGACGAGTCCACTCGACGCCAGTTGGAAAGAAAAGATGTCAGAACTCATCGACTCATTCGCCGTCGAACTCGGCCAGTTTGTCCGCTGGCGCCACACCCCTTCGTCGGGTACCCCACCACCCCTGGCCTCTGTCCAGTAGGTGATCGCTCCATCTTCAAGGGCCGTCTCGCCATCGTCTTTGAGGTGTCGATCGAACCACTCGCGGACGATCCGCCGGAAATCTATCGCCGCTTCCCGCCCCCTATGTGGCATCGTGTGTCGCCAGGGACCGAGAAATAAGTGCTTCGGCGCGTCAAGCTGCTCAAAATACCTGATTGTCGTGTGGGGGTACGAGTCACGCCAGCCGCTGACCGCGAGGGTCGGCACGTCGATCCGGTCGACTGGGATCTCACGCCCGCGCCAGTACTCGTCCTCGTAGTCGTGGTCGAGATATTGAAATAGTGACGGACGGATTTCGGAGAGATCATCCAGCCTCTCGTGCCAGACCTCCGCCCATCGCCCATCCTTGTCCCGCCGGCTGGGGGGCGCAGCTTGAAGAGCCTGCATGAGCGGGGTCCAATGACCACCCATCCCGTAGAGCGCGAACGCGCCGCCGACGTAGGTGTCCTGATAACCGCTATATGGGGCATGGATCGGGACGATCGCCTCCAGCGCCTCCGGGCGTTCGACCGCGCCGCGAAGAGTTGTGATGCCGCCGTACGATTTGCCGAACATGCCGACCCGACCGCTACACCAGTCGCGGTCGGCGATCCACTCGACGATCTGTGCGGCTTCGCGACCCTCTCCGGGTTCGACCCAGTCCATCTTGGAGCCAGTCGAGGCTCCAGTCCCGACCATGTCGGCAACAACGACGTCGTAGCCGTTGCCCGCGAGGTACTCGACCAGCGGCTGATACGCCCCATACGTGATGAAATCGTCTTTGCGATATGGGACGTACATTAGGAGCGTGGGTTTCGCGTCCCCGTCACCCATGTGATATCGTGTCGCCGCGACAGTGTCTGAGCCGACCGAAATACGGAGATCGGGATCCCGTTTTATTTCCAAGTCGTTCATATCTGTCATACCGGCCGGCTTCCGGGCGTGCCTGATAAATCGGCACCCCCGTATACTGAGGGGTGGTTCTAAGAGGAACCCGTGAACGGTCCGAGTATGACGAATTCACCGACGTTCGATTACTTCCCAAGGGGGACTCCGCTGATTGTCACAGAAGAGATCGAAGCGGCGATGCACAACGTCCTCGATGCCGGCGGCAGCGCGGGCAAAGCATATGACGCTATGGAGCAGGCACAGGTCGAACAGCTTCGGACTGATCCCTCGTTCCGTGATGCCCTGCGCGGGGCTTACCGCGAGGCGGGGGTGAACCTTGTGAGCGCGACGATGGGGAGTCTGGACCGGAGTCTCTCGTTCCCCGACGGTGTCCGGCAAGATCTGGCACGCTGGCAGGCTCGGTTCGATGCGGTTGACTGGCTCCACAAGGTGACGTCACCCGAAGAGGCACGCGATGTCGTCGCCGAGGGCGACGTTGGGGTCGTATTAAACGTCCAGAACGGCGGCGCGGCGATCGACGGGAAGCTTGAGGAGACGACCTATCTCGAAAATGCCGGCGTCCGGATCGTCCAGCTAACCTACAACAACCAGAATCTCGTGGGGGTGGGTTGTACCGAGCGGGTTGACGCCGGTCTGTCGAACCACGGCGTGGAATTCGTCTCAGAGCTCGACGACAAAAAAATGGTCGTGGACCTCTCTCACTGCGGACGCGAGACGACGCTCGACGCGATTGACGTGTCCGACGGGCCGGTGGCGATCACCCACGCGTTCTGCGGGGAACTAGCCGACCACGACAGGGCGAAGTCCGATGCCGAACTCAAAGCGCTCGCTGAGGTCGACGGGTACTTTGGCGTGGTCGCTGTCCCTTTCTTTCTCGAACCTGGCGAGACCGACCCCTCGTTCGATCGATTCTTCGACCACATCGACCACGCCGTCTCCGTTCTCGGGGTCGACCGCGTGGGGATCGGCACGGACTGGGGCTCATGGACGCCCGAGTTACCCGAACCACTCCACGAGGGGATCATGCAGTCCTTCGAGGCGATGGGCTTCCGGGAGGAACACGGCGTGACGATCGGAGAGGGGTACGGTCCGATGGACGAGTACATGGATTGGCCGGCGATTCCGGAAGGGCTGGCCGAGCGGGGGTATTCCGACGCGGAAATCAGGTCGATCCTCGGTCGCAACTTCGTTGACTTTTGGGAGCGCGCTCACTGAATCTGTATTCCAACCGCCCCCGTGTTTGTGAGGGGGTGTGATTATACAGCACGTTCCCGATGGGATGGTATGACTCTCGATTACTGCCTCAAAAACGGGCGAATCATTGACGGGACCGGCGCGCCGTGGTTCCGTGGTTCCGTCGGTATCAACGACGGACAGATCGCGGGCGTGTACCGCGGAACAGAACCCGCTGCGGAAGAAGTTGTAGACATCGACGAACGGGCCGTCTGTCCTGGGTTCATCGATACGCACTCCCACTCAGATATCCAGCTGTTCGAGGACCCGACGCTTGAGCCGAAGATTCGTCAAGGAATCACGACCGAAGTACTCGGTCAGGACGGATTCTCGATGGCACCGATGCACCGAGAAGGCGGTGCCGAAGAGTGGTCCACTCAGCTCGGGGCCCTCGCCGGTCGTGTTGATGCGGAGTGGACGTGGGGGGGTGTCGCAGACTACTTTGACGCCGTCGAGGAAAACGGGATAAGCCCGCACGTCGCATTGCTCGTCGGACACGGGACGGTTCGGTTCAACGTCATGGGCATGTTGGACGATGAACCGACAGACGAACAACTCGAACAAATGCGAGAGCTGATTCGAGAGGGTCTCGACGCCGGCGCCGTGGGCTTCTCGACCGGCCTCATTTATACACCATGCACGTACGCCTCCACCGCAGAGGTGTCGGCGCTAGCGGAGCCCTTGACGGACTACGGGCGGCCATTCATTGCACACGTCCGCAGCGAAGGGCGTTGGATCTGGGAAGCGCTCGACGAGTTCGTTGACATCGGCGCAGAACACGGTATCCCGCTTCACCTGTCGCATTATAAACTCGCTGGGAGTGCTCAGCAGGGCCATGTGGATCGAAGCAACGCCCTGCTGCGAACTGCACGTGAACGCGGCGTAGACGTGACTGTCGAACAGTACCCGTACACGGCCGGGAGCACGATGCTGTCCGCGGTGCTTCCACCGTGGGTACACGCGGACGGACCAGTGAAAACCAAAGATCTCCTCAACGATCCGGATATCAGAGTGCGAATCCGCCGGGACATTGAGGAGTGGCGGATCGACGGTTGGGAGAACGTCGCCGGCCTTGCCGGCTGGGATGATATCGTCGTGACGAGCGTGCAGTCCCAGGCGAACAGAGAGTTGGAGGGCGAGAGCATCGCGGAGATAGCCGCCAGCACGGATCGCTCCCCCGTCGATGCTGTCTGCGACCTGCTTGTTGAGGAAGACCTCGCCGTCAGCATGCGGGTGCACATGATGGCCGAGGAGGATGTCGCAACGATTCTGGCGACCGACTTAGTCAACGTCGCGACCGACGGGCTCTTCGGTGGGACACCGCATCCGCGGCTTGCCGGCACCTTTCCGCGTGTTCTCGGAACCTACGTTCGGGAACGAAATGTGATCGGGATTGAAGAGGCAGTCAGAAAGATGACGTCATTGCCGGCACGGGCGATGGGGCTCCAGCGAAAGGGCATCCTTCGAGCAGGAATGGACGCCGACCTCGTCGTGTTCGATCCTGACACCGTTGGATCTCGAGCGACGTACGAGAACCCGCTCCGACCGCCTCGCGGCCTCCCACATGTTATGGTTGATGGCGAGTTTGTCGTTCGAGATGAGAAAGTAACCGACACGACGCCGGGGCGTGCGTTGCGCGTCGGCACCGGCGAATAAATAACCCTGAGTCGGTTCAAAGTCAGGTGCAAGGCATACTCGGTGGGGGTTTTATCGGTGATCATCAGGACCTCCTTGCTATGGATGCACCAGCCGTATTTATAGCGGAGTTCTCACACGAGACGAACACGTTCTCGAATGAACCAACAGGTCGGGAACAGTTTCAGGAGCGACGAGAGTACTTCGGGGACGTGGTCTTCGAGGAACTGACGGGCACGAATACGACGATTGGCGGCGCGATCGAGGTCGCGGACCGCGAGGGGGTGACGCTTCTCCCGAGCGTCGCCACCGCGGCGATGCCTAGTGGACGTGTTACGAACGAAGCGTATGAGTTTTATACAGACCGAATTCTCTCTGATCTCCGAGAGGTTGCGGACGAGGTCGACGGCGTCCTCCTATCTCTACACGGCGCGATGGTTCAGGAGGGTGGGGTCGACGGGGAGGGGCCACTGATTGAGGCGGTCCGAGACGTTGTCGGCCCGGACGTGCCGATTGTTGTGACACTCGATCTACACGGGAATATCACAAATAAAATGCTTGACGCCGCGGATGCGATCGTTGCGTACGAAAGCTACCCCCACACGGATATGGGACCAACTGGGCGACGGGCGATGGAACTCCTGCTGAAGACAGTTTCTGGTGATGTTGTTCCTGTCATGGCGGTTGAACGCCCGCCGCTGCTTCCGTACGGGCCGAAGCAGAACACGCGTGACGGCCCGATGGCTGAGATTATGAATGACGCACGGGCACTTGAGGAGCGCGATGGTGTGTTGAAAGTCAATGTCTTCCCCGGGTTCCACCAGGCGGACATCCCAGCAATGGGGTTTTCAATTCCAGTCGTCGCGGATGCGTCCGAGACACAGGCGCAAGACGTAGCCAGAGAACTAGCAGAGACGGTCTGGGACCGCCGCAAGGAGTTCGTGGCAGAGTACCCCAACCCCAAGAAGGCGGTCGCCCGGGCAAAAGAGCTGGTCGAAGCGGGCGAGGCGGATGACGGACCGATCGTTCTCGCCGACCTCGGTGATAACCCCGGGGGAGGTGGGGCGACCGACGGTACGACTGTCCTTCGTGAGCTTATCGATCAGGATGTCGAAAACAGCGGATTCGCGCTGATGCACGACCCCGAGGTCGTCTCGGAGGCAGTACAAGCCGGCGTCGGAGAATGCGTCTGTGTCACGCTGGGTGGAAAAAAAGACGACCTGCACGGCGAACCGATCGAGGATCTCGAATTGTATATGAAAGCAGTCACCGATGGTCAGTTCCGAAACACCGGTCCAATGGGCACCGGAACCCGAAACGACCTCGGTGAGGCAGTCCGCGCACAAGTCGGCGGCGAGAGCGGCGTTGAGGTAATACTGGTCAATAACCGGTTACAGCCGCTTGACGCCGAAGTATGGCGCCACGTCGGGATCCAGCCCGAGCGGCTCAACGTGCTCGTGGTAAAGAGCACGAACCACTTCCGCGCGGATTACGAGCCAATGGCGAGTGAAGTAATTCCGGTGGATAGTCCCGGACTCGTTGCGGTGAATCCCGAGCGGTTCAATCACGAGCATATTCAGCGGCCGAAGTTCCCAATCGACGAGCTGGACGATGCTGCGTACCCCGACTGGGGTGAAGAGTCATGAATGTAACCGATATCACGGCGATCCCCGTCTCTGTCCCCATTGAGCGGACCTACGAGACGAGCCTCTCGTCAGCCCCTGGCCAAGAATCAAACACACACGACCACGTCATCATACAAATTGAAACGGATACCGGCGTGACTGGGTACGGCGAGTCCGCTCCGATGGCGGCGTGGCCGCACGGGCTCACGCAGGGAGCCTGCACGGACCTCATAAACGACACGCTTGCCCCAACTGTTGAGGGGCGACGCGTTATCCGACTCCCACGGATTCTCGATGATCTTGAACGACAACTCTCCGGCGAGCCGTTCCCGATTTACGGTATCGACCTCGCGCTCCACGACACGCTCGGGAAACACCTCGGCGTCCCGGTGTACGACCTACTTGGCGGTCCGAAAACCGCGGATCGGACGTTTGACCTCCACTATTCTATCGGCATCAAAAGCACCGAAGAGATGGCTGCAGACGCAGCCGCAGCAGCGGAGAAAGGGTTTCAAGCATTCAAAATAAAAGTCGGCGGTGAAAATCACGATGAGGAGCGGGCAGGAATTGCGGCGGTCGCAGAGGCGGTTCCCGGTGCACGGATCCGGATAGACGCTAACCAGGGTTGGCATCCCGACGAGGCGATCCGGAAGATCCGTGAGCTCGACGTCGCGGCCGGCGGGCTCACGCTGGCCGAACAACCCGTTGAGTATGACACTATCGACGGGCTCAGACGTGTTCGCGAGGCGGTCGCACCACCGATACTCGCCGATGAGACGGTGTTCTCGCCACGGGACGTAGCGAACGTCGCCCGGACCAGCGCCGCCGATATTGTCAACATCAAACTCGCGAAAACCGGAGGCCTACACCGAGGAAAGGACGTTGCGACGGTTGCCGCGGCTAATGGGCTCACCTGTTTTATGGGCAGTATGGTCGAACTGGGCATTGGCGCCGCTGCCAGCGCTCATCTCACGGTCTCGACACCAGCGATCACGTACCCGACGGGCGTAATGAACCAGTACGGCGAAGACACACTCGTTGCAAATGACGAAGAGTGGACAGTCGACGGCCCAACGTTCAAAGTGCCAGACGGGCCAGGGCTCGGAATAAAGCCTGACCTGGAGGCAATCGAACGTCACCGTATTGACTGACAAACAGCAGTCCAACGACTGACTGGTGCCCCCATACAATGGTTCCATGGTCGTTTGAAATATTAGGCCCTGTAATTTCGGCACACGGCGGCGGATTTTACGGATGTCGGACGCTTCGGCGAAGGTTGTGAACAGTGGCATTCAGCAGCACTTCACGGAACTCTAACCACCAGCTTCGCGCACGCACGGCAGCCGAGCGTGAGCTTAATCGAAGAGAAGACAGATTTCGGATGTCACACCGATCTGTCTCTTCACTTTCTACAGCAATAACGCAGTCGTAGCCGTTGCGTCTAGCAAAACTACAGAAGCAAATGTGATTATATTCACTCACAAGAACCGACTGGCTACTGATACGGAACGGTCGAGTCATAGACCGGACGGTGATGCCGTGGTGGACTTAGTCGGTGTTGCTTGTGGACTGCCACGTCGGCACTGTTATGTACAACACCGGCGGGAACGGCGAAATCTTCAACGAATGGTGATTGCTGTGGGATTTTCGATATTCATATGCAATCAAATCCAAGTTGGCTACGAACCGCAATCCACGCAGCAGAGATCAACAGGCTCGTTTTTGAGGACACCCTCCATTGGTAGCAAGCGTTTCTCCCGCCGCCGTCACTTACTATCTGGATCGAGAATTTTTGCCTCCGCTTTTCGGAGGTGTTCGAGAACCGTGGCCTGCGAGATATTGATTTTCTCCGCGAGGTCTGTCGCCGACACTTCACGTGGCCACGTGTAGTACCCCTCTCGTTGTGCTAGCTGGAATACTTCGCGTTGGCGTTCCGAGAGATCCGAAAACTGGTCTCCGCTCCCGTAATTGCCGGTCGCGGTCTCAACCTGTCGGATCTCGATCTCTGCGTTCATTTCGGTTCTGATTTCATCGAGTTGCTGGTTCATACAGGTACGCTTCCCATCAAGCACGACTGTCCAGTACTCGTATCCTTCCTTCACACGGATCGGTTCGTCGGGAATGAACCCGCGTGAAACGAGGGCGTCATGAATACTGTTGGTCGGCTCATAGACAACAAGAAGTTCGCGTGTGGTGTTTCCGGGAAGCGATTTGTGTGGTCGGATCTTGTACTGCTTCTCCATAACTGCGACGCTCTCGGTGAGTGGCGACGCGCGGATCGCTTCAATGAGCTCATCGATTTCTGAAGAGGTGTCAGCGAACGCGATAAGATGAGCCTTCACTTCGCTCTCAATTGTATACACCCCGTCCGCGATGAGGCCTGCTTCGGCGTCTTCGGTTACTTGAAGCGTCCAACAGTCCGGGTGCCAGATTTTGAGTCGCAAACGAGCCTCGGGGAATCCTCGTGCACCCCTTTTTTCTGTGCTACTCATTAACAAGAGGTTTTTAGGTAGAGGCCGTTATAAGATTGCCTCTCACGGTGATTTTCGAACGGACGCAGAACCCCGTCATACTGGGGTGTGGGACTTTGAGGATGTCTCATAAATAGATGATAGATGAATCTCAGATCGAAGTTCGATATTCCGGCCCCGGCAATTGTGCTTGCGGAAGGCGCGCTCGGCGAAACCGGTGGGAAAACTGCAAACGGAGTTACCCTTCACAGCGAGGTGTTCGACGTGGAGGTCGTCATCGACTCAACCACAGCCGGGCAATCCGCGAGCGAGGTCCTCGGGGCAGACACCGGACAGGACATTCCAGTGGTGGCCTCGATGAAAGAAGCGCTCGAACGGGCACCAGAGGCTGCCGTTCTCGTAATAGGTGTCGCTCCAGCGGGCGGGTCGCTCCCCTCCGAGTGGCGGGCCGACATCAAGACAGCAATTCGCCACGGATGTAGCGTCGTGTCCGGGCTCCACGTTTTCCTCTCGGAGGATCCAGAATGGCAGTCCCTCGCATCCGATGCCGGTGTCGAGCTATACGATGTTCGCAAACCTCCTGAAAACAGCGAACTTCGTGTCGGCGACGGACGTGTCGACGACCTCGAGACACCTGTCGTGTTGACACTGGGGACAGATTGTGCAGTTGGTAAACGAACGACAACCTTCGAGCTCTATCGCAAGGCTCGTTCACGAGGACTTGACGCGGCATGGGTCGCAACCGGTCAGACCGGAATTATGGTGGGCGCACACGACGGAGTCGTAATCGATCGAGTCCCCGCAGATTTCACCGCGGGAGTGGTCGAGGATTTAGTGTGCAACGCGGCCGAAGATCATGATATCGTTTTTGTTGAGGGCCAAGCATCTCTCTCCCACCGAGCATATTCCGGAGTAACACTTTCCATTCTCCACGGGAGCTGGCCTGATGTGATCGTTCTAGCCGACGAGCCCAACAGAACAAAACGAACACACTTCGAGCAGTTCGATGTCTGGGGAATAGAAACAGAGCGCGACCTCATCGAGAGCCTGAGTGACACGGTGGTTGCTACCGTATCGACCTGGAGTAATCACGATGACGAGGCGACGCTCGACGTACCCACTGGGAATGTTTTTCAGGATGGAGGAACTTCACGCATTCTCGACGCTGTGCTGGCCGAAGTCGATGACGTAGCGACCTTGGAGGAACCCACATGAGTTCGATCACGGCTGTTGATGTGCAAAAATACAACCTCCCACTTGAGAAGCCGTTCGAGATATCTCTCGGTGTGCAACGCTCAGCATCAAATATACTCGTAAGGATTGAAACCGAAAATGGTGCCGTCGGCCACGGTGAGGGGGGACCGATCGCACCGGTTACGAGCGAAACACAAGAGTCAGCAGCAACGATCGCTGGCGAGATGGGATCACTCGTCAAGGGCACGGATGTGGCTGAATTCAGGGCTATTTCTCGAGAATTAATGAACGCGTTTCCGGCTACCCCATCTGCCCGCCTCGCGATCGAAACCGCGGTCATCGACGCGTACTGCCGGGAGCTAGGCATTCCGATGGCGAATCTGTTCGGCGGGTCGGTGACCAGCGTCGAGACCGACATGACCGTCCCGATCAGCACCGCCGACGTTGCCGCAGAACGGGCAAGCGCTGCAGTTGAGGCTGGATACCGTCACCTGAAAGTGAAGACTGGGGCGGATCTTGAAGAGGACATCGACCGAATGCTCGCCATCACAGAGGCAGCGCCGAATGCGACGTTGAAAGTCGACGCAAACCAGGGTTGGACAGTCGCAGAAACTGTTCACTTTGCCGAGGCCATGGCCGACCACGGGATTCGACTCGAACTGATCGAACAACCTGTCGCCAGCAACGACGTGTCCGGTCTCGGCAAAGCAAGTCGCCGCGTTCCTGTCCCGATCGCAGCGGACGAATCATTGTTCAATTCTGCCGACGCGATCCGGCTGATCCGTGAAGAAGCGGTCGACGTTTTGAACCTCAAGCTCGGGAAGGCCGGTCTCGTCGATGCTTTGAACATCGTCTCCGTCGCGGAAGCGGCACACGTCGACCTCATGATTGGCTGTATGCTGGAGAGTGCGGTCGCCATCCACACGGCCGCCCACGTTGTCTCCGGAATGGAGGCATTCTCGTACGTCGATCTTGACGGAAACAGACTCCTTGAGCATGACGTGATCGACGACACCGGCCCGATGATTGAGATTGGTGGACCGGGACACGGTATCCGCGACCCAACTAGATAGGACTGCAGGTAGTATCGTTGAGCTGCACTGCATACAGGTCGCAGGTGCAGCACGCTGTGTATCGAAATTTAACGGGGAACTGTGCCTACGATCGTCGTCTCAGTAATCGACTATTTTATCAAGAAGGCGACTCTCGGCAGTAGGAAGATTGGTTGGCCCAAGAGATAGTTCTCTTGGGCTTTAGGGTATCGTGCGAGAGCCAAGGGCCGGATTTGAACCGGCGTAGGGCGGCTCTGCAGGCCGCTGCGTCTGACCGGACTCTGCCACCTTGGCGCAATATGTCCTTACCCGGTAGGCCGCTTAAGTTCATCGAACTTTCTG
>LFCJ01002278.1_pt1 | contig 13789 bp, 10 predicted proteins | sample 643141 | NCBI WGS metagenome assembly LFCJ01 (sample SAMN03766243, study PRJNA286221) | soda lake metagenome | biome: soda lake; feature: Kulunda steppe; material: water; isolation source: sample B1-Br-g2 brine of Lake Bitter-1 | place: Russia: Kulunda steppe | collected 2010-07 | reverse complement strand
GTCCAATAAATAAGGCTTCCCTTTCGACCCCTCTATGGCAGTCGGTACCGTTGCTCCCCATAACACCTTTATCCACGGCAAGCGTGCTGTACGGTATCACGCCCTCGGTCGATGAGCCGTCGGCCTCAGACGAAGTTGGCAATGCTTAAATGCCCTCGTCTAGTAATTCGCTGTAGTATCTCGTGATAGTAGCTTCTCCCCACCGCCAGATAACTCACCCATGGTAGATGTCAGCCAACACGAACTTGTCCCAGACCACATGCCCATCGATGGCGACGAACTCGACGCCGTCCTCGAAGAGTATGGGGTCTCTCGCACCGACCTGCCGAAGATCAAGCGAAACGATCCGGCGCTGCCCGACGGGGCCGAACCGGGCGACGTCCTGAAGATTGTTCGCGAATCTCGCACGGCAGAAACGTCGATCTCCTACCGACTGGTGGTCGAATGAACCGACAATCCCGACGCACGATTTCGAGAGAGTACTTTTCGGATTCGCGCCTTGCCGAACACCACTTCCGGTCGTTTAACGCGTTTCTCGACCGCGGCATGCAGGAGGTCGTCGACCAGAAGGAAACCATCGAAACCGACATCGGCGACAAGGAGGGCCAAGAGCCCGTTTACGTCGAACTCGGCGATATCCGTATTCTCACGCCGCGCGTGCGAGAGGCCGACGGCAGTGAGGAACTGCTGTTTCCCCAAGAGGCGCGCCTCCGGAACATCACCTACTCCGCGCCGGTGTTCATGGAGATGTCGATCATCCGCGGTGGTGACGAGGAACCCGAACAGGTCGTCGATTCGACCGAAACCAAAGTCGGTCGGATGCCGATTATGGTCGGTTCGAACAAGTGTAACATCACCGGCTTTTCCGACAAGGAACTCATCGAAATCGGTGAGGATCCCGTCGATCCCGGTGGCTACTTCATCGTTAACGGCTCCGAGCGCGTGCTCATGACGAGCGAGGACCTCGCGCCAAACAAGATTCTGGCCGAACACGACACCAAGTACGGCGACGACATTCAGGTCGCCAAAACGTTCAGCCAGCGTCGTGGCTACCGCGCGCTTGTGCTCTGTGAGCGCAACCGCGAAGGGCTCCTCGAAGTGAGCTTCCCCTCCGTCTCGGGCAGCGTCGACTTCGTCACGCTCGTTCGCGCACTCGGACTCGAATCCGACCAGGAGATCGTTCACCGCGTGAGCGACGACCCCGAGATTGTGAAGTTCATGCTCGAAAATCTCGAGGAAGCGAGCGTCCAGACGACCGAGGAGGCGATCGAAACCCTCGGCAAGCGCGTCGCCAGCGGACAGGGCAAAAACTACCAGCTCAAACGCGCGAACTACGTCATCGACCGCTACCTCCTTCCGCACCTTCACGAGGAGGGCGTTGAGGACGAAGAGGTTCGGATCAACAAGGCGTACTACCTCTGCCGGATGGCCGAGGCCTGTTTCGAACTGGCGCTCGACCGCCGCGAAGCCGACGACAAGGATCACTATGCCAACAAGCGGCTGAAGGTTTCGGGTGATCTGATGACCGATCTGTTCCGCACGGCACTGAACAAACTGGCTCGGGATGTGAAGTACCAACTCGAACGCGCAAACATGCGAAACCGCAACCTGTCGGTCAGCACGGTCGTCCGCTCGGACGTGCTCACCGAACGGCTCGAACACCCGATTGCGACGGGCAACTGGGTCGGTGGCCGTTCGGGCGTGAGCCAGCTGGTCGACCGGACCGACTACATGGGCGTGCTGTCGCACCTTCGCCGACTCCGCTCGCCACTGTCGCGCTCGCAGCCACACTTCGAGGCGCGGGATCTGCACGCGACCCAGTGGGGTCGCATCTGCCCGTCCGAAACGCCGGAGGGGCCGAACTGTGGGCTGGTGAAAAACTTCGCCCAAGCGATGGAGTTGAGCCAGGATATCGAGGATGAACAGGGACTGAAACGAGAGCTGTCATCGATGGGAGTACAGGGGATCCCCGGCATCGACGGCGTTGAACGAACCACCCCTGCGGACGACTAACAATGGCGCAGGCACGAGAAGCAAAAGTATACGTCAACGGAAGTCTGGTTGGAACCCACCCGGACCCAGAACAGCTCGCCGAACAGGTACGTGAAGCCCGTCGCCGCGGCGACGTGAGCGACATGGTCAACGTCTCGGTTCGCGGCCGAACTCAGGAGGTCATTATCAACGCAGATGCGGGTCGCGCCCGCCGACCGCTGATCGTCGTCGAAAACGGCGAACCGTTACTCGGCGACGACGAAATCGTCGCCGTCGACGAGGGAGACCTCGAATTTGAGGACCTCGTTACTCGCGGCTACATCGAGTTTATCGACGCCGAAGAGGAAGAGGACGTGTTGATTGCGGTCGACGAGGACGACCTCACCGACGACCACACCCATCTCGAAATTGATCCCTCGCTGATTTTCGGCATTGGTGCGGGCATGATTCCGTACCCCGAGCACAACGCCAGCCCCCGGATTACGATGGGCGCCGGCATGATGAAACAGTCGCTTGGGCTGCCGTCGGCGAACTACCGGATTCGCCCCGACACCCGCCAACACCTGCTACACTACCCACAGCTGTCGATGGTGAAAACCCAGACGACAGAGCAGATCAACTACGACGAGCGCCCCGCCGCGCAGAACTTCGTTGTTGCAGTCATGAGCTACGAGGGCTTCAACATCGAGGACGCGCTCGTCATGAACAAGGGCTCGGTCGAACGCGCGCTCATGCGCTCGCACTTCTTCCGAACCTACGAGGGCGAAGAACGACGGTATCCCGGCGGTCAGGAAGACCGCTTCGAGATTCCGTCCCAAGATGTCCGTGGTGCACGCGGTGAGGATGCATACACCCATCTCGACGAGGACGGCCTCGTCAACCCCGAAACCGTCGTCGACGAGAACTCCGTGCTCTTGGGCAAAACCAGCCCACCACGGTTCCTCGAAGAACCCGACGATATGGGCGGACTCAGCCCACAGAAACGGCGCGAAACGTCGGTGACGATGCGGTCGGGCGAGGACGGCGTCGTCGACACGGTCACGCTGATGGAAGGCGAGGACGGCTCGAAGCTCTCGAAAGTCAAGGTTCGCGACGAGCGCGTTCCTGAACTCGGAGACAAGTTCGCCTCACGACACGGCCAGAAAGGCGTCGTCGGCCACTTGGCTCCCCAAGAGGATATGCCGTTCACCGAGGAAGGGATTGTGCCCGACCTCGTGTTGAATCCACACGCATTGCCCTCGCGGATGACGGTCGGCCACGTGCTCGAAATGCTCGGCGGCAAAGTCGGTGCACTCGAAGGTCGGCGTGTCGACGGCACGCCGTTCCAGGGCGAAAACGAGGCCGAACTCCGGTCGGCACTCGAAGACCACGGCTTTCAGTCCTCCGGTAAGGAGGTCATGTATTCGGGTGTGACCGGCGAGAAAATCGAGGCCAACATCTTCGTGGGAACGATTTTCTACCACAAACTCTACCACATGGTCTCGAACAAACTGCACGCCCGCTCGCGCGGCCCCGTGCAGGTGCTGACCCGCCAGCCAACCGAAGGTCGTGCCCGCGAGGGTGGCCTTCGTGTCGGTGAAATGGAGCGAGACACCATTATCGGCCACGGGGCCGCGATGGTGCTCAACGAACGCCTGCTCGACTCGTCGGACAAGGAAACGGTTCACGTCTCGGCCGATACGGGCATGATTGCGGTCAAAGACCGCACCCAACGGCGGGTGTACGACCCCGCAACCGGCAGCGAAGACAACATCCACGAAATCGACGTGAGTTACGCGTTCAAACTCCTGCTCGACGAAATGATGGCGCTCGGCATTCGACCAACGCTCGAACTTGAGGACGCGGTCTGAGGGGAACACACATGTCAATGCAATCACCAAAACAGCTCGGCGGGATCCGGTTCGGACTCATGGATCCCGAGACGTATCGCGACCTCTCGGCGACGAAAGTAATCACCGCCGACACCTACGACGATGACGGCTATCCGATCGACATGGGGCTGATGGATCCCCGACTCGGCGTGATCGACCCTGGCCTCGAGTGTCGCACATGCGGACAACACTCCGGTTCGTGCCCCGGCCACTTTGGCCACATCGAACTGGCTGCCCCCGTTATTCACGTCGGCTTTACGACGCTCATCCGCCGACTGCTTCGGGCAACGTGTCGCGAGTGTGGACGACTCACCCTCACCGAGGACAAGATGGCGTACTTCCGCGAGCAACTGAAAGAGGCCAGAGAACTCGGCAAGGATCCCGACACCGTGCTCAAAGCCGCGGTTCGTGAGGCCCGCAAATCGAAAACCTGTCCGCACTGTGGCGAGCCACAGGCTGACATCAAACACGAAAAGCCAACCACCTATTACGAGGTGCAAAACGTGCTGTCGGGCGACTACTCCGAACTCATCGCCTCGGCGATGCAGCCCGACCCCGACGATGAGGACGACGAGGGCATGAGCCCGCAGGCGCTGGCAGACGAGACGGGCATTTCGCTCGACCGAATCAACCAGATTCTCGGCGGCGAGTTTCGTCCCCGTAAAGAGGGTCGCATTGCGCTAGAAAAGGCGCTCGACATCGACCTCACCGAGGAGGACATGAACAAACTCATGCCCTCGGATATTCGCGACTGGTTCGAGGACATCCCCAGCGAGGATATCGAGGTGCTCGGCATCGACGCCGAACACTCACGGCCCGAGTGGATGATCATGACCGTGTTGCCAGTGCCGCCGGTGACGGCTCGACCATCGATCACGCTCGACAACGGCCAGCGCTCTGAGGACGACCTCACGCACAAACTGGTCGACATCATCCGCATCAACCAGCGGTTCATGGAGAACCGCGAGGCGGGCGCACCACAGCTGATTATCGAGGACCTCTGGGAACTCCTGCAGTACCACGTCACGACGTTTGTCGACAACGAGATTTCGGGGACGCCGCCGGCGCGACACCGCTCTGGCCGACCGCTCAAAACGCTCAGCCAGCGACTCAAAGGCAAGGAAGGTCGTTTCCGCGGCTCGCTGTCGGGAAAACGCGTCAACTTCTCGGCGCGAACCGTCATCAGCCCGGACCCAACGCTCTCGCTCAACGAGGTCGGCGTTCCCGACCGGGTTGCCAGCGAGATGACGATCACGATCAACGTCACCGACCGAACCATTGAGGAGGCCCGGCAGTACGTCGCCAACGGCCCCGAGACACACCCCGGTGCCAACTACGTCAAACGGCCTGACGGCCGCCGGCTGAAAGTCACCGAAAAGAACTGTGAGGAGCTTGCGACGAAAATCGATGCCGGCTGGGAGGTCAACCGACACCTCATCGACGGCGACATCGTGATCTTCAACCGCCAGCCGTCGCTGCACCGAATGAGTATTATGGCCCACGAAGTCGTCGTGATGCCGTACAAAACGTTCCGGCTCAACACAGTTGTCTGTCCGCCGTACAACGCCGACTTCGACGGCGACGAGATGAACCTCCACGCCCTGCAGACCGAAGAGTCACGGGCGGAAGCCCGCGTGCTCATGCGGGTTCAAGAACAGATCCTGAGTCCGCGCTTTGGCGAGAACATTATCGGTGCGATTCAGGATCACATCTCAGGAACCTACCTGCTGACCCACGAGAATCCACAGTTCACCGAGACGCAGGCGCTCGACCTGCTGCGTGCAACCCGCGTTGACGAACTGCCTGACCCGGATGGCGAGGACGAAATGGGTCTGTACTGGACCGGTCGAACCGTCTTTTCGTTGCTCCTCCCTGACGGACTACATCTCGAATTCACGTCGTCAACGGGTGATACCGTGCGCATCGAGGACGGAACGCTCACGTCGGGAACGATCGACGAAGATGCCGTCGGCGCGTTCGGCGGCGAAATCGTCGACACGCTCGTCAAGGAGTACTCCGAGACGCGGGCGCGCATCTTCATCAACGAGATTGCGTCGCTCGCGATGCGCGCGATCATGCACTTCGGCTTCTCGATCGGCATCGACGACGAGTCGATTCCACCCGCGGCCGACGAACAGGTCGACGAGGCGATCGCCAACGCCTACGACCGCATCGCGGAGCTGATCGCGACCTACGAGGCCGGCGATCTCGAATCGCTGCCCGGCCGGACGGTCGACGAGACGCTCGAAATGAAGATTATGCAGACGCTCGGCAAGGCGCGTGACTCCGCCGGCGAGATCGCCGAGGATCACTTCACCGACGACAACCCGGCAGTCATCATGGCCCGATCGGGTGCGCGTGGATCGATGCTCAATCTGACTCAGATGGCCGGCTGTGTCGGCCAGCAGGCAGTCAGAGGCGAGCGGATCAACCGTGGCTACGAGGATCGCACGCTTGCGCACTACGAACAGGGCGATCTGTCGGCCGAGGCCCACGGCTTCGTCGAAAACTCCTACCGTGGCGGGCTGACGCCGCGGGAGTTCTTTTTCCACGCCATGGGTGGCCGCGAAGGGCTGGTCGATACGGCCGTCCGAACCTCGAAGTCCGGCTACCTGCAGCGCCGGCTGATCAACGCGCTGTCGGAGCTCGAAGTGCAGTACGACGGCACCGTCCGGGACACCTCGGATACGATCGTCCAGTTCGAGTTCGGCGAGGACGGCACCTCGCCGGTTCGCGTCTCCTCGAACGAGGAGTTCGACATCGACGTCGAAGGCATCACCGAACGCATTGTCGACGCCGAGTTCGACAGCGAAGCAGAAAAACAGGCTTTCCTCAGTCGGACCGAGCCACCGACGAACCTCTCGGAGCATGCGGCGACCGGCTACGAGGAGGTGGAATCCGATGACTGAGTACGCGCACGTCACTGACGACATCGAGGCGCTCGTCGAGGATACGACGCTGCCCCGACGACTCAAAGATCGCATCTACGATACCATTGAGGCCCGAGATGGCGTGACGACCGAGCAGGCCGCAGAAATCGCGCAGGCGGTCGAATCGCAGTACGTCGATACCCGTGTCGACCCGCTCGAACCCGTCGGGACGGTTTCGGCCCAATCGATCGGTGAGCCCGGCACACAGATGACGATGAACACGTTCCACTACGCGGGGGTCGCCGAAATCGACGTGACCCAGGGGCTGCCCCGACTCATCGAGCTGGTCGACGCGCGAAAAACGCCGGACACGCCGATGATGACGGTGTATCTCGAAGACGAGTACGCCACCGACCGCGAGAAAGCCCACGAGGTCGTCTGGGCGCTCGAAGCGACGAAAATCCTCGCCCTTGGCGACGTCTCGACCAACGTTGCCGACATGATCGTCCGCATCGATCTCAACGAGGAGACGCTGTTGGAACGCTGGCCGACTGTCGATTCAGCCGACCTTGTTGCCGGCGAAATCGCCGACACGATCGAGGACGCACTCGGTGTCGACACCCGCCAGCAGGGGCTGGCCATCGAGTTCGGTCCGAGCGAGCCGAGCTACCGCGAGCTGCTCCAGCTGGTCGAACAGTTGCGCGACATCGTGTTCAAGGGAATCGAGGACATCAGCCGGGTCGTCATCCGCAAGGAGGAGACCGAAGCGGGCGATGAGTTCGTGCTGTACACCGAGGGGTCGGCCTTTGGCGACGTGCTCCACATTGAGGGCGTCGACGCCAGCCGATCGACCTGTAACAACATCCACGAAATCCGGTCCGAACTCGGCATCGAGGCCGCTCGCGAGGCGATCATCAACGAGACGACCGACACGTTGCGTGAGCAGGGTCTCGACGACGTGAACGTTCGGCACCTGATGCTCGTTGCTGACATCATGACCAACGAGGGAACGATCGAATCGATCGGTCGCCACGGCATTTCGGGCTCGAAGGATTCGGTGCTCGCCCGCGCCGCGTTCGAGGTCACCGTCAATCACCTGCTTGCGGCGGCCATTCACGGCGAGAGCGACGATCTCAACGGCATCATTGAGAACGTTATCGTCGGCAAGCCCGTCTCGATCGGAACCGGCGACGTGAAACTCCGGATGGGGTCGATCGACGCAGCGCCCGTCGACGACTGAGTATGACGGTCACGCTTTCGGATGCGGCGCGGCGGTTTATCGGTCTGTTCGACGAAGAGACCGAAATCGTCCCGACGGACTGTCTCATCGAGGACGACCGCCTTGTGTTCCTGATTCCGCCCGGCGAGATGGCCGACGCCATCGGCCCCGGCGGGCGGACGGTCAAACGGGTCGAACGAACACTCGGCCGACAGATCGAGCTGGTCGAGGACGCCGACACCCCCGAAGCGTTCGTCGCAAACGCGCTCGCCCCGGCGGTCGTCCGTGGTGTGACCATCTCCGAACAGGGCGACCGGGTTGCCTACGTGGAGGTCGTCGCCGAAGACCGTGGGGTTGCAATCGGGGCCGACGGTCGCCACATCGACGTGGCGCGAACGTTGGCCGAGCGCCACCACGGAATCGACGACATTCAACTGTCGTGAGGCCATGGCGACTGCGTTGTCACCGCGTTTCTGGGCGTTTCGGTTCCTCCGCGTCGCTCTCGGTCGGTCTCCTGTGTTTGTCAAACAGTCTCAGATCCGATTAGCGACCCCTAAGAAGCGCTCTGCGGCCGTTTCGCTGGAGGGAAAAAGGGAGGCTTAAGTAGCCACGTCGGGAACAGGCAATACATGGCAAACGGCAAATATGCCGCCCGGAAGCTCAACAAGGACCGCCAGAAGCGACGCTGGTCGGACTCCGAGTACGCTCGACGAGAGCGCGGGCTCAAAAAGAAGTCGGACCCGCTCGAAGGCGCGCCGCAGGGACGCGGCATTGTCCTCGAAAAGGTCGGTATCGAAGCAAAACAGCCGAACTCCGCGATCCGGAAATGCGTTCGTGTCCAGCTGATCAAAAACGGCAAGCAGGTTACTGCCTTCTGTCCAGGAGACGGCGCAATTTCGTTTATTGACGAACACGACGAGGTCACGATCGCCGGTATCGGTGGCGCGAAGGGTCGCGCAATGGGTGACCTTTCGGGTGTCAACTACAAAGTCGAGAAAGTAAACGGCGTCTCGATGATCGAACTCGTTCGCGGCAACGCCGAGAAACCGGTGCGATAATGGCCGAGAGCGAAGCCACACCCGAAGACGAAGGGGCCGAAGAAGTCGACGCCGAAGCCGAAGCAGAGGCAGAATCCGACGCCGACGAGTCGGAATCGGCCGTCGAGGGCGCGCTGCTGTTCGGCGTCTGGGACGTCTCGGAAATCGAGTACAGCGACCCCAGCACCCAGCGGTATCTGACCGTCACCCCAATCGCACACACGATGGGTCGACACGCCTCGAAACAGTTCGAGAAAAGCGAGATCTCCGTTGTCGAGCGACTCATCAACCGGCTGATGCAGACCGAGGACAACACGGGCAAAAAACAGCGCGCGACCAACATCGTTCGCGACGCCTTCGAGATTGTGCACGAGCGAACCGACGAAAACCCCGTGCAGGTGCTTGTCACGGCCGTCGAGAACGCCGCGCCGCGCGAGGAAACCGTCCGCCTGAAGTACGGTGGCATCTCGGTTCCCAAAGCCGTCGACGTTGCGCCCCAGCGCCGCGTCGACGAGGCGCTCAAATACATCGCGCAGGGCACGAAAAACGCGAGCTACAAGTCGTCGACCGACGCGGCCGACGCGCTCGCCCGACAGCTGATCGGTGCGGCCAACTACGATATGGAGGCCTATGCGATTTCGCAGAAAGAAGAACGCGAACGCGTTGCCGCTGCGGCCCGCTAAGCGGTATTTTCTCTTCTTTTATTCTGCAACCGCATACGCACGAGTCACATCCACCAACGCCTTGCGATACTCGCTTTCGGAGGGGTCGCTGCCGAGCGATTTGAACCGTTCTTTGAATGCAGAGAAATCGACGCTCGGCGCATCGGCGGCGGCCGCATCGGCGAGCGCGTACAGTCGATGCGTTGGCTCGACGAGATTGTGACGTTCGACCAAACCGAGGGCGAACGCGGCGTTGACGGCCGTGATGTCGGGATCCGAACCTGGCGTTTCGCGGTGCCAGTCGGGTCGGTCGTCTTCGGGTTGGCGGTCGGCCAGTGCCGTCGCCAGCTTCGCCGCAAAGAAATCGATCAGTTTTGTTGCGGGTGCGAGATCCAGTGTGATGTCGTCGGCGTAGATGTCCTTCATGTGGTTGGCGATCTGATAGCAGTGGCTGAGTTTGCGCCGCTCGACCGACGTGCCGGCGAGCGCCAAAAACAGCGCCTCCTCGGTCGACTGGGTATGTGAGGCGTGACGCTGCTCGTAGCGGGCCATGTGGGCATACTCGTGAAGCGCGAGTTCGCGAGCCATAACGCTGGTTGCGGCCTGCCGGGAGATGTTGAGCACGTGGTGGTTGGGGTAGTGTGCCGCCCACGTTCGCTGATCGGGGTCTTCACGGAGGTGTACCTCGACCGGCCGCAAGAGGTCGTACTCGGTTTCGAGGAGTTCGGCCGCACTCAGAAAGGGATCCGGAGCCACCGTTCCTTGGACGCGGACATCCATGTGTATGTTTACCATATTCGGTGGCATATATGGCTCTTTCGCGGGCACGTGGTGCAATCCGGGTGATGTCATCTCCAGCAACGTGTGTTGTGCCGAGCCCAACGCGGAGCCGACTGCGAGATTCGGGCGCTGTGGCCGCGTTTTCGGCGGATTCCTCGGCGGTCGAAACACTATCCTTTTCACCCTCCTGCCGGTAGGAGCCTGTATAATGGGCCGACGAAAAAAGATCGTTCAAGAATGTGAACGGCTGATGGACAACCCGGAACACATCCGGAACATCGCCATCGCCGCGCACGTCGACCACGGCAAAACAACCCTTTCTGACAACCTCCTTGCGGGCGCAGGCATGATCTCCGACGATACGGCAGGCCAGCAGCTCGCGATGGATACCAAAGAGGACGAACAGGAACGCGGAATTACCATCGACGCGGCAAACGTTTCGATGACCCACGAGTACGAAGACACCAACCATCTCATCAACCTCATCGACACGCCCGGCCACGTCGACTTCGGTGGCGACGTCACTCGCGCAATGCGCGCCGTTGACGGCGCACTTGTCGTCGTCGACGCGGTCGAAGGCGCAATGCCACAGACCGAAACCGTCCTTCGACAGGCACTCCGCGAGGGTGTCAAACCGGCACTGTTCATCAACAAGGTCGACCGGCTCATCAACGAGCTGCAAGAAGGTCCACAGGAGATGCAAGAGCGGCTGATGGCCGTCATCCACGACGTCAACGAACTCATCCGTGGGATGACCGAGGAGAAAGACTACGACTGGACTGTCTCGGTCGAAGAGGGCACGGTCGGTCTCGGCTCGGCGCTCTACAAATGGGGTGTCTCGATGCCGTCGATGCAGCGCACCGGGATGGACTTCGGCGACATCATGGAGCTCGAACAGAACCACGAGCGCGAGGAACTCCACGAGCGAACGCCGCTGTCGGATGTTGTCCTCGACATGGTTGCCGAGCACTTCCCGAACCCCGTTAAGGCCCAGCCCCGCCGGATTCCAACGATCTGGCGCGGTGACGCCGAATCCGAACTCGCCGAATCGATGCGGCTGGTTGACGACGACGGCGAGGTCGTCTTCATGTCAACTGATATCTCGATGGACCCACACGCCGGTGAAATCGCCACCGGGCGACTCTTTTCGGGAACCATCGAGAAGGGACAGAACCTCTACGTCTCGGGAACCGCAGGCACCAACCGTGTCCAGTCGGTCGGCATCTTCATGGGTGGCGAACGCGAGGAGGTCGACCGCGTTCCCGCCGGCAACATCGCCGCCGTCACGGGTCTCAAAGACGCCATCGCCGGCTCAACGGTTTCCTCTATCGAGATGACGCCGTTCGAGTCGATCGAACACATCTCCGAGCCCGTCATCACGAAATCCGTTGAGGCGAAGACGATGGACGACCTGCCAAAGCTCATCAAGGTGCTCCAGCAGGTCGCCAAAGAGGATCCAACGATCAGAATCGAGATCAACGAGGACACCGGCGAGCACCTGATCAGCGGTCAAGGTGAGCTCCACCTCGAGGTCATCACCCACCGGATCCGCGACAACCAGGGCATTCAGGTTCACACCGGTGAACCGATCGTCGTCTTCCGCGAGCAGCCCCAGCAGAAATCCCGCGAGGTCGAGGGCGTCTCGCCGAACCGTCACAACAAGTTCTACATCACCGCCGAGCCGCTCAGTCAGGATATCGTCGACGCCATCCAGCTCGGCGAGGCCTCGATGAGCATGCCGGAGCTTGAACGCCGTGAGGCGCTCCAAGAAGCCGGCATGAACAAGGACGACTCGCAGAAGGTCGAACACATGTACAAAACGAATATCCTTATTGACGAAACGAAGGGTATTCAGCACCTCAACGAGACGATGGAGCTCGTTATCGAGGGACTCGAAGAGGCGCTTGAAGACGGCCCGCTCGCTGCCGAACCCGTCCAGGGTGCGCTGCTTCGACTCCACGACGCCAAACTGCACGAGGACACGATCCATCGTGGTCCCGCACAGGTGATCCCGGCAACCCGCGATGCGGTTCACCGCTCGCTGATCGACGCAAAAATCAAACTCCTCGAACCGATCCAGAACGTCCGGATCGACGTGCCTTCCGAGTACATGGGTGCGGCCTCCGGCGAGATTCAGGGTCGTCGCGGCCGCGTCGACGACATGTACCAAGAGGGTGACCTCATGGTCATCGAGGGCATTGCACCCGTCGAAGAGATGATCGGCTTCTCCTCTGACGTTCGCTCCGCAACTGAGGGCCGCGCCTCGTGGAACACCGAGAACGCCGGCTTCCGCGTGCTCGTGGACAACCTCCAGACCGAGAAGATCGGCGAGATTCGCGAACGCAAGGGCATGAAGCAGGAACTGCCGCCGAGCATCGACTACATCTAACAGGCCGTCGATCCACTCGGTTCTCGGTGTTATTGTTATTCGTCGACACCGCATCTGTATTCATTGCTCGCTGGCAACGTGTGTCTCCACGCTTGCCAGCGCCGTCTGTCATTCTCGACAGTCTGCGTCACGGCCTACTCTCGAACCAGCTCCGTTGTGCCGACGAAACGCGCCCGGAGACCCGTTGGCTCAGCGGTATCTCGACTGATACCACCGCAAACGCCTCGCATATCTCGTCTTCGACAATGACGGTTGGACAGCCACAACACCCATTGGCACCATAGTCATATACGGTGCTGTTCCGAGTACACACATGCGAGCAGATTCAATGGCCTCATTTGTGCGCGGTGTTACGTATGAGTAACACAAATATCACGGACGACATCGACGACCCTGAAGCGGTCGCAACATGGAGTGACCTTCCCAATCGGGAACCGGCGGGCGCTCGCGTCGCCGGTGTTGACCTCGTCGTGGTTCGATACGATGACGAGGTATCGGTTCTCTACGGCCGTTGTCAGCACCGTGGCGTTCTGTTGTCCGACGGCTCTATTGAGGGTGAAAACCTGATCTGTGGCGTCCACGGCTGGGACTATCGGTACGACACGGGGATCAGCGAGTACGACAACAGCGAACAGCTCGAAAAATTCACCTCGTGGGTCGATCACGAGGGCGATGCGGTCTACGTCGACGCCGCCGAAATCCGCGAGTGGAACGCGGACAATCCGACCGAGTACGACGAGTACGATGTCGAGAATCCCAACGACGCCGACGATCACGCGTTTCCCGATTTCTACGGCGAGCCGCATCCGGAAAAAGAACCGCACACGAAGTATATTCAACATCTCGCCCAACACGGGCTCGACAAGTGGGGCCACCACGGCAAGATATCGGCGATGGGCGTTTCCCGAACGGAACTTCCGTCGTGGGATGACATCCAGCTCCAGACCGCCCAGCTGGCGACGACGCCGC
>LFCJ01002277.1_pt1 | contig 13791 bp, 9 predicted proteins | sample 643141 | NCBI WGS metagenome assembly LFCJ01 (sample SAMN03766243, study PRJNA286221) | soda lake metagenome | biome: soda lake; feature: Kulunda steppe; material: water; isolation source: sample B1-Br-g2 brine of Lake Bitter-1 | place: Russia: Kulunda steppe | collected 2010-07 | reverse complement strand
GGGGGGGTGAGTGTGAACACCCATCCAAGCGCTGGCTTATTCGCTCCTAGCCCGTGTGCAGCCGAACTGACGAATGTACACTTGCATGAAAGCTCATCTGACCGACAGGGCAGCATGTCATTGCTCAGGGCGGTCGTGTGCAATCATCCGCGCCCCCTTATCAAGGTCATTACAGGCCGTCATGTGCAGCATCCGCGGCCCCTACCAATCGGTTGATCACTCCTCTTTTCAGCTTCTCATTGTCGTTCGTTAAGGCTCGGGAATGTCGGAACGTCCACGCCGGGCTGTCTCGCTTCGGGCTCTGGTGGAACATGTCCCGCTGCTTCATAAACATCAATAATAAATAACTCTTTTTTATTTTTTTCCTTCGGGTGAGCTCCTTCAGATTAATAATAATTTCAGCACCGTGTAGCAAGCTGACGAATCAATACGAGCAAAATGAATGATAGATGTTTGTGACATTTCGAAAATATAGCTGCAGTTTGTACTCTCTGTCCCCTTTGCACTACCAACCTCTCTGTCTCCTTTGCACTACCAACCTTAGCCTATGCACATGTCACATTCAAGGCAGCTATAAACACGATTGTGACTCAATTGTACTATCCTTGGTCTCCATCAATCCCGTGAGACATTTGCATCAGGCCCATGGAGGCGAACATGGGGCAGCAGCAACATGAGGGCCTGCGCAGAATGGACGAACACCAATAAGTGGAACATCTTAATGGTCAGCTCAAGACCACCAGTGTCTGGTTCAAAGCAATGTGTTTGCTCACCAAGGCCACAAGTTTGCTACCTTCTAAGGCAGTGCCACGGAGCTGTCATGCAAGCGACGAGTGATGGCATGCAAAAGCATACAATGTGGCGCCCTTGTTCCACCACAACTCGGCACTACCCATGCATGCAGATGCTGCTGCACTGCCCTGCGCTGCGTCCATCTCTCGCAACGTGCATGCCTTGCTCGGAAATCTGCAACCTGTGCCTAGCAATCAGCACCATCGCATCCTGCAAAAGGCCCATGGTCAAGGGTCGAGCAGCAACAGATGTACTGGATATGCTGCTGCACATGCGCCGCACCTGGGATGCCACTGCACATACGTGTGCACGTGCCGCACCTAAGACACAGCTGTACATGCATACAGCGCACCTGCAAGTCATCCAGTTGGAGGCTGTGCTCCTGATCAACCACGCTGACAGAGGCAAGGGAGGGCCACTTGCCAGCACACACAGCCCAGGACCGGCCGCCCACGTCCCGCCATGTGTGCTGCACAATGTGCTGGAGCTTGTGTAGCAGCTCGCGCAGAATATGCTGCCGCTTCTGCTGGTGCTCTCGCCAGTGCTGTGATTGCTGCTGGGCCAAAATCTGCGAGTATGTTGGCTGCTGCGGATGCAGCTCCTCAAAGTGGCGCGCCAGGGCTGTGTAGTGCTGCTGCTGCAGCTCTTTCTGGAGCACATTTGGCTCGAGCACCTGCCAGCCTTGGTGCACAGCCACAAGCTGCACCACAATTTCGGGCTCAAGCAGCAATCCCAAGCCCTCTTGCTGCTGCACTTGCCGCTGCCCATCACCACTCCCTAACTCCAATTGCTGGGTCTGTGGCTCCGCAACGCTGCCATCCACAAGTGCTGGCCCCTCGTTTGTCATTCCCAGGGGCTGATCCAGACTTTCTCCTGCCTGCTGCTGCTGCTGGTCCAACAACTGCTGTCCCAGCACGCCTTGCTGGTGCAAGTGGTGCTGCTGTTGCTGTAGCTCAAGTTCTTGTCCGTGTTCCAGCTGCTGAATAAGGGCAGCCTGCTGTACGACGCCTTCGTTTGCAACCCCCGCCGCAATCATTTGCTGCATCTGCTGCTGTTGCACAGCTACCTGCTGGTTGAGCACAGCCACTTGCTGTGTAAGCGCAGACACTGTTTGCTGCAACAAGCCATGCTGATTCATCGGCTCCTGCAGATCAGGCTGCTGCTGCTGCTGCTCTTGCAGTGGAGGCAGGATGGCAGGGGGCGCCTGTTGATGGTTGCTGGGGTGATGCTCACTGACCATAGACCAGCAAGCTTGAAGGAAGGGCCTGATTTCCCGAACAGCATTTCTTGTGGTCTGGCCCAGGCTCTGCACTTCCCAAGCCACGGCTTCCATGGCCTCCCAGGAGGGCTCCTGGAAAGCCAGGCATGCGTAAACAAGGTCAAGAAAGGCAGCCAAGAGCAGCACAAATATTGCTGCTTGCCGCGCTAAGCCAACAGCAGGCTTGCCAGAGCCGATGACACCAAGTGCCTGCTGCACACCCAGTGCCTGCTGGTTGGCACCCCTTGGATCCCACTTGATCCCTACAAAACGCTCCTGACGGAGTGAGGGCACACACACACACACACACACACACACACACACACACACACACACACACAAATAAATACACACATTGTGAGCCACCTGAAAGCCTTTTGCACATAGGGTCCCATAGGTTCAAGCTGGCAATTCTTACGTGCTCCTCCCTTTCCTCAACCCCCTTTTGAACATGGGCCACCACATTAATAGCCTTACCACACAGCTGGATGTCAACCCTTACATGCAACTCAAACATGAGCCCCCATGTGTACCTGGGCTGGGCGTAGGGAAGCTGCCGCGGCACATCTGCATGCACCGTTGGCTGCAGCGATAGCGCCAAGGAGCCGGAGGCAGTGGTGGAGCGTGGCTAGAAAGGTGGGCGGAGGATGGACGTGTCTGTGTGAGGCCTCCAAACGAGCAGGCACAGCATGGCGCAGAATCTGCTGAACATGGGAAGGCCTGCAAGCAGCGGCAAGTGGGATTGTCATAGAGCACGCAGGCAGCTTATGCAGTGCCAAGTTGCAGTGGCGCAAGCGCGTCATGTCTGCAGCTTAGAGCAAAAGCAGTGCACAAGGGGGCGTCCAAGCTTGTGTAGTACCAGGGCAGGTGCGGTCGGGCGTACGTGCTTGCGAAGTACCAAAATAGGTGAGGAAGGGTGTACGAGTTTGGGAAGTATTTTTTACTTTTTGTGATGCAACGTACCTGCAGCCCAAGCTTGAGTGCAATGGTAGAAATTTGATGGGAATTGACCACTGGCAATGTATTATGTGGGGATGGACCTTCATACCACCAACTTATAAGCAGCTTCTCCAGCTCCACGTTTCAAAACCAAGGGGTAAAAGCAGGGCAGCATCGAGCAGTGCAGACAACAACTTGAATTGTGTTGCAATGGCAGAGTCCAGGACAGCAGGGGGGTAAAGCAGAGCTAGCAGGAGCAAGGGTCGATCTGGGTGAAAGTGGATATGCCTGAAGGTCAATTCTTGGCTTTTTAGTATGACCTTGCCCAGGCGCCATAATTGATCGGAACCATTGGTAAAATACACCGCAGACTTGTTAAATGAAGTTTTCTTTGTCTGACCAGCGGCTCGAGGAATTTCCTGACTGATCCACCTAGCAAAGCAACCGCATTCATCGTGACTTGAGCATTACAGGAGCAAGATCAAGCAAGGTCTACTCTTTAGATAAGCTGCAACAGGCAGGCCAAGAACACGTGTAGGAGAAAATACGTGGAGAAGTCATGCAAGTAATAGTAGCAGTTGCACTTCTTTTTTGATGAGGCCCTCTGGGAGAGTTCTGTCACTAATAGCACTTTTGTTCCTTTCTTTACTTTGCATGCTCCAAGGCCCAGGTAGCATGCAAGCATACAGATCTGCCCCCCGCTCCTTAGCCTGGCCGTGTTCAACCACCTTTCTGGTATTCCCATTCTACGTAGGGTATGACTCCCAGGACCTTGAGTTGCTTGGGCATACCTGATGTCCGCCTTGAACAAGCGAACAATCTTGTCCTACAAGTCGACCTTCTCATTCAGTGTTGTACATCAGCCACTTTGATGCACTGTAGATCCCCTGAGTCAGGCACAGTGCTACAGCACACTTCCTCCCATGCTTGCGCACGTGCTCCTGTGGGGACCACCCAATTGCTGGAGCCAGCTGGACTGATTTTTGCCCTTGTGATCCAGCTCACGCAACAGCTGTCACCCTGCTCAGCCGTTTCACTCTGGCATCAAGGCTGCCACCCTGTGCAGCCACATCACTCTGGCATCAAGGCTGTCACCCTGTGCAGCCACATCACTCTGGTATCAAGGCTGGCAAAATGCTCCTCACCCGCACAACAGAAGCAGCAGGCTGGCGCAGCAAATGGAAGCCAACTGCAGGTTCGCTGTCCATTCCGCCAACACGACCGGGTCATGCTCCGCCAGAGCATGGACTAAAGATCGTGACGATGACGAAAATGGATCCACTTCCTCCTGCGGCATCGTGCACACCACAGCATTGACATGAATTTACAGCTACCTATCTAAAAAATGTTCTTTGCCTTATCCAAATTGTCCAGCATGACGACCACCCTCTGTGCACTGCATAAGGGCAAAAGTTGCATGGCTTGGCCTTTTGGTAGCAGGTGGTGCAACATGCTTGGCACATGAACAGGTGCAAAATGTAAGCATAGGTGGTGTACATGAGTGCATGGCTTGTGTGTGCATGTGAATGCGTGTCTGCATGTGCGTAAGTGTGTGCGCATGCATGTGCATGTGCTTTCGACAGATGATGGTGGAGTGTTGACAAAACTCTTCCAGCCAGGAAGAGAGCAGAACGTTCAGACATTTGCCACAGGCAAACTTGCTGCCTCCAAGCTCCACCAGCAAGTTTGAAGGCACAGCATTTGCGCTCCTAAACTTGTAGAGAAGAGGTTCACAATGTTCAAGAGCCCTGGTACCTGGACTTCCAGTAGCTCGTTTGCCACATCACCAATTTGGGTGGCAGCCTGAATCTGGGCCGTGTAGGCAAGGCTGTTAAATTCACTCTCGGCCCAGGGAAGTACCACCTGTGCATCATTAATAGTCAGAGGGGTGAGACCAGAGCAGCATGCTTGTGAAGTGGCGTGTTTGAGAGTCACTTGTGTGGTTGTGACTGTGTGCCTGTGTGCTTTGCTGCTGCTGTGCTGGGCGCGGACCTTAAAAAGCACAAGCGCTCAGTTCCTGTGGCTTTTTTGTGATTTTTTGTACTATGGCGGGTCAATGCTGTGGACATGCGCGCATGAGATGGTTGACAGGAAGCAAGTGCAAGCACTGCGCACATTGTGGTGCAAGTGTTCAGGCCCCTCCTTGCCCCACCTCCCCCGCCCCTGCCTCCATCTCCCATTTGGCTGTGCACATACCCCACCTCACCCCTCCCTCTCTAAATTATGGTAACGCTGATGCAGCGCATGGCCGACAAATGGCCACCATACTCGCCCGCCATACTTTCCACAGAGCTGCCATGCTTTCCCACCATCCTGTCCCACCAGGCTACCATCATGTCCCATGGGGTCCCACCAGGCTACCATCCTGTCCCACCAGGCTACCATCCTGTCCCACCAGGCTACCATCATGTCCCATGGGGTCACCACTGTTTCATGCAGGACCACCGTTTTCCCTCACGGGCACCATGCATTCTCACAGGGCCACCACCCACCCTCACAGGGCCACTTGACTCTCACGCAATACCTCAGTGCAAGGACCAGATCCGAGCTCCCGCAGCTCACCTCCAGCTGCTCCACACTTGGCGTTGAGGCAACAAGTTTTGGGACAATCAGAGCTGATACTGTCTTGAGAAACACCAGGCTTGTCAATGGAGGAGCATCTGCTGGGAACAGCTCTGATACAAGAGTGGCTGGCAGTGTGGGGTCGACCATCAGGGGCAGGCTGTTGAAACTGGAAGGCATTTGGAGAAGCACAAGGACAAGAGGGGTGAAGTGTGTGTGCGTCTGAGCGTGGGCAGGCTGTTGATGAGTGCGCTGCACAGCCAAGAAACCCTGCGGTACTGCGCATGGTGCTCCTGCGGACCAATGCAAGACCAATGCAAGACCAATGTGCAGGAGGTTTTACGCGCCAGCGCATACGGGAGACGCTGCCAACCTACTATTCAGGTGTGGAGCACGATCCTCATCGAGTTGGTAACCAAGAGCAAGCAATAGAGCTTTGGCAACACAGCCCTGTCATTGGCACTGAATGAGCGCGCAGGGCATAATTTAGCGAGCACAGGAGTTTGAATGCATGCTGTGCCTCGCATGCAAGAGCGTGACCGTTCACTCACTGTAACATTTTCAGCGAGCGAAGCTTTGGTGCCAAGACAGATAGGGGCCGCTGCCAGTGGGCTGGCAGCTCCACAAAGTGCAGGCTCAAATCTTCCAGAGTGTGCAAGGCCTGGTAAGCGCTCCGGCTGTTGATGCGGCCTGGGTTTGAAAACAACACACGAGATACTCGAGCATGCCCGTGGCCTTAAAATGGGGCTGTAGGGTGGTAGAGGTCGCACAATCATGCGTGTCCAGCATTTCCCCTTCTTAATCGCCAGGGCGGATGAGAAGCAGGGTCAGTGAAGAGCAAGGTGGGATGCAGCATGCATTCCAATGTCTATGATCTAAGGGGCTTGATAGTTGAGTTTACTTCAACATGGGCTCTTGGCAATTTCAAAAACTGTGCTGCAATGACGAGCAAACTTTAGCTCACATGTCTGCTAAGGGTACCGGCCAGCCTTTCCTGATGGAAAGAACACCAGTAGCATGTCCTATAGCATGTACACATGTGCACATACCAACAGTCAAGCTCTTGAAGGCTGGATGGGCTTGTAGGCACGCCGCGAGCCCATCATCCAGTGCAAAGTTAGAAAGGACGAGCTCGCGCATGCACGTATTGGAACGGAGCATCCTGCAAGGGGGGGCATGTGGAGTAAAGGCCAACCCCATAAGACCAATCAAAATGTGTGTGCTGTCCTTCAAGGCATCAGTACATAATGAACGGCTGCAAGCATGTCCCCATCAGCCAATTCCAAGCACAGGTGCACCTTAAAGCTTTAGTGTTGCTCCTGTTAGACACTTGCATTTAAAAGCCAGCTAGAGTTCGAAGCAAGAGCTTGCACTTGTGCCTGCTTCTTTCCGCTTGCACCAAACATTTCTCGATAGCTCGCATGGCAGATAAGGAGTGTGGTAGTACAACATGTTCCCTAGCGACGTCGTTAGCACATTTCCTGTCCAGAAACAGACATTTCTTGACCCCAAAACAAGAGAGGCTCTCTACTTTTCGATCGCATCAGGAAGTGACGCCTCAAAGTGATTAGAGATCTCAAAGGTAGCCAAAGGCAGCCCCATCAAAGATGTCAATTCATCATACAGGGGCCCCACTGATTTAAAACGCAGGCAGGACAAGCCCCTGCATGGCAAGGCAGCAAAAGAGGCATTTAGTTGGGCCTGTCATTGAGAACAGCTCAGGTTGTTGCGGTAGGCGCGAGACCGCTAAGAACGTGAGAGATCAATCGTTTCTCGGCTCGTCATACAGTAGTTCTCCTTAATAAGTGCATGTCTTGTTGCAGTAATGTGCAAAGCAGCCACGGTGAGGTGCATCGAGCAGGATCAGGAAGAAGAGGAGGGAAACAGAGGCAACCATGCAGAGTGCATACACACAACGCTGTCAAGGAAGGCACAGCTACTTTCCTCAACAAGGCCCTCCAAGATTAGCTCCAACCCTAGTTTCAGGCAAGCTCAAGAGGGAAGTTGCCACTCTCAACAAGCAGAAGTTATAATGCAACAGCCAGCATCCAGGTTCCAATCTCTCCCCACAAATCTCACAGACGCATATCAGATGGAGGCCAGCTCGTAAATATCAATTGTTTAGGGCAAAAGAATGCCTGCTTTCGCTTCAAGTGAGTCGCTTGTAAAGGTCGATCAACACCCTCTTCAGGTGATGGGCAGGCAAATGCTCTCTTTATTGTGACGATCTGATGCCTTATTGGGACCACGCACTGGCTTCCCGCATACCCATAGCGGGCAACAGTGCACGCGCGCGCGCGCGCGCGCACACACACACACACACACACACACATACACACACACACACACACACACATGCGCGCGCGTGCGCACAAAGACATGCATGCATGCACACATGTACCCACACACATAGGCACATTTGCGCACCCAACACTCGCGCACGCACCTCAGCTGCGACAGCCCACAGAACTCTGACTGTATCGTGGCGTCGTAGCGCAGTGTGTCCAAGTTCAGCTCATGCAAGTTGGTAAGGCTGCTGAGGCAACGCAGGCCTTCACCTGGGAGCATTTGGGGGAGCAGCGTTGAGCCACGCAGGTGTTGGAGCAGGAGCTCGCCTGGACGGCGCCCTGAAGATCAAAGACAGCCCCACACTATGCTGACAGACATCCTATGAGCCCCACACTATGCTGACAGGCATCCTATGAGCCCTACACCATGCTGATAGGCATCCTATGAGCCTGGCATGATCAGGCCAGCAGCATCATGTCAGGAATGTGACCGTACCGTTGTTTTTAGAGTGAGCAACGGTGAGGTGTGTCAGCTGCGTCAGCTTGGGGAACCCTTGCTGGTCCTCCGGATCCAGGTCCCAGCCCTGTGCAGTGCAGAGGGCAGGGCACAACCTCCTCAGCTATCAGGAGAGGCAACCACTTTCCTGCCTCCCTGTCTGAGTGACCGCGAGGCCGCTGCTGGGCAGGGGAGCAGGGTGTCTAAGGCTCTCAGTTCATGCACCTGCGCGCACAAAGCTGCTGGCGCAGTCGCTGCCAGGGCAGGGCACCCTAGGGTCCAACACTCAGATTCAACACTGAAAAGGTTTCTAATAGATTTCTTGCTTACACTTTCCTCAAAATTTCCCCCTAACGCAGATGCACAGACTGCGCCGCCTGCCAATCAATTGCAGCACTGCGGTAGGGAGTGTCTTGTTGCAAGCCGCAGCATGTAGCACTGTGGCAAGGAGTGCCTTGTTGCAAGCCGCAGCATGTAGCACTGTGGCAAGGAGTGAGGGCGCCTTGTCCCCATGCGAGCCACCGCGTGCACAAGGGCCTGACTGATCCTTCAGGTACGCACAACAGCCGCACCCGTACGCGGCTTGGTCGGGCGCCTGCCAGCCTCATCAAGATGAGAGACTGCCTGAGCTGTGTTGGTGCATTAAACATGCAAAGGCATAACTGCCTAGCCAAGATGTCAAGGTGCAACTGTGCAGATTTAGTTGCCTCACCCAGATGAGGAGCTGCCTGAGCTGTGTCAGCGATGCCAGCGCCTCCCAAAAAGGCACCTTCTCGAGCCTGTCTGGGCCAAACCTGCAAGGCGATGCGCGTGCATGGCGCTGGAGCTCAACCGCAGCCCATGTTCAGACACCCGTGCCCCATATTCAGGCAGCCTCAGCCCGTGTCCGGGCAGGCAGCATGGTGCTGATGTGGAGGCATGCAGGGTTGGGGGGAGGGGCACGCACGCACGCAGCAGTCAGCCAGGCCGGCTTGGGGATGCATTTCGCATGACTGCGCACCCTGTGCGCTCACCCCACACCCACACTGCAAGCCCTCAGCAGCGCATGCCCGGGATGCGGTGCAAGCAGCATCCCAGTGCAGGGCTGCTTGGGCATGGGCGCCAACCACAACCCCGCACCGCATGGCCCAGGCCCACTACTGCCCCGCACCTCCGGAGCTCCAACGCGCGCAGGTTTGGGAATGCAGCGGGCTGCATCACTGCCAGCGGCTTGGCCACGTTGGGTGGCAGCACATCCATTGCGAGCTCTTGCAGCGAAAGCCAGCGGCAGCCCAGCCCGCGCTGCATGCCGGCCAGCCAGTGGCTCGCACCAGCGTGGCCGGGCAGGGTGGGGGTGTCGTGCATCGGGCATGCAAGGCCCGCTCCTGGGGTAACAGCTGCGCGTGGCGCGGCCGGGGCCAGGTGTTGGTGCTGGGCGGGAGGCAGCAGGGGCGCACCTGGGGCTGCCTGCTGGGCACCCATGGCCTGCGCGGCCTCGTCGCACAGCTGCCGTGCATCTGCTGCGGCTGCGGCCGCGCTGGCAGACAGTATCGCCTGCATGGCCGCCTCTGCTGGCTGTCCCCTGGGCGCTTCGTCCGCATGCGCCTGCAAGCCGGCATGCGCTGCAGCAGCCGCGTACGATGTGGCAGCCTGTGTGCCCTGCTGTGCCGCGGCAAAGGTGAGCTTCAGCGCTGCCACAGCGCCCTGCTGCTGTGCAGATGGCAGGGCAGCGGGGGGGGCTGCCGGACAGGACAGAGCCCTTGCAGCCACCGTCGCGATGTTGTGCGCGTGCTTCACGAGGGCTGCGGCGTCTGTTGCACCCGTTACAAAGCCCGACACATCTGCCTGTTGCTGGCCATGGAAGGCAGCTGCATGGCCAGCAGCTGCGGCAGAGGAGGCGGCAGCCTCGGCGGCAGCAGCTCTGGCGGCTATCGCCGCGGCATAGAGCGCGCATGTCTCATCGCTGCCAGCGATGGCATGCTCGACTGCAGCCTTTGCCTCCTGTGGGATGTGGTGCAAAGGTGAGGGTGGGTGTGCGTGTGGGGCGGTACGTGTTTGAGAGCGGGTGGAAGGCAGGCATTCAAGCTTTGCAGGTCCCAAGCTGTGATAAACTGCACACAAAAGATGCACACCAGCACCACAAGAGCAGCACCACAGGAGCAGCACCACAAGAGCAGCACCACAAGAGCAGCACCACAAGAGCAGCACCACAAGAGTAGGTGCATCACGGGCATTCTTGGGGCCGCACGGGCTGCCTGCCTGGCCAAGGTGTGTTGTTCACGAGCGTCATGCCTTTTACTAGGTGCAAAGGTCAGACGCTCGCTTGTGTGATGAGGCGTACAGACCTGTGTAAAGGTGGTGTCAACCAAACTCCTGTGCCTCCTGCCGTGTGCTTGCCCTACTCTCTTTGCCCATGTCCCTTCCTAGCTTCATCGACATGCAATCACTTCATCACACAATTTTGTTCATATACACATGTGTCCAAAAATACACATACGAAAACACACATGCATGTGCACGCCCACATGGTACGCACACAGTACACACAGATGCTCAGATGCACACACGCATGCACCCAAACACATGCATGCTGACACACCCACAGAACCCCCCCCCTCCCCACCCAAGCCGCGCGCACACTTACACAAGCGCATGCATGCATACACACACATGCGCACACACACCATGCTGACTATGCAGGCATAGGAGAGAGAATTACAAACAAAGATCTACCTGGCCTGCCAGCTCTGCTGCTTTTGCCGCCGCCTCTCCTGCAGCCATTGTCTCATGCACCAGCGTTTGCGCCTGCACTGGGCCCCCCATCACAGCTCCATACGCCCCTGCCACTGTGGCTTTTGCATCGCGTGCTGTTTGGGCGTGCTGTTGTGCGGATCTAGCCGCTGTATGCACGGCAGCTGCGTGCGCCTCCTGCAGCACTGAGGCCAGCAGCGCCTGCAATGCGCACGCCTCTTGGCTGTGCTGCTGAATCCCAGACAGAGAGGTCGAAGCTGAGGGCACCTTGAGCTTTTGACCTGAGCTGAACAGTTCCAAGCGAGACACATGGCTGCAAGCAGAGTCGGTTGCAGAGGGGCGATCGGTCAGCAGGTGCAGAAGGCAAGCTTGTGCAAGCCTGAGGGAGCTCCCAAAAGCATCATTCTTGCGGTCGTCATGTTGGCACTGTCCCTGATAAGAACTCTCGTATGCCTGTGCTGGTCTGTCTTGCAGCCAATGAGCATTGGCTTGGCTTGGAGGGCAAAAGGAGTGCATGTTGCAGCAGGCCTTGGAACGAGAAAAATGAAAGCAAATAATAACTGGCTGCAAAAATGGCACCTGGACAAAAAGGAAGCTGCAAGCACTTGTTTTGTATTCTCTTCCCTCAACCAAATGATTTATACTGTGGTTTGTCAGAGCACTTGCCTCAGCCAGGGATCTGGATCAGATGATGTGCAGTAAGGAGGCTGAAGTGTGGAAACATCAACACGCAACCGGTGCAGAAGGCCCGTTGCTCCCTTGCGCAGAGCCTTGCAAGCAAGCCTGGCGGAGGCCAAGGAGGACTTGGGAACCTGGGACATGATGTCAAAGAGGATGTCAAAGGGCAGGGATACGAGCTCCCGGCTGTCATCCTCATTCTCTGTCCAAAAACGGAAACAATCACAGAAATTTCACTCTTCAGTCCAATGCTTATGTGAACCAGGTCCAAAACAATGCATGCTGCATAAGTTTCATATGAGATCAAACAGCAAACTTGTGGGCATACAGATGGGAGAGGCTTTGGAAAAGGATATGACACACCGCCTCTGCTGTTGCTCCTGCTGCTGCTGATCATGTATTTGCTGATATATCCTCCATGAGTTTCAATGAGAAGTTCTTATGTGCGAAAGATTAGTGGCTAAGGCACTAGACATCTTTTGCAATCAAGTAAATACATTAAACGTTAAAACTATGGATTAATAAGAATTGGTACGATGGGGTTGCAGGTACACGCTAGTAGTTCTCGATGGCTCAGCGCTGGGCCGGGCCAGCATCTGAGGACTCCTTCAATGAAAAGTGTATGTTTCAAAAGAGTTAGAGGGTGTGATATTTCCAGGATCACCGTGCAAGCAAGCAAGCCTGGTGCGCATAGCCTCTCACCACAAATAGCCTCTCTGTTAAACAAGCATTTGGGTCCACACCAATCCGGACAAATTTTGATGCTTAAGCATCTATCTTGATGCAAAAATGTGCACACTGGATACCAGGCCCTTCTATTCTGTTGGTTTCCCCAAGTATAATGTCCTCCACTTTCAACTAGTTAAAAAAGAGCTACCCACAGCATTTTAAAGCCATCGAAATGCACATATGACTGCAGGTGATGATGCTGTGCTGGCGGAGCCCCCTCAGGGCCTGGGCCCTGTATGCATTGCTGGGGGCGGTCCAGCGGTAGGTGCTGGAGCATGTACTCAGCTCCACAGAGATATCATGTCTGTTTTGAGGAACCCAGTGCTAAAGTGACACTGCAACTGTTCTGCTCCTGAAGGGATTGGCAGCAGCACTGATGCTTGCCAGGTGAGTGGTTAAGATCCTAGAAATGGCTTTAGTCTTGCTGCATGCCCTGCACCACAAGCCACAAGTGGTCTCTGGAAGGAAGAATTACATCGCTGCTTCCATACTTGTTTTTCTTGTCCAAAATTATTTCTCTGATCCTTCTTTGCCTGTATCCTTCCGAGCTACTGTTATCATTTATTGAATATGACTCATGGATAGGAACTATTATTTAGGATTCTGACAGAAAGCCTTGAGGTCATCCTGGGCTGGTTGAGCCAGCAATCTGGGGAGCGCGCATTCTCTTCTAATCACGCGCTTATGTGGTAATGAGCACCATTTGAGCACCATTGAAAAGAAATGTCCGCCTGATGATCCCCTGCATGCTGTAAAGTTTGAGCACCAAGCCAGCTTCTTAGGAACGGGAACATAATTTAACAGTGTTGTCAAAATTTGTGTACCTGCGCTATGTCTCCAATGTACTTTTGAAATCCATGAGGCAGGGCTTTCTGCCTTGCCGGTTGCCATCTTGAAATGTACCTTAATGCTGCATTCTTTAAGTAGAAGCGCAAGATCTGAGCATTGCTCGACATAACTGGCCATGCACAGCGTTTTCTCTTGCGTTGGTTAAACAAAATTTCCACAAAACATGGCTATGACACAGACGAGGTTGGAGAGACATCACAATCATTGAGAAGAAAGAGATGATTGGCGCCGAAGACAACCAGCGGAGTTACGTGAGTGGGCCTATCACAGATCAAAGCGTAAATAATTGACCCATTTTCTTTAAATCCTGCATGATCATGCTCCTGTGCATTGATGTTGTTGTTGCTGCTGCTGCTGCTGCTGCTGCTGCTGCTGCTGCTGCTGTTGTTGTTACTGTTGCTGTTGCTGTTTATGCTGCTGCTGCTGTTGTTGTTGTTGTTGTTGTTGTTGTTGTTGTTGTTGTTGTTGTT
>LFCJ01002276.1_pt1 | contig 13791 bp, 16 predicted proteins | sample 643141 | NCBI WGS metagenome assembly LFCJ01 (sample SAMN03766243, study PRJNA286221) | soda lake metagenome | biome: soda lake; feature: Kulunda steppe; material: water; isolation source: sample B1-Br-g2 brine of Lake Bitter-1 | place: Russia: Kulunda steppe | collected 2010-07 | reverse complement strand
GGGTCGTGTGCGCGTGCGTGGGTGTGGGCATGGGTGGGTGGGTGCGTGTGTTGTGTGTGCAGGCACGTAGTTCTCAACTTCATGAGCAACACACCTAGACTCTTTAAAGAGCTATGCATGAGATCAATGCGTATGCGCCTGCACACAGATATGTGGTGTCACGAATGTAGAGGATGCACGGATGGCAGTGGAGGCTGGGGCAGACTTTGTTGGTATGTAAGGCTGAGATGGTTGACATGCTATGCTTTATCTCAGCAACGCAGAAAATGTGCTTTATGGACGTCCTGCAATGGTCATGTATAATTTGCACCAGCAGGCTCTCACCTTGCGGGAGCACTCAAGAGTTGATCGGTCCCAAGCCCGACGTTAATCTTTAGATCTTTGTGTGGCCTTTGCACAGACAAAAGCCGCGCTGTACAGCCCTTTCTGTGCTGATTCTTTGCTTATACATTTGTGTTTGGTTCCCCCTTCTTGTCTGTTTTCATACTCTTGTGTGACCTTAGCAAGCCCATCTGTGACCCCACAGGCATGATCATGTGGCAAAAAGCCAAGCGGGCTGTCAGCATTGACACAGCTCGGAGCATTGCCAATGTTGCTAGGGCAAGTGGTGCACAGCCAGTAGGGGTATTCGTGGATGAAGATGCGCAAGCAATCATGGAAAGGTGAGACTATTATTTTTGATTGAACTAGGCTGTTTACCTGGTCGTGGCAATGCACTTCCAAGCTAATGTTCCTCAGCCATCACATGGTTTGCAAGGCTGAAAGCTGCCAGCAGGGCAGTTCATGCGCCAGTCAGCAAGCGAAGGCTGGATAGTTGTGAAACCCATTGTCAAGATCTACCAAAAGCGGCCCTCTCTACCACACATTTACCACCAGATGCGCACAGTGCGGAATTGATGTGGCTCAACTCCATGGAGATGGAGCAAGGGCTGGCCTGGCTAAACTGCAAGCCAGCGGCTTGCAAGTGGTATATGTGCAGCATGTGAGCCCTGATGGAGAAGTCCAGACAGCTCTTCCTGCAGCACCTGTGGACTGGGTGTTGCTGGACGGCTTACAGGTACACACCTGGCATCAATTGATCTGAGGCTTGGTCACCTGTTGCAAAGACCCTTTGTTGGGACAATTTGGACCCGCAAGGTTTACGACACAGTGGTCTAAACACGTTTCCCTGGGTTGCTCCCATAGTCGCCCCCGTAGTCATCCAATCCCGCAGCACAAATCCAGGAGTGTATGCTCAGGCAATTTTTCGCATTGTGCTCTGCACTGCAAGGGAGGGAGCGGCGTCGCGCTGAATTGGGCGCGCCTTCAAGCCCCACAATATGCAAGCAAAGGCTGGCTCCTTGCAGGGGGACTTAACCCAGAGAATGTGGCCACAGCGCTCAGCATGGCACAGCCTGGAGCTGTGGACGTGTCAAGTGGCGTGTGTGGACCAGACGGTACGGGAGGCTGCAGCTGCTCCTTGAGCATGGCTAAGATCATCCTGCCTGATCCTCAATTTCTATGGTCTGCACATTAATGAGTCCTCAGTTTCTGTGGTGTACTCATTCATGGATAGGTCTGTGCATCATTGGTGCGTGGGTGCTCTCCCATGTGAATACTTGGACCCATGCAGATACCTGTAGCTGCTTGTGTTTTCGCCAACTTCTTAATAGATACAGGTGTACATTCAAGCGTATGTGTGTGTATGTGTGTGTGCATGGGCATGTGCATGAGCGCGCGCACGCGCATGAGCATGCCCATGCTGGCTACAAGAATGGCTACAAAAACGAGTGCCAAAAAGAGTCCAGGCAGGAATTTGAAGAGCTAGGCATCCTAATTGCTGCATCCTTATCGCTGCACTGCTGGTATAGGGCACACATACTGCAAGCCATGCTTGTCTTCAAGTTCACTTTCTGTGCTTGGTGGACTGCCATTGTTTAGCGCAGTCCACAAGACCCATCCCATGACCAGCATCCAAGCCATCCTTGCAGGATTGGGAATGCTATGTGCTTGCAGGTTTGAGGAAGGACTCGAGAAAGATCCAAGCCTTTGTGGCAAGCGTGAACCAGGCTTCTTCGTAGCTCACTGCAATGAGCTTGCAATGCGGTTGTGCATGTCATGACATGCAACCATAATGTAACAGGTCAAACCTTGCTACGATGGCCCATCTTATTCTGTCTCCAAGTTAACAAGTTGGATTAACCGCCAGCCTGGTCGTTAGGCTGATTGGCTTGTTGCTGGTTTTTGCCAGCCAATGACTGAGATGAAATGGCCGAGTTTGTTGTGCTGTTGAGGGAGGAAATCAAAGACTATCTGACTAGGCAAGGCATTTTGCACAAAATATCATTTGACAAAGAAGCCTCCACAAAGAAGGATCGGCAGAAAGTTAGATTACATAGTTGTATCTGCCGAACAAGGGCAGCTGAGCTGCAACTTAGAGGGCCTGCAACCGGCAGAAAGGGAGAAAAAGGTGCGGACACTTCTCTCTGAGAGAATACACAAGTAACAAGCTAGGATTAGTCGCCAGCCTGGTCGTAAGGCTGATTGGTTTTGTTGCTGGTCTTCGCCGAGAGCACACAAACAAGTCTCAACAGTGAAAAAGAACATGCTGTCATGCTGAGAGACTGCTGCATCTTAACCGGACTCCCGGCATAGTCATAACAGCTATTAAGGGGTGTCACAGCCTCACAATTCCTCAGAGGCATGCAAAATGTCCAAAGCCCAACATGTTTTAGCCTGGGGCAGCAGCAGGTTAGGCCTAAATACATCACCATTGCGCAAAAACCCTGATCTCCAAACCTGACAGCCATACAAACCAGCGGGAACTGCGTATACCTTAGCTAGCCAAATGGAAGCAAAGGATTTGTCGCATAGGGTAGCGTACGATAGCATATAGGATGCGTATACGATGAGCTGCTGCAAGCATTGGTGTGGCTGCATGCGAGGCAAAAAGTCACGCCAATGTACCTAAAGTCAGAGCACTTTTAAGCAGCCCCTGTTAAAGTCAAAATGGGCACCTGAGCATTGCAGTTGAAGTTGAAATGGATCACCTGGTTTTGCATCAAATATTTTTAAGAGTGTGCATAGACCACAAGCCTGAAAAGCATGTTCTGCAAAGTGTTCGTGGCATTAGCAACTGCCAGACAGAAGCACAAATCACAGATGCGTACTGGAATAAATTGGATTAAGATTGAGAAATAAAAAATGAAGCAGCTGTAGTTCAATCGATAGTACGGGCACGATCATGCAAGGCCTCCCTCCTTTCCTCGGCGGGTACAGTGGCCATGGTGGGGGGGGCCTGGAAGATGTGAAGGTTCCAACTGATGAGTTACTTGGTGGGAGGCCGCCGAGTATGGGGGGCAGAGACCTGGCGGGCCAAAAAGAAGATGTCCTCCGCCACCTCGGTCGATTACTAGTACTGCCCCTGCCCGCGAATCAGGATGGGAAGTATCGTACGCCGGTCGTGACCCTGCACAACACTGAGGCCAGCAATCTCTACAGCCTGCTGGAGCGCACGCTACGGACCGAGTTCTGCGTGGGGGGTGAAAGGTTTTGGAAGGTAAATTTTGACTCTCGAACGTCATGGGCATCGGTGCTCCTTGTGTCGGGCCAGGAGCGCTTTAACGTGCCATGTCAGCCAGGAGACTCAGCTGCTGCTGAGTCTTGAGTGGGACATGCCTGTTTGCGTCCACTTTGCCCTGCCCTGTCTGTGCCTTTGCGGTGGGCCATGGTACTTGTAGGGTGATGAGCTGGGCAAATGGATGGGCACCCCATTGGCTGGTCTGGCCGAAATGCTGGGCCATGTTCTCTAAGCTGACAGCCCGCTCACGCGACAACCCATGCTGCCCCTTGCAAGCATGACCAGTCCACACCATGAGAGACTGATCATGCCTGCTATGCTGCTGTGCTACTGGCGCTGCTGCAGATAATTCGGGCTGACCAAAACTTGGACACGTGGCGGCCGCGGGTGCACGGAATCCAGCTCAAAGCCCTCATGAACTGCCGCTTGCCAGAGCTCCCAGAGGAGTATGCAAATGTAGAGAGGGAAATTACGGCCATACAGAATGTTTTAAGGGTGAGACAGCGCTCAGGCAGACCCCTGCTTAGGGCCAGAGCGCGAGAGCGCACTCAAGCAGCTGCGGCACAAGTTTCAAGGGCTTTGTCAGCAAAATAATAGCATGCAACACAAGGTTTCCTTCAGCTCATGTGACTGCCCTGATGAAGCCCTGGCTTATCGAGGTGCAATGTTGTGCATCTGTCATGCTTAAGAAGGGTGCATGTGTGTGCCTGCCCAAGCTGCTGGCTTGGTGTCCCTCAGTGCTGTTGTGTTTCGCATGCTTGCAGCCTGATGTAACGCCGCAGATGTTTGTAGCCGAGCTCCGCAACTTCGTTGCTGGCGTGGAGGTGTGGTGGGAGGGCCGAAATGCTCGACGGCCTGCAGGGGACCAAGGAGCAGCTGCAGGTGAGCTCATGGCCTGTTGCTACTCTTTTAGGTAAGATGAATGGTTGGGTGGAAACATGACTTCCTTGCTTGTTCAGATCTCTTCTGCCTGCTGGTTTCTCCCCAGTTGAGTGGGCCTGCCAAGCGTGATCAGCTCCACGGATGTGGCCAAATTCAGGAGTGTCGCCTCACCACCTAGTTCCATGGCCATTGCACAAACCAGCACTATCCTGGTTTGGAAATTTGCAGTCCATGCCAAAGTCAAGTGTTGATATCTCCATGGAAGGAACAGCATAGTTCCTTCGAGCAGAGAGTCTGATAAGAAGAAGGCAGACTGCCTGCCTCCTGTCTGTGTTGCGTCTGCTCACCATTTCATGAGATGGGAGATCTGTGCAGGCATGTTCGGTACTAAGCCTTATTGGGGGTACTGTTTCTGAGCCATTTGGGCATGTGCTTAGAGCGCTGGTCGTCTCCTGTGGTCCGCCAGCCCCTTCCATGCGCTCCAATGCGTTCCTTCTACCGTGCAGGCGCGGTGAAGCGCTCATCTGCTGCAGCAGGCAACAACTACTATGTTCCGCCAGGCAAGCAGCAGCACAGCCAAGGCCTCAGCCGCAGGTCTACAGGTCTACCAGGTACAAGACTGGGAATGTTGCGCGTCCTCTTGTGGAAGCATTTTGGTTGCTTGCCTTAGCTAGCTTTTGTTGAGCTGAGAGTATGCTTCAGCCCAAAGACCCAAAATGCTTTTCTTTGCTTTTGCCCCGCTCGCTGTAAGCCCGCCGCGGCTTTTCAAAGGCCTCCAGCCAACATGTTTGGGCCTTCGTAGATTCATGGCCTAGGCCTCCGCCTGCTTGCTGACGCTGATTCACTTTTATTCAATGTGGGGTTGCATGCCCTGCAGCCGCAGACAATGGATTGGTGAGCGCCCCCCCCGTGGAAGCGCCCATGCCAACAGCTGGCCCATCAGACCTGAGTATGGTAAGTTGTTGCAAATAGTGCTTGAGCATTGCCATAAGGAGGAGGTGTTTGGCTCAAGGCTCAACCGCTAAGAAAGAGCGCAGCACTCAGCAAGGCACCATCCCAGGCAATGCGCAGCAACCCACTCTCGTGCCTCGAACACACTGTGCGCCTGGTGTGCGCATGGTTGCACGGGTGCGTGCTGCGAGATCTTGAACCTGTTGTCACCTGCTGAATGCTTCATGGATGCCTTGATACAGTCATCGTGCACTGGTGCAGCCACCAAGCATGCTTGCAGCCACTGTGCACTGATGCCGCCATTTTGCACTGGTGCAGCCACCGCGCAATCATGTCACCATCGTGCACCGATGCCGCCATCATGCACAAATGCCGCCATTGTGTACAGATGCAGCCAGCATGCACTGATGCAGCCAGTGTGCACTGATGCAGCCACCTTGCCTGTCCCTTGCTGCCACAGCTGATGCGGGGCGCGGCGCCCTACCTTCAAGCCATGCCCATACCCAATCTCCCTGACCTCCCGGGCCTAGTAAACCTCAATGTAGGGGGCAAGAGCTACGCCTCCACCTCTCACACCCTACTGGCCGCCCCCAACTCCTTCTTTTGGGAACTGCTGATCCCAGGGCCGCAGGTGGGACGTGTCTGCCTTCGGGCTCCTCCACAGTGTGTGTGCGCGCGCGCGTGTGTGTGCACGCGCGCCTTCCTACAGGCTCCTTCAGCACTGCCCTGTGCGCATGCACACACACACACACGCACACATGTACACACATATGTACCCAGACACACCATGTTTGCATCTTTATGGATGGAATGACCATGCCGAGCAAATGTCATTCCTGTTGACGAAGGTCACTGTCTTCCTTGTCAGCAGTAACTTTTCCTGGTGGGAAGGCTGTGGTTCCACAACAGAAAGCTTGGGGGATGCAGTGTTGCTGTGAAGTGCCTGCTGCCTACATAAGGCCTCGAACATTGCATGCATCAATGACATAGCCCAACACCTGAGACAGCAGCAAGCGGGGTTGTTCATGCTGAGGTCTGCTGTGCATGTTGTCCCTGCCAAGGTTCGCTGTGCATTCTGTTCATACTGAGGTCTGCTGTGCATTTTGTGCATTCACCCTGCCTCCTGTATACAGGGCGAGCAGCCTAACCCGTTGCGGAACCAAAATGGAGAAATCTTCATTGATCGGAATGGCAAGGTGTGTTTGGGCGGACTGCTGCTGCTGCTGCTTGTATTTGCTGCATGTACGTTGCAGCTTTGCTGGCAGAGAGCTTGCACAGTTTTTGGGTGTGTTATGATGCATGCAATGATGTTCGCAAGGAAGGAGCCAAATGCCTTCTGCTTTGTAGGTAGAAGCTAAGGAAAAAGAGGCTGCAAGTGCATGCCATATACACAGCTATGCCACACAGCTTCCATTGTTGCCTACATGTGACCTTGCCCGCAACTAGTGTGGTTCCGCTGACAGCCGCATTTGTTGTTGCCTTCAAGCAAGGCTCCCGCTTTGGCTCAAGCACTGTGGCTCGCAAACCGTGCCTCACAAACCAGAGCTTGAAAGCATCCCTCAATAATCTTGGCTCACACACCAGTTTTGTGCGTGCCTAACGACACCATCATGACTGATAAACCATGCGCAGCTCTTCCACTACGTGTTGGAGCACCTTCGGTCCATCGCCAATGGAGAGCCCACCTCCCCTTTACCTGAGGATGCCAAGTGAGTGAGGATGCCAAGTGAGGATACCTGAGGATGTCAAGTGAGGATACCTGAGGATACCTGAGGATGCCAAGTGAGTGAGGATGTCAAGTGAGGATACCTGAGGATACCTGAGGATGTCAAGTGAGGATACCTGAGGATACCTGAGGATGCCAAGTGAGTGAGGATGCCAAGCGGTGTCGACTTTTGCAGAGATGCTGTCCTCTTGCCATCCTGTGCAGCACGGCATGATCGCGATCTGTGAAGCAGTGTGGTGCAACGCAGAGCAGCGGTGCCGTACTGCTAACAAGGCAGCCATGTCAAAGCCATGTGTTTCCTAGAACGCACGGCCCCTGACTTTGGCCCATGCGTGCGTTTGTCATGGCAGTCAGTGCGAACTCTTGTTTAAAAGGCTGGTTGATCTTGCAAGTATGTGCTAGTTGATCTTGCAAGCATGGGAAGTCTGGAGCTGGTCCGAACATGGCACCGATGCATTGTTTGTGAACTGGCACCTTTTGGGCCGTACAGATGCTGTGTTGTAGAAAGCGGGTTGGTCAAGTGGTTAGGACTCCCTGTGAGAGAACATGTCTCTAGTCCAGTGGTAGTCGTTTCCTGCCAGCGAACATGTCTCTGATCCGATGTCAGTTCCTCCCTGTCTGCATATAAATTTTTGATCCCATCTCCCTGTCAGCGAATATCTTCATCACCGCCTAACCCTAACCCTATTCCATGCCCTGCCGAGGTGTGCATTGACTCTGCACGTAAGAAACTTACATCTCCAGGGTGTGTGCACTTAGGAAAGTGTGTACCGTCAAACGGCACTTCCAGGGAGTCTGCGCATTCCTGCAGCGGCTAAATGAATGTTTGCAAATTCTTTAGGGTGCGCCTATACAAGCGTTCTTGCCTGCCATGCCCGGTTCAGCCACGGCCATGGGGCGGTGCAGCGGGCCTGTGCAGTTGTCACCTGTAGCCGTTGCTGCCCCTTTGCATCCCTGCTTGCCACGCATGCCTGTCAGCCGCCTTGCGCATGTCTATCTTCCTGCAGCGAGCTGGCGTCCTTAGCGAGAGAGGCCGAGTACTTTGGATTGCCATCCCTCTTGGAACGCATCAGAAACACCGCCATCATGCCTCAGGTGGGCAGCAGGTCCAGGTGCAATCTCATTATGTGGGATTATTGTTGTTGTTGTTGTTGTTGTTGTTGTTGTTGTTGTTATTATTATTATTATTATTATTATTATTATTGCGGGCTTTTTATTATTATTATGGGTCCTCGGGCTTTTTGAGTCAGCTGCTGCGTCTAGGTCTGGTCATGCTGAGCGCATGTCTGGGCAAATTCCTTTGGTTGTTGCCAAAACTCAGAAATGGCAGGCTGCCAGGTCTGGCTGACATTTGCAAAGTCGTCTGAATTGCTTAGACGTCTGAATCGCATTCTTCAACTTGAAAGGTAGGCTCCTGGGTCTGAGCGCGGGCCTCATGCTGGTGGCCTGCCTTCGTCCCAAATACTTAGCCAATCCATTTGCTCATGCAAGTGGAAACAAGCCTGTCCTCACCCTCTCTTTGCAAGGTAAGCCCCTGACAAATAAGCTCACTCAAATCATGCTGCCCTCGTCCATTGTCACTGCACCTGCTTTTGCACCGCCCGCCCAGAGTGGTCATTGTTGAGGACCAGCAAGAGAGCCATTATGCCTGTAGCATCTGTTTGAATGCTCGCGAGCAGAAAAGGATTTCTGGTGAAGGTGGAGAGCTCCAAGCATTTGCTACCCTAAGATCCAAGGTGTTGGACTCCCTTCCCCCCAAGCCTCACCCAAGGCTGCTGCGTGCTGCCTCCGCAGCCACACACTCAAGCCATGTATGACAGCATCTACTTGGAGACCGGGTTCAACAGCATAGAGGGGCCTGGACTGAAGGAGATGGAGCAAAGAAAGGTGCGTTTAGCACCAAAGGAAGGTGCGCTCAGCGCCAAAGAAGGGTGTGACGGTGTGTTCAGCACTTAAGAATGGTGTGCTCAGGATTAAAGAAAGATGTGTTCAGCACCAAAGAAAGGTGTGCTCAGCACCAAAGGGGGGCTCAATCTGGAGGAGTTGGAGCCAACACAAGATGCTGGTCGCATGCCTAAAGGGTACACAGAGGCTGTAAGCTGGGAAGGGCAGGATGGTAGGGAAAGGGGCCTGGCATGCATGGCCTGCAGGTATCATGGATGCTTTGTGAGATGAGCGAGTGTGTGTGCTAGAGCATAGAACGCGTGCCGCCCTGCTTTCAGCCTGCACGCACACTATGGTGCAAATGCATACACTTTGCTGTCCCTGGTAATCCTGCCAGCACTAGAATTGAATTGCCTCGATGCAGGCTAGGCTGCTAGGTGTACGCCTGCGTAGCTGTGGTGAGTGCAAGTATGGCGGGGCATGCCAGCCACTGTGTCACCTTCAGTTTAGAGCATGCACTCGAGACTGCATGTGGACCTGCATATGGGGCGTTGCACGTGGGCACCACTCACAAAAGCCTGCACGCACGCAAGCAGGTGCCCCACCCCCTGTGCCCCTGCGCTAGTTGTGCAGATCATGCCCCAATGCCCCCATTTGTGCTCGTATGCCTCCTCCTTGCGTCCCTACCCTCCTATGCCCCTATGCCCCTGGCCCCTTGCAGATCCTGGTCATGCAGCAGATGAACCACGTGCTCGCCCAGAAGGCACTGGACGGCTTCTTCGTGGCCACGTGCGACTGCGGCGTGAACCACCGGGAGGCAGAGGAGGGGGGCATGCACCACAACCTGTACTACCACATCCTGCTGAAGCGTGTGGTCCCTGTCACCCCGAGCTTGCATCCCCCAGAGATTCATATGCAGGTAGGCGGAGTGGGGCACTGGAAGCTCTGGCTGCTTTGCCACAGGCTCCTCGAGCCCCGAGCAGCGGCTAGAGCCCTGAGCTGCTGCCTGGAGGACAAGGCCGGTGGGAGGAATGGATCCAGGGGGCCATGGTAAGGGCCGCTGTGCACCTCCGCAGGGACCGCATCAGACAGACGTGTGCATGCAGCGCGGTGCTGTGTGTTGTGTGCGTGCCCTGTGTATATGTGGTGGGTGGGTGTGCTAAGGGGGGGGGGTGCGCGCACATGCACGTGTGTGTCGAGATGCATACCCGCAACCTCTGCTGCCCACCCCACACGCCTGCCTGTTGCATAGAACAAGCGCCCATGCTTGCATGCGCCCCCTTGCCGCGCAGCATCGCCACCCTCAGCAGCAGCCGCCCGCCCTCCCTGCGGAGGCCGCGTTGCAGCAGCACATCCAAGCTGCAGCCATGGGCATCGACCTGGGCGGCAGCGCAGCGGCGCAGATGGCCCAGCAGGCGCAGATGGCCCAGCAGGCGCCCCTCATGCCGCCGATGCACACAGCAACAGGCGGGCCCGATGTGGTGGCGCCGCCGCTACCCTTGCAGGTGAGTGCGTGCCGTAGGGCACGCATGCGGCGCACAAGGAAGAGACGTGCACTGCGCTCACATGCACATGAACATTTCAGCACGTGCACTCCTGCTCTTCCGCACACGCGCACACACATGCACGTACACGCACGTGCCCACACACACCCCATGAACGCACATGCACACACACACACACACACACATGCACACACACCCCATGAACGCACATGCACACCCTGTGCCCTTGCAGCTGCAAGGCCCTGGCCTGCAAGGCCCTGGCCTGCACCCCGCCCTCCAGCACGCGTTCCACGCCATGCCCAGCACCAACGGGCCCACGGCGCTGTCGTCCCTGCAGCCCCCAGCTGCACAGGGCCACATGCACAACGGGGGCGGGGAGGGGGGAGGGGGCGGTGGGGGCGGGCTCGCGATGCCCCCGGGAGTTAAGCCGCCCTCGCCCAACGCCCTGGGGGCAACGGGCTTGAGCGGGGGCCATGGTGTCATGGACCGATGAGGGCAGGAGCTGTGCATGGTGTGTGCGTGAGGGTGCACGACTGTGGGCTGTACACAAACGGTGTGCGCGTGAGCGCATGCACGTGTGTACATGTGCGCGCATGCACTCCCATGCGTGCGTGCATGTGCATGTGCGTGTGCGTGCCTGGCAGGCTTCCAAGGTGCTGGGTTGAGGAGGCAGCATAGTAATGGAGCAAGGGATCAGGCCTGAGCATGCAGCAGGTGTGTCTCTGCATAGAAATGCAGCAAGGGATGACGCCTGAGCATGCAGCATAGAAATGCTGCAAGGGATCACGCCTGAGTATGCAGCGGGTGTGTCTCCTGGAGAGCAAGTGGCCAGGAGGAGCACCTGTGCAGTTGGGCACGTTGCTGCCTGAAGCTCAGACTTGATTGGGCGACAACGCCCCTGCCCGCTTGGCAATGGTGGCAAACGGTGGCGTGTGTGCTGTGCTGCCCACTGCGTCACGTGGCCTGCAACAACGTGATCATGCGGTTTGGGGCCCGGCAATGCGAGAAATCAGAGTGTGTGTGCCTTTCTGGGACAGGCTGGGCTTGAAGTACCTGAAACTCTTGGCAAGACTGTTTTGTACTTTTGAGTGCCTGGTTGAGCTTAAACCTTCTTTTCTACCTTGCCTTGTATTTAAGAGCTTCAACTTGGTGTTGTGCGGGGTGTAAAAGGCTGCCTGCTGCTGTGCCTATGTAGAAGTGTGTACCCCTCCCACCTTGCCACGAGGGCAATTCCCGGGTGGGGAAAGAAAGATTCATGGTGAAGCATGTGTATTTTGAGCTCTGGTCTTGTGGTTCATCTCAAGTATATGGATTGATCCAGTGCGAGGCTGGGCAGTAGTGTTGTTTGCTGCTGATTTGAATTGAAGCGGCCTGCCTGTATTCCTTCCACTGACATGCCCACTGTGTGTGTCTGACACTTAACTAACAAGGATTACCTTGTAATCCTTAACTACCGGTAACTGCTCCATGTCTTCACTTTGCCTGCGTTTTTTACCTTGCTTGTTTCCGGGATTTTTGTGGCATACCGTTCCTTTGCATGCCTAGGCCATAGTAGCCACTCTCGGTCATAAGGCCCCTCTTCTCCATCAACATCTCGATATCCACGCACTATGAGGAGAATGGAACGCCAAAAGCACACCCGAAGTTTTGATAGTGTTGTGCTGCACCCGCAAAGAAAAGACTTCACCAGCAGGAGTTTCCCTGTTGACATGCAATATGTCAGGTGTGCAGGAAAATGCAACTCAAGTATTAAAATGTTCATGTTGGGATAATCCGGCAACCAGATGGGTTGCCTGCAAGGCTTGCAGGGCATTGCTAGTCTGACAACACTGCTGGCCATTGCCGGCTCAAAATAAAACGTAAACCTGAGGCAAAATGTTTCAGATCTGACTGCGTGCTCAGTCAGTTGGAATTGGTTGGCTAAGTACTTAAGCAAGTGACAATACAGCTGTCGCCAATGCGCATGTACTATCAGCGTGCACATAGTTAAGTTACAATGGGTTTAGGCCTCAGCGGGCACATAGACCAGTCAGTTAGCTGAGCCGAACCCACCAAGTGAGTCACTGAAAGTAGTGAAGGCCAGCTTGGTGATTGGCACTCGAGGAAGTTTGGCAGAGGCGGTGGGCCAAAGACAAAATCCCTGCGCAGAGAGGCTTTGTCAGGTGAAATCAACGTCATATGGAAACAAGCGTCATGGCATGCCATACAACTGGTAAATGGGAATGGTTTACACCCAAGGTGGAGTGTCTCTCCAGCAGAAGACGGACAAAAAGGATGGAAAGCTGTCTAGTGCCTTCAGTCGATTCTGCAGATGCTTTCTCTTCCTTGTGTACACAGATTAGAACAGTCTCACAAAGCTCTACACAACACTGATTATACTCTACCCAATGCTCCTCTCCCTCGATGGTTTGGCTGCCACGCCGTTTGCCCCCTTCAGAGTTAAGCTTGTACTCCTCCATGCTTTGCGCTTACAAATAATAATCTTAGACTGAAGGTTCCAGACTTGCGTCTGTGGGCCTACACTGATGGTAGTTGCCTGACATATATAAGTCAACAACGTGTTGGAGCAGGAGTCTTTATACCTGCGACAAAAACAGCCATCTATGTTAACTCTTGCGGAGTTGGGATAAGCAATACCATAAATGGAGCAGAACTGACTGGCATAGCTTCTGCACTAAGGGCAAAGTGTACCCACATAGCCACGGAAAGCGCTTGTTCTCTGACTCAGATAAGGAAACAACTCTTGTTTCCTGAATTACACAGTAAGCACATACATAGAAAACTCTTGGAACAAATTGTCTCCACGATTAACTAATCAGATACTCCCATCAACTTTTACAAAGTTAAAGCCCACATTGGTGTGATTGGAAATGAATTTGCCGACGCTATAGCTAAACATGCTGCTCTCCATAACTATGGGCGTGACGAAGCATTTCCACCACCATCACCTGACGGTAATCTTTTCGCCCATATACATTAGCTTGCAGAAGAGAACAATGAGACTACTCATACTACCACTAAAATCAGCCTTGCACCACTACAAAACATTAAGGACAAACTAAAAGCTCACATGAGCAAGCATCACAGACTTGGAGATGCTAATACAAACTCAGGTCACTGTAACTATTGGAAGAGACTGCTCACCTTTGTGAATCTCACAACTAGCAATTCTTTTTGGAACAATACAAGGATTAATGTATCACAGAAAAGGAATGTCATGAAATTTAGAACGGGTACTCTTTACACTCAGAAAATGGCCCATCTTTACGGCAGAGCCACTAGCT
>LFCJ01002275.1_pt1 | contig 13805 bp, 15 predicted proteins | sample 643141 | NCBI WGS metagenome assembly LFCJ01 (sample SAMN03766243, study PRJNA286221) | soda lake metagenome | biome: soda lake; feature: Kulunda steppe; material: water; isolation source: sample B1-Br-g2 brine of Lake Bitter-1 | place: Russia: Kulunda steppe | collected 2010-07 | reverse complement strand
GGGGGGGGGGGGGGGTATCATTTGGTGCGGCCCACCTCAGTGGGCATCTAGGATGACTTGTAGCTAAGCGATTAATAGAAATATATAGACAGCAAGTAGGAAATTTGCTAATTTTAGGCAACCAAGCTGTAAGGGATAGAAAGAACCACACCATCTGATGCCCATACAATAAACTGCCAGCCATTGCGGTATGCACACAAGCTAGCTTGGTGGTGCACCACTAGATTGCTTTGCAAGAGAACTTCAGGAGGACGTGCGGCAAACTCCATGCACAAACGAGGCATTCAGGCAGGTGCAAAAGCAAGGATATGACCGCAGGTCAATCACTGCCTTTAGGAGTACGGTTGACAGCACCCCCAGCTAGAGCTTAGAGCATGCTTGCTAGGTGCCTGCACTAGCAGGAGAATGCCCCAAAGAAGCCAACCTGAGGTGTGGTCAAAGTCCAATTGCTGGGACTCCAGCTGCTTAGAGCCACCCATGTCCCTGGTAACTTGGGACGCATTGAAGGGCTGGGCCAGGGGGTTGAGTCTACTGGGGCTGGGAGGCAAGAAGAGGCCTGGATACAGCATGCAATATCAGTATGAACAGCAACAGCTGCAGTGGCAGCAAGTCACTTACACATTTGTGAGCCAGGCACTGGCGGCGGCAGCATCTGCAGGAGCATCATCTTTCAAGGTGCGTGGGCGCACGCTGGAGATAAATGCAGAATAGCTGCCAATTTCAAACTTGGCCGCAGCACTAGGCATTCAGAAAGTGCACACACGCAGTACCCTCCTCTCCACACCCCCTAGGGGCACCCATCTAAGTACCTCCAAAGCTGTCCAAGCTGGGTTGGAAGGCCCTGAAGCTTCCCATGCTCCCCAGAGCAGAGGCTCCCAGCATTTGAGCTGGGTTTTGCACCACAGGAGAAGGAGGGAACCACAGTGGGGTGGAGGAGGCGCCTGGAGAAGTGCACACAAAAGAGCAATGTGTACAGAATGGAGGATCGCATTATGAAAGTCAGCCAGGCAGTCCAATTGAGTAGTTTGCCCTTGAAAGGAAGACTGGATTTTGCATGTTCAAAAACGTTGATCCTCAACATGATATGGCACAATGTTGCCAAGTTGTTGCCAAGTGTATGTGCCACTGCGTTTTCAAGTGCGATGTTGCAACATGGCTGTACTTAGTATTTCAGAAACCGGTGCAACATTGTTGTCAACATCATATGTTTATCTTTTAACTGTCTGAATGTACACCCGGCTAAAAATGAATGTGTCAATTCCATGGCAATGCAAGGAGCAGTGATCGCGCTCTTGCAAGATGCATATGGTATTGACCCTGGTTCCTCTGCACCTCTGAGTTTGCCATTGCTAAAAGAGCGAAGAGAAAAGAAAACTACGTAGGCTGTGAAAACACTCCCTACATTAATTAAGGAAAAGGGGTCACCTAGGGTCAAGGCACCATGTGAGTCACATGATGCCACCCCTCCACCAAAGAGGAGGAAATGTCAATTGGGATCAGGAGGGTGGCTAGCAATGCCCCACTCCTGACTATGATAATTAGAGGTGGCAAAAGTTCTCTTTAGAGCGCTCTAACAAGTACATGAGTATGCTAAAGCATATGAGCGTGAAGCTTGAAGGCAAGCTTAGTAGCTTATTAGGATTCAAGACCAAGGGACTTGAAAGGTTTCAGACTGTGCGGCCTGTAAATAGTTCCACCTACTCCCAGAAGGATAGTGTTGAGGCTAACTTTGCCTGCGGCTTGCGGCAGGTGATAAAGCATGCTGTGCTGCCAATTGGCGGCTTTGGGTTGGCTCCTAAGTTTGGTCTCTTTGCAATACTTGACTTCCACAAAATGGATGTCCTGCTGGCTGGGAATGAGCTGACTGGAGTCCTGGACCTTGGGCAAGGGAAGGTTAGTTTGCTGGCACTGAGGCTAAGAGCCCCCCATCCCTTCTGCACCCTGCCCTTCTTCTTAATGCGGACCTAGAGTGAGCAGCGGGTGCTTGTTTGTTCTTATTATACATTTCCGCTATGCATATGGCATGTGGACAACTAGCAGTGAGTAATTGCTTGGTAGTGAAGCATGGGGGGAAGTGCCATCCAGGGATGGTTCTGTTGGATGATCCTTCAGGGATCTGCAAGTGTTGTAATGTTAGACAGTCTTCACTGGCAACATCCACTTAAGCAAAACATCCCCCTGGGGAGCCTGCTGCAATAGCTTTCATGATGAGTCTACAGGCAATATTGTGGCGCTCAGTAATCAGGACAGAGATGGCCTGGTGCCGACAATATGATAAGATGTGTAGAGCACTGTCTGTTTTTTTACACAAGGGGTATTGAAGACTGGTGGAGGTTTTCAAGTGGACCGCATGCTTCTGATTGAAGGGGGTGCCTGTGCACTGGTGGAAATGTTTTATCATTTTAAAGGATTTTCCAGAAAGCGTTGCGATACTTCTTTAAACAGTAGGAAGTAAACTCTGATAACAAGAGTAGTAGCCAGTTTGAGGGCTTGAATGACCAAGCTTGTATGCTGAGTGCATGTGCACCTTAATAGGAGATTTGAAAAATAAAGGAGGTGTGGGGCAGGTAGATTTGAAAGCCTTGATTTTGTTACGTAAGGGGAGTTACTCCCTTCAAAGGCAAGCCAGGATACTTATGTCCTAGAAGGGTTACCACCAATGCTAGCACATGGCATCACTGCGTCTGCGTGGCTCATGTCAGCTTGTCTTGTTTGATATCTGGCTTGAGCATCTGCGCACTCATTAACAGCAATACCAGTGTGGGATTTGACCTTAGAAAGGTGTACGGGGCTTGGTGCATCGCAGACGATCTGAACAAATATCTTCAAGATATCCCCTTGCATATGGTGGCTGTGAAGTTCAGGGAAAAGCAAGTGTTTCCTTAGTTGGTGGAGAGATGAAAGACTGTCGAAGGCAATATGTTAGTGGCCGTGGAGGATGGCAGCTGTGATGGCAGCCAGTTTGAACTGGCTCTTCCAATGGTATCTGTGATGCCCATTCCATTTGGTTCAACAAAGCTGGGAGTAGTATTGTCAGGGTGGTACGTCCCTGCACCTATCATGTGTTTTCCTTGATGAATCTGACTGCCGCCGTCTGTGTAAGTCCACTTCTTCCAGTCAGGCACTTTTTTGCTAACTGTGGGCTAGAATGTGTAGGGAAGAGTGATTCTTGATTGTGGTTGAAAGTGTGTATGTGTCGGTAATCAAGAGGAAGTTTTTCAAACTGTTTTGTTCAGACCAATTTCAATTTATAGGTGGTGAGCATTACCGATGTTTTTGTGTTTCCAATTTTTTTAAGAATGTCATGAGCCGAGTCCCTGATCCAAGTTGGGTTTTGATTATTAAGGCGTAGGCGTGCAGCTGCATTGCAAACAGCTACTGCTTGCATACTGTGTTGTGGCAAGGAAGGAGATTTTCTTTGATCCAAAAGGAGGTGGTGGCATAGTTAAGGTCTAATAACGAAATTGTTCTTAGAGTGCTATACAAATGGGGGGGAAGGGTTAAGGAGTTCAGAGTAGGGGTTGGTGCTCATCCGCCCTCACAAACATGGAGGAAATACAAAAGTAGCCGTTTTGTTGTCATTCACTACAGTTGAGCATGTGGCATATTTCAAGGCATGATGCATGGATTGATTGTCATGCATAGGATGGCCTTTGTTGACACATCCTGGATGTGACATCCACCTCCCTGTCAAGATGAGTAGAATATCAGACCCAATCATGCAGCGCACCTGGATATACCATGGATGATGAGGCCATCAACCCCATGTAAGGTAGGGCTGCATTTTGGTCAGGCTGGGGAATGCCGCCAGTGAAGCTGCTGAAGCTGCCCCCGCTGCTAAAGCCGGTGGGAAGGTCACTGAAGCTCAAGCCTGGTGGTTGTGGGTGCAAATTAATCATTTGACAAGTTCATGTGCAGCCGCCGATACGCATTGTCTAGGCAAAACACTATTCAATGATCAATGAGATTAAAGAGCACCTATCACCTATTCCATTTAAACGTGCAACACATGACTAGCATTGGTGGCATGTGGGTAGGAAATTAGTAGGTATGCTTTTGGCACTTAAAGCAAAGAATAAGTTTGCTCGGCATCTGATACCTCTCAATACATGTTAAAAGCTTGGTGTTGACAGCGCAATTTGCCAATGGCAATTTACATTCAGGCATGCAAGTGCAGCCCCTACGTTTTCCACGGATGGTGATGGTCATGATGATGATAACATTTCCAGGCATTGTGGAAAGATTGATGAAAAAATCATCATGGAGAAGATAGTACACGCATGCATACGCACTCACACATAAGGCTGTTGAACAATGTATGTTAGCACCGCACATTTTTGCAAATTGGCACACAAATTGGCATCCAAACTGCGCATACATAATGCTTTTAGCAACCCAGCTCACAGACCTGTGGGCATGAATGAAGGTATCATGTAGCTTGGGACCGTAGGCATCATAAGACCAGCAGGAGAGCTCAACGGTCCTCTGTCCAACCTCTGGCGCTGTTGCTGCTGCTGCTGCTGCTGTTGCTGCTGCTGTTGCTGCTGATGTAAGAATACAGATGCCTGTCCCGCATCAACTTCAGAAGGCTTTGAGCACCTGATTTCAAGTAAAGATGGCGTGCACCGTGTGATAGGTGCATTTTCTCCAATAATGGTGCTGCAGCAAGAAGAGAGCTGCCCCTGTTGGTGTTATAAGAACACTTTCATTATAAAGAACACATTTCATTATGAAAAGTGAATTATTCAAATTCACTTTTAATAGCCTATTATGCTCTACCTAGCCTATCATGAGTTATTGTTAGAAAAACCAGGAATTGTTTTTAGCTCTACTCTTTTATCCAGCTATTGGCTTTTGCTGACCTGCGGACTGCATCAGCATAAATCAGGTGATCAACGCATGTGTGAAGTAGCTCATGAACCTTTTAGCTTCCCTTTATCGCAGGCATGGGCATGCATAGATGGGAATCAAGTAGCGCCCTGAATCAGGATGCTTTTATCAGGGACACTTGCTACTTAAACAACTTGAAGCGTAAACGACTCCCATTTGACCTCGTAATAGGGTCAAGATGGTCAGCATTCTTACTCCACCCTTGTACGTCAGCTTGTCGCAAACATACCTTGCGCCCACATGGCCTTTGAGTGAAGCTGCAAAGGGGACCAGGTTGCGCGGGGGAGGCTGGTAGCTGAACTCTACGCCCATGACGCGCTGCAGGCGCATGACGCTCTGACCTGCCAGGCATGGGTGTAGAATGCGCAGTCATTCAGTCACAATCAGCTCACACAATAGCTGAACAGAACCCGCACACTTGCCATAGACAGATCATGAATGCCTCTCATAAAGTACACAGTCCTGGACAAAGGATAACAGGGGCCAGCATACGAGAAACAGGCAGCCGGCCACCAGACTCGAGGAGTACCCTGGCTGTGTAACTTTGCCTCTGGGATGCAAGCAAGTGGACAAAGTCCTTAAACCCTTTATCATGCCCCGTGCCTGGCACTACAAAATTATTTTTGTGGGATGAACTCCTGGCTGTCATGCAACTAGTCTATCCAGGTCTGGCTGATAATGGGTCAGCAACGCCTGGGGAACACCTGGCCAAAGGGATCTACCAAAGCCCGAGGAAGGTGCCTAGCACAGGTATTTGCCTCAGCAGCAGCCAGATCTTTAGCAGACCAGCTACCTAGCAGAGTTTTGGGTGCCAAGTTCCGTACGCGTAGCTACCTAGGGGTCCCTGCCGCAAACAAAACCCTGGCAAGGCTAACCCGACATCTACCTTGGCAGCGGCCCTCACACAGCTCCTTGTACCGATCCACAGCTGCGCTGATGATATCAATAGCGTGCCCAACTGAGGCGTCATCGCCCTCGATCACAAAAGTGCGGGAGGGCCGGCGGCAGTGCGCTCCAGCCGGCTCTGTCCAGGATTTGATGTCACAGCCAGTTTGTCGCATGATGTCGCGCACCGAGGATCCCGAGGGGCCTGCGCAAGCCAACCACAAGACAACAAAAGGTTACTTGCCAGACTGCCCCTTCACAACATGTTTTTGGCCATGGTGCAGGGCGCACGAAGGTTCAATGTGATGCTCTGTAGTGTTCCATGACAAGGCTCCATCTCATTCGTTTCTCCCTAAACATTATCACCCTTTGCTGCCATCTCCAGGCACCCCAAATAAAATCTTAGGAACAAACATTTGAAACTGCAGGAAGGCTTTGATTTTAAATTAGCACAGTGCAAAGCATGTCATGTGCAGTGACAGATGTGAAGAGTCAGCAAATTCAAAATAAGCGCGTGCACACTTTTTATCGCACCAATTATAAATCCTGCTGCCAGCAGCGTGATGTGTAGGGACACGCCACCTGGAAGTAGCTCTGCATTCACAATGCCTTGCTCCTCATTCTCTGTGCCTTCACCAGGTCGCCTTGGACCTGCATTCATCACCCCGAGTTTAAATTTGAATTGCAGCACCTGCAGGCAGCTGCTTGCACCTATAGCTGCACTCACATGCCTATGGAACAACAATATCAAGCCTGTAAATTTTGATGATGCTTACCAATCAGGCTCGTCCTGCTTGATTTGGCTGCATGACCCTGAGAAGACGCAGACCCTTTATAGCTGTCTAGCTACAACTTTGTCTCATGAGGCCATCCATCCAGCCAAATCAGGGGTAATGCAGCAGCATGGACCCGATCCTTGTAATATGTATGACTCACCACTGGGTTGGACCCATTTAGCGGGAGCAGAGGTGCTGGGTGCGGCAGCAGGCACGCCACTGCCTGAGCTCCGGTGGCTACCCGCAAATGAGCCGTTGCTGGGAACCACGGGGCGATTCTCTGCCAGCTTGTGCCTTTTAATAAATGATATCTTCTGCAGAGGTCATGAGTCGAGAGTTGGCGCTCTGAGACACAACTGCTGGACCGGACACAGTTATCATGCATCACCAGTTGCTCTGTCCAACCCCCCTCAAGACCTTCCTCAAGGGTTCCTCACCTCGGCCACGTCGTGCAATATCTCAGGACCCAGGCACATGGTCGCTGTGGAGTGGCTCCCTTGATCTGCGCGGTGGACGAGGAGGCACGGGGGCGCGACAGATAGCTAATGTGGCTTTGCATCGCGTGCCACGAAGTTGCATGGCCTCGGTATCTCCATGCGAGGAGCTGTCAAGGTCAAAAGTGCAGGACGCGCGCTCGTTGGAAGGCGCACGCGCACAAAAACGACGAGACACGCAGAGGGCATCCAGCAACACCGGGGACTCCGGGCGTCCATCCGCGCACACGCACCAGACATCTCTCGCCACAGCGTACGCCAAAGAAATTAAAATCAAATTGTATGGCTTGGGGAATGGGGAGGTCGACTAAGGCCGCAGATCATTCTCCTTCGGTTTGCATTCCTTTCATGGTGATCCTAGGCCGCTGTGCATGACTTTTAGGCAGGGTATTTCATGTCCTTAATTAGAACTTGATTTTTGGGTCATTACTGTTCGGCGAGTACAGTTAAGCAAACCTCGCCTCACCTCACCTCACCTAGGCACAGCCATCCCCATCATGAAAGGTTGTAGTCTCTCAATTGGGCGCAGGCAAGCTTGATTTTTGTAGCAAGCTGAAAAGAATGTAAAGAATGTAAATAAGCCAAGCGCATGCAAGGTACAAGCCTCCCACGCCTAAGGACAACCTGGTTGCAGCCACCTAGTAGTGGGGAGTGCCCTGAAGCATCTGCCAGAACGAGACGTGGGCCACATGCAATAACTGATGCAGGTTGTTGATTCAGAAGCATAATCAATTAAGTCCGAAGGAGAAAACTCTACTTTTGCTCAGATCAGAGACCTGACAGGGATCCTAGTCAAGTAGGCAGTGTTGTTAAACTTAGCGCCCAGATTGCACAGCTTGTTGTAAACCACAGCAAAGTCGACCTGCATGCAGCAGGGGCGCATGAAAACAGTCACTCGCGCTGTGCACCGGAAATGGTAAGCCAAGTAAGATGCGAGCTACACTTTTCCCTCTGATGTGCCGCCAGCTTCAGTGAACGGAGTGAAGGGGTGAAGGATTCACATGGTGCCTGGAGGCCCCTGTAGGATAAATCACTGCTCATGTGATTTTCCTCCTTTTTTAACAAGGATAAAAGCACATGTAGGCCTCAAGCACTTGCTCTGTGGACATCCCAGTCTCAAGACGAGGGTTGGAACAAGTATATGCAGCATACTCAATTGCAGCACCTCCTGACTTGCAGCTCTCCCTTGCGCATACCTCATAATCAGTGCGTGTGTAGGTGGCCTTGCTCCTGTCATAGTCGCGCTTGACACCCTGGAAAGCTTTGGGATTAGCTGATGCCAGGCGCTCGGCCTCAGCATCAGGGTCCTGAGCCGCTGCTGTCCAGACCAGGACTGCAGCGTAAGCACAAAGCAGGAGACGCCCCTCAGTCTCAGGGCAGCAAGGTGGTAGCATCCAGGCTGCATAAGCTTCTGCCAGATCGATGCACTGACTTTTAAACTATTTGTGGACGGCATGTAGTCTTGTGGGTTGGTTTCCAGTTGCACCAAGCAACCAGGTCCTCAAGCTGCACTCGTCTTAACAGTCTGCACCGCATGGGACACCAGTCCTGAACAGGCCATTGGAGGAGTTTTACTGAGCGTTCACCGGCAACAAAACAGATCCCTGAGCAGCATTTTGCAGCCCCATCCACGCCCAGCCTATTTTGCACTCACAAAAGTGCACAAAAGTGAGGATGCACGGATCCCATGAGCAGAGTAAATATGCATGGATGCCACACAGTGAGAATGCGTGCAGCCCTTGCAGCGAGAATGCATAGATGCCACGTAATGAGGGTGTATGCAACCCAAATAGTAAGGATGCATGGATGCCACAGTGCATGCATGGACTGCAAGCACCATTCAGTATACATTGAGTCCCCATCACCCACTTACATCCAGGCCTCTCCCAGAATGGGGGCTTTGGTGTGAAGGGCCCACTACCAGCATCTGGCTTGGCGCCTAACTTCAGCAGCCACTCCTGCAAAAAGATGTCAGGATTCAGAGAAACGGATGTTAGCTGCTGGAGCTGCACCAGTCCCGACATTTTCACGGCATGCATTGAGCTCAGTAAACACCCAGGGATGAGCGCGCGGTCATGCACGCATATTTGAATGCATCCCATTTCTCTCACCTCACTTCTTAGCACTGCAAGCAATGACTTTTAATGAACATTGATGCTGCAAGATCACCCGCGCAGCAAAATGTGGCATGCGCAGCATCAGCTTGATATGACGTCTGCCAGACTTAGTGCACATACAAATTCACATGCCCATACACACACATGTAAAAATATATCATAATCACAAGATCGGGCTTTGACCGAGAGACAGATCAGCGCAGTACACCAGAAAGTGGGCTTACCCTTATTTCCTCGACATCCGCATCCAAGGCCGGCACCCGATTTGGGCCAGGCTCATTGCCATCCACACGGCCCAGATCCACTTGCCAAGGATTTGGGAATTGCTTGGCGATCTGCTCCCCACCTGACTTCCCGATCTTGGGAGTGCCTGTCTGCACATAGAAAGCAGCGTCCAGGTGCCTGATAAGCTTTCTGTTGATGTCACAGACCTCAAGCAGCTGGATGCATCGCGACTCCAACCTTCCATCAAACTCCGCTGCTCAAGCTTATAAAAAAAAGGGGTCTTAAAGATAGCTTGCTGATGCTCAGCAAAAAAGCATCATGAGACGTCAATGCCTACAGTACCATGCCCATTTTACCTTCTCTTCATACCACTTCTTTTGGGTTGAAATCTTGCCTGCAGGCGTTGGCACATCATATTCAACATGTGGCTTACACATGAAGTTGCACCAGCAACATCTGACAGGGGTCCTCTGAACAACGCACGCGCCCTTCCTAAATGAAAAGCAGGACTCTTGTTTGGGCTAGAGGAGCAAGAAGCAGCAACTTCTGGTTGCTGGAATTATCTGCTGGCAATGCACCTACCTGCTAGGTAAATAAGGTCGGCCCAACTGATGGGGCCACTTTCCTTGACCTGCATTTGTCAGTGATGCCAAGCGGCACAATTGCACTTGTCCCCTTATTCCTATTGACTTATGGAAGGAATATGATCTGCGGCCTTGGCCAGCCTGGTGTCTTTTCTAGTTCTCAACTTGTAAAAACTTTGACCTGTTGCGCGCAGCACGAGCAACAGTCTCTAAACAAACTGGTATAAGGGTTGGGCTTTTCGTCTTGACAATGCATATTCCACGGACTTGAACATAACACATGCGTCACAAAACTGACTCGCAGGGCAAGCGAGTAGGGCAGGCCCTCTCTGATACCACAATCTCAAGGAAGCGTGCAGCGGACAAAGAAACTGGCATGAGAGGCAAGCCTACTTGTGCACTGCATGTTGTACATGGTGCTGAAACCGACAGCTCAGACCAGTGTCCCAAAGAGGAAGGTTAGTGAGTCCTTCATTCTTCAACATTTTCATCATAATCCTAAATGTCTCCGACTATTTACATGCTCACAACCAAGTTATCAGGTCAGGCTGCTTCAGTGTGACGCCACATTACAATGCACCTGGATTTTGAAAGCAAGTCTTTCTTTCGGCCTGTACATAAATTGGTCGCTCACCTGCTCATCAATTTTCTGCTTCACAGCTTTCAGCTTCTGCACTACTTCTTCAAGCCCCTTGTTCTCCGGCCGCGACAGTTCCTCGGTGCTGCATCCAGTGTCAAGAAACCAACAGAGTGCAGGAAGTGAATAGATTGAGCATCGGCAAAATGAATGCGGTACAGAAACCTTAGTTAGCGGGACAAGATGCCTTAAAAAATGACAGCTGTTGACGAAAGCATTGCATGGACACGAGAAGAAGCATACCATCTCTGTCACTTCATTTTGGAAATCCAACAGCAAATGGCAAATGCCCAATACAACCACAACCGCACTGCAAGCACAAAAGCAAGGCCCAACCTCCTACTCACCCCAGCCTAAAATGTGGAAACATTTTACATTGCTTTCTTGCCTCTTTTCCTTGTTTTGACTATTGCTCCCGTTTCTCATTATTTCTTTTTCATGCATGTCAAAGAGTGAGTTCTTTTGAAAGAATATCACTCTTTGACACGCATCACTGTCCATTTGACACCAATGCAATGGCTGGTAAATGGATGACAGAATACTTGCAATATGCACAGTTTTAGCACGTGCAGCACACATACAAATCCGGACACATACAATCCAGGCAATGGACTCATCAATCAAAACGATCAGGCAACTCACTTCAGGGCGATGGACCCATCAAAGCCGCCCGTCTTGGTGGCAATATCGTAAGTGCCGGCGTCGTGCAGCGCAAGGCGCACATACAAGGGGGCATCGGCAGCAATCAAGTCCTGCAGCACAGGCAGAACCCAGTGGAAACTGTAACATGCAGTAGGATCAAGTGCACAAGACAGTGTCTGTTCATCGTTCCAGAATCTTTAAATCCCCAACTTGACCTTATTTGTCTGTCCTTGACCTGAGTGAAGGACAGTGGTCCGTCACTATTTCCCTTTTTTTTGCCTCCTCTCCACAAGTACAAAGTGCTTCCCAATATCAACACCTCCCAAGTGAAATGCAGCCACTTGATTTGGAGGCGGCGCGTCTCAGTCTGGTGGGACTCAAACAATGGGTATCCATGACCTCGTATTGCTGACATGCGCTGCCTTCCCCAACAAGCTCTCTCACCTCCTTCAAAATACTCTCAACCTTGCTCCTAAACGCAGCACGTTGATCAGCCTTCTGAAAAGAAGAAAGCTGGTCCACCTGAACAAGCAAATCCAGGGAGCACTTGTGTAGCAAACCAAGGTTTAATGATCTGCCTTTGGGGAGTCTTGCCCACTGTGCGCAGACCCTCGCAAATAAATGCACTGGTGCTTTCTAGCGATACCTGAGTAAGTCCATGAAACTTTGCTCTCTCATTCAGTTGCGTGTATAGTTCAGAATCTCAACTTTGAATAGCAACACACGCAGGATGCCCGACATATTCTGGCCTGCAGGCTGCAATTGGTGTGAATGTTACATGCTGGGGCAAATTCAGGTGCTCAAAATTGGTGCCCGCGCTGCTAGTATCTCACCTCCAGGTACGAGAGCTCTGTTGCTAGGGCGGGCGGGCTGGGCTGCAGGAGCATGCTGCAAGAGCAAATAAGCAAAGTGCTGAATGTTGAAAAACAACAGTCAACTTGTAAAATACGCTACATCTGAATCGTTAACGGAGAATAGCTAGGTATGCTGTTTCATTGTAATGGGCACACGGCCTAGTCTGTTGAAGTTGATTGCACGGCTCTATCCTCTTTGTTGCTCTTGACAAAGCCCTCTTCATACACTGTGGGTATCCTTTCATGTTATTCTGTTTGTATTTGTGATGTTTGATGATGGGATCAAAACCTTGAGCGCACAGGGTAAGATGTATCTGCAAGTATCTGGGCAGACCAGGGTAGATATCAGAAAACAAGCCCAATTAAGGAACATTTAACTGCAAACTTTATGAGCTGCCTCGGTGTGGGGGGCCTATGTATGATCAAAGTGAGTTCCAGCTGATTTCACACAGAGTGATGCAAGCACATCTTTCCGCCCCCTACCCGGTGGCAAGAGCTCCACCAGCTCCGAGCATCACGTTGCGCCTGCTGTTGGCTTGTCCTGCAGATGCATCATCGTGGGCCTGGGCGCGCACACTCGCCCGGGGCCTGCTCCCTGCATTATTCGGTAGATTCACGTCTTCCCGAGCATGACGAGCGTGAAGCATGCGGAACACAACTCTGGTTTTGCAAAACTGCAACATACCAGTCACTGCATTGCCCTTAAGCGCGAGGTTGGGGAAACCTTTTTGGGGAACAAGGGACTGTTTCTGCAAAATGGTCTGCATCTTATGACGAAGATTTACTATGAAATTTATAGAGCAAAATATGTCTATGCACACGCCAAAGAGAGGGAGGGCGTTGGCTATTCTGATGGCCTAGCATCGTATGCATTGATGATGAAGCTGGGATTATATGTCGCATCAGGTTATTCATCTGTATTGTGTCAGCCGTACTCAGCTGATCTGTGCAAGGCAATCGCGCCCTCTGACAGAAGTATGTGAAGCCAAGCGCACTTTGGACTGCAGGTGCTTGTCTACACAGCACTTCTATTGCTCCTTGCAACCTGCTCAGTGCCCCAGTGAGTATTTGCAAACCTCATCAATCACCTGGATTTGGTTTACACTTCATGTCAAAGGACAAAGATGCCACTTTTTACCTGCTTGGCAGAGAGCCGTTACAGGTTGTGCCCGCCCGTGGCAATTACAACTATTCGCTCTACAGACTCTTGGTAGGCAGATTTTGGAGGAATTGTACACTAAGATGTGGATTGAAGTCTCTGCATCTCAAGCTGCCACTTCCAGAATTATGGCATTGCATTGAGGGGCGTATGCCCTGCTTTTGAGAAGGGCCTTCGGTAGATCATTTCCCACGATTAATTTACTCCCCAAGAATGAAGATAAGCAGAGCACTTATCGCTCGAAGAGCGCTGCGCATTCTTGCATGGTTTAACAGGGACAAGGTAATTGGGCAGAAGTCTATCTAGCAAGAGCAGAAGGTCCGGAAACTCCAGATTATTTGAAGGGAAAAGTAAGTGGTGACTTCGATCATGAGAAGAGAAAGTTGATGTTAGCCAAGAAAATGCTCAATGTAGCTTTGTACTCAGCTTTGCGGTTCCCCCCCCAGAAGGCGTGAGGTGCTCAGATTGGGATGTTTGGGCATGTAAATGCCCATGTTCATGTGTGAGGAGAGAGAGAGAGAGAGAGAGAGAGAGAGAGAGAG
>LFCJ01002274.1_pt1 | contig 13805 bp, 8 predicted proteins | sample 643141 | NCBI WGS metagenome assembly LFCJ01 (sample SAMN03766243, study PRJNA286221) | soda lake metagenome | biome: soda lake; feature: Kulunda steppe; material: water; isolation source: sample B1-Br-g2 brine of Lake Bitter-1 | place: Russia: Kulunda steppe | collected 2010-07 | reverse complement strand
CTGGTGCCTCTGTAGTTAGTTCCTAGTCTCGGTGCCCTTAGGAGGTCCCTTCTCTTTGCTTTCCTTGGTGCGAGCTCTTAGCCGTAGTGGTAGCTGAGCCTGAGCCGGCCTGCCCGCGGGCCAACTGAAAGCCCAAGCCTGAGTTGTCCTCGTAGCCTTGGGGCCGTCATCTTAGCTAGTTGGCTTTTCTGGCAGTTCTCCTTTTCCTAGCGTTTTTCAGCTCTTCTGCCTTGCCTGCCTTAAGGACATTGCTGTGTCCGCTCGCGTCTTGTAACAAACAACAAAGAACAAAACATCTGGCGTGCTGCACCTGTTGTCAGTGAGGAGTGGAAGGTGGTTTGGATTTAATGGGGATGGGAGTAACCAGAATGGCATCAGGACCACTACAAGTTGTGGTTGGCCTGTCTCTGACAGGTAAACGGGCATCAAAAAGCCGACTGGGTAATGTCCTATTTTTAGCGTATTCAGGAATTTGAAGGTTCTGTTGGGTCAAACCGTCAGCGCTGCTGGCATCCATGTGGACCAAACATCCTGCTAGAGAGCCTTAACCGATGGCTTTCATGATGAGCCTGCAGGCAAAATTATGGCATTCCGTAATCATTCCAGAAGTGATATTGTGTTGACACCCTGATAGGATATGAAGAGCACTATCTGCTTGCTGACAGAGTGGACTGAAGGCTTGTCGACTTTTTAAAGCGGACAGCATATTTATGGTTAAAAAGGCCCTTTTACACCCACCCGGGGTGCCTATGCGGTAGCAAAAGATTTTGCATTTCGTTTGGAGTTAGACATGCTGCAAAATGCGTTGCTTATACCTTTGTGGACATGTGGAAGTAGACTGTGATAATAAGGATAATAAACTGTTCTTGAGTTGGCATACGTCTATGGTCTAAGTGCATGTGTAATTTTAATGAGGCTTGGAGATTTGCAAGGTCAGTCTCGTGCTATGTCAAGGAGCTTCAGCTCCAGAACCTTTAAGGTTGACAAGTTGTTGATGTACTCATGCGCCCGCTGACCAGCTAATATCAAAAAAGACACCAGGGCCTGCAGTGCAAATGGTTATTTCAGCAGGCTTAGCATGTCCATGTCAGGCTTAGTATTTGGCAAGGGCGTCTGCACGTTCATTCCTGGCAATTCTGGTGTGAGTTTTTACTTTATAAAGGAAGATGTGGGATTGAGAGTTACGGATGGTATTAGGAAGTATTTTGAGGATGTCTCCTTGGACATGGTGACGGTGCTTTTCTGGGTATAACAATTGTTTCCTTATTTGATGGAGTGATGTGAGGCTGTCTGAGGCAGGTCGTCCCCACCACTGGACCCCCCCAAACATGGCCAATTAGCATTTCCGCCCAGTTGCTGGCCCCATTTCCAGACCCAACCATGCACAACATGTACATATGTAATAAAAAGGCAAGCTGTGTGAGAAAATGCGAGGTGGGGGCGCGGCGTGTGCGCCTTTGGCCATTCTGGCACCATTTTGCACCCTTTTGGCAGGCAAATGGTGCATCCCCAAGCTTGCTCTAATCCTGCCGCTTTCCAGGACTTTAGCTGCTCTTGCATAATGATTTGATGCTGCGAAGTTGGATTAGGGGGAGGTGGCCGGAAAGGTGTGTTCTGTGAGTGACCCTGTCGCGACCGGATAAGGGTCCAAACACAGGAAATGCGATGACTCCGCAGCACATGCATGCTTTCAAGCTAGACCAAGTCTGAGGTTTGCGGGCAATTTAATCAAATCTAGGAAACTAAAAATGGAGCCGATCGAGGGTGTGGGTGGGAAGCGGCGGGCCAAAATGTTGCATTACATCTGCCTCGTTTGAGTGCACAGCTGGACGGGAGAGCTTCCCACGCCCAAATCCACACAGGATGTGCGGGCCAATTTTACACATCTGTAGTCATCTCAAGCTCGGAGTTTGGGTCTGTGTGTGGGATACAGCGCGCACTCTTCCAACCTTACGTACCAATTTTCTGAAATTGCCTTCCACTTACCGCACCAATTTCCACCCCAAGACCCCAATCAGAGCCAGAAAAATATAAGCTATCCAATGGTGTGCTCAGGTCAGGAAACGGTGCGGTGGATGCAAAGTTATGCCTTGAGAGGCCTATTTGGCCACGTTTGCGTAAGAAAGGGGTGACCCAGTGGTGGGGACGACCGGCAATATGAGTATGACTATGTGCAATTGCAGCAGCTCGCTGCCAGTTCTGCTCTCCCTATCACCATGATGGTGTTGAAAATACCAGCACCATTAGGTTCAACCAAACTAAAGTTGCTCGAACTGGGGTGGCAAACGCCTGCCCAAATAACTTGACAACCTTCTTGGATATGGCAACTTCCATCTGAATAGGTCCAGGACTTTCAGTCAGCAGTCTGAGTGTGAGACATGGCTAAAATTGTTGGAGAAGGGGGCAAACTTCACTCATAGCAGGTCTGTGGGGGCACTTGGTGGTTTGAATTTTGTTTGAGTCACATCGGAAGCTTCCCAAACTTCTAGAGACCAGTCGCTGTCCCAGCGTCACGGTGAGATACATAACACGGTGTTTCGTATGCCATCCCCGGGATGGGCCAGTGGGATCATTAGTAATGCTGTCAAGGTGCCAGTCTGCTTCAGACACGTCCCGGGCAATATTTTGTAGCCATGTAGGGTTGTGGCTATTCAGGTGGAGCTGTGCAGCTGAGTTCCAGACTGCTATGATTTGGAGATTTCAGGAAGCCTGGGGTCGAGGAGCCTCTTGGCTTGTTAAGGATTGAAGGGTTTCGTAGTTGACCTCATTAGCTGGAATCGTACCAAATTTGTAACACAGGTAAGGATAGGTTGTCAAGGGATTCAATCACTCTAAGTTAGAGTAAGGATTAGTGATCATGGATTCCTTCTAGCAGTTGCCTCAGTGCTGAGGATGGCTGAATAGATGGCATGCCTAAGGCTGAGATGCATGAAAGGTACTAAAGTCCACCCAGTCAGTCGGCACATGTGATGTCGACTACACAAAAAGCTAAAAGCTAATCAATGATGATGAAGCTTCTCTCCCCCAGGTCAATTTAATCTGCTAACATAAGTGAGCCAATGCAAGACCGAATTCTCTGTAGAATCATTCATGATGAATCAAAGACAGGTGCTATTAATTGACATACCGCTACTTGCAATTTGTTAAAAAAACATACTTGCCTCCCCAGCATGACTTGGATGGATTACAAGGATAAGGCCTTCAGCATAACTTACAGACCAGGAGGTTTTTAGTGAGAGTCCGCCGCATAAGCCTACCCATGGCATTTGAAAAAAGGTGTGAGACTGGTGCAAGCCCCGCAGGTGGGCATTCCCGATACCCTATTGGACATCACAAAGGTTGTCATGCCGAATCACCGTCATATAGGATCAGCGTCTACGAATATTCAGCAAAAAACACAATATCAGATTGGCATAACAGAGTGCGCGGTAGTTGGTAGGCAGTTGGAGGGCAACCGGTCTGCGTGGTCAGCACAAACCGCCCGACAGTGCGTCAAGCACGCAGATACATGAAGGGAGCACGGTACCACAGTTTTTGCGGTGACACTCGTGTAGCGGTGGTGCGAACGAGCTGTGGATGGCCTGGGGGCGGTAGTCACCGTGATGCAGCCAGTAATGGCGCGCGCAGGTCAGTGCGAGTTAAGTCGTGATGAACTGGCTTTACAAGAAACAGTGATTGTCAAGTAACTTCACCATAAAAGATTCCTTTTGGCCCGTACAAGGGATAGTCCACCAAAAAGTAGCCCAGACGAGTACTGAATGTAGGCTGATGACAGGCACAAACCTGCCTGCAAGATATTGGAAAATTTCCACAACCATTGCGGCCAAAAGTGCCAATATTGCCCTTGTACTACGAAGCTGGTGTAACAAAAAAATACAAAAGCAGTTAAGTACAAGGAACATTTCTGAGCTATGCACAAGGCAACAGCATCCTGAAGCTGGAAAATTTCAATTGGGGCAATATGTATAGTAGCATGGGGTTAATGGCAAAAGGACATCTCCGCGCAATAGACATTTCAAAGGTGCAGAGGACAATGCAGTAGTAAGGCAGTGGCCCACCGTCAATGCCTGCATGTCTGCCAAACTTCATATCCGTCATGTACGTACTCTCCCTTGCTGGCTGTCCGAGCAACACACAGTGCCGCATGGTGCAGCCTGGGGTCAAGGGTGTCATGGGCTTGGAGCTGCGTACCCATGCAGCCCTCCAAGCACTCATCTAGCACCAGTGAGCTCACAGTGGCTCAGCACATCTTGCAGACATCGCCTCCGCTCACATTCACTTTCCCCCCTCGTCATCATCATCATCCGATGCCGCTGCCTTGCGCAAAGCCTCAGCCTCCTGCAGGCAGCTCAGCAGCAGGAACAGGCTGGCTGCCATTGCGTGGTGGTTTTGAGGGTGACCAATGGTCACAGATCATGCACGATGGAGGTCACAGCATTCACCAAACAAGCAAAGACCAGGGCGTGAGGCCGGATCAATCTTTGTGCACACCTGGTGCATGTTCTTCGTCACTGTCAAGACTTTTTTTTGTGCGCTCTCAGAAAGAAGTATTCATTTGCTTTTTCCCTTTCTGCCAGTCCTTTTCTGTGGAGGCCCCTTAAAATTTGCATGCCTTGCCTTGTCAGACTGTCTTTGATTTCCTTTCTCAACGGCACAACACAGTACGCTATTTCATCTCGGACATTATGAACTATTTTTTGGCTGGCAAAGACCAGCAACAAACCAATCAGCGTAACGACAAGGCCGGCGATTTACCCTAACTTGTAACTTGTGTATACCTTGCCTGCGCATGCTGCACATATTGAAAATGGAGGAGCCTGCTGGTAGCAACCCTGAAGAAAGTAAAGCTTTCCCATAGCGCGCTCATTGGAGGGATCATAAGAACAAAGGAGGGAACCGGAACGCTTTGAAGAAATTACTATAGGCGCTAAATTCTTACATTCTTAAAGAAGGTGCTGGTCACCTTGGTGTAAGCTAGTTCCTAAGAGCTCTTCCATCCGTTCAAGCAAGAAGGATCATACATGTTCCTTTATAATAATAATCATGTATGAAAAAGGGACTAAGACAGAAGGCTCAGGTGGAGAGATATAGGGCACGAATGGGAGAAGGGGCGCTCTCATCATCACTGTGAAGCACCCACAATATGCCTGAATGTCAAAAGCTCTGTCTGCTCCTTTGGCTGCTCATACCCAACACAAGAGCATGGCATGAGGAGCTTTTGTGACCGTCCTTGTGCGCTTTTGTGACCGTCCTTGTGCGCTTTTGTGACCGTCCTTGTGCGCTTTTGTAACCGTCCTTGTGTCATGCAAGTCTGGGGGATTTTGTGACCGTCCTTGTTGCGCTTTTGTAACCGTCCTTGTGTCATGCAAGTCTGGGGGCTTTTGTGACTGTCCTTGTGCTATGCAAGTCTGGGAGCTTTTGTGACCGTCCTTGTGTCATGCAAGTCTGGGAGTACTATGAACTTGCTGGCCAGACGCCTGGTGGCCTCTGAATTGAGGGAGGGGGGACTCGGCATCTGTGGGCAACGCCAGGCCCCTCAAAAATCCACTTCCACCAAGCTTTTGTCAAAGGACAGTTCCAAGGCTTCAAAACGTTAGTACTGAGCCACCAAGCCCCAACTCTGACCTGGCCATCAATCTAAGCTCCTTTAATGCACTTCTCCAATCTTAGCATCTACTTTCAATCTTAGATCCTTACCCTGCACGTCTGCAAAGAGTCAGAGATGAATACTTAATGTTCATAATTGATAGTCAACTTGGCTAGGACAAGGAGCATACAGGAAGGTTTGATCTAAAAGAGGAGCATTGTGAAGGTTCAGTCATCTGCCTTGTTCATCACACAAGGAGAGATCTTAAGTGTGTTTCCCAATTGGATAAAAAAATTCCAGGTCGTAACCAGGGTTGGGTCATGCGTCCATTTGTCCAGGCTGATGCGCGTACTTCAATCGTCCGCATTTTAGGTCATTTTTGAGGGTACAGGTTGGGGGGGTTAGGAGGGCCTGTGGGCCCTCACCTCAACTGCCCTCCAAGCTACTTGTTACCAACCCAACGCATTCTTACTTGTATATATACATGGCTCACCTTTTTGTAGTGCTCCTTCCTGTGCTTCACAAATTCTGCATGCTGCTCAGGGGTCATGGCTGGCTCGACTTTCCCTGCGAGTGCATCACCCAGGCAGCGAAGTCAAGAGAGAATGACAGTATTGCAAAGCTCAAGCCAAGCACGAACCAGCCCCTGGGCTTCATGCCTTCACTGGGATACCCTTGCTATAAACCTCTCAGACAAGGGCTGATGTGGTCATGCCACTAGTCAGGCCATCCAGGGCACAGAGGGATGTGCACCCAATACTCTGGGTATGATGTGTCAGCATTCAGCAGTGATAGTAGCAGACATTGTATCAGAATTATAGGACTCCTGTGTATACAAGGCGTCAGACTTGACCAAAGGACCAATGTAGTTCATTTTGCACTACCATCATCCACAACCTGCCAAATGATGCCATGCCTTTTAAAATTTTAAATCTTTGCCTTGCCTCTGGCCTCGACATAGGCTCACCTGGGGCAGCATCGCCATCCAAAGACAGAGGCTCCACGTCATTCAAATCTCCCTGTTGTATAAGCGGGAAGCGATATCCACAGGTGTAACATGCTGGATGTGCTGCCATGTGAATGGACATCAGATGGCCAGACCATGAGGGCAGTTTCTTTGGAAGGCAGAGGGAACGTCACTGTCAGCACAGAAGCACAGAGGCAATAAAACCGGCTGTGGGAAGTAGTAGTCATCTCATACCTGAAGAGGTGCATGATATGGGGTTTTTGGCTCTGTGATCTTTTGGGGCGCTATTTCCGACTGCGCGTGCAAGGCGGGTGGATCGCTGACGTGTGCAAACAATCACTTCAGCACCTGCTCCTTCCTTTGAGACTTCTGAGGGAGAAGCACTGCTGCTCCACTGCAGCAAAACAGCAAAGAACCCTGCCATTACCCTTCGTAAGCTTCTAGCAGGGTTGTCTGTCAGTATCTACGCCAAACCCACGGCACTCACAATAAGCTTCTCATTCTCCTTCAGATTCTGTTCATCAAAGCAGGCCCTGCGCTTCTGGCTGCTTTCGCTCCTCGCAAGGGTGCGGGTTGCCATTGGGTGGTTGGATTGATGCTTTTTATGTCGAACTCTCTGGCCGTCTTTTCTTGGACTTAAATTTTGACATCAGACAGCACATCGTCTGCTGGTGTATAACGATTTTTCATGTGGAATGACTGAAAGAGAGTTCTACAACCTAATTGAGGTGCAGGAGCATGCCAAGAATGTCTTGGATGTGCAAGCGTACGACTATATTTCTGGAGGTACTGCCGCAGGAAGCTGGCCATGCCACTTTGTGATTGCGGTGCTTGTTTAAAACATGGATGCAAATGCAGCCACTCTCCAATTTCAACTCAGGCTAAGCAGAAGCGCTTTTGATCTATGTACCTACACGCAGGCTCGGAGAGCATGTACACCTTGCAAGAGAACAGGCTTGCCTTCAGTAGATTGAAGCTTTTGCCCAGGCTGTTGCGAGATGTTTCACGCATTGACATGTCGTGCAATGTCCTTGGTGGGTGAAGAGCATAAATTTCAATTGGACAAGGCCGTGGGCGAGGACAGATCTTGAGCCTTAGGACCTCCAAACAGAAATTATGTGCCGAAATCATGGCGCTACCAAATGTTATTTGTGCTCATCCGCTTTTTAATAGAGGTTACTTCTACGGCCCAAACATATCATGACATGCAAGGACAAACCGCTTATCCCACATGATCAAAGAAACCTGCAGTCAATACAGACGTCTGTATCTCACATCAAGCATCCAACCAGCCTCACCTGTGCCTGCACGGTGACCATACATTACAGGAGTACAATCTACAGCTCCATTCTGGATTGCCCCAATGGCAATGCATGGTGAGGTTGTGAAGCTTGTGGGCATTGATGGCTGGGATGTGTGGGATCAGACATGGATCCTTATGCATTAATTGTCTAGGAGCTTTTGTGTGGAATCAGACAGTGAAAGGAAGCCATGGAACTGGTGAATTCATATCCTTTGGATCAACCCGCTGAAAATGACTCCGTTGACTTATTGAATAAGGTACCTCCTGCAGTGTTGTGCAGCATGCCAGTGTGTCAGGGGCCTAATGCATTTTTGTCCTGGTGCTCGTGCTCATTCAGTGTGTTCGCTTTGTTTGAAGCCCGTACTAAAAGCGGTGCAGCACTTGCCTTTGCCCACGCTTCGTTACCCACAGGTCTGTGTCATCAGGACAGAGAAATGGCGACAGCCAAGGCGGCTGCGGCTGCAGGAGTGCCTTATTGCTTCAGCACAGTGGCCACATCCAGCATGCAAGAAATCGCGCAGTGCGGCCACAGCAACACCATATTCCAGCTGTATGTGATCAGGTATAAGGCTGCCTCAGGTTCAATGTGGCAAGGGGGTCACGCAATGTCTGTCGGGGGGGAATGCAAAAGCTGGCGCGCATTGGCGCCCCAACAAGAGGTGCAAAGCCTGAGGGCTGAACAGAAGCCTTCCAGGATCTTCCATACGAAACGAGTGAAGGACGTGTGCTTCCTGCCTTCCCACAGCAGGGCCTTTGCTTGCACAGGTGCCACTCGGCCGCCTGCCCTGTTGCCCATGCTCTCTTGCCCTCACATGGACTGCGGTGTTGTAGAGGAGTGCCATGTGTGCCTGCCGCCTCCTACCAGCGCCTGTGCATGGCGCCCACCGCCCCTGTGGTCCATCTCAGCCCCGCAGGCATCAGCATGCAGCACCCGAGGCAGCAGGATGCGTGGGAGTCCTTTTGCACTTCCATGGGCCGAAACCTCGCCATGCCCGCCTGCAGGGACCGGGGCGTCGTGGAGGAGTGGGTGCGCACCGCGGAGGGGCTGGGCTTCAAGGCCCTCATGGTCACAGTGGACGCGCAGCGACTGGTGCGCTGCCTGCGGTGTGTGTGTGTGTGTGTGTGTGTGTGTGTTTGTGTCGAAGCATGCGCCGCAGCCGGCCATCGCAGGCAGGTTTGGCTACTGGAGCGCGCCTGGAGGGGCACACCATGGGCTGTGTGTGTGTGTGTGTCCACCTCCTTCGGCTTGCCCGTGTGGCCACTGTGACGTGCCCTGCTGTTTGTGTGTGTGCGTGTGTCCTGCTGAGCGTGCGCGCACCTCGCCTTGCCCGCGTGCGACTCCGTGTTTGTGGGTTCACCTCACTATACTTGTGTGTCCATTCCACTTGTGTAGGGTAGGCGGGAAGCGGATGAGCGGAACCGCTTCACTCTACCAGCGCACTTGCAGGTGCGCTGCTTCATCGTGCCAGTGCACTTGCAGGTGCACAGCCGGCTCGCTTTGATGTGTGCCGTCTCACACGCTGCAACGGAGGTGGTGCGGCCAGCAGCCCCCGTTGCAGAGTTCTGTGCTGTGGAAAAGGGGTGCCAGCCATGAATGCCGTCAGCTAGGTCTTATTTTGGATGCCATAGGAACCGCAGTACCATGATCAGCAGTGGCGGCGTGATGGGCAGTGGCCAATCCCGACAGCTGTACAACTTTCAGCAGTGGCGCTTTGACGATGGATACTTCTGCAAATGCTGATGATGACATGACGACAATGAAAATGATGATAAGGATGACGATGGTGATGATGATGTTGATGATGATGTAACAATCGCTCTATCAGTGAAGCTCAGCATGCAAGTATTACCACTGGCCACAATGCCTGCAGCTGAAGAACTTGGAGCTGCTGCGCAATCGGTCACGAGCCTCCCAGGCTAGGGCCTCTGCACAAGGCAGTGGGCTCACACAGCTTTTTGCCAAGGTGGGCTGCTGGGTGGTTGATGTCGGCCAGTGCATCTTCACCTTTGCCCAGGCTATATGGTCAGGAGAGGTGTGCTGTTGAACTTGGTTCAAAAAGCGTAGGTTGGTTTTGTGCGCAGGGGCACCCTCTCTTGCCCTGGGCCCATGCACCCATCCCCGACCCATGTCTCACATTATTCTTTTTTTGCAGGAGGTTGACGACTCGCTGACGTGGGACTTCGTGCCCTGGCTCAAATCCATCACAAAGCTGCCCATCATCATCAAGGTCATCATCAGCCTGGCCGTCGTATTATTGCTTGCGCTGATCTACAGCTCTATGTGATTGTGCGTATTGTTTCTCACACTGTTGCTCTGTGTGACTGCGTATTGTTGCTTGCACTGATCTGCAAGTCTGTGTGATTGTGCGTATTGTTGCTCGCACTGCTGCTCTTTGTGATTGTGCGTATATGAGGGGCACGCACGCACACATCCTTAGCTGTCGTGGTAGGTAGCCTGCAGACCCCTGGTCTGTCACTGGGCCTCATAACTGCAGCAGGCAGAGGTCCCGGTCGTGCGCATGGTGTCATAGATTCCTATGGGAACAATGAACGCAGCTGCTCTGGGTGGTTGGCGCCGGGGTGGCTTGCAAGAGCAAGGCATGGCTGGTGTGTTCGACCTGCACGGATATTGCCCTGACTACAAGCACCTTGGGGCCGTGATTGCAGGGCTTGCTAGCTTCCGAGGATGTGCAGCTAGCGTTGGATGTGGGAGTCGACGGCATTGCTGTGTCAAACCACGGTGCGGCTGCGCCAGAAATGCGCCTTTTAACGCAACATGTGCGCAATGCCACACTAGGGCTCAGCGTTTCTTTCCTGTAAGCTTGCTTGCTCTGCGGCATGCAGCACTCTGAGCGGTGCTATGGAGTGTGTGTGGACTGTGCGTGCTTGAGCCCCAAGGAGGAATGTCCCCCGGGCACAGCCGCGGTGGCAGAGGGTGAGGGGCTTGCCCGGAAGCTGTTCAGCTTTGGCAGCTTCCCCGCTTTTGGCCTGGGCCCATGCCATGCCATGCCCTTAGACCTCCTCAAGTCCGCCTCCTGCTGTGCTATTGGGCACTCTGTACTGGTTCAGGCGCGGCCGTTCCCTGCCCACGCGCTGTCTGCAACCACCCTGCTTGTCCAGGCCTTATGTGGCTCTGCTGCCCTGCTTGCACACTTGTGCCAAGCACCTACAGCAAGTGCTAATCAAACACCAGCTACAAGCTCGGACTCTAGCAAAGCAGCAAGCAACAAGCCTGGGCACTGCAGTTTGATGGCGTGCAACAAGCGTGGGCTCTGCCGTATGGACGCTGCGCTGCTCCCTGGGCCAAGGGCAAATTTGGATGGGGATGGAGGGCACAAGTGTGCAGCGTGCTTGGACTCATGGCATATGCGTCGGTGCTGCTGTGCCTGGCCACCTCTTTCCGTTCCTGGGGACGGAGCCTCGCCCCAGGCAATGTCCTGCATGGTTAGAAACGCCCCAGGCAATGTCCTGCATGGTCAGAAGCGCCCCAGGCAATGTCCTGCATGGTCAGAAACGCATGAGGGGCATGCGCTGCCCCCGCTCTTCCTCCCCAGGCGGCCGGCAGCTGGATTACGCACCCAGTGCGTTGGAGGTGCTGCCATCCATTGTAGCAGCAGTGAACAAGCGTGTGCCCGTATTCATGGTGAGTTATGGGGCAAGGGTGGGTGTCGAGCCTCTGTAGGTCCTCGGGGCAAGGCATCCAGGAACATGTGGATGGGAGCCACATGCCCTGACAGGCATCCATAGACATTGGTTTCAAGCACATGCCGTGCAGGCGGCAGGGCATCCACACACATATCAATGACAGCACATGCCAGTGCAGAAGGCAGGGCCAGTAGAAGGAGCCGGCACCTGGTTGGAAACAGACAATGATTTGTAGCGAGATGTGCTTGGTGAATAGAGGTTTGGCGGGGAGCAGCATGTGGCCATGGCGGCATGCTTGAATGCATACAGGCGCCCTTGCTCAAATACGTACCACACCCAAAACAGAGCGTGCGTGCAAACAGGCCTGCTTGCCTCCTGCACACCTGTATGCATTCAAGGCCTGCTTGCCTCTTGTGCACCTGTGTGCATTCAAGCATAGGGGTGCAGCCCAGACATCGCATTCAGGCATAGGAGCGCGGCCCAGACATGCATTCGAGCATAGGGGCGCGGCCCAGACATGCATTCAAGCATAAGGGCCCAGCCTAGACATCGGAGCCCATGGCAACGTAATGATGTGCCGAAGCCACAGGCTGTGGAAAAAGAAGAAGAGGAAGAAGAAGAAGAAGAAGAAGAAGGAGGAGGAGAAGAAGGAGAATGCACCCTGGGCGCTGCTCCTGTGTGATCATCTCCTCTGCCACCAAAGCATGTGTGCACCTCCCTGCCACTGCAGAGCAGAGCTGCACCTCAGGCGCTGCCCCTGTGGGCGTCCCCTGCTGCTGCAGCCCTCAGCCCTGAACCCGGGGCTCTGGGCCCTCTTCGTATGCTCTGAAGCTCTCACAAATGATTATCAATGGTTGCTTGCATTGCACGCTCACTGCAGGACGGCGGCATCCGCCGCGGCACGGACGTGCTGAAGGCTCTGGCCTTAGGTGCAGACGTCGTGTTGCTAGGGCGGCCCGTGCTGTACGGCCTGGTGGGTGCCTTGGTCTGATTTTCACCCTCTCCAAGTCGGATTCTTGTGAGGAATTTGCTGGCAGCCGTGGCTTAACGATTGGTGCGCCCCAGGCGTGCTGTCTCTGTGTGTGCATGGCCTGGAACTGGCACGCCCCCGCTCTCACTCCCAAACGGTGCCTTCACAATTATCTTTGGCGTTGCGTGAGAGCAGGTGGCAAGCAAGGAAAGGGGCAGGCGTGCCGCTCGGGGGTGTGCTTGCACAAGGCACCGAGACAATCTTAAGCCCAGATCCTGGATGGCACGCACCCACTGCCCTTACCTGCAGCGCAAGCGCCCTTTGCCATACAGTGCCCCGCGCAGTACGTACGACACGAGTGCCACATAGCACTGGTTGTGTGCGGGGCCGGGCCAGGGGGGCGATGCAGGCGGGTGAGAGCAGGGTCAAGCGCGTGTGTGTGCAAGTCTAGTGCAAATCTCCTGCTGCGCCGCCTTTTTTTTCCCCAGCCCCCCTCAGCACTGTTCCACAGGGCATCAGAATTAAGTGAACAAGGGCAGCTTGGCTGAAGCCTGTATCAGGGCTGTATCCCAAACCTGCATCCAGGAAGGTAGTGCTCTGGCTGTGCTTATCTGCCGCCTGCAAGGCTGCCTGCCAGCCTTGCTCAGCGACTACCGCCACCCCTTGTCAGCCGCCTGCCACGCATGCAGACACCATTGCGCGTTTCTTGCGATCTCGCCTGGGACGCTTGCAGACACCATTGTGCGTTTCTTGCGACCCCGCCTGGGATGCTTGTAGACACCATGTGTGTCTCTTGCAATGCCGCAAGCGCACCATGTGTGTCTCCTGCAATGCCGCAAGCACGCCATGTGTGTCTCCTGCAATGCCGCAAGCACGCCATGTGTGTCTCCTGCAGTGCCGCAAGCACGCCATGTGTGTCTCCTGCAATGCCGCAAGCACGCCATGTGTGTCTCCTGCAGTGCCGCAAGCACGCGGCCCATGCTGCGCCCAGCACCTGCCAGGCAGCACTTTTGCATGACTTCCTCACGCCCAACTCTTGAGCCCAATCTGCCATGCTACAAGCCCACCGCAGCGCCCCTCTGTGCCACACAGTGCTGCTCCAAACAGCCCCTCCACCCTCCACACCCCAGCCCTCCCAGTTTGCAGCTCGCCATGCCGGAGGAGGTTGAGCTGCTGCACCGGTGGACCATTCCTTGGTGCACGCAGCCAGAGTGGTCTGGCTCGTGCAGGCTCGTGACTGGGGTCCATTCCCGGACCCCCCTGCTTCACTCTGCTCTCCCCCCTTGTGCCTCATGAGCAAGGCACGGCTTGGCACAGGCACCCCCCCCCCCAT
>LFCJ01002273.1_pt1 | contig 13809 bp, 24 predicted proteins | sample 643141 | NCBI WGS metagenome assembly LFCJ01 (sample SAMN03766243, study PRJNA286221) | soda lake metagenome | biome: soda lake; feature: Kulunda steppe; material: water; isolation source: sample B1-Br-g2 brine of Lake Bitter-1 | place: Russia: Kulunda steppe | collected 2010-07 | reverse complement strand
GTGTGTGTGTGTGTGTGTGCGTGCATGCGCGCGTGCATGTGTGTGCGCGCGCGTGTGCGTGCATGCGTGTGTCCCCAACGCTAAGCTTGATCATCAAGAATGTTGTTATTGCCGGCACTGGCAACGCTTTACAACATTTCTGAGCATGGAGCGGCAGTTGTGTGAGCTTGAGCTTGAGCTTGTGAGCTCTCACTGTCGCATCCTGTATCTCCTAGACATTGCTAGGTAAGGCTACTAGCTGACATTGGTAAGGGCGACTGTCTAACGGTGAGCTATGCAACCTTTCCTGATGGTGAGCTATGTCTGTTGTATTCATCCTTTGATGACGGTGAGATCTGGGGAGATAAAACTTTTTCTCCAGATTGAATCTGGCTTTCAGACACTACCTATCTTCTGCTTTTAGTTTTGGTCTGGGTTGCAGGCCTTTTACTAAGCCTTGTATGCTTCAGCCAAGCTGTCCTCGTTCGGCGGATACAGCTAAGTAACCTAACATAACCCTTGATGACGGTGAGATAGCCGTGTCAACACTCCTTACTCAGGGGACTGGCGTGTAGTTTGCATGCCCCCATGGTTGCCTTGCAGTCTTGATTTGATGTAGTTTCACTATGTTTAAGCTTATAGCGTGAAGAAGAGAGCTGGACTCTCCCAGTGGTAAAGAGGTACCAGCAGAAAAAACAATATTAAATGGCTCGATGAGCTAGAATGCTAATGGGAGCTGCAAGGGCTACCTGCAAGGGCTCCCTGCTAATGGGAGCTGCAAGGGCTATAGTCTATTACTATTTCGGGACCTACATGAGCTGAAGAACGGCCTCAGGTGGAACTGCTCGATTGTCAACCCCCTACATTGGTTGCGCTTATCGCAACAAGCCCAGCAGAAGCTGGTGTGACAAACATGCAGGCGCCCAGCTGCCCTGGATTAGAACTTGTTCCAATCCTCAAGCAGAAGCTGTGGCTTGCTTGCCAGCTTGATGTTGGGGGGAAGCCTGAGCCCAGCTTGGCAAAACGGGACCAAGCAATCCCTCCGGGGGGCCTGCAGGCGTGGAGCTCTTGGGCTTTGAGCCGCTCTTGGCTTTTCGCTCGCGCTCTGCAGCTGCCCGCCACTTCTTGGCATTGGCGAACCTGCACACACGAGGGCAGCACATACTTTCAAGAGGTATCTTGACGGCGTGCTAGTCTGCATGGGGAAGTGGACAAGGATTGCTTGCATCTTCGAGGTCCTTTATAAAGTGCCCGTCTGAATGGAGTGCCCGTCTGAATGGAGTGGGGTTATGCGCAATGGAACACGCACTGAGGGTTATGGGAGCCAAGGTCATGTGCCTCGCCAGACTTCCACAAGGTAGACCTGACACCTGTTGGGCTAGACATGGCGCCTGTTGGGCGAGACCTGACACCCGGCATACATCCCAGGCTAGCATTGAGCATCGGAAGGGAGAGTAGAAAGATGATGCAGCCCTGTGCAAAACAGCTGCGCGGTGCAACAAGGGCAAAGGCGACCCATGCCAGCTCTTGCGCCTGCACACGGGCCACGAAGCAAACAAGTGCAGCTGCCGGCCAGCAACCTCAGAGCTGCGGCAGCATCCACTACGCAGGGGCAGGCCTGCTTCCTCACTTTGCGATAGGCTGCCCGCCCTTGCGCGAGATAATGAAGCGGTTGGTCCACTTGTTGCGCCTCCTCGTGCGCTGGCCCTTGCAGTACACACCCCAGGGCGTGCAGGAGGGCCGCCCACCCGCCGTGGCCCCGCCCATGGGGTGGTCCACAGGGTTCATGGCCACGCCGCGCACCTGCAGGCGAGCAATGCATGTGCGCATGCTTGGGGTGGTGCAGACAGGGAGCGGGGTGCACCGCGCCCGCGTGTTGGAGCTGGCACGGAGGCAGGGTGCCACGCGCGCACGTATGCTTGAAGTGGTGCAAAAACTAATGTCATTTAATCTTCGAAAGGCTACAGAGGGCAGGGTGCAGGGTGCGCAGGCGCGTTTGAAGTGGTGCTAAAAGCATGGTGCAGGGTGCGTAGGCATGCTTGAAGTGGTGCAAAGGGCATGATGCAGGGTGCGCAGGCGTGCTTGAAGCGGTGCAAAGGGCATGGTGCGGAGTGCGCAGGCATGCTTGAAGTGGTGCCAAGGGCGTGGCGCAGTGTGCGTAGGCATACTTGAAGTGGTGCAAAGGGCAGGGTGTATGGTGTGCACGTATGTCTGAGGTGGCACAGAGAGAGAGAGTGTGTGTGTGTGTGTGTGTGTGTGTGTGTGTGTGTGTGTGTGTGTGTGTGTGAAAGAGAGAGGGGAGGCACATGCGCGGAGTGATGTGAGGGGACATTGGGGTAAAGAAAAGGAGAGGTCGGCTACAGGGAGGGCAACAAATAATGTACGCGCACCGGGCGGCTGTAGGGCCGCGCTTGCACAAGCAGGTGTCGTCAGCACAGAGCCTGCAGCCTCTGTGCCGTAGAGACGCACGCTGCACTGTGTTGGGGTGGATGGGACAGGAAGGAGCAAGGGCCTCTCCGTCCGGTGAGGAGGCGATATGCAGGGCCCAAACAACGCCTGAGATGCATGCCGTGGCCCTTGCAATGAATAAACAATGAATGACATGGCTGGCGCGGCCCCTGGCCGCAAACATAATTCAACACTTGGCCCACCATGGATGTTGAATGCGGGCAAGGGGATACGCAGGCACTGGAGACCAGCTGCGTGCATCCAGCTGACCCTCTGCTCACTCTGCAGGGGGACCCTCACCTTGGGCCGCCGGCCACGGTGCCTGTTGGTGCCAGCCTTGCCCGCATTTGTCAGCTTGCGCAGCAGGTTGGACACCACGCCCACGGTAGCATGGCAATTCTCGTCCAGCTTCCGGATCTCCCCTGCAGGCATATGCGTTGTGCACAGCATGCTGAACAGCGCATGGCCAGCATAGATGCTCTCCCTGGAGTAGCAAGTAAGTCACACGCACAAGCATAGAGCGCAAGGGCAGCATGTACGTGTTGTTCAACAGCAGAATAACACGATTTTGCATGGAAGCCAAACCAGGAACTGGACTAGTGACGACTGGCCTCCCCCATTTATTCTCCTTTAGCATGTAACATCCTCCATGCAATGCAAAGCTTGGAGCTTGGTAGTCTGCATCCTTACCCAAAAGCAAATAACGGGCCTGCCACCTCACTCAGCACCCCACCAGCGTGCATCCAAGTCTTCAAAACCTCCAGAGTATGGCGATGCAATGGAACATGCCTCATTGATAGGGATGGGTAAACAGGGTCTGATCAAAATGCCTAAGATGCTCTACAGAGGCTCAAATAGGCTCTAAAGAGGCTCTACAGAGCCTCAACAGCCAAACCCTATTTAATCATCCCTACTCATAGGCTTCCAGGGCTACCATGCCCTCCTCTAGGTATTAAATGAAACATATCTTAGTAACATCACTTTCATGGAGCTTGCAGTTGGCCCCAAAGCCCACAAGGCCCCCCGTGAACTGTGAAGCGCACAGCCATCCGGACACCTGCTCCAGCCGTCAGCCCGGGATCCGGGCCCTGCACATTGCCTGCGTAGCCAAGGCCACACTCTTGCATGCACTGTGTGAAGGCCCAACCTGACGGCAGGCGGACCACAACACTGTCTTTCTCCTTGAACTGGATGATGGCACTTGTCCCGGCTGCTCTCGCCATGACGCCACCCTGGCCCGGCAGCTGCGTGTCAAGCATGTGCCCGCATGTGTGTGTGTGTGCGTGTGCGCACGTGTGCGTGTGACCTTGCTCGTGTATGTACACACATACATGGGTGTCTATATGTGTCCGTCTGTGTGCTCCATGTGCATGTATCTGTGGTTGAGTTCATGCATGCGCATGCATTCGTGTGCCCGTGCTTATGTGGGAGTGGGAAAGGGGAGCGGGTGCCTGCCTCACAGAAACAGTAGGGTATGCATATCAACCATCGCACAGAAAGCACAATAACGAGAAAACAAAGTCCAGGCAATAAAACTTAGTAGCATGCAAACAGCTTACACACCACACGCACCACAGACTGCACATCACATGTGCCCGTGCTTGTGTCTGCCTCAAGAGCTTACAAGTGCACAGCATTAAGATAAACCTGCATCTTTTTTGTGGAAACCTATCTAATGGGACGTGGCTTGCACTCTTTTAAGCCGCCTCATTGTCTGTCCAGCTGTAAAGCAGATCAGTGCTGTGGGTTTCCAGAGGCTCTGTCTTCCTAATACCAAGGGAGGGAAGCAGCCCCATGGCGCAGGGACGCGCTGGTAAGCTGCCTCTGCAGCCTAAGCTTTGGGCACGAGGACATGTATGAGCACTCGGCCACCTGAGAACCAGCAGCACCAGCAGCAGCAGTGTGCGCACCAGCTCTATGTTGTGGATGTGCACGCCCATGGGGATGTCCTTGAGCTTAAGGGTGCTGCCTGCTTGGATTGGCGCGTCCTTGCCTGCCTGCAGCACATCCCCCACCATCAGGCCATCTGGCGCCAGGTGGTACTTGTAGTGGGGGGGGGCCAGCCCGTCTGCGAAGGCAGGCACCACCCACGGGGCATGCACATGAAGCCTGGCGCTCGGAAATGCATACGGGAGGAGAAATCTTGCAGGGACCTTTGCATTGAGTGTCCCTGCCTCAGGACAGCACCTTGGTGCTCTTTCAGGCAAGCTGTTCTGGGGGCATCAAAAATGAACAGATAGAGCGCTCCCGCTCCCAGGCTATGCAGGCTAGCATCAGGCCATGCAGAGCAAGGACTCCAGGGCTATGGGCACGGGCTGCACAGGTCTGGAGATCATTCACACACACCCACGCCTCCATGCTTCCTATCTCCATCAGGGCCTGCCCCTCTTGATGTGCGCCCGCCTTGCCGCTTGCACCCGCATCGCTCAGTGCCTGTGCCCGCCCCAACTGCCCCCCTGACCTGGGGACTCATAACGCACAAGCGCCAGGAAGCCTGAGCGGTTTGGGTCATTTTCTATGCGCTCCACAGTGCCACTCTCTGAAGACGTGCTGCGCGCAAAGTCCACCTGGCCAGGCACGAGTGCATGGGGCGCCTCAATCAATGGCATGGCACCTGCCTGCTGCGCACGGTCATATGGATGCTATGCTGGTCAGGGGCCACAGGGGGCGCTGCACAACAAGGGTGGTGCGGGCTTGCAGAAAGGTGAGATTAGTGACGATGATGATGATGATGATGATGATGATGATGATGATGGTGGCGATGATGATGATGATGATGATGACGATGACAATGATGATGGTATTGATGATGATGATGGTGTTGATGATGATGATGATGATGATGATGATGATGATGATGATGATGGTGTTGATGATGATGATGGTGGTGGTGGTGGTGATGATGGTGATGTTGAGGATGAGGGTGATGAAGCTGGCGCTGGTGGCAGCCCTCAGAAAGGGATTCCACCTGGGTGAGTGGAAGCCCCACCACTAACCATGCCTTGCGTGCAGATCTCAGCCCAGGGCACATGGGTACAAGGGTTGGGGAAGCACCACAGGACTCCCTCAAGTCCACGCGCGCTGCCGCCTCCCATCAGCCACCAAGATCACGGATGGAGTGGGCCCCTGATCAGCAGCACCTGTCATGTGTGGGGATGCGCACGCGCCCAGCGCAGCCCCTCCTCTGAATACCGCCTGCAGCACGCCACATGCCTCGGGAGCCTTGTCAGCACGCACCTGGCGCAGCACCTTCTTCATGCCACCCCCCCTCCCCCTCACAGTCACCCGCCCTGTCCATGCGCGCCCGCCAGTGTTGGGCACGCGCATGGACAGCTCGGGCCTGGGCGGGCCGTCATACACGCCCAGTGCCTCGTAGTCCAAGGATATCTTGTGGCGCTGGCCTGGAGTGGTGGGCCTCCAAAATATCAGCCCTGCGTGCCACCGCAGGAGGGCAGGCCAGGGGGGCGCATGCACATGCATGCACGTGACCATCACACTGCACCAACTGCATCTAAAGAAAGCAAAGGCATCCTGGCAATGGGCACCGACCTGTGTGCTCAACAGCAGCGCATGAGATGCACCAACGATCAAGCAGGACCTTGCATGCTTCACCAGCGATCAAGGCCAGACCCTGCATGCTTCACTTGCGATCATGCTTCACCATGCTTCACCAGCGATCAAGCCGGGACCTTGCATGCTTCGTTGCTCAAGCAGGGTGGAGCAAACAGGTTGGGGAGTAGGGAATGCTCAGCAGGCCCAACCTTGGGCAGCGTGCTCGGTTTGGAGCAAGCATCCCAGGATGGACTGTGCCCAAGCCCAATCGACCCTAGCTCTCTAGCCAGCAGCACCCCATGAGACCTGCCAATGCGGTTGAGTATGAACGCATTGCAGCTTTGCGGAGCAGCAAAAGGCATGCAGTGCGAGCTGCAGCATATGCTTGGTCTGCGCTGACTTGTGTACTGCACTGCACACCCATGCGTCCATCCATACCTGGAACATTTGCTGCACGCTTGAAAGCATACGTATATTTGCTACGAGTAATAACCAGACTGCTTGCTTCATCCCCTGTGGAAGTCATGGCGTGGCGCAAGTTTCTCTGTGAGAGCCTGGCTTAACGACAGAAAACTGGGCGCAGCATTGTAGAGGAGCACGCACTCACCAGCTGCTGCCCTGCCCAGGACACATCCCAACAGTGTCCTCCCACTTGGTCCTGCCGCTTCCTGGAGGTATAAGGAAGCACGCAGCGCATATTTAGAGGCAGTACGCTAGTCATGCGCTCACAGATACGCAACAGTATCTGGCTCACCACAAGGGCAGCTGCAGATCCCCTACACGGCAGCTCCTGAGCCTTGGTTATGTGTGATGCTAAAGGTGAAAGCCACGCCTGCAAGCGCCGGGCTGCACTCAACATAGTGAATCTGCACCCCTCATCACAATAACCTTAATTATATTTTTCACAACGTTGAAATCCTGAAACCCTCGCATCTGATTGCTAAGCTTGCCAATACGATATACTTTTGTTTCTAAGCTTGATATCATAGAATATGCTCATTTACCCTGGCGCCGGTTATGGACCAAACGTGCTTTGTAAAAGCACGCTTTATCCTCCAAGCATAAGCTTAGGGAGGCCTACATGGCTTCACTCCTCCTCCAGCAGTCTTTATGTGCACCAGCTCAGGCATGCAACACACGTCGTTAGCGTGGCGAGGCCAAGCACTGCTGCCGCACAGCCGCCTCGTCCAGTTGAGGAAAAGCAGCAGGCCCCCAGCCATGGCAGCCCGGCCCCTACATTTTCTGAGCTTGGAGTGGATCCGTTTTGCCTGGTAAGAAACAGCCCATCAGTGCACACCGCGTTCCCTGGTGGCTGTTAACTTGTGTCTTGTCAGCACGCTCACATGTCCAGCATTCTTACCACGGCCCCTGTACCTGGAACTTGCAGCCAGGGCTAGCTAAGTTGGGCATCACAGAGCCTTCTGCAATCCAGGAAGCAGCTGTTCAGCAGATCATTGACGGAGCCAATGTCGCTATACAAAGTTACACAGGTTCCGGAAAGGTAAGTAAGGACGACAAGGGCTGTGTTTTATTTTGCCGTTTGCTCATGCTAAGTAGGCCTTGACTGGTTTTGCCTGTGTTGATGGGGTCGAGCACCTTGTGCGTTTCAACTCACGTTTGCAAGCCCCTTGTGTGGTTGCACAACATAGCAGTAAGCTATTGAAACCATTGATGTCATTCAAGTCAACAGGTTGCGTCCTCCCAAGAGCAATCTTGCCTTACCCTTGTACTCTGCAGACTTTGGCATACCTCCTGCCAGCAATAACCATCGCGCTTAAGCGCGCCGACGGCATTGCTAGAGCAACTGGTGGAGACATTCCTATCCAGGTGCATGTGTGTGTGTGAGGTTGCATGCTTGAGTGTTTGCGCTCTTTGGGAATGCTAGCGGTTGCTACGAGCATACAGGGATGCAGGTTTTTTTTGGGGTCATCAACATGCAGCGTCATATGGCGCCTAAACGCATGTTCCCCCCTCTGCGCACTTTGCGCAATTATGAGGTGTGCCTCACAATTGTACCATGCAATGTTTCACCCGTACCGTGAGTACACCTGTCACCTTGCTGTTGTGGAATCATCCACTCACTCATGGCTCACCTCATAAGGCTCCTGGCTGCCCAGAAACAGCCCAGGGCCGCGCATCGTGCTCATGCGATGTCACATCACCGATGTGTGGTGTGAACAATTTTATTTGCTAGCTGCCCATGTGCCATGCCGCACTCCTTGCTTGTGGACTCATGGGCTTGGCGCCCCATGCTTGCTCATGGGCTTGGCGCCCCGTGCTTGCTCATGCCGAGCATGGTCAAAGGGGGACAAGGCTCTGCTGCGTGGCAGAGGCACACGCTGCCTGCAAGCCTGCAGCAGAACGCGGCACGGAGGGAGGCTTCTGCTCGTCCTTGGAGGTATCCTCCTTGTTGCGCGGCGGCTGGTCTGCGCTTATGCCCTGGTGGCTGATGGCCTTGGTCGTGCCGCAACAGGGGATGGCCGAGCTCTGTGCTGATAGAGGTGGTGGTCATGCTCTGCGCTATTACCCTGACAGGGACAGGGGGTGGTGGTCATGCTCTGTGCTGAATGAGGTGGTGGTCATGCTCTGCACCACTGCCCTGACAGGTGGTGGTGGTGGCCCCTAATCAGGAGCTGGGCATGCAGATCGTGCGCGTCGCCCAGTCAGTGCTGCCCGAGATAGCCAGGCGCATGGTGCAGCAGTGCATTGGGGGCGCGAACATCAACAATCAGCTGGTGGGTGCTGCACAGTTTTGCCTTAGATCGCCGAGCCCTGTTGCACCAGGGTCTGCTCCCCTCAGTGTGCAGAGGCGAGCAGGCAGAAACAAGCAGGCAGAGGTAAGCAGGCAAAGGTGAGCAAGCGAAGATGGGCAGGCAGAGATAAGCAGGCAGGGCTAAGCAGGCAGGTCTGTGCCTTGTTTGTCTTGCATTGCTTACTTTTGGTGCAGTCCTACAGCTTTGTCCAGCCAGCTGCCCTCATGAGCTCCCTTGCGTTTGTCGCCCACCGCTGGTGGGTGCATGCCCCGTCTGCTTGTGTGGAGGTCACAAGGTCGGCCCACACTCGTGTGGGTAGACCAGGCAGTCTGTCAAATTATTTGCACGCAATACGATTCACGCATTGTGGTACCCGGTGTGTGTAAAGTGTGCACAAGCTCAGACTCTGGGTCAGAGTCAGAGTCATCAAAAACTGATACCCGCTGCCGCAAATTGATGATCTGTTGGGTCGTAGTGTGGTGCTCACTGGCTTGACTTGTGGTCAGGGTTGCCGTTGTCTTAAGGGCAGCTACCAAAGCAAGTGGGAGAGCTTGGGTCGCACATGCTCTCAACCTGCTTGTGCTTACAGCTAGCATTGGAGCGGAACCGGCCGATGATTGTCGTGGGCACACCAGGGCGTTTGGCCCAGCTCATGCGCATGGGCGCACTGCGAGTCCACCGCACGCCACTGCTGGTGCTGGATGAGGTGAGAGCCTGTGCGTGAGGGTGCTCGCGGATGCATGGTCACATCGCATGCTTGTGAGGATCCCTGTGTGGGTACGAGTGCAAAGGTCCGCGCTTTTGCCGGTGCGCATGTGTAACTCCCAGCATGGTCACCAGCGCGCGTGTGCTGCCTGCCGGCACTTGCAAGGGTGTCATCCGCTGCAGGCGGAGAGGGGCAAGTGTCCTATAAAATTGTTTAAAGGCAGAGAAAGTAGTCACTTCAGAGGGTATTCGGGTGAGCTTTTGTGTGAGTCAATGGGTGAGTACATGCGGGTATGGGAGATGGTTCTGGCACATGTGAGTGCCTTTCTTGTCGCTCTATCGCCGGAGTGGCCATCATTTGAGGTGCTGACAGGGGGAACTGTCCTCGTGTGGATGCTTCTGCAAGCCTTGATGTTTGATTCATGCTTGTGCGGCCTTTTGCCAGTTCCATCCATGTAGGCCAAAGATGGGGATGGTGGGCACTGTGTGAGGGGCCATTTCGAGCACCCATCCATTTGCTCCCTGGTGGCCTTGCACCAAGCGCAGTTCTGCATGCAACATGTGTCCTTCCCTAATGTGCATGTGCTCGGCCATGCTGTCAAGCGTGTGTGTTGCGTGTGGCCCCCAAACCGCAGGCTGACCAGCTGCTGGCTCCGCATTTCACAGAGGACATGTACAGCATCACAACACAGACGGGCAAGCGCTTGGGCGATGGGGCAGTGGAGCCGTCAGGGGCAACCACAGCAGCGGGCAGGGGCAGGGATGGGGCGTCGGCAGGGGGTGATGCAGTGCCTGAGAAGTGGCAGCGGGAAGGGCGCCAAACGGTGATGGCGTCCGCAACTCTGACAGAATCCGTGCTGGTGAGGGGGCACAGGCCTGATGGGCTGGTGTGTGCTGGGTGGGAGCTCTGACTGAGCGGGATTGCTAAAGGACTCCTGCCTCACCGCCGGAGACGTCAGCAGTGTGTAGTGCCAGAAAAAGGCTTGTGCATGTGCCTGTTTCAGCGAGCACGCCTTGGCAGGAGTCCAAGCTGCAGCAATTGTTATGTACTATTGCCTGATTAGGCCATGTGACAGCACCAATTGTCACATGGCCACGTGGCCACATGATTGACTGATTAGGCCATGTGACAGCGCCAATTGATTGCCTGTAGCGTGTAATTGGCCCGTTTCTTGGACGGTCAGATTAATGTGAAAGCATGGGATTAGGGCATAAGGTATTGTTGGCTGGGGAGAGCATGTCGCGGGGACTCCGCCGGTGATCGCGGCTCGGCGAACGGTGCACTCAGGCACGGGGTCCCCGGCCTGCAGGTGCCGCGCTGTGCCTCTTCCCGCGCCCCGCGTGCGTTATTTGGTGCCTGGTTTGTGTGTGCTGGCGTTCTTGTGACAGTGGCGAGCGCAGGAGGGGCGAGGGGTGCGCTGTGCTGGACCTCGGCGCGCGTGCTTGCAATTGTTTGACGCCGGTCGGTCCGCCCCCCCCCTTCTGCATAGCGCTCCTCACAGCACACGGCGCACCCCCCGCATTGCGTGCAACAGGCATCAATATCAACAATGGTGTGCAGGGGAGGAGACGGGGCAGCGGTGCTGGCGGACACCGACTTGATGCCTCGTCACACACACACACACACACATGTACACACACACACACACACGCAGCGTGGCAAAATTTTATGGAAGGCGGGTTGTGCTTGCATGGGATAAAGGTCGCTTCGCCGTGCCAGCGTTTGACTTTCGCGCTCGCACACACGCCCGATTGCACACTCGCCTCTTTTCGCTGCGATGGTGTCAAGCATGCACAACATCTATACTCACACACACCTGTTTTGGCGCCAGCACAATGGCCACGTCGCGTGCTTGCATACCTGCGGACCCCACCACCCACGGTGCTCGTTCGCATCGCCAGGAACTCAGCAATGCCGCAAAAATGGTATAAACGCGAAACTCAATTGCCCCCGCTCCGTCGGCGCCTGCCCGGTTATTCCTGGCGCCGCATGCCAGCACACGGCGCCAGCTCAGCACTCAGCAACTCAGCAACTCAGCTCAGTGGGTGTCAGGGCCATCGTACGGTGTCCGCTGGCACACGGCGCCAGCTCAGCACTCAGGCGCTCAACGACTCAGCAGCTCAGTGAGAGACAGGGCTCCTCCTGGGTGTCAGGGCTCCTCGTCGGTGTCTGCTGGCGGATGGGGGCGTGGTCAAGGGGAGGCGGTGTGCGTGCGCGCGTACATGCGAGCACACACCCATTTTCAGTGACCCGCAACAGGTGCAACATAGAGGCCATAGTACAAAACAATTGCTCTGCGGCACAGCCCGCAAGTGTAGGGTGCGCAGTGCTCCGCAATGGCCCGGGCGCTTTCAAGCAAGCAAGGCGCCCCTCCAGTGCTGCACTCACATGCCTGCCTGCCCCCATGCCTGGATGAAGCTCAAAGGCCGCTCTGCCTCCTGTGGGTTGCTTGACAGGCTAAGACAGCCGCCTGGTGCCCGTCTCCCGTGTATACAACAGCGGGCGGGCCAGCACCTGTAGTCAACCCTATAGGCGCGCCACAGGTGCGGTTCAGTGTGGGGGGTGAAGCAGGGTCTGGGTGCAGGGTATGTGTTGAGCCGCTCAGCTTGAGCGCACCGCGTCGCCCTTGAGCATTAAGAGCTGCCGGCTGTTCCCAGCAGCAATCATGCCGTCTGCATTCTGTTGCTGCTACAGTGCCGGTGCAACACGCAGGCAGTCCCTTACTATGTGTGCCTATGTGTGCCTGCATGCATGCATGTCAGATTTGGAAGTGTGTGCGGGCGCCTGCATGCTTCTGTGCGTGTCTGCAGAATGCCTCAAGGCATATGGGCTTGAGAAGCAAGGCATGGGGGGCATTCACTCACTCATGCTCCTCCTCATGCTGCTGCTGGCATTGCTCTCTCCTCTGTGGGTAATGCAAGGGATACCTCAATGATTGTTGGCACAGGGCTCGAGCACATCAGGTGCAGCCCCCCTTCTACCCCCTGCCACGCCCCCACGGCATGCAACAGCTGCAGCAGCAGCGGCGGCGGTGGCGGCGGCAACAGCCATGCGCTCATACGCAGCCACAGCCATGCGTAAGCACTCCCTTGGACTTCACAGGGGCTGCAACACGTACGTGACGCATGCTGGGCCTGACCCCTGCGCGCAGGCCAAGCCAGCTGGTGGAACTCCCGAGTGGGGATGGGGCCTGAGGGGCTGGGATGGCCCAGCCTCCACTGCAACCGGGCCGCGCACCTTGGGCTCTGCTGGGGGCGTGGAGCAGGCGGAGCTGGTCCCTGCCATGCCACCACAGCTCAACCACATGTACATTGTGACACAGGGGGAGGGCAGGAAGGTGGGTTTGGTGATCTAGTGTGGGGGAAGAAAGGCAGGTCATGCCAGGAGGGCAGGAAGGTGGGGCTGACGCACATGGTCGGGGCTACATTATCTGCAAGCCCCTCTCCCCCCCCCAAATCACCAGCATGCGCCTGCCTGCTTGCGTGCGCCATGCCGCATCAGGGTAATGAATGCTTGCGCTCGCGCGCTTGCACAGTGTGAATCACCTCAGTGAGCAAACCCAAGCAAGGGCCTGTCTGTCCCAGCCTGAGCAGATGCTCTCTGAATCATGCAGTCCTCACAGCAAGCCTCCCTCAGACTTTTGAACCACACAGTCCTCACAGCTAGCACCCCTAGTGGAGTGCTGCTGCTTGCACAGTGTTTGGTCAATCTGCCTGTCTGGCAGGCAGACACCCTGCGCAAGGCTGTCCATGCCCTGGACCTGAAGCGCGCGCTGGTATTTATGAACTTCCAGCAGCGCCTCAAAGACTTCCAGTTCAAGCTGGAGGCAAGCAAGATGAAGGTAGGCCTCTCGGAGCCTGTCCCGCAGCACCAGTGTACTGTGGATTGATCGATGGCTCGTAAAGAGCCTGCCTGCTGCGCGCCCAGTCCACATGGACTGGATGGATGGCCTTCTGGTGTATGAGGAGGTTTGCGGGCTGCACAGGTGCCTGTTCATATGCGGGCTGCGGGCTGCGGGCTGTGGGCTGCCTCTTCATATGCGGGCTGCGCAGGTGCCTCTTCATATGCGGGCTGCGCAGGTGCCTCTTCATATGCGTGTCGCCGTTCGAGAGTGTCTTTGACCAGGGGAATCTTGAAAGCCCTGTCTGCTTCTTTGGTCGCCTGGTGCTTGGCTGCCTACACCCATCCTTCTTGTGGGGCCTCTGCAAGAGCAGCTTCACTGGCCCACGCAGTCCCATGAGCTATGGCCGTCAAGGACAGCCCCCCGGCCTCCTTGAGCAGCTCGCATACGCCTGTCACACAGCGGCTGTCTTCACCCCCACCCTAAGAGGGCATTATGGACTCCCCCATCATTGGCACAGTCCAGTTGAC
>LFCJ01002272.1_pt1 | contig 13810 bp, 9 predicted proteins | sample 643141 | NCBI WGS metagenome assembly LFCJ01 (sample SAMN03766243, study PRJNA286221) | soda lake metagenome | biome: soda lake; feature: Kulunda steppe; material: water; isolation source: sample B1-Br-g2 brine of Lake Bitter-1 | place: Russia: Kulunda steppe | collected 2010-07 | reverse complement strand
CGGCGAACGCAACAATTTTGGGTTGGGTACGCTCTCGCTCACGTCGAAACAAGAGCCGTTCCTAACGGGGATGTGATCGTATGATAACGGATTATCGCCCACAGAGTGAGATATCCGATGCAGAGTTCCGGGAGGCGATGCTACCGGGAGGCCGTGAGCCGGCGTCACTCACCGACATTCAGTATATCTACGGTCAGTTGCTTGATTTGGGGGTTGAGTCGACATCGTATGCGGCCCCAGAAGAATACGCCCCGTTTCTGACGCCAATGGAAGCCAGTGCTGTTGTCGACCAAGAGCAGGGTATCGTCTATCTGGATGTGCAACTCAACCGGAATCAGCAGTCAATCCGACCACTCGGAGCGACTGTCGTGACCGGTACAGAAGAGCATATCGACCGATGTGCGCTTTCACACTATGACGCTGCTAAAGGTGTCGACCACAGCATCACGCAGAAGACTTCTAAGAAAGGCGGGATAGATCCTGAAAAATCCACCTACAAGGATTTCAGTTATATCACCGAAAACAAACTGAGTACCGTTGTTGATGGGTGGCCCACCCAAGACCTCATTCAGCCGGTGATTAAGAACCATGACGACGGGTGGATCATTCAGGAAATCAATGCACTCAGCGCGTCCGAGGAGATGGGGCGTGTACGAGATGAGATCGAAGACACACTTACCGTCGATGGCACAAAGGATATAACACGACTTGTGTCGGTTCGGTTTTTCGAGTCGGATTCGACAGAGCCGGTCGACGAGCTGGATCTACCAGACAGTGCCGATGCCGAGGGGTGGTTGTACCCCGCCGATGTTGAGGTGCTGTTGGAGGCCATGAAGGCCCAACGGACGGGCAAGTGGCGAACGAAAAACAAGAGTGATGCGTCGGGAACGGCCGCCGGCTATGTTCACAGTGACACCGTCGACGATGTCTACGGGATGGGAGAGGCCCCACTGTCACTTTATACCGGCAAGAAACGAGCGTGGATGCCAAACCTCAACCGGGATCTGTCGGCCGCAACACACCCATTCAAAGCCGAGACGCTGGGTATGATCGGCAAATCAAAGCCGTTGCTCGATGTCTGTACGCAGTCGGCTGGCCTGAGTATCTACCATTTACCATACTTTGCCGGTGAACAGACTCCACAGAAGATGCGGTATCTCTACGAGCTGTTGTGGGAAACCTATATTCGTCGGCAACAGGAAGATGAGGATGACGAGAGTATTCCGTCTCACACCCCCATCGAGCGGTTTTACAAACAACTCGTAGAAAAAGCCGCGACTGATGGTAGCGATAGTCACGAGTCGGTGATCGACTCCTTCCGGTTCTGGACAGTCAACATCATCAATTACCAGAGTGACCGAAAGCGAGCTATTGCAGAGATCAAAGGGACAAACGCGCTTCGGACGGTTGATGTCGCCAAGCAGGCCGAATCGGTCGCCCGTGATTTATCCAATACGTCGTTGTTCGAGACATATTCGTGGGACTTTGCGAACCCGGAAACAGACTTCCACGCCCAGATCACAACGCCGTATTACTTCATATCGACCACGGTAACGACGACCGACGAGGACGACGTCGACGCAAACGAGCCGGGGTATGCGTTGTTCCAACAGTTGCTCCGAGATCAACCACTCTCGTTGAGTCAGCTGTTAGAGGCGTATATCCCACATATCGAGTCAAGTTACGATGCAGCCGCAGACGACGGCAAGCGCGTACCGACGCTACAGATCATCCAGCAGTTTGCACAATTAGCCACTCTCAGCCGGAGCGGCCTACTGGATGTTGATATTCCAGAGGTTGCCGATACTAATGAGCCGTATCGGATTCCGGTTGACGGCGATAGTGAGACAACAGATTCGGATACAGATATGACAGAGACGACAGACGACACGAATCCAGACCACGACGACAGCGAGGAGGATAGTACGAAAACATCGGCGAAAGAGCGGGCGATTGCCGAGCAGGAAGCCTACAAGCGGATGATAACCGAACAGCCGGTCTTATCTGAGAGTCCGTCACGCCGAGCAGTGTTCACCCTCGGGTCGCTCATTACGACCGTTTCGGGATATCAGGCGTCGAAGGGAACAAAGCCCCTCAATTCACGGCTTAACCCGACGACGATTACGAAACATAATATCCAGCAGTACGTCACAGACGTACTTGAGCAGATCAACACGTATGCCGGTGCAGAGGGTGGCAACAACATCTGGAAATACGAGACGCAGACCGGCCAACTGACCGAAGACCTCACCGCGAAACCAGTCAGCGAGTGGGAGCTGTCATCGACAGATATCCAGTACCATCTCGCACTCGGGATGGCGTTTGGAGCGCAACGACACGACTAACGACCAGTACGAACACACCAAATCAACATTACACAAACCCATGTCAGCAGACACCACCGACGATTCAGATGCTAGTACAGCCGAGGACTACACGTTCGATCCCGTCGAGAACCGATCAGAGATCGTGTTCTTGATGGATGCGCAAGATGCGAATCCGAACGGCGACCCACTCAGTCCGAACAACAAACCACGTCAAGATCCGGCAACTGGACAGGGCATTATCACCGATGTTCGACTCAAACGCTATCTCCGCGATCAGATGGCTGCCGAGTGTGGTGAGGATCAAGGCGTCTACGTTGCAGATGTGCGAACTGAGGCGGGCAACCGGAAAACTCGATCCGAGCTGGCCGAAGCCATTGCTGACGTTGACGGTCCCGAAGATATCGGTGAGGGCTTCTTTGATGACTTCCTTGACACGGCGGTCGACGTTCGGTATTTCGGAGCAACATTTTCGTTCTCGATAGACGACAACGACGATTCGCAGGCGATTGCGGCTAAAATCGATGACCACCTTCCGGCCCATCTGAAAGGCCCAGTTCAGATCTCCCCTGGTCGGACGTTCCACCGCGTTCGAGAGAACAGCGGCTACAACTCTCTCACGTCGGTTATCAGTACGAACCAGAACGAAGACGACGATGATGCTGACGACGACAACGACGACAGAGGGAACGTTCAGGGTGGCTTCCAACTAGACGACCACCGGATCGTCTACGGTCTGTACGGGTTCTCGGCGGTTGTCAACGAACACAATGCAGACAACACTCGTCTTCGCCAGTCAGACGTTGAGTGGCTGGACAAGCTATTCTGGAAAGGCGTCAAAAACCAAGCCAACAGCCGGAGCAAACGGGGACAGCACCCACGTCTATATCTTCGCGTTGAGTACGACGAAGGCTTCCACGTCGGGACGCTTGATCGGACGCTTGATCTGGGCGACCACAGCAAAGATGTCGACCAGCTCACCAGCGTTGAGGACGTAACGGTGGATGTAACCGAGATGATTGAGACGTTAGAAAGCGTCTCTAACCGAATCCAGACTATCCACATCCTACAGGACACCCGGCTCACCATTGAACAGCATGGCGAAGCCACCGATCAGACACTACCGGAGCTTATCGAATCCGATCTTGATGTAGATGTCAACCGGATTTCGTTGTATGAGTAGGAGAGATTATACGAAAGTTCCATGACCGAAAATCCAAACGCGACCCTCTCGGATTTCGCCACCGGAGAGAGTGATAACGAGGGGAAGACAGAGGTAGATCACCCCAGCAGTCGGTCAGATACCCGTGTCGACGATTCGGGAAAGTACACCACACCAGAGTATGAACCGACCGGTGAGAAACTACCGACAGTCCATACGCCACCCGAACGGTGTTTATCGTTCAGTGTGTCCGCCCCATTCGCACACTTCCGTAAGATCGAAACCTCGTCGACGCGGCTCACGTATGGCCTCCCGCCCCGGACGACGATCAACGGAATGATAGCGGCCATGCTCGGGTTGGAGACGAACAGTTACTACGAGCTTTTCGACCTCGCTCATTCTGCTATCAGCATTGAAGTTGAGACACCACTTCGAGAGATCAGTATGCCGATCAAACATCGGAATACCGATCCCGATGAAATGAAATCCATCTCTAGTGGCGGGTTGACACTGGAACACGAGAAACATCCCTCGAAGATTGACAAGGGTAAGGTCCATCAACGAGTGGCCCATTCGATGCTTCGAGACGTTACCTACCGGATCAACGTCTGGTTAAGCTCCGAGCCACACTACGAAGAGTTGCGACAGCTGCTTGAGGCCGGCGAGAGTTACTACACACCGTCTCTCGGCCTGTCGGAATGTCTTGCATCCATTGAGTATCACGGCGAGTTTTTGCCAACACCAGCCGATAACGACGGCCCAGTTGAAGTTGATTCAGCCGTTCCGTCATCGTCAGGGTCTATCCAGGTTCACACTGATACACAACTCACGACTGAACAGACGCCAGCAGAGATGGAGCAAGTAAACGAGACGTTCGTTACCCGCCGAACAACCGAGTTTACAGCTTATCAGTACAGAGAGGATGCAGAGCCGCTCCCGGTCCAAACCGACCACGCTGCGACGGTTGACGGGAAGACAGTCATATTCAAATAGCGGCCGACTCCGATCTTAGCCACCCGGTTCACCATACGACTCTCAATCCACCACACGGCTTCCATGTCAACGCACCCAGTCTATTTCGCACATACAGAACACCCCGCAGATCCGCAGACGCACGAGCCAATTATAGACCACGCTGTAGCCGTCAGCAATCACTGCATGGTCAACACGCCGGCTGGTACGACACTCTCCGATGGAACGCCGACACGCCCTGTCCTGTACGTCATGGCGTGGTGTCACGACCTGGGCAAACTCACAACGTGGTGGCAAGAAGACCACGACAACCCAACAGTACCTTCCGTTGATCGCCCTGCCGGACGAGTCGGCAGTCACAGTTTTTTCGGTGGTGTCGCAACGTGGTGGGTGCTTCGAGAATTAGGCTATCCAGTCTCAACAGCCCTCCCAGCCGCGATTGCAGTCAGTCGGCATCATGGGACGCTACCCGATTTTGAGGACTATACGATCAATCAGTTCGTCGAACATGCCCAATGGGAGACGGTTCGACACCAGCTGAAAAATATCGACAGTCAGCGACAGAGCCGGAAGATCGCTGCGCAGGCGTTCGATCATTTACTCAATCACGAGGAGCTGTATGTCGGTTCTACAGAGGAGATTCAGCAGGACAGTGAAACTCGGACAGCACTATCGGATGAATCGAACAAAACAACTCACAAAGCGGCGTGGAAAGCCTTTGTCGAGGCGGTTGAGACGACAGAGGGTGGCGGGCTTCGAGTCGGCATCAAAAAGAGTATCACTGGATTGACCGGTGTCTCGTTGGAGCGAGAATACAGGTCAATTTCTGTCTATCACGATTTGCTCGAACTCTACGGGGGATTGAAAGGTGCAGATACACCGGCATCGGCCGGGCTTTCGCCAGCCGATCAGACTCTCCCAGCACCGGATGTGATCGACGACTACGTACTGTCAGAACTCTCCCCTCCGACGAATCCCCAAACACCAGTCGAGAGGCTGAACGCCAAACGAGAAGAAATCCGCCAGGACACTCTCAGCCGTGTCGACAGACTACTCCGAAACAACCCTGAATCGAAGGAATCAGGGTCTCAGTCAGCCGAACAGAGATCGTCAAAAACGGAATCTGACCGTTCCCAATCTGGTGAGAACTACAGTCTCGATGCGTTTGGAGGTGAGGGGATACAGACCACTCCGACCTCGATATCGACTTCTACCTCGGCTGAAATTCCCCCCGGCGTCTACACGCTTACGCTCCCGACAGGAGCCGGGAAGACCCTCACGGGGACACAGGCAGCGTTGAAATTCCATCAGGCACAGGCATCAGACGGCCCGTTGATCCATATACTACCATACACGTCGATCATCGAACAGACGGAAAGCGTCTATCAAACGCTATTTAATCCTGATAACGTTTCAATCGGTGTCGATCACTACCTTGCCGATAACACGCCCGACGAGGGCGATTCGGATACCGATGCAGACACAGACAGTGACGATCTACTTGAAACAGCCTACCAGTCGTGGCACACCGACATTACGCTCAGTACGACCGTACAGCTGTGGGAATCACTGTACGGCCCGTCGAAATCACAGGCGACGAAATTACCGCAGTTCTACAACAGCACGATCATCATAGACGAGCCACAGACGACGCCCCCGACATGGTGGAATCGGGTCGAACAGCTGGTTGATACTCTCAATTCAGTATTCAATGCTACGGTCATACTCATGAGTGCGACCCATCCTCCGTTAGAGTATCCAACCCCGAACGTCGGACCAGACGGTAAGGCTGAATTAGCTCAGTCAGTCTCGCTTCCGGATAACGTTACCATCACACTTGATGTGTCGGTTGCGACCGACACCCCAATCTATCCAGAGTCAGCTGCTACACATCTTCAAGACGAGATCGTTGACGGCCGAGATAGCATACTGTCGATTCATAACACCATCTCAAACGCACGAGCGGTCACTGAATCGCTTATCGGCAAACTACACGCCGACTCTAACGTGAGTTTTGAAAATATCCACACCATCTACACAGACTTGATTACAGACGGCGATACCGATGGCGAACCGTCTTTCGGAATAAAGTACGACCGTGAGACGATTTATGACCAACTCCCATCTACCGAAGACCTTGTTGACGCCCTGATTACGTGTGATGCAGACGTGCTTCTTGTACCGCTCACAACCCGCAATCGACCGTGTGACCGGTCGCGGATTCTTGATGCACTGTCGAACCTCTTAGAGCAATACCCTCGATCTACGGCTACCAATGACTTGCCGACAATCGTGGCCCTCACCACACAGCTGATCGAAGCTGGGGTCGACATTAGCTTTGAGAGCCTGTATCGAGATGTCGCCCCCTACGATAGCCTTGTGCAAGCTGCCGGTCGGTGCAACCGAAACTACGAGTACGGCATCGGCAACGGCGCGGTGACGATATGGAAACTAAATGCAAGACAGGGCGCGAATACAAGCCGAATACCGGCTGAATACGTCTACAACCAGAGCGGGATCAACGAACTTTACAGGACGATCCAAGCCTTAGACTCAATTGCGTCGGACGACCAGCGTATCTCGCAACCGGATTTCTTGCGTGGCTACACTAATTATCGGGATGGTATCATCCCGCAAATACCCGATCAGACACAACAGATGGATACCGTCAGTGGAGCGGCTATGACTGTCGAATCGCTGATTGACGATGATCGACCAGAGATCACCGTCTATGTTTCTCAATCCCCAGCCGAAGACAGGCTTTTAGAAGCCTACCGCAGAGCAGACAAGACCAACAATATCCCAGAACAGATAGCGATTCGAGAGTGCTTACGCCATATTGCGTGTGACGTGCCCCGGAACCGCCGAGAAAACCCAATTACAGAGTGTGCCCACCAACTAAACGACGACTTATATTTCCTTGATTCGACGACGGCGGCTGGCACTAATCTGTATGGTTGGAAGGGGCTGTCGAACGATCTGTCAGAATCCAACTCTGTAACTCATCAGTTGTTGTAATTCAATACGATTTCCGTCGACCTCCGTAGGTTCCGGGACGATTAGGGATCGACGGAAATGTTTTAGTGAGAATGGTCTGTATGAAGGGTAACAACCCCAAACACGGGTTGGGTCTGGATGTACCCGTTGTAGGCTTGAAACGCTCGAACGCCGAGCGAGTAGGGACCGAGTTTCGAGGTCTGGATGTACCCGTTGTAGGCTTGAAACCCGATTGAAGACCTGTCGTTCAACCCCGAAGAGGATGGTCTGGATGTACCCGTTGTAGGCTTGAAACGGACTCCAATCTTGGTTATTTGTCCCAAACGAGCGGTCTGGATGTACCCGTTGTAGGCTTGAAACAGACCGCCCGAAAGCTCATCGAAGAGGTACTCACAAGGTCTGGATGTACCCGTTGTAGGCTTGAAACACGATGGCCGACTCCATGCCCCCTGTGAGTCGCATGGGTCTGGATGTACCCGTTGTAGGTTTGAAACCAGGACGAGCGGAAGGTCAACGCGCGGAGGGTCCGGGTCTGGATGTACCCGTTGTAGGCTTGAAACCAAGAATTATGGGACGAGTTACGCGAATGGTTCTTTGATCCGGATGTACCCTTACGGGCTTGAAACACCCTCGACGCGATGAACGTCACAGATGGTCCATTCGAGGTCTGGATGTACCCTTATGGGCTTGAAACGGTGGATCAACGACGACGCGCTGAGTATACTCGCCCGGACTGGATGTACTCGTTGTGGGCTTGAAACGTCGAGAAACCAATCACGCGCGAATTTAACGGCGACGGGTCTGGATGTACTCGTTGTGAGTTTGAAATGTGATGTTAGAACGCGACAGCTGGTGGGCCGATGGATGACTGATCTGGAGGTACCCTTACGGGCTTGAAACTCATCAGTAACGTACAGGACAGTCCGTTCGTCAGTGGCTCTGGGTGTACCCTTGCAGGCTTGAAACTCGTTGAGCCAACGGTCGCACCACACGTCCTCTTGGTATGGACGTACTCTTGCGGGATTGAAACGTCGAAGGCGGTGGCGAATTGCTGGCCCGCGATATCGGTCTGGATGTATCCTTACGGGCTTGAAACAACATGGTCTATACGCAGCTGGAGGACGCCATAGTGGGTCTGGATGTACCCTCGTGGGCTTGAAACAACAATGCGATCAAAGAGTTAGCGAAACGCTCCGGGGTCTGGATGTACCCGTTGTAGGTTTGAAACATGTTGACCGCGTAGACAGCGTTTCGCGTCTCGCCGTGGTCAGAATGTACCCGTTGAGGGTTTGAAATCTCGGGTTGGCGCAGTTCGTCTCAGGGAGGGAGTGGGGTCCGAATGTACCTGAAAATCAAACGAGAACAACGTGAGACGTATTCCGGTGAGCAAGGACACCCGAAATGCGGCAAGAGATTTCACTGCTACTGACCGGCTTCGTTAGACGCAGGTTTTCGGAAGATTCGGAAACTACTCCCTTCCGTTTATTTATTAAAAGGACGTATCAGAGTCCATGATTACGGACGCACGGGTACTACAGCCCGAATTTATCCCCAACGACGTGAAGCACAGGTCGGCAGAGGTGAGTCACCTATCGGACACCCTTCGCCCGATAATCGACGGCGAGCGGGCGACCAATTCCCTGCTGTATGGCCCATCGGGAGCCGGAAAGACGTGTATCGCCCAGTTCACTATCGAACAGCTGCGGGAGAACGTAGTCGACCTCAACTACCAGTACGTGAACTGTTGGGAGGACCACACCCGGTTCAAGACGCTCTACAGGCTACTCGATGGGATTGACAGTACGTTCGACATCCACCGCCAATCGACGCCGAAAGACGAGCTGCTGGAACGCCTCAGAGAGTACGACGGCCCACCATACGTGGTCATTCTCGATGAGGTCGACCAGCTACAGGACAAGAGCCTGCTGTACGATCTCTACCGGATGCGTGACCTCACAATGGTTCTGATCGCCAATCGGGAGGAAGACGTGTTCAGCACGCTCGATGGGCGGCTCAACAGCCGGCTTGAGTCGTGTGCCCGGATCAAATTCGGACAGTACGACATTCGAGAGTTGGTCGCCATTCTGGAAGACCGCGCCCGGTGGGGCCTTGAGCCTGATGCAGTCAGTAACCAGGAGCTAGAGACAATCGCTGACTACGCAGCGGGTGACGCGCGAGTAGCCATTGGAATCTTCCGAAACGCCGCACGGGTGGCACGGCAGAACGGCGACGACCGAATTACGGCCGAGGTGATCGACAGCGTGGTTTCGGAAACGAAATCGGAAATCCGTCAGAAGACGACAGACAAACTCACCGACCACCAACAGGTTCTCTATGACACGATCAAAGAGGCTGGCGAGATCGGGGCAGGTGACCTCTACGACGCCTACTGTGAGGCTGTCGGCGATCCGAAGACCCGCCGGACCATGCGGAACCATCTCTCAAAACTGGAACAGTACAACCTGATTTTCGCTACAGGGAATACGAAGGCTCGAACTTACAGACCTTATTAGTAGATTCGGTATTCGTTTGACACGCTATCATCATCGTGTCTGATAGTATCATACTCAGTATCCTTGAAATCAAGCACGCCAAAAGTTAATTGCATCCCTAATCGAGAACTACTATCTATACCTGCTTTTTCAGCGATTTTCCCCGCACGAACCGGATTCTCTCCCTCCTGTAGTAATTCTTGGCAGGCTTTTTCGACCCTTTTGATGTATTCTTGATCTACCATATCACGGGTATTCTACGTAGAACATGAAATGTCTGTGGATAGTGTTATTTTTCTCAAATATGATCTGTACCCAAAAGCGTAATAGCGATTTCGGAAACTACACTCAGAAGTTCATGTTGGTTGCGTCGAACCACCGAGTATGGGCGACTTAGACCCAATAGCGTTCGACATTGAAACCAGTGGATTCGGGGATGAATCGGAACTCACCGTAGCAGGATTCGCCTCCACGCTCGGTGAGATCGTGATTCTGAACACAGCTGGTCGACAGGCAAACAGTACCGAGTTAGAACAGAAGCTCACTGATCATTCGGCACAGGGTGTCGACGTGATCGCAGCCGACGACGAAGCCGAACTGTTGGCGGCTGTCGAGGAGATAGCGACCGACCGCCTAAACAGTGACCGCCACTATTTGACGGCTTATAATGGCGAGACGTGGAAAGGTGGCTTCGATCTACCCCACCTACGGACGGCGTGTATCGCACACGACGTGGAGTGGCCGTTTCCGAATATGGCCTACGCCGACGTGTTCGAGTTTGTCGACCGGTTCGACACTCACGACGAGAAAGGGCTAGTTGGCGTCTACCGCGAGCTGATCGGTAAGGAGAGTTGCGACCCTTTCGAGGACAGTGCAGAAGCGGTTGACGCCTTCGAGAACGCTGAGTGGGAATCACTACTGTTGCACAACCTTGCTGACATCCAGCGAACACTTGAGCTGGCGATGCTCGGTGAACAGTACGTCCCTCGATCAGATTTCAAAATGAAGAATCTCAACCCTCCAAACAGATAATCAATATCGCTTTTCGTCGGAATCATGCAGACCTCTTCTCATCGCCGGAGAGATATCCGTCGCCCAATTCTCATTCTTTTTTCTGATTTTTTCGGTCAAATTTTCGACGTTCTCTGGATCTATTGCCCATTGTAGGAACCTCGATTTCTTTTTATTATATGAATCACGAGCGGAAATGAGCCTACCATGAGATTCTGTCACATCGAAATGCTCCATTTGATGAGCTACACACAGTCCTAGGGGAGTAAGTGACCAGACCCGACGAATAGAACCATCCCGTTCTTCTTGATCAGGATATATTAAATTCAGATTCAATGCCTCGTCTTTTCGACTATTGATGTAGCCTCTGCTAACATCTAATGCGTTATCGATTTCATCGAATCGATAACCGAATGCATCGAGAAATGCCAGTAGCTCCACTGCTCCTTTGTTATCAAGAAAGTCAGATATCGCTTCATAGTCTACATTATCCCAATCAATAGTAGGGTCACGAATATCGTCTGCCATTGCAGTGTGATTCTGTGTCCACCCTATTCATTATGTATACTAGTTCACTATGAACTGCAATACATTTTGAATTTTTGTTTCGAGTAAACTCTAATATTCATTTTCCGCTTATTACCCTCCAAACAATAATATCAATCGGAAATTTCGGAAACCACACTCCAGCCTATAGGTTCAATATGAATCTACAATTCGACAATGATTGACAATCGCCACTCTTCGATAAGAGCAAATTATCAACGCGCACGGGAGGGTCAGAATGCAGGCTGATGATCCTGCCATTGCTCAAGCGATTGTTACCCATGCTGAGACACTATGCCAGCGAGAAGATCATCTCTGGGATATAATCGAGAAGCTGGTTTGGCCGGAAAATTGTCTAACAGACACCCGTAATCAAAATAAGGTCAAATTCGGGACTGAGCCGCTTGTTCGAGCGTTCCTCTATCAACGGGTGAAAGGACTGTCACAGAACGAACTTGCACATCTGCTCAACTCACGACCGTTCTTGATCAAAACCTGTGGATTTGATATTCGGTCTCTCGATAACGCCCCCCGACAGGGGACGATCAACCATGCGTGGCGGCAGTTCAGTACGGGAACGCAAGAGATCATCAAAGCTGCTGCGAAGGGGATCGCACAGGTCGCTGTCGAAAACGATGTAATTGCCGAATCGCTTGTTGCGACCGATCCCTCGAAAGACGACGATACCGACCAGACCGAGCAGGAAGCTCACCGACAAAAGACAAGAAAGACAATCAGCCTCGCTCAAAAGCACGCCTTTCCAGAGTTTGAGAGTGGGCGGGCCGTCAACAAAACCTACGACGACGAGGAAATTCTGGAAATGGTTGCACGCGCCTGCGCTCACCGTGGGAGTGCCAATTCGGAAGGTGAGTACGGCTGGCTTACCGACGACGAACACACGGCTCACGGCTCGACGATTCTGCGTGTGTTGAAGCAGTTTGCCACTCCCACTGACGAGGATGCCCAGCTGACGATTGATGACCTCCTAAAAAGTGACAATGTGCCGGGGGTTGATGCTATCAGGGACGAACTGATGGGATCATTCGATGACGCTGTCGACAATATCATTTCGTCAATCCGGGGAGCAGGCCCATTCAACGACCGAAAGAAGACTGCTGCAATCGACATCACGCCGGAACAAGTCTTTATCTCGCCGTGGGAGGACAAGGCCAAAGGGATCACTCGGTCTGACTTCCCCCGAATGGTCAGCGGGTACAAGAAAGATAATGAGTACAAACGCGGATATAAGTACGCCACCATCACGCTTGCTGGCGATTTAGCACCGATCATTCTGGGCGTTGAACCCGTCAAAGAGAACTCTAAGTGGGAAGACGACGACGCTCCCTCGTACTCGAAAGCCGACATCGTAGACCGACTGTTAGCCAAAGCCGAGCGGTTCGTTGATCTCGATGAAGTGTACTTAGATCGGGGATTCCATAGCAAAGGAGTCTACGTCGCTATTGATAACCGAGATATAATTTACACCGCTCCGGTTCCCAAGTACGAGGACGATCTGGATACGATCAAAGATATCAAAGAGCATCCCAACGCCGATGCAGCTGTCAAACACAACGTCCCGGTCGGATACGACGGTGAGCTACACCACACCGCTGAATATCTCTACGTTCCGAGTACGAGCGACGATGCCGATGGCAAGTATGCTGTCTTCACGACTAATCGGGATGAGGTCGAGACTGACGAAATCACGCCGATCAGCGATAGCTACACTCGACGTTGGGATATCGAAATCCAATACAAGTCTATCGGAGAGTTCCTACCCAAAACGTCCTCGACAGACTATCGCGTTCGATTCACGAATTTTGTCCTGTGTGCGCTACTCTACAACCTATGGCGGCTGACCGACTATCTAATCAAGGTCGCACGGGGGGAGCCGATTCGGTCGTCGCCTGTAGTCGGCGTAAAAACGTTCGTGAGAGCGATTGGCGATTTCCTCCGCGAAGTCGACTAACGCCGATCTGCTTCTTCCGGGGTCGCTTGATCGGTAGTCGCAACTCTGTGTTGTAATTTATTTTTCTCAAATATACAGATTGTATTTTACTCGTGAACATTACGGCTACCAGCTGTGTCTCGCTGAATTTAATTTCAGGTTAGAAAATATCAACCAAATCGGTGTACTACCCCCTACTCGTTAGTAGCACCCCCCATCTGCCGATTATGTGCACTGTGATTGTATACAAACAGATGATCGTAGTAGCAAGACTGTATCAAATCCCTGCAGAAAGGTAATCGAATCTTTGGAACACCGAAATTGATACCTGAGTTACTGATAGATTGCTGCTGATTGT
>LFCJ01002268.1_pt1 | contig 13814 bp, 12 predicted proteins | sample 643141 | NCBI WGS metagenome assembly LFCJ01 (sample SAMN03766243, study PRJNA286221) | soda lake metagenome | biome: soda lake; feature: Kulunda steppe; material: water; isolation source: sample B1-Br-g2 brine of Lake Bitter-1 | place: Russia: Kulunda steppe | collected 2010-07 | reverse complement strand
GTGAGGAGATCGATCGCGGCCTCGAGGCTATAGAGGTTCGAGACGGGCATCGTGTAGGGGAACCACTCCTCGTCTACGGCCGTCCGCCATGGCTCGAGGTCGGTGTAGTAGCCGTCCGTCCCAGTCGCCTCGATCCGCTCCCAGGCCGGGTCGCTTATCGAGAGGACCGTAAGCCCCGGCGGGGCGCTGAAACACTTCTGGGTCGCGCCGATGCAGACGTCGATCCGCTCGGTCGGGACGGGCGTTCCGCCGAGCGAGGAGACCGCGTCGACGATACTGAGGACGTCGTACTCCGCGAGTAAGTCGAGCACGGGCTCGAGATCGTTCAACACGCCCGTCGGCGTTTCACAGTGGACCATCGTCGCCGCGGTGAACTCGCCGCCGGCGTCCTCGAGGGTCGACTCGATGGCCGCGAGATCGAGCGGGCCACGCCACGGGGCCTCACAGACGACCGCCTCGCCGCCGTAGCTCTCGACGAAATCGGCGAACCCCTCGCCGTAGATCCCGTTTGCGAGACACAACACCCGATCACCCTCCTCGATCAGGGAGGCAACGGCGGCCTCGAGACCGAGGATGCCCTCGCCGCTCAAGATCGCGACGTCGTCGTCGCCGTAGACGGCCTCGAGTTTGTCGGTCAGGTCGCGGTAGAACTCGACGAATTCGGGTTCGACGTCGGGGTTCGGTGTCGGTTCGCTCATCCGCTCGCGGACGGGTTCGGGGACCGCAGTCGGTCCGGGGGTCATCCGCAGTCGATCGTCGTCCATACTCCCCACGGGGGAGCGCTCGGGTATAAACCCCACTCGACGGGGCGCTCACCTCCCCGGGAACGCCCCCTCCCGCCGTCGCCGCAGTCGCCCGCGGACGAAAGGCGTCACCGAGAGCGGTCCGTTCTCGAGTCGTTCGACCTCGAGGACGTCGAAGGCGTCGTTGCCGACGAACCGATCGACAGTTCGTCGGTTCAGGGTACACCCGCCGGCCACGCGGGTCCAGACGGGATTTAGGAGGTCCTGGCCGGTCCCCAGCGCCCCGTCGGCGTGGACGTGCTCGAAAAAGCGAAACTCCCCGCCGGGGGCCAGAACGCGAGCGACCTCCGAGACGGCGGCGTCGGGGTCGTCGATCGTACAGAAGACGAGACTCGAGATCACGACGTCGAAGGCGTCGTCGGGGTAGGGGAGCGATTCGCCTCGACCGCTCCGGAGGTCGACCTCGAGGTCCACCTCCCTCGCCTTCTCGCGTGCCCGCGTTCGCATGTGTGGGTCGGGCTCGATCGCGTGGAACTCGAGGTCACCCGCCCTCGCGACGTGGGCGAAAAGCGCCCCCGTGCCGGCCCCGAGGTCGAGGACCCGTCCGGAGAGGTCGGCGGCGAGGTACTCCCGGTGGGGCCCAAAGAGGGTTCGATCGGGGACGACGTAGTCGTAGACGGCGGCGATGAGTGGGTGTGAGACGTCGTCTCGGTTTGCCATCGGTACTCGCTTCGAGGGCGGGTGTTGCCCTCAATGTTCGCCCGCCGGGCTCTGCCGTCCCGGCGAACGGCGACCGCGGGGGGTTTTTCTCCCTCGCCGTCATCTATCGGTGTATGAACGCATCCATCGATTCCGTTCGCGTGGCGGGAACGCCACAGGGGCCGGTCCCGGTGCTCGTCCTCGCCGTCGACGGGGAAGACGACGTCGTCCCCATCTTCATCGGCTTCGAGGAGGCGACGAGCATCGCCCGCGGCCTCGAGGCCGAGAACATCGGTCGGCCGCTGACCCACGACCTGTTACTCGACGTGATGGAGGAACTCGGCGGGCGGATCGAGCGGGTCGTCGTAAGCGAGATCGAACGAACGAACGGGGAAGGCGGGACCTACATCGCCGATCTCCACGTCGACACCCCGCGGGATTCGTCGGTGATCGACGCCCGTCCGAGCGACTCGATGGCACTGGCCGCCCGGACGAACGCCCCGATCGAGGTCACAGAGGAGGTCTTTACAAGCAGCCGTGACGACAGGGAGAAGTTCGAGGAGTTACAAGACATCCGTGACGTATCCGGTGAAATGTAAGATGGACGATACACTCGAGGAGCTGTTCGCAGTGATCGAAGACCGAAAGGAGACGTTGCCCGAGGGTTCCTACACCGCCTCGCTTTTCACCCACGAGAAAGGCGAGAACGCGGTACTCGAGAAACTCGGCGAGGAGACGACCGAACTCGTCCTGGCGGCCAAAGACGACGACCGCGAGGAGATCGCTTTCGAGGCCGCCGACATCGTCTACCACCTGTTAGTTTTGCTCTCGATGAAGGGGATGAGCCTCGAGGATCTCGAGGCCGAACTCGAGGCCCGACGCTAATCACGGGTTGAACAGCCCGCCGATCGCACCCGCGACCGCGCTCTCTATGGCCATCACGGCGGCGACGAAGACGGCGAAGACGAAGATCCAGAGGCCGGCGACCCCGGAGAACAGCCCGCCGACCGGGCCACCGAGCGTGAGTCCGGCGAGTCCAACGGCGAGCGCGAGAACGAACCCGCCGACGATACCCCCGAGCGCGCCCGCGAGCAGGCCGTGCCAGGCCCCGCTCACGAGGCCACCTCCGGCGAGATAGCCGGCGACGAACCCGCCGACGAGCCCGGCGGTCAACTGTCCGAGTCCGGGTGCGGCGAGTCCCAAGATACCGATCACGGCCGTGAGTAAAAATCCGATCACGACCGCACGCCAGTTCGTCATACCCGTCCGTTGGGCTCCGGTCGACAAAAGCCCGACGCGTGTGCTGGCCTGACAGGCCACCCCGTCACGGGGGTGGGCGGCCAACGAACGCGCTTTTATGATCGGAGCCCATATCCGTGGCTATGATTTTCGAAGACCTTCCGACCACGCCCACGTCGGGAGAGCTGATCGACAAGGCCTTCTCACGGGCCTCGAGGGCAGGACGGGCACAGGGCGGGCTCGACGCCCAGCAGTCGATGCTCCAGACGGCCGCGAACATCATCTCGGACAACTTAGAGAACGTCGTCACGGCGTGGCCCGACTTCGAGTACGAAGACGACGTCCACCCGTTTTACTACGAACTCGCCGACGCCATCGTCGACGTCGACAGACTCCGACAGAGCCTCTCGGAGGTGATGTGGGCCAGCCGCAAGGCCCGTGAGATCCACGAGGAGTACCAGCCCCGACTCCGGAAGACCGACGTCGACACCGCCCGCAAACACCGCAAGCAGGCGTTTGCCCGCCTGGCGGACATCGTCGAACAGGTCGACGACGAACTCCTGTATATCAACGAGGCCCGAAACGACCTGCGCGATCTCCCCGAGATCGACCCCGAGGAGCCGACGATCGTCGTCGCGGGTTACCCCAACGTCGGCAAGTCGTCGTTCGTCAACGACGTCACCCGTGCCCGCGGCGAAACGGCCTCCTACCCCTTCACCACGAAAGGCGTCGGCGTCGGTCACTTCGAGGGGGCGGACCTGACCGCCGACTCAGAGCGAACCGGACGGTCCGCGATGCACGATCACATCCGCCACCAGATCGTCGACACGCCCGGCTTGCTCGACCGCAAGCCCGACGAGCGAAACGAGATCGAATCCCAGGCGGTAAGCGCCGTCGAACACCTCGCGGACTGCCTGCTCGTCCTCCTCGACCCGAGCGGCGAGTGTGGGTACCCCCTCGAGTCCCAACTCGAGCTCCGGGACGCCATCGAGGCGCAGTTCGGCGACGTCCCGGTGCTGACGGTCGCCAACAAGGCCGACCGGGCCGACCACTGGACGGACGACGTCTCCGGCGAGGCCGACTACGAGATGAGTATCGAAACGGGCGAAAACGTCGAGGCGGTCCTCGAGGCGGCCGTCGACGCGATCGACTACGAGCCGACGCTCCCGTTCGAGGAGGAGACGGGCTAGCCGGCACCGATCCGCTCGTTTTCGCTCTCCGTACCCGCGGGTTCGTACTCGATCGTCCGGACGCGAACCTCGACCGTCTCGCCGGTCCGCTCTGTGATCCGCTCGGTGACGTCCTCGGCGAACGCGCCCGGTTCGGCGTTGCCCCCCTTGGCGACGACGATCGTCACCGATCGCGGACCGGTAAACGGCGACATGTCGGCGTACTCCGTCTGAACCGAGACCGCGGAGAGGTTCTCGTGGGCCGGGTTCTCGAGTGTGTCGTCGACGCCCCCGGCGACGTCCCTGTCGACGGCGACCTGCCCCGCGGTGGCGGCGACGACAGTGAGGGTGAGCACGAGAACGACGACGACGAGCGCCCCGACCGCCGGGGGCGACCAGTCGACGTCCCGGTTCCGGTCTGCCCGTCCGCGATCCCGGTAGCCGAGCCCGACCAGGACGGTGAGGACGGCGACGTTGATCGCGACCATCGTGACGAGGAGCAACACCGCCGTCCCCAGGGCGATTTCGGGCTCGAGCCAGGCGATGGCGATGCCGGTCGCGGCGGCGGTGGGGATGAGTGCGGCGGCGATCATGACGCCGATGATCGAGGTCGGCCCCTTGGTCGTCAGTCCGAGCCCGCCCGCCGCGCCGGCGGCGAGGCCGACGACCAGCGAGAGGGCGTTCGGGGCGATACGGACGCCGAGTAAGTCGAGCGTCGGTAGATCGAGGTTCGTGGGCACGAACCCGCCGAATCGGAAGGCTCCGGCGAGGACAGCCCCCGTCACGATCGCCAGCCCCAGCCCGTACAGTTGCATCCAGAGGCTGTCGGCGATCATCCTGTGATCGTGGGTGACGTAGCCGACGCTCGCGGTCAGACCGGGGCCGATGATCGGCGCGATCACCATCGAACCGACGACGATCGCCGGCGAGTCGACCAGCAAGCCCGCGGTAGCGATCAGCGCACTCAGGACCATCAACGCCGCGTAGGAGGTCGGATCGCGGCTCAGATCCCGCACTTTCGTCCTGAGTTCCGGCCCCGTCAGGGGGCGATACTCCCCTGCGTATCGCTCCTCGAGGTCGTCCGACGTCTCGGTCATCGCCGTCGCCGCAGTACCGACGACGGTGAACTCGTCGGTTGCGACGCCGACCTCGTCTATCCCCTCGAGGGCGTCCTCGACCGCGTTGGCCGGCAGGGGCGTCTCGATGACGACGACGTCTTCCTCTTCTGTCGGCGTGACGACGACGCGAAAGTCCCGGGATTCGAGGGCCTCGCGGGCGGCCTCGAGATCGTCGCGCTCTACGGTGAGACACAGAAGGCGCACGCAGGGGACGACCACTGGTGGCGAAAAAAACGGTCGGCATGCACTCGCCTCCGGGTCGGACCGTCGGTCTCACTCCCGGTAGACGCGGGCCTCGAGATACGCCTCGAGTTCGGCCCGGACGTCCTCGAGCCACGCGGGGTCGATGTCGTGTGTCGATCGTCGGAGCATCACGCCCGTGAGCGTCGTGAGCACGTACGCAGCCACCTGTTCCGTCTCACACTCCCTGAACTCGCCCCGTTCGATCCCGCTGTTGAGCAGATTCGAGAGGTACCGTTCGAGGACCTGATCGCTCCGGAGGAACTGTCGCCGGTAGCTCTCGTCGCGACTCGCCAGCGTCCGGAGTTCGACGAGCAACGCGATGAACTGCTGGCGTTCGACCTCGATGTTCGACTCGAGGAGCCACCCGAAAAACTCCTCGAGCCGTTCACGCGGCTGGTCGACGTCGTCGGTCGTCCGGTGTTCGAACCGGTCGATCATGAACTCGAGACACTCGAGGACGAGTTCGTCCTTGCTCTCGTAGTGGTGGTAGACGAGCGACGGGCTCTTCTCGAACTCCTCGCCGATGCGGCTGATCGTCAGGTCCGCGTAGCCGTGTTCACACAGGGTGTGGTAGGTCGCGGCGAGGATCTGCTCGCGGGTCCCGTCGGGGTCCTCGAAGAACTCGGCGGACACGGCTATCGCTCACCTCCGGCGGACGCCCTCCCGGGCGAATACCGGGACGGGGTGTTCTCCCCTCGAGTGGTCCGGTCCATACGCCCGTGAACACGACCGGGAACATAAACGGACTGATTGAACGTTCAATCAAAACGGTTATGTCATCACGGACGAAGACGTTCCTCAATGACTGAATTGGTCTCCGGCTCCCGCCGGGGTCGCCGGCCGTTCACGTCCGGCCCGGCCCTCGAGATGAGCCGGGCCCACAGAGGTGTCGTTCGTGGCGCGTAGCCGACCCGGACTGATCGTCGTCGTGTTGCTGATCGCCGTCCTCGGAACCGCGATCGTTCCGACGGTCGGCGCTACCGATCCGCCTAGCCAGCCCGGCAGCGAGGTGACGAGGGGTGAACCGGGTCTCGACGTGTACCTGACCGACGACGAAGTCACCCCCGGAACGGAGACGAACCTCGAGTTCGAGATCGTAAACGACGGGGAGATCGAGTCCGGAACCGAGACCGACCGGGTGCTGACCGCGCAAGGCGTCACGACCGAGATCGTCGACGACGGCCCGTTCGAAGCCACGTCCGGAGAGACGCCGCTCGCGGACGGACAGATCCAGGACGGGACCGTCGCCACTGCCCACCAGCAGATCGTCGTTCCCGACGACGTCGAACCCGGCGAGTACACCGTCACCATCGAGGTGAGCTACTCCTACGTGGCCGCGGTCTCCCGGATCACCGAAAACGCCCGCAAGGACAGTAACACCGAGACCTACGACGTGACGGTCGAGGTTCCCGACGAACCCCGCTTTGCGGTCGTCGACACCGCCACCGAGGCCGAACCCGGAACCAGCGGCGACGCGACGGTGGAGATCGAGAACGTCGGCACCGAGACCGCCTACGAACTCGAGGGGACGCTGGCGAGCGACAGCGGGATCAGCTTCGACGGCGGGAGTGCCCAGGAGAACCTCGGCGACCTCGGGCCCGGGGATACGGCGGCGATGACCGTCGATACGGACATCCCGGCTTCGATGAGCGGCGGTGAGAAGCCGTTCACCGCGGAGTTCATTTACGAGGACGAAGACGGCGTCGAGCGAACGGCCGAAACGGCACGTGGCTCGCTCGCCCCCGCAGACAGCCTGTCGTTCTCACTCGCCGATCTCGAGGGGGACCTCTCGGTCGGCCACGAGGGTGAACTCGAGGGGACGGTCGTCAACGACGGTCCACGGCCGGTCGACGACGCGGTGTTGGTCGCCGAGACGGGAAGCGAATCGCTCGCCATCGGGGACGAGCGGTACGCGCTTCCCGCCCTCGACCCCGGTGAGGAAGCCACGGTTCGGTTCGAAGTCGACGTGAGCGAGGAGGCGAGTGAGGGGCCCCGACAGCTCCGGTTTCACACCGAGTACACCGCCGGTGACGGGATGACCGTCGAGAGCGACCCGTTCACCGAGCGTGTCGAGGTCGAAGCCGGCCAGTCGTTCAGCATAACCGACGTCGACGACACACTGATGGTCGGCTACGACGGTGAAGTGACCGGGACGGTGACCAACGACGGCCCACGTGACGTCGACGACGCGGTGTTGATCGCCGAGCCACAGAGTGATTCCTTGCACGTCGAGGACACCCGATACGCCCTGCCGGAACTCAAAGCCGGCGAGTCCGCCGACTTCCGCTACCCAACGGACGTCGGCGGCCAGGCCGACGAGGGGCCCCGACAGGTCCAGTTCACCGTCGAGTACACCGACGGCGACCGAACGCTCACGAGCGATCGGATCTCCCAGCGCGTCGTCGTCGACCCCCGGGAAGACGAGTTCTCCATCGAGAGCGTCGACACGCAGGTCGCCGCAGGCGAGACGACCGAAATCGTCCTCGAGATCACCAACGAACGCCCCGAGACGCTCTCGAACATCGACGCGATGTTGTACACCGATAGCCCGCTCGACTCGGACGGCGACGAGGCGTTCGTCTCGGAACTCGAGCCCGGCGAATCCACCGAAATCCCGTTCGAACTCGAGGTCGACGAGGACGCCCGCGAGACGACCTATCCGGTCGAGATCGACTTCGAGTACGACACCGAACGCGGTGAGACGGAACTCTCCGACGCCTACCAGCACCCGATCGAGGTGACCGAAAACGAGGGGAGCGACGGCAGTCGGTTCCCGTTTCTCGTGACCGCGTTCGGCGCAGTAACCGTCGTCGGACTCGGCGTTGGGCTGTGGCTGCGACAGAGCTGAAATGTCGGACACCGAGCGCGTCGGTGACGACGGCGACGCCGGCGACCCGATCAGCCGGCGGCTCGTCCCGCTGATCGCGGCTCACCCCTGGAAGATCGTCCTCCTCTTTGTCCTCCTGACCGCCGCCTTCGCCGGCGGGATCGGCGGGGGCGGGGAGACGGAAGCCGGCGCGGACCAGTTTACCGACGACCTCGAGGAACTCGAGGCCTACGAGGACATGCAAGAGGACTTCGATCGGTCGGGACGTGGCTCGGGTGGGACGTCTGCCCAGCTTTTCATCAGTGACGACAGAAACGTCCTCTCGGAAGCGAGCCTGTTGCGGATGCTCGAGACCCAGGACCGTCTCGAGAACGATGACGGGCTCCGGGTCGGGTCGACGACGAGCCCCGGGACGCTGATCGCCCAAGCGATCGACCCGTCGGCGGGGACGCCCGAAGACCAGTTCCGGGTGATCGACCGCGCCTCTCAGCGTGAGATCGATCGGGCGATCGAAGAAACCGCCGACGACCTCATGGTCAGTACGGATTTCACGGTGGCCTCCGGCTCGGCAGACGTCGCACAGCTGGCAGTCACTTACGACACTCCCCCCCAGGCCGACAGCGACGACTACGCACACCTCCAGTACGGGACCCTCGATCTCGTCGACCGCGTCGAGGGCTACGAGACCGGGGAGAACGTCATCGTGCTGGCGGACGCGGTGTTCGAACAGGAGATCACCCAGCTCCTCGGTGACACGGCGATCGTCGTCTTCCCGGCCGCGATCGTGTTGATCCTGTTTTTCCTGCTGGTCGCCTACCGGGACCCGATCGACCTCGGGCTCGGGCTCGCCGCGCTCGTGATGACGATGGTCTGGACGTTCGGCTTTATGGGCTATGCGGGGATCCCGTTCTCCGACTCGATGGTCACCGTCTTCCCACTCTTGCTCGCGGTCGGGATCGACTTCGGCATCCACATCATCAACCGCTACCGCGAGGAACGGACCGAGGGTGCCTCGGTCGGGGCGGCCATGGAGATCACGACTCGCCAGCTCGTCACCGCCTTCCTGATCGTGACGCTCACGACCGTCTTCAGCTTCGCCGCGAACCTCACCAGTTCCCTCGACAGCCTCCAGGAGTTCGGGATCGTCGCCGCGGCGGGGATGATCTTCACCTTCCTCATCTTCGGGATCTTCCTGCCGGCCGGCAAGGTCGGCCTCGACCGACTGCGTGCTGGCACCCGCTTTCCACAGTTCGGGAACGCGCCACTCGGCAGCGAGGGGTCGCGTCTCAGCGTCGTCCTCCAGGCCGGGACGAAACTCGCTCGCCTCGCGCCCGTACTCGTGCTCGTGACCGCGCTCGTCTTCGGAGCGGGGGCGGGTGTCTACGGGACCGGCGTCGACGTCGAGTTCTCCGAGGAGGTCTTCTTCCCCGACGAAGAGCGGATCGAACAGTACCAGGTCCTTCCCGGCCCGCTCGCCCCGGGTGAGTACAACTTCATGGCCGCACTCGATCACCTAGAGGAGGACTTCGGGATCCCATTCATCGAACAGGTGACGATATACGTCGACGACAACGACGTCCGTGCCGATTACGCCCTCGAGGACGTCGATCGGGCGATCGCCGACCCACCACGCGAGTTCGAACGGACCGACCGACGGGCCGATGGTGGGAGCGTCCTCGAGGTGATCGACGCGGAAGCCGAGGAAAACCCCGAGTTCGCCGCCACGGTCGACCGCTACGACACGACCGGAAACGGGGTGCCCGATCGGGAGGTCGATACGGTCTACGACGGACTGTTCGACAGCCCCCGAAGCGACGAGGCACAGGAGTACCTGACGAGCGATCGCGGCGCGACCCGCATCCAGTTCGAGCCCGACGTCGACGCCGAGGACGAGTCGATCACGACCGCCGCAGAACGGATCGCAGAGGACATGCGCCTCGAGGCGACCGCGACCGGCGACTACGTCGTCAACCAGGCCGTCATCCAGCAGATCACCGCCTCCTCGGTCGACAGCCTCTTGGTCGCGTTCGTCCTCACCGCGATCTTGCTCGTGGTCTCCTACTGGTGGCTCGAGGGGCGGGCGATCTACGGCGTCCTCAACCTCATCCCCGTGCTCCTGACGGTGGCGTTGCTCGCCGGGTCGATGCGCTACCTCGGCGTCGCGCTCTCGCCGATCAACGCACCCATCCTCTCGGTTTCGATCGGTCTTGGCGTCGACTACACCGTCCACTTCATGCACCGGTTCGTCGACGAGTACGAGACGGGCGCGGACGTCCACGACGCCTTGCTCACTACCATCCGTGGGACCGGCGGCGCGCTCACCGGCAGCATGCTGACGACAGTCAGTGGGCTCGGCGTCCTCTATCTCGCCTTGATCCCCCTGATCACCGAGTTCGGCCTGATGCTCGCACTCGGCATCTTCTATGCCTACGCCACCTCGATCCTCGTCTTGCCCTCCGTGATCGTCGTCTGGTCTCGCTTCGAGGGTCGTCTCGATCTCGAGGGGCTTCGGTCGTTGTCCCGGTGATCGCGACCCCCCGAGCCGTTACTCCACGACCCGAACCAGTATCGCGTCGGTGTCCCAGCCGGCGTCGAGGTCGATCTCGACGGCGTCACCCGGCTCGGCCCCTTCTTCGAGAGACAGCGTCGTCGTGTTCTGGCCGCTCTCGTTGGTCGTCCCCTCAGCGCCGTCGTCGAAACCCATCACGCTCGAATCGTTCACCTCGTAAGTGACGCCTTCGCCCTCGAGTTCGGGATCGGTTCCCATCGTCACGTCGAACGAGTCGGTCTCGTTGTCGACTTCGTACACGTCGTCGGTCTCGTTGTACGAGAGGGCGGGGTCGGTCTGATTTTCGTGATCCAGCCAGAACGCCAGCCGGTGTTCGATCGTGATGACATCCTCGTCCCAGCCGGTGTCGAGGGTAACCTCGACCGTTCCGCCCTCCTCGACGTCGGAGAAGTCGAGGGTCGTCGTGTTCTCCCCGGCCGCGTCGGTTTCGCCGGTTTCCGGATCGAGGACTGGCTCGAGGTCGGAGTCGGTGCTGTACTCGACGGCTTCACCGTCCTGGCCCGGGTCGGTTTCCATCCCGAGATCGACGACGGTGCTCTCCGTCCGGTTGAGGTAGGAGGAATTGTCCTCGACGAGAGCCTCGTCTTGTTCGTCGGACCAAAAGGCGACCCGGTAGCGGAACTCGAGGTGGTCACGGTCGCCGTCGATCCGGATCGCGACCCGGTGGTCGTCGGGATCGAGGTCGATCTCGACCTCGAGTTCGGCGACCCGGCCCTCCCGCCAGCGGTCGCCGTCGATTACCTCGGCCGAGGTGACCGTGGCGTACTCGCCGTTTACCAACACCTCGAGGTCGTCGGTGCCGACGGTTTCACCGCCGACGTTCTTGGCGTAGAGGGTCACGACCTCGCCGTCGTAGTTGCCGTCCGCGTCGGCGTCGTTGATGATCGAGAGGTCGGTCTTGATCGCCGTCGCCTCGCGGTCGCTCTCGTCGTCTAGGGCCTGTGCGTACGGGCCCGCGTCGGTGACGACCGAGCCGACGGCCATCGCCGTGACGCCCACGAGGGCGATGAAGAAAATTAGCTGTACGACCGACGTTCTGACCATCCGGAGTTATCGAACGTACTGAACCCGTGGGGTATAACCCTACCGGCTCCCCCGATCAGTCCCCGACCGCCTCGACGTACCGGACCTCGACGGCGACCGGATCGTCCGTGTGCTGGGTGACCCGCTCGTGTATCCGTTCTGTGAGGTCGGGATAGACCTCGCCGGGTGGCCCGGCGATCGTGACCACCACGCGGTTGGGGCCACGGAACGGGTAGTCGGTATCGAGTTCGACCTCGAGGTTCACGAGCCGGAGTTCCTCGTAGTCTTCCGCCAGAAGGTCCTCGACTTCCGCAGTCGCGTCTTCCTCGAACCCCCCGACGAGGTACGACGAGTAGGTGATCCCGCCGAGAAACGCCGAGAACACGAGAACGACGAGTGCGAGCGCCCCGATCTGGCGACGGACGCGTTTCTGGGTCACCTCGAGGTCGAAGAGGCTCTCGGGGCGGTAGCCGGTGTACCACAGCGTGATCATACCTGCGAGGTTGACCGAGAGGACGTTGACGAACACGAGGACGGTCGAGCCGACGGCGGCGCTCGGTTCGCCGAAGGCGAAGGCGATCCCCGCGGCCGCCGCGGGCGGGATGAGCGCGGCGGCGATCATCACACCCACGAGCGCGACCGAGACGCCCGTCGCGATACTCAGGACGCCAGCGACGCCAGCGCCCAGGGCGATCACGAGCGAGAGCAGGTCGGGGGCGAGGCGTTCGGCGATCTCGTCGACGTCCGCGATGGCAAAGCCCGGCGGGACGAGGTTGCCAGTTCTGACGACCCACGCGAGGACGGCCGCCGAGGCGATCGCGACGCCGACGCCGAGGAACTGGTGTTTCAGGCCGCTGTACAGCAGTTCGTTTTCGTCGAGGACCGTCCCGATGCTCGCTCCCAGTGCCGGACCGATCAGCGGGGCGATCACCATCGAACCGACGACCACCGCCGGCGAGTCGAGTAACAGCCCCGCCGTCGCCACCAGGGCACTGATGATCGTCAACGTCAGGTACACCCCGAACGTCGGCGTCAGGTCTTCGGCGTGGGTCCGAAGCTCCTGGCGGGAGATGCGATCGTCCTCTATGTCGCCGTCCTCGTACTCCTCGCGGAGTCGATCGAATCGCCTCGAGACGACCGTCTCCGCGTCGACGACCACCGTGTAGGCGTCCTCGGAGATCCCTTCGTCGTGTAAGGCGTCGAGGACGGATTCGACCGCCGACGGAGGCAACGGGAAGTACACGACGGCCGTGTAGCCTCGGCCGCTCGTCTCGTCGGTGACGACGTAATCGACCCCTTTCTCGTCGAGTAACTCGAGGACTGTCTCTCGTTTTCCCGTCGGTATCGTCAGCTGTACGAGACGCACGTCGAGGGGTGACGCAAGCAGGGGTCATAACTTCCTGGCAATCGGGTGCTGTGTGGTCGACCCCGCTCGCGGCCGGTACGGATGGCGCAGTTCGACGCGCCGGGGGACGGTGGCCTCGAGACAGGGTCGACCCACCGACGGGCCGGTTGACCGGACCACGACCGTGTATGTATTAGCCGCCGCCACCGTATCCAGACGTATGTTCGAAACCCGCCCCGATCGGGACGCGGAAGTCGTCCTCGTGGGCCGCTCTAACGTCGGGAAGTCGACGCTCATGCGCCAGTTGACCGGACACAGCTTCGCCACCGGCGGGAAACCGGGGGTCACCCGCGAACCCAACCACTACGACTGGGCCCCGGAGGACTTCGTCATCACCGACCTCCCGGGCTTTGGGTTCATGAGCGGCGTCCACGAGGACCGACGCGAGGAGATCAAGACGGCCATCGTCCACTACCTAGAGGAGTACGCCGAGAACGTCCTCGTCGCCGTCCTCGTCGTCGACGCCAAGAGCGCGATCGACATCATCGACCGCCACTCGGGCCCCGACGAGATTCCCTACGATATCGAGATGTTTCACTTCTTGGGCGAGCTCGGGATCCCCACCGTGGTTGCCGTCAACAAGATGGACAAAGTCGACGATCGCGACGAGCGCCTGGACGAACTCTGTGATCGCCTCGGCTTGCTCCCGCCGTGGCAACAGTGGCAGGAAACGATCGCGCCGATCTCCGCGAAAAAGGGCCGGATCGACCCGCTGACCGAAGCCGTGCGGGCACACCTCCACGAACAGCAACGGGACGACCTGTTCAAGTTCTTCTGAT
>LFCJ01002267.1_pt1 | contig 13815 bp, 19 predicted proteins | sample 643141 | NCBI WGS metagenome assembly LFCJ01 (sample SAMN03766243, study PRJNA286221) | soda lake metagenome | biome: soda lake; feature: Kulunda steppe; material: water; isolation source: sample B1-Br-g2 brine of Lake Bitter-1 | place: Russia: Kulunda steppe | collected 2010-07 | reverse complement strand
GGTGCTGCCGTTATGGTGGGCAGAGCGCCTGCGTGTGTGCGCGCACGTGGTTGAAGCTGTGCGCGCATGCTCAGAGTGTTCTGAAGGGCATGCAATGAGCTTTGACTTGATCATTGATCCTTCGCCAGGCAAAGGGTTTGTGACCTCAGGCATGTGTGCCGGTCTTTGCTGCGTGCATCATAGCAGATCAGCATGCTTCTTGCCTGTGTGGGTGTGCACGCACCTTGCGGAGGAAGGGGGAGGAACGTTGTGGTGGCTCATGCCCCCCATGCTGGGCGTGCTGCTGCCACCCTTGCGGGAAGCGCCCATTTCTCCAGCAAATAGGTCCAGCTGGCTGCCTGAGTACTCAGGGTAAGGGCCATCCAAGACGGCGCTGCAAGCGGGGCCGGCGCACGCACGCATGCATGTGCATGTGTGTGTGTATGTGTGTATGTGTGTGTGTGTGTGTGTGTGTGTGTGTGTGTGTGTGCGCGCGCGCGCATATATTGAATGAGAGCACATTGAGGGAACGTGTAGAAGGAAATGTATGTTAAAAAACAGCGCAATGTGCTCTGCCTGCGTTCTGTTTGCGAGAAGCGTGGTGGTGAGGGGGAACGGAAGTGTGTGTTCTAGCCACATGTGCAATGTTGTGTTAGTCTGTTGTTTGGGTATGTCATTGTGTTTGTAGGCGTGTACATGCGTGTATGTGCATGCGTGTGTGCGCGCGTGCTTGTGCTTGTGTGTGTATGTTTGTGGGTGTGCGCGTGTGCATGCATGTGTGTGCGTGTGTGCGTGTATGTAGGCGTGACTGTGTGTGTACACACCCGCAACTTCATGCAGCTGCCACAGACAGCATCAGCTGCAATGGCAACTGGGTTACCTCTCCGCATGCCTGGGCAGCAGGACGAGTGAAGCAGTGTAGCAGGCAGGGGCACACAGCAGGAGTCAAATGGAGGCGCGTCACATGCAATGAGGGCGCGTCACATGCAATGAGGGCACAGCAATCCCACACGCAGCCGCGCTCACCTGGCGGGCCCGGAGGCACCCTGCACATGCGGATGGCGGCTGCTGCGGTGGCTGGGCGGGGCGGCCATGCTGCCCGCTGCAGACAGGCCGTTCATGTAGGAGTGGCCGCCGACGCTGGGCGGGGGGTGGTGGGAGCGTGTTCGGCTGCTGCTGCGGTGGCTGGGGGCGAGCACGCTGGGCGACCGGCTGTGTTCCCCTTGGGTGGCTGACGCGTCGTCGCTGAAGTCACCGTGGTGGTTGGGGTAGGCGCCGTGGTGGTGGCTTGCGTAATCCTGGGGGTGATTGCGCGGGGGTGCAGACATGCGTGTGGGTGCATGTGTGTCTGGTAAAGCGCGCACGTACATGCTTGCACGTGAGGAGCATTTCAACGTGGTCTCTGCTGCCTGCAAGCCTGTGATGTAATAAAAAACAGCAACAACCATTGAAGGCTTGCTGTGAAAGCATAAGCTGTCAGAGCAGCTATGAAAGAGTGGAATCGCACTGGCCGCCCTGACTGCACATGAAGCGTGCTGCCATGCCTGCACAACAGCGCCTGCCTGCGTTCTGCGCTGAGCGCCCCCTCCTCAGCGCTTGCCAGCCCCGCACGCAGCCAACCCTCAGCCCCAACCAGGCCGCCATCAGCACTCAGCGCCAAGACCTGTGCACAGCCACCTTCCCTCCACCCCCTAGGCCAGCCACACACACGGACCATGCTTTGATGCTTGGAGGTGCCTCTGCTGGGAGGTGGGCCTGCCGCGCTGTGCTGCGTGCTGCTGCTGCCGTCCTCGCTGCTACTGCCCCTGGCAGGGAAATGGACGGAGGGTAGCCTGGAGCTTGAGTATCTGGCACCTGCGAGGAGGAGCACCACACGCGCATGCTTGCATGCAGATGCACGCAACAAGCTGGAACCAGGCGCATGCATTTGCTGGGAGGTGTGATGAGGCGAGCAGGCGTGTTGAGGCACTGCTTGCCACATCACGTCTTCCCAGTCTGGGCAGACAGGAGCTGGGGCTGCAGGCTGCCATAGGACCGTGCTCTGCACACATGGGCATGCAGACGCGGGCAGGCAAATACACAGGCCCGTCGCTCTTGCAGCTAGGCAAGTGGCACGTCCACTCGCAGGTCGCAAGGCAAGCACGGCTCAACACGCTAAGGGATGCATCCAGGGGGCATCAACCACGAAAACCCATTGCATCGCAGAGCGTAAGAAGCCTGCAATGCAATGCAATACGCACAGAAGCATGTGCACACCTACAGCTGCACCCATGACTAGCCACTTGGATAAAATATGGGATGACATGGCAAGAGCTGAAGCCCAGGAAAAAGCCTGGATGGCAGTGGTCCTCAGGAATGGCAGTTCGTCCACGGGCATGAGAGCATGCTAACTTCTAAGGATATGCGTGGGCACCCTTGCAAAAGGGTCCACATTGATAAGTCAATCCTGTCACATGGGGCATGTGGGAAAGGGGCAGCGTGCACAGCCAGGTGCAGCGCTTACATACACAGTTGAGGAAGTCCAAAATGGTGGGAATTATTCAAGGGCGCAGGTTGTGTATGCAGGCAGGCTTGCATGGCCTGCCTCGCAAGTCAGAGGGGGAGACGAGGTGTTGCCAAGATTCTTAGCAGGCTCCCTGGTGCAGCACATCTGTCCAGTGAACATACATCATCATACCATCAAATGATTCCATCTTCCTTGCGGACTGTGAGCCCAAACCTGCTGGTTCAAAACCTGTTGTCTTGCAGTCATGTGCATCAGCAGCCCGAACTCAAGGAAAAATGAGGGTGCGAGAGGGTGTAAGGAGCATCCATGCCCCCCCTGCACACCTCCTTCAGCTTCCTTCACTGCCTGGTCCAAGTCCAGGAGGTGCTTGAACGATGGGTTGGAGGGCCGCTGATGCAAGCTACGTGTAGAGGTCTGGAGAGAGCTTTGAGTTGGGGATGAGGGGCTGCTGTCCGCCTCCTGGGCCTGCACATACAGGCGGAGAACGTGTCAGTCACACTCGTGTGCCATCATCAATGCTGGCCGAGTGCGGGATGGCGGTCTGAGGAGTTCGAGCGCGAATGGTCGGTTATGGGGAGGCGGAGCGTCAAGATACAAGCGATTGGCGGGTGGGGCGTACGGGCGCACCCAGAAGCTCTAGCAAGCTCATGCATACGAGGGCAATGTGATGTGAAGCTTTTGCAAGCTCATTCATGCACATGGCAATGCGATGGCTCGCTGCCGCTTACTTTTTGAAGGAGTCGCTTCAGTTTTTGTATCGCAGTTCTTGTCACTAAGCTGTCCTCCGGATAGCTTCCTGGGCTTTGCGTGAGGTCGGATGACGCGTCAGATGGCATCACTCATTTACACATTACTTGGCTGAACGACCCGTCAGCAGCTGTAACAGATTAACTATGGAGTTTCATTTACGGACTGATGTTGAGAACCGCGCTCAACGTTTAAAAAGACATTACATTGACTGTTTAGAAGAGGAGTGTGCACATGAGTAAACAATATCAGTGTAAACAAAAATAAAAATCCAAATACAGAGGAGGAGGAGCAGGCAAACCGGAAAAGTAGCCCCTGACAGCCCACCATAAGTGCAAGGATCCTGAGGTGTGAGTCAAATTGGTTGCATGGCGTTGCACAAGCACAGAACTGCACCCGTGCCTAAACAGTCTTCTTGCGCTTCCGTCCAGTGTACTTGGTATCCTGCACAAGCACACGTATCAGAGGTGTCGCTTGGAGGTGACGCAACGCTGGTGCACCAATAACATGGATCCTTTAAAAAAACAAGGCCTTTGCGCAGCCTTCCTCGGCCTGTCCTTGCCTAAGCTTGGCCACACTGACATGCTGTTGACATCTGGCTAATTGTGGATGTAGGTGGACCAACATCTACGTTGCATCCACTGATTCAAAGCACACAAGGGCAGTCAAGTGGGCTACCTCAAGCTGACACAGTTGGCTCTAGCAGGTTAATAGATTTTCCCGTGCAGCCTTTTGACCTGCAACCTCAATCATCCTGTGCAGCTGGGCAATGATGGCCGGATGGCGCACGCAGCTGTGTATGAGAGGCCATCCACAGCTCGCGACCTTGGGGCCCCTAGTGGCAGCACTGACACAACACGTTGCTCCGGATTGGAGCACAGGCCTTAGCAAGTCACGCATGCAAGCAGTGCGCCTGTCTTGTGCATGACTGGGCACCTTGCACACAGGCCAACAACCGCGCATCCAGCGCAAGCCGGCCACGTCCCACTCTGGCGCTGCCACATCTCTTGCTCGTTCCACAGACCTTGCCTTGCCCCTTTGGCAGGGTGCACTCCTTTCGGTGTAGGTGTGGTTGCAAGCCTGTCAGGCTCCATCCAAGCAGGGCTAGCTACTGCCCTGGTCCAGCAGGCACAGCTTTGCAACCCTTTGGACCTCACCTTAGGGATGTCTGTGTAGCCCCGCTTGCGCATGGTGTCCTTCTTATGCATGATCCACTCCTTGGAGCCGGTGGGGGCTTTGCCCGGCTTTGCAGCGCGCTTGTGCTTGCTGCCATACTTGCGCTCCCGACCAGACACCTGCAAGCACAGGTATGGGCATGCGTCGGCTGTGCCCGCCACTAAGGGCGGCAGAGCTGAGGCCTCAGGGGCCTGCCTGTAGCCTAGGCCCAGACTTAAGGGAAGACCCACACGAAAGCAAAGGCCCAGACCAAAGGAAAGGCCTTGACCAGAGGTAAGGCTCAGACTGAAAGGCAAGTAGGCAGACGGGTGGTAATAAACGACGGGACAGGCACCTGGCTGCGACAGTCCATTGTGAGGCTGTGTCTGCGCTCGGCAGCAATGAGCGACTTCACAGGGCAAAGGAACAGTGCATGCAACTTGGCGAGGGGAGCAGTGCAGCTGCGTGCGCGATTATGGCTGTCATTGTGATGACCAACCACGTTTCTGCATGCAGATACGACCAAATACCCATCTCATCAGATGTCAAATACCAAGGCAATCTGACATGGCTCAGGCTAAATCAGTGTGTCTCGTTCTTGGGGCAGCACTGGCACACATCCTCTCCGCACAATGGCACATTATTGAAGGAAACACCACATCCACCAGGCAGGTGCTCACTCGAATTTGCTGAATTGAAAAGGAGGAATGCATGTGCCTGGGGCGTGGCAAAAGTGTGCACAGGGCGGCAATGCAGAGCAGGTATGCCAGCTCACGTGCAAAACTCTAAGGGCTATGAGCACACACACTCGGAAATCCATCATTTGAATGACAAAGAAAACCTAGAATAGGACAGGTTACATAGCTGTAGCCGCCAAACGAGGGAAGCTTAGCTGAAGCCTTTAAGGCCTGCAACCTGAAGCAAAGCTAAAATGGCGCTCATAGCAGGAAGGAAGGAAGTGTTTGGAAGCCAGAGGTTTTTGGAAAAGACCATGCACGCATCCACCCTGCATTGCAATCAAGCCCCCACAGGCAGGCAAGCATCTTCCTGTGCAGTAACATGCACAGACACTCTCACTTGCTGCATTTACGCTCCCTGCACAACCCAGTCCTAAGACAGCATTCGGGGGCACGCATGCCATGCAGATGCAAGTGTAGGTGAAGAAGCTAGCACAAACGCGCACACACAAGCCCAGACGGTTCTGCACCTTGACATGCTGGCCCTCTCCCTCGCTGTCATCAGGCTCTTGGCCGTCCAGGCCCTTCGCCTGTGGCAAGCTGGTGCTGCTGCCCACCTGTACGCAGCACACAAGCGGCACAGAGGCTGGAGAGGCTGCGCAAGCGCTTGCTGCACTGCTGCTTGCTTTGCTGCCTTGAGATTGCAGCATCAAGATGGTTGCGCTGCAGGAACGTGGGGCACCTGCCCGCCTCTCCAGGCTACCAAGCACTGGCACTCAGGGCTCTATGAGGCCTGTCTCTGTATTTGTATGCGTTATGAAGGGGGACGCTTCGAGCCTGTCTGTCTCCTGTCTGCCTCCCAAAGCGGCCCCTGCCTGCCGTTTCCCAAGCAGAGCTGGCCACTAACTCCAGAGGGAGGGAAGGCTGGTGGCACGACGCAGGGGTGCGCGCAGCTTGTGTAGAGTTACAGGTCGGGGTAGAGCAAGCCAAAGTGGAGGTCAGAGGAGGTTGCGGACAGCATCATGAGGGACGTATGGCTGTGGGCCGTGTTCAGCTAGGCACAGCAAGATCAGCTTGGTGAATTGAGGTGAGGCCATGAGCATATGCTCACCATGAGCACAAGGAAGAACTTCTTGGCGCGCGTGCTGTGGGGGTAGTCGACCACCAGGCCTCCAGAGAAACCGACCTGCGAGCGAGCACGCGGCCATAACAAGACTGACACACACCTAAAGTGGCTCAAACGCGAACATGTGTGCCCCAGCTTTTGCACGTACACACACAAGCCACGACAGAGGCAGCTTATGCCCCGGAGCGACATCCTGTGCAGCTCCATGCGCAGGCACATGCCCTGTGCAAGGGCCAAACGTGATGGACATCACCACACCCAGACCACCTCGCACACGTCAACATGCACAGGCATGAGAGTGGAGGAAAGTATGCAAGGCCTTATCCTGGTAAACCTAGAAAGCATGCAAGCGTTGTATGCGTGCCCCTGGCGTATGCGTACATGCGACTGTTTATGTGCATGTATGCGTCCATGTGTGACTATGTGCATGTTCGCTTGCACTTGCTCTTAGATTCCTCCTTTGGCTCTATTTTTCAGCAGCCATCCATGGCTTATCAGTAAGCTCTGCTTGCCGTGTCCTTAGCTTGTGTCAGAACAGTAGCCTGTGCACAGGGGATTGGCTGCAAAGTCTGCTGCTTTCCTGCTCTCTTGCTAGTTGGTGAGCTAATTTTGGGGTTGTTTGGTTGGTGTAATGCGTAAGGCAGTGCATTGCACAGGGTAGGCTATTCTGGTGGCTAGCTCTGCTCTTCTCAGACAGTGGGTAGGGAACTTGCCCTCTGCTTGCTTCAAACATGTTTGGGAGGGCATATTTGATTTTTGTCCCTCCCTTGTTGTGTGGAAGCCGAACTGATTGATTTTCCAGTAACGATGCTCCTCCTTCTGACAGGTGAAGGGGACTCATGACGCTGAGGCCCAAATATCCTCTTTTCCTCCATTAACGAAAGTGGAAGACTACTACTGCCTACGTGGTTTTCCTTTTCTTGTTTTGCACATTGCTTCACTTTGGAGGGTGGCAAGAGCAGGCAAACACTGTTGTATTTGTTAGCTTTTACACTTTGCTTCACTTTGGAGGGTGGCAGGAGCAGAGGCTAACCCTGTCCCCATCCTGGCCAATGTAAGTGTGAGGCAAGAGAAGTGAGAGTGAGGCAAGGGACATGAAATGGAGACCAGCAGGCCCTAGTGCAGCCTTGCTTGCGCAGCCTCGCTTGCGCAGCTTCATTTGTGCACCTTCAGCACAGACAAGCGATGCCCTGCTTTGCACAGAAAAAGAGCAACGCCTTTGCGCAGACAAGCAATGCCTCTGCACAAACAAGCCATGCCCTGGACCCTACTGTGCTTCGCTTGTGCAACCTCTGCGCTGACAAGCCAAGCCCTGCGCAGCACCTAGGATACACATGCCTCCGCTCGCAAGCTGCTTGGGCCGCTGCGGCCAAAAAGGTGCTTTTGGAGCAGCATGACGCAAGGTGTGCATACAACAGGTGCCAGCTGGCACACTTTCAAGGGCACTCACTCGCACACCTGCAAGCTCCAACACCTGATCAACGGGCGCATACTTGCTCACATACACAAAGTGGGCACACACACACACACACACACATTACGCCACGCAAGCACACCCTACACACACACCTTCATGGCAGCAGACACCATCATCTCTGCTTGGGCCGGGCTGTCAGGGTAAACCTATGCGCCCAGAAACAGCCATTTACCAAAATGTGCACAGTTGGGATTGTGCTGTTCTCTATATAGCTCCCAGCTTGAGAATGGCTGCAGTGCAAGAAAAACAAGACCTATCCACTCCACGTGCAGGCTGCCACTGTTGCGGTCTTCAGTAAGCATCAAAAGGCTACGCCAAATGAGCATAAGGGCAAACACCCCTTATGGATTTCAACTGTCAGATGAACGCAAGTTGTCCAAATCTCTGTTGTTAAGAGGGGCTCCATCACATAAGCGCAGCCTGACCATGCTACTATTGACATCAGCCCTCCCCCATTGACCCAGCAGCTGCCCGCGCCGCCTCACCTGCAGCACTGCCCTTGCGCCTCGGTTGAGGCACGCGTACAGCGTCTCGAAGAAGCGCTTCAGACGCTTCCTGCAGGCGCAGCAAATGACGCGATGGCGTGTGGTGCAGCGCGCCATCACCTGGCGGCTCACGCAGCACACCACCAAGCAGCGCATCGACCAACCCTCCGACGGTGGGTCACTGACGTTTTGGAGACCGGCCACTCTTTCAAGCTTCATGAGGACAGCCGAGAGAAACTTGCAGTCCTCCCCTGTGAACGCAAGACCCTAAAATCGGAGACCATATGCTCCCACCACGACCTCCTGATGCCTGACCCTTTACATCGGAGTCAGGAGCGCAACAGTGCGCTGCAGCACAAGGACGGTGTCAAAACATTGACACTGCTCAGTTCAGCGGTGGGTGCTGCAACTCGTACCCTGCTCAGTTAGAGAGGGCTGACGATGACGACAGCAGAGGATCAGGAACAGGAGCGGCGCTGGGGCTGCAGCTGCCTGGTCATGCAGCGCACACGCAGTTGTTAATGGGCATACAGTGGGCGGCTGCCGAGCGTGTCCCTGCGCCCCGGCTACGCTTACCGAGGCTCGTGGCTGCGCTTGTCGGCGTTGCACAGCCACTGCACGGCGCTTATGGAGATGGCGCCGTCAAAGGTGCCTGTCCGGAAGGGCAAGCCGTGGCCCAGGTCATGAAGCGCCAGGTCCCCCTCCACCTGCGACGCCGGTGCACAACCATCGCTAACTGGTGATGGTGCCAGGAAGCAGAGCACAGGGAAGATAGGGCACTGCAGCGGTCTCTAGTCCCTGCCAGGCTGCCCTTAGGGGCAGATGAGGTCCCCACTAGGTCCATCATTTGATATCCTTAGTTTTCCCTTCACATGTGAGGAGTTTTCCCTTCACACGTGAGGGATGGGACGCCACGACAAGCGCGCTGTCTCCTTCAGTGCTTTTGAGCCCTTCTGATGGGAGAGCACGAGAGGAGAAAGGCTAGTGCAGGGAAGGAGCGCTCAGCTATCATGTCAACACTGCATACATTCGCATGCGCACTCAGCCATAGCCGCGGCTAGACCTGGCGGTTACACCTGGCAAAACAAAGGCCGACCTGGCTGCCATGGCAATGGACCGCATGCAGTACACAGGAGGAGCATGCGAGGGTGCACACACAGCACACAGCAGGAGCGCAGGCGCACCTCACGCTCCAGAGCCACATCCAGCATGGCAGGGGAGATGTCCGTGCCCACCCACACATGGCCCTGCAAGCAGCAACCAAGACCACGCAAGCAGATCGCGCCGCGTGTGTGTCAGCATCTGTGACTGCCTGCCCACTCAGGTGCGCACATGAGGCAGATCAACTGAGCAGAAGAATTGGCAGGGGGGGATGGATTGAGTTCACAAGCAGAGTGCCGCAGGATAATTAGGGACCAACAGGGAACATCATAGGACCATGGAAACTCTGGAATCAGCGTGTGCTGCTTGTGCTGCGCTATTCACCCAGCTGCCCACGTTAGTTGGTCCACTTCCATGGATCGATGGCCTCCCTGCCAAAGCAATTGCCTCTTTTGGTGGGATTCATCGCATGCCATCCGTTCACTGAGCTCGCTGTCAGTGCTTCTGGCCACATCAAGACGAGCAGGACACACCCGCTGATACGCTCAGGGGCAGCCAAACTCAAGTAAAGGTGGGATTAGCCCTTGCAGCGCAAAAGCAACATGAGCAGCTGATCCATGTTAAGGAGGGAGCGGCCCTTGCGGCGAAATGCAATGGTTGCGCCATGCAGGATGTGCCAGGACCGCCCCTCAACAAAAATCAAAGCACTGGAGCATAATTTTCTACATGTTCTTTTTTCTTTATCTTCTTTTTTCTTTATGTGGTCACTCTCCTCTCACCAAGCCACAGAGCTCCTTGCCACCTCCCACCAAGTCTGCCCAGCGAGCCACATTTTAGGTTACATAGCTGTATCTGCCAAACTAGGGCAGCTGAGCTGGAAGCTAAAGCTGAAGGCCTTTGGACCTAATCTAAAAAGGCGCAAACATGAGAAGAAAGGTTGTGTCTGAAGGCTAGAAGTCTTGGTGAATAAGCGAGCCACAGAGCTCCGCGCCACTCCCACCAAGTCCCCCCCACCAAGTCACAGAGCTCCTACCTCCCTCCCCTTCTTACCAAGTCGCTGAGCTCCTCGCCACTCAGCCCCGACCCGCAGCCCAGATCCAGCAGCATGCGGGGCATGCCATCATTGGGTAGGCACAGCAGCTCCACAGCACGCTGCGTCAGGCTGGCCTGCGCACGCACGAGGGGGGCGCATGCTCTGTCAAGGGGCGCGCACACCACCTCCACAGCACGCACGCTCCAGCAGGCTGGCCTGCACAGGCGCCCTGACCCGGGCGTGCTGCAGGCACAGGCACTTGTGCCAAGTCATTCTCGAGCGAGTGCAAGTGCCCTTGATGCCAGGCTGCCTGGGCGAGGGTCCTGTTTGGGGGCAGTCCAGCGAGGGCACCCTTGGAGGCAGGTGCTTTGTGCTCTTTTTAGAGCCAAATTGCAGGTGCTTTGTGCTCTTGTCAGAGCCAAATTGCAGGTGCAGCTACAGCCTCGCGCGCTCCTTGACAAAAACAAGGAAGAGGCATGGACTGGCGGATGAATGGACAGATGCGCCAGCTGACCTGCGCTTGGCACATCTGTTGCCCATCAATACCCGTTTCGCAAAATGATACAGAAGTCTGCGCATCACACATGGTGCCAAAAGCGGCCATGCTTGCAACCCACACATTGAATGTGGAATGAGCATGTCCCTTTGGGAAGCTCACTCCCGGGCAAATCACTGTTGGGAAGGTCACTCCCGGGCAAATCACTGTTGGGAAGGTGGTGCCTGGTTGAAGGGCACTGCGCCACAGAGTGCCTGGTTGAAGGGCACTGCGCCACAGAGCCACTCACTTGGATCTCCATGATGCGGGAGTTGCTGGTGTACTTGGCAGCCTCGATGTCATTGTAGAATATCTCTGGCGGAGCCTGCGCACAAAATGCACCTCAGGCAAGCTCAACACACCCAGCGCACTCACACAAACACTCCATGCGCAGCCAACGCGGTGATTCTGCTTTCAAGCAGCATCCCGTGTATGTCAGAAAGTGCAATGCAGCACCCAAATGCAGCGTAGCACCACATCTGCAACTCAGCATCAAATAAATACAACGCCGCACCCCATGTGTACCATGGCACCGCATCCCATGCAAGGCGCCCGGCCAGGCCTGCTTGCATGGCACACCTGCCCTGGTGTGTTTGCAACATGAATGCACGAACACCCGCACGACACACCTGCCCTGGAATGTTTGCAACACGCATGCACAAACACCCGCACGGCACACCTGCCCTGGTGTGTTTGCAACATGAATGCACGAACAACCGAGTGGCGCACCTGCCCTGGTGTGTTTGCAACATGAATGCACGTACAACCGCGAGGCACACCTGCCCTGGTGTGTTTGCAACATGAATGTATGAACATGCGCACAGATGCGCAGGCACCCACAGGAGCCCTTGCTCCAAATCATGTGCAACAAGCCATGCGCACACCCCCATCCACGTCAGCAAGGTTGACCCAGCCTCACCTGGTGCTCTGGCCTGTCCCCTCTTCCCATGGCAATGGGTGCAGAGCCAAAGGGATGCTAATGCCTGTTTAGTCTTGATCGAGCTGCAGCACGCTGTTCCGTACTGCTTGGGCAATTGCGATTCCACTGGGTTCCTAATGAGAAAGCTATGGATAGAGCTACAGGGAGCTGCCTGGCGGGCTGGTAGGGCCTTGCTGATCTTTGGCGAGGGTTGCCAGCTTTGCCTGCACGTATGCATGCCCACATGCAAAGTCGAGAGGCATGCGCGCGCACTTGCAAACGTGCGTGTGGATGTGTGGAGAGAGGGGGGCAAGTACAAGAAGACGCAAGCCCGCTTTGACCCCTGTGTAAGACCGGTGAGTGAAATGATTCTCTTAGGGAAAGAACTGAGAGGGGACAGGCGTGGTTGAGGGAGCCGCCACCTCACAGGCAGGAGGTGCATTACAGGGATGCAGAGGTTTGGTGTGGATGCAATGCAAATTCAGCGACGGGGTGTCTCTTGGGAGTTATTGCAAATTTCTTTGTGAAGCATTGTACACAATAGCACCAGAGCCGTGAGCCTGCTTCAGCCTGCATGGTGCCATGCATACCCACCTCCATTTCCTCCAACTTAAGCAAAGTGATGGACTTCAAGGGGAGGATTTTGGGCTGCACAACCCAAGTAACACACGCACATCAAGTCAGTTCCGAGACAAGAAAGGGAGGGGGAAGCGGGGAGAAGACTCACAGATGAGCAGTTAACATACCTTGCACAACACCTCTGTCAAGTTGCCCTTCTCAGACACCACTAAGCCCGCTCGGGGAAGGACCTCAGAAATACCAGCCTAACACAAAAGGGGTTAAGAAGGAGGGCTAAGCATTGGAGGCGGAGAAACCAAAGGGTGACAAGGCAGGTCAGCCGAGGAGTCTGCTCACCTTGTCGGCCATCAAAACAATAATCTATTTAAATTGCTCAGGTAGCAAATAGTCACGCATAGTCTCAACGGCCAGTCCACACTCGTTAGGGCTTGCATGGAATGACTGATGCAGGTCTTTGATCCATGGTACAGACCTGGATGTGCCAGAGTATCTGTAATTAATGGCCTGCGAGTGCCGGGAAACAGATGTAGGGGTGTGCTGAGGAGAGCGCTTAAAGATGATCAGCCTGTTTGGCCCTGCGACATGCGGGCTGGTAAGCCTGAAGACATGCGCACGATCAGAAAAGTAATCCTCCAAGAATGGTAGGTCACCAAGCTTGCTAAGCGAAGAAGGGCTCCCAGAAGTGTGCGTATGCGTACGTACGGTATACCTGCACAGTATTTATCTCAGATCCGCAGCTGAATCGTGCACATGCTATCTTTGTGCTCCAGGATGAATCCACTGGGCCACAAGCATGATAATTTCCTTGTTGCAGCGGCAGGCCCCGAGGAGGGGACAGAGATCAAGGGGTTCGGCCAGATGGAGCCAAAGGCCACTCTAGCCTCTGGAGAAACACAGTGGGAGCTGCGCAGTCTAGTTGTTGAGAGGGGCTACAGGTGAGCGCAAAACCAGCAGGGGGGTGCGGTCTACCAAGAGCCTGCCTTTCTGCCGAATGTGCAGCCGCTGCAATTGCAAGAGGCTCAGCCTGGAGGGCACTCCCTGCACAACTTCGTTGAGCTGTTCAAGGTCGGTGAGCTGTTGGAGGTCAAGTAGTTAAGGGGTGTTACCCCCCCACCATGGTGTGATCCTTGATGAAGCGCACATGTGTTGGATGTGTCTTGAAACAGCTCAATGTGCCGAGTGATGCCATTTGGCTTGGACAAGAGCCAACATCAGTACGCTGACAAGGCATTAGTGCAGAACAAATGCAAGAGAGATTTTGAGATGGCAGGTTGAGGTGACCAGTCTTGCAGGCCAAGGCAGAGAGCTGTGGGTGGGCATGGCGAGCCCCTGGTCGTAGACGGAGGGCGTGGCCGAGCAGGAGGGTGCAGCCGAAGAGGCATGGCACGGCAGCCAAAAGGGGGCGGGGCACAGCAGACAGCAGGGGGCAGGGCACGGCAGCCAAAAGGGGGCAGGGCACAGCAGACAGAAGGGGGCAGGGCGCGGCAGCCAAAAGG
>LFCJ01002266.1_pt1 | contig 13815 bp, 19 predicted proteins | sample 643141 | NCBI WGS metagenome assembly LFCJ01 (sample SAMN03766243, study PRJNA286221) | soda lake metagenome | biome: soda lake; feature: Kulunda steppe; material: water; isolation source: sample B1-Br-g2 brine of Lake Bitter-1 | place: Russia: Kulunda steppe | collected 2010-07 | reverse complement strand
CACAGGGTGGAATGTACACAGGGTGGGATGTACACAGGGTGGGATGTACACAGGGTGGAATGTACACAGGGTGGAATGTACACAGGGTGGAATGTACACAGGGTGGGATGTACACAGGGTGGGATGTACACAGGGTGGAACGTGCACAGGGTGGAACGTACACAGGGTGGAATGTACACAGGGTGGAATGTCCTCTGCTTGAGGTTTCACTACATTGCAACCCAATTACCTTACAGGCCGATGCATGACCAGAGGTGGACACTGGTCCATACCGCTCCTCAGATTCAAGAAATGAAGACTGAGACCCATTCACCGTTGCAGCTGGCGTCTAACAGCGTCTCCTCAGAACACTGTTTGCAATGCAGAATAGAGACGCCTCTAAAGTAGTCAATGGACCAAAGGTATACCACAAACGTAGCATAGCTCTTTACCTTGGTGAAGACAATGCCAAAGGGCACCTTATTGGTGAACAGCCACTTGGCGTATCGCAGGTCTGTCTTTTGGGGGCTGATACTACAGTCTACGAGCAAGTACACCATGGCTAAGCTTGGCCTGCAATTCGGATGACACAAGAGCGCAGAGAATGTCAGGCAGAAAAGAGCGTGGGCGCGTGAAAATCAGAGATGCATGTCTGCAATTGCGCCCAATCCTAAGACATAATGACCACGGTTTTGCCTGTCAATGGCATGTTGCTGAGCACTTGAAGGTCAATGAATGCAAGCAGTGTCTTTGGCATTGCAGTGGGCATGCTTCAAGTGGAGCACTTTCGGCAGTTCTCACCTCTCCAGAAAATAGGCACGCGTGAACTTGTCAAACATGGTCCGAGTCAGAGTATTCCGCTTGGCATAGCTGCATGCATGCATGGATGCATTCGATCATACTGATGCATGTGCGCATCTGTTGGATTTAAAAGGCAGTCAGCCACAGCTTCAAGGATAAATATAGGTGCCAATGTACCTGATTCACACGAAACTGCAGGGTGGTTGAGGTGGCTACACCCATATAAATATGTTGAATTCTTCAGGGATCCAAAGCCAAATTACCTTTATGGCTGCAAATGCTGCTATGGATGCAAAGCCTGTCCAGGTGGGCACTCACCCAAATCCTGGCAAGTCCACCAAGTACCATGAGTCATTGATGAGGAAATGGTTGATGCACTGTGTCTTGCCTGCAAGGCAATGACGTGAGGCATAGCACATGGATTGCTGTACGTGGTTTCCTGAAGCAACAGGGGCTCATAGAAGGTGGTATGGCTTGTATGCACAAGGCTATTCTTGCAGGCTCTTGAAGGCCGTGCACAGGAAGCTTGCATAGCCGTGCTTGGGGCCGGCCCGCCACAGTCAAGATCAAATGCTGGCACTTGTGTGTCTGGCTTGCATCAGGGGTGTGGAATGCCCACGGCAACCAAGCTGTTAGCAGACTGCCGCTGAGGCACCCCTCATCCCTGGTGCCCCTTCAAGCACCCTTCATCCCTGGTGCCCCTTCAAGCACGCAGGAGAGCTTTCTGCTCCTTTTTTTACAATTCAACTGCACCGCCGCGCTCCCAAACATTGGCGTGGCTCAATGGCCATTTCAGGCCTGAAGGCTCAGATGAGATCCTTGTTCTCCTCCTCACAACCCTGTAAGCATGCTTGAGTGCAGTATGGCGCTGAGCACACAGCATGCAGCAGTTGCCTGTGCAGCAGCCCACCTGGCTCCTTGGACACCTTAGCCAGGCGCCTGCTACCCGTGAGCATGTTGATGAGGGAGGACTTGCCGACATTGGACCTCCCAATGACGGCAAACTCAGGGTGTTGGGGGGCCACGGGGCAAGCAGTGTGGTCCACGCAGCTGCTGATGTACTCCGCCATCCGCACCCTGTGTGTGGATGGGGAGCATGGCGTTGCGGGCACATGAGCAGACACATCAAGCACGTTCATGTAGGCGCATGTGCAACAAAGGCTCGCATCGACGCTGGGATGGTGCGACCAGCCATGCGCGTTGTTGAGGTGCCCATGTGCATTGTTCAGGTGCAGAAGATCAATCGCTGGCCCTGAGCGTTCGAGCGGCATGCCCCCACAACCGCAACTTGGCTGGCAGCGCTTCAGGCCACCAACTTGAACAAGAGACCAGATCATGCATAACGTCTTGAGGAATCACCTCGTATAGGTGGCCTGTGCGATGGAGCCATCAGAGCATATGCTGGTGAAAACCTTAGGCAGCAGTGCGTTCTGCAGCATGGTGGCTAAGGACCGGCTGACGCTGTTACTACCACCTCCACTGTCATCCGTGTCATCGTCCTCTTCCTCGCTGTAACCATCTCCATCGCTTCCTGCGTCTTCATCTGAATCCCTGCTGCTACTTGACTCCGCTTGTGCACTGTGCGCTGGCTCAGCATGGAGCACCGAGGGCAGTTGGCCTTGCTCACTATCCCCATCCCCTAGCTCATCCTTTGCCGATCTCTGAGGCTGGGGTGAGGGAGAGAGGCTGCAAGCCAGTGGGGCAAGCAACGGCTTGCGAGGCACGCCATGGGCTACAGGAGGCTGCACCACGCAAGCTGTCTTGTTGCTGCTGGGGGTAACTGCACGCAGAGGCCATGATGCGGCCTTACTGTGCTGCAAAAGTGGGAATGGGTTAAAGAGAGAAAACATCTCATACTATGCTTTGGTGGGTAGGGCTTTGAATAAATATCATTTGTTGGAGATAGTCATCATTCGTATGAAGAAAAACGAAAGTGTTTTGTAATGAGCGTGAGCTGAGGGCAACCAGGCCCTCCGGCATGAGAGCGCGCGAGAATATGGCCCCTCGTGTTCGGGACGATACTGATGGAGCATTAGACGAGCGCCCGAACAAGAGGCCCAGGCAAACCACGCAGGCCAACGCTGGGCTGGCATTGAGGGACATGAACACACAGGTTGGTGATCCTCCGCGGTCCTCCTCCAGTGGCCAGGGCTCTCCGCAAATATGCATGTAATGCTTCCTTGATTGCGTGGGCACCAAAGCTAGTATGATCCAGGGTGATGAGTTGGGTCTTCAAGCACAGCGCGCAGCGCGCAGCTGTCGCCATCCTTCAGCAGATTTCCTGTGGGATGGTGGGCACCTTTCAGGCTTTTGAGCAGAGTGGTTTTGGCATGTTGAACGATGGAAAACACTTACATACGGCCATACGCGCACTCGAGCGCGTTCATGCAAGGAATACGCGCATCTTGCACTAATGGCGCTGCTGAATAAAACTTTCCGGAAACAGCACCTCAGATTCACTTGGCATGGCCCTGTGGCTCTCAAGGTATGGGTTGCCCTTGCCTTTGCTCTCCCACATCAACCACGCCAACGCAATTGCATGCTCATCCTTGAATGCCCTGCATTGCCAAGCCCCTCCCTGCTGATGATCCACAGACCTCTCGCACGCGCATCCGCTGCATGCTTTTGTGCAGGGTGGGGGATTGCCCTTGCAGGTCCCCTCCCTCGGCCCAGCCCAACCAAGCAATGCTGGGATGCAGAGGGTGCAGACGCAGCCTCTGCAGACGCATGGAGGTACTCCTCCGGAGCGCCTGCCCTTGCGAAGGGAAGGCCTGGCAGGCCAGCTGAAGAAGATCCGCCTGGAGGACTTCATGTGCCACCAGTGCTTTGAGATGGAGTTTGGGTGAGTGTGCCAGGGTAGCCCCAGTGGGGTGAAGGCAGGAGCTTGGGTGAATGCGCAAGAGTTCAAGAAGGCCGAGGTTTAGGGCAGATGGGAGGATGATTTGGCTGAGTGCGTACAGCCGCGAGGCCTGGTTTAGGGGCAGAGCTTGGTTGTGCAGAGGGCCCATTGAAAGGCGCGTCTCGGCTGTGCCCTTATGATTATGTGCAGGTGCCGCCCCACACGTCCCCATGCTCACTCTGAATGGGCCTGCTCAGCTCCGTGCAGCGGCGTCGTCATCCTGCCTCCAGGCACGACATAGCCACTAGCTGACCACTGCCACACTGCATGCATGCCTGCAGGCCACACATCACGCTGGTATCAGGAACAAATGGCAGCGGGAAGAGTGCGGTGATGCAGGCAAGTTGTGCTCGGCAGGGGATGGGCAGGAAAGCGTGTGTTGTGTCTTGATGCCATTTGGGAACCAACCAAATGTTTTGTACTGCGACCTGCTCAGGACATGTGTCAGAACCAATTTGCCAAAGTGTGCATGTGGTGAAGCAGGATAGCGTGCCTACCCTGTCATGCCATACATGCGCACTATGTGGTGGCTCACTTGAGGAGCGAGGGTTCTCGCCCAACCCAGCCTCTTGCCTCGGTCTCGCTGGAGGCCAAGCGCGCACACCACTGGCCTGTGGCTGAGGTCCTCATGGCTTGTGACCCAAACACGGCGCTTGAATTGGCATCTCAACGACCGCTGGCAGTCACTTGCGCGCACTGCTGCAGGCCCTGCAAGTCTGCTTGGGTGTGTCAGCGCGCGGGACAGGCCGGAGCCAAAGCCTGTCCGGCTTCATCCGCTCAGGGGCCAGCGAGGCGCGCATCATGGTGAGCGCGCTCCGCCGTAGGGCCATGCACAACTGCCTCAAGCTGCCGTAGGGCCATGCACAACTGCCTCACACTGGCGCAGCCATGTGCACATGCCTCACGCTGCCGCAGGGCCATGCGCATGTGCCTCACGCTGCCGCAGAGCCATGCGCAACTGCCTCACGCTGGCGCAGCCATGTGCACATGCCTCACGCTGCCGCAGGGCCATGCACATGTGCCTCACGCTGCCGCAGGGCCATGCACAAATGCCTCACGCTGCATGCATCACTCAGCGCCGCTCGCTGCACACACAATGGAATGAGTGCGCGCTGCTGTGATGACACACGAGTGCCTCTCACTGCGCACACTGCGGAGTGTCTCGTGCTGCACACCAGTCTTAGAGAGGGGGCATCACCGCAACCTTGATCAAGTACCATTCACGTGGTGTGTGCGCTTTTCTGTGCCTCACACTGCACTCGCATCTTTGTGCACCTTGGTGCGCCTTTGAACGCCCTAGGCAGCACGAAGCCGCTTCGTCTGCTCACATGCTCAAGTCAGTACCTGGCAGATCGAGTTGGGACCGGAGGCTTGTTTACACCAAGTTAATTGAGTGCTCAGTAAGCCTTGTGTTTTCATACAGGTGTGTACGTGTTTTGTTCGCGCAGGTTACTCTTTGGAATGTTGGGCCTAATGCGTTTCAACCTGAGAAGTGAGTGCGCATTTCAGGCATGAAACATCGGCCTGCTGGCTCGCCACTTCATTGCAATTTGTTTAACCCTCGAAACATGCCCACATTACTGGGGGTTGTGATGTGCTTCCATTGAAGGCAGTGCTCATCCTTATCAAGCACATGTCAGTCTTTCACTGTGCCTTTTCCTGCCAAATGGTCCAAAATGGTGCCGGACTGGCCAACAGCCTATGAATGGCTTTCTGTCTCTCTCATCTCACACCAGCTGCTTGCCGTGCAAGGAGCAAGCTGGCCGTTTGCATTACAAGCAGGACTAAATGTGCATGTGATTGGGTTGTGCTGGGATGGGTTGCTGTCCCTAACCAAGCACAGTATGGCTGAACGATAATGAGTTAGTAAGGGCCTGTGTCTTGCAAAGGTGGGTCGACAGTGCTGCTTGATTTGCCTGCAGCAAGATGCCTGCACGAGTGAGAACTCCTGCTGGTCCCCACCCCACGGAGCAGCAGCAAGGCTGTGTGTGGCCCTGGGCAAAAGGAGAGGATTGTGTGTGGTGCAAGGGCAAGGCTGTGTGTGGCGCTGGGCAGAAGGAGAGGACTGTGTGTGGTGCAACAGCAAGGCTGTGTGTGGCGCTGGGCAGAAGGAGAGGATTGTGTGTGGTGCAACAGCAAGGCCGTGTGTGGCGCTGGCCTAAAGGAGAGGATTGTGTGTGGTGCAAGGGTAAGGCTGTGTGTGGCGCTGGGCAGAAGGAGAGGATTGTGTGTGGTGCAGCAGCAAGGCCTTGTGTGGCGCTGGCCTAAAGGAGAGGATTGTGTGTGGTGCAACAGCAAGGCCGTGTGTTGCTCTGGCCCTGTGCGTCATGCCGCAGCAAGGCCACGTTTGGCTCAGAGTGGGGGCGAAAAAGGGCCGCTGCCTACAAGGCCTGCCGTCGTGGCGTGCGTGTGCAGATTTGGCGACTTCATCATCGTGGAGCGGCGCATCACCGAGCGGGCAGGCTCGTATGTCCTGAGGAACGCCGCGGGCAAGACAGTGTGCACCAGCAAGGATGTGCAGAAGGATATGCAGGATCACTTTGCCATTGATGCCGCCAACCCGCTCACCATTGTCACACAGGACATGGCAAGGTGCTTCTTGTCAGGTGCGCCGCCGCGGGAGCCGTGCACATAACAGGCAGCATGAGTGGTTGGCCGAGCACACTGCCGCACATATGTGCCGCTGCCCCTCGGGGTGTAACGCGACGGGCTCGTCTGGCCATGTCTGTACAGCAGCGAGCTCGCTGCCGCACAGATGTGGTTCACCATGTGTGTCAGCTGAGCTGGCTGCCGCGCAGACATAGCCACACAAGCCTGTCCCTCAACTCCATGGGGCAGCAACCCAAGTGCATGGACCGGGAACTTGCATACATGCATGCGCACACATGCGCGCACATGCCGCATGCCTGCTTTCATGCTGGCACAATTGCACAAGGGTGCCCCCAAAAGCGTCTGTTAGGGCGCGTTTGTGTGTGTGTGTGTGTGTGGTGTGTGTGTATGTGTGTGTGCATGCAATTTTATGGTCATCATGAGGCAGAAGCGCTTATGGTGTAAACATTATGCGCACTGGCGACAAGCACAAACATGTTACTGCTGCTCCTAGGGCGCGCAAGCTTGCTGTGCTGATGAGCTTACTGTGCTGATGAGCTTGCTGTGCTGATGAGCTCGCTTTGCTAATGAGCTTACTGTGCTGATGAGTTTGCTGTGCTGATGAGCTTGCTTTGCTGATGAGCTTACTGTGCTGATGAGCTTGCTGTGCTGATGAGCTGCACATTACCAATCCCTATGTGCGGTATTCCCAGGTGCCAAGGATGACAATCGCAAAAAATATGAGATGTACATGCAAGGCACGCTGCTGTACCAGATCCAAGACCTCCTCGCTGCAGCACATACAAGCTTGATGGAGGTGTGTGCTTGTCTTGGTATGCGCACACAAGGCAAGAGTGCACAGTTTTTGTGTCTTACCTGATCTGTCAATGTTTCTGAACATGGTGTTGTTTGCATGATGGTGGTATTTGGGATGTTTTAAGGGCAATAATCAGTTTGTTGTATTATCCCTCCCTGTTGGCGTGTTGCTCACCAACATTGCCATCAATCGACTTATGTCTACAATGCTGATAAGCGTCATAGTTTTTGCTCTTAATTCCGCACATGTTCGACTTTTCTGTATCAAGGGGGTCATCAGGGGGCTGAGGTGTGCCCACACCATCATTTGCTAGGGCTTGGCCATGTTTTGGTATATATGTTGGCCACACCATCATTTGCTAGGGCTTGGCCATGGTATAGCATAGGTCTGTGCTTGAGCCTTGGAAGGCACATACTTGCCCCGCATGCTTGCTTGCAATTGTTCTTGCAGTCCAAGCATTGTGTGGCCAATGTCAAGAAGGAGAAGCTGGAGCTTGAGAGGAAGCTGAAAGACGTCACCAGCAAGATCAAGAAACTTGAAGATCTGGATGTGTGAGTGGGATGTTTACATGGCGTCCAAGGCCTGCTGAGTCAGCTTCACTGTCTCATCTGCATAACTGTCTTTGCTGGCTCGTGGGTTGAATGGCACCAAGTCACAGGCATGTTGCCTGCTTTGCTTCTTTGTCAAATAACACACGAGCCTGCAGAGGCAGTGCTGGCAGAACATTGCTGTGGGGTGATGATTGGATGGTATCAGGAGCAGGTCCAAGAACAACAAGCACACATGCTTTGTGTGAGCACGAGCGCTGACGTTTGCCACATGGAGTGAAGGCCCTGGGCGGCCTTGCAAGGGCGTGCATTCGCAGAATGCCTCACAGCCTTGGCTGCTGCTGCTTGCCTTATTCTGCCTGTTTGCTGCATTCGCGGCTGCCCTGCAAAGGTGTGCGCATGAGAGCCCACCTGCCTTTCTTGACTCTACCCTCACAGCAGAGCCTCTGCCAGAGCTTCTGCTGACCCTGCTGGCCAGCAACAGCTGCCCTGCCTGCCTGGTTGTTCCGCGACTGCCCTCGCAGCCAAGCCGAGCTCCTGCTCCAGATTGAGCAGATCCGCGCGTGGTCGCTGGTCAGCACTGCTGAGCGCGAGATCGCATCATATGAGGACCAGCTGGAGTCCATGCCAGAGGTGCGTGCCTGCAAGGCGCCGAGCATGGGACAAATGCGGATGCCTTCATGCACACCTGTGTGCCCTCTGGGTGTGCGTGCATGCACGAACAAATGTGCGCGTCCGCACCTTGGTGCGCGTGTCAGTGTGCGCGTGATCGTGTGTGCGCTTGCACATTGCAAAGCTGTTTGAATCCTCTTGGGAGTTCTGATGAGCTTGTAAATCCAGTTGGAAGCTTTGACAACCTGCTAAAGCAGGGAGGCTGGGCGCGCTCTCGGAGATTTAAGTGGAGACCAGGGATAGCTGTGGAGTGTTGAGACCCGTTTAGCGCTGAGGTGGCACATGTGTAGGCACTGTCAGCCTCTGAGCACTGGCAGCTCCTATTTTGCTCTCAGCTCTGTCACTGTATGTGCATTTTGTTCTCAGCTCCGTCACTGTATGTGCATTTTGCTCTCAGCTCTGTCACTGTATGCGCATGCGCACATCCTTTGCTGTCTATGATCGGGATCAAAAGCTGGGCACGGGCACAGGTGCTCTTTCTTAGTGCCTCCTTGCCCCCTTGCACACCCTTTCAACATGCGTCAAGCGTTCCTGTTTGTATTGGCTTTAATTGATGCGCGTGCCCTTGCCTCAAACTGTGCAGAAAGTGGAGGCGCTGGAGCAGAGGGCTGAAAGTGCGAGCGCACAGAAGCTTGCAGCTCAAGAGCAAGCAAAAGCAATGGTAGGATGATGCTGTGTAGGCAATGGGGTATTGGTGTTGTGGAGATTGGGGGTTGGTGCAGCAATGGCAAGGCTAGTCGAGGTTCAAGAGCAATTCAAGGTTCCGGTTGGTGAACGAGGCTGCGTGCTAATGTGTTTGGCTGTGCGTCAGATGTGGTGATCCTCACGGGTGCCATGCCCAACCCTGGCAGGTGCTGTGCCCAACTCTGGCAGGTGCCGTGCCCAAATCTGGCTGTATCGCCTGTGCTTTTGGTGGAGGTTGAGAGTTGAAGCTGAGCTCCTTTGAAGGAAGATGGTTAGCTGGTTTGACTTCTTGGCAATGAGAGGCAGGGTGCCCACGCTTCAATCCAATATAAAGCTTGCCTGAGCGCTTCCTTGTCAGTCCACCTCAGTATGTGATGTGAAAACTTGCCTGGACTTCCATCCGCGATTCACGTCAATCTGTGCTTTCTGAAGCTTGCCTGAGCACCTTGTGATTTACGTCTTGGTGCGCTGAGAAGGCTTCAATCTGTGGTCGCTTCCAGCATGCGCATACATCCCAATATGCTCTCTTGCTCAGCAAGGACTTGCAAAGCTCCCTTTGAGCACCTGCAGGAGGAACAGCTAAGCGACGCATTCTTCTTAAGATCCGCTGCACTTGCGCACCCTATCTAAGATCCGCTGCACATGCGCACCCTATCTGGGACCCGCTGCACTTGCGCACCCTATCTAAGACCCGCTGCACATGCGCACCCTATCTAAGACTCGCTGCACTTGTGCACCCTATCTAAGACCCGCTGCACTTGCGCACCCTCCCCTGCACAAGGAGACCATGACTTGCTTGAGCTTGCGTGCCGTGCTCCGTTTGCGCATCCTCTCTTGCAGACAGAGGAGCTCTTCCGCGCCAGCAGTAGGGACGACGCCACGCGCAAGGAATGTGGGGAGAGCAAAAGCCGGCACAGTGCCGCGAAGAAGGAGCGCGTTGAGCTGCAAACAGAAGTGGCCGGCCTCAAACAGGGCCTGGAAGACAACACCCGCGAATGCCAGGTGACAAGCTGGAAGATGGATTACATGGCGCCTCGGCGATGGTCGGTCCCTTTTCCTTAATCTATGAAGCGTTTTCGCTGCTCGCAAGGCTTTTATTTTCTTTTTGACCAGCTGGGAGAGGCCGCTGAGAGTTGCTTGCCTGGAGTAGCATGCGCCCATGGTGTATTGCTGTAATGTCATGTGCCCATGATGTATCACTGTGGGGGCATGTGCGCATGATGCATTGCTGTGGAGGCATTTGCGCATCATGGATTGCTGTCGGGGCATGTGCCCATGTGGCTGTGGTGGTGTCAAAGTAGCAGAGGGGCGGAGAGCCAGAGTGAGAGCCAGTCTTGTCAATTCAACAGGCATCACAGCTAGAGGCAGCACATAATTAGAGAAGGGCCAAGCCGAGCCCCATCCTGCCTTCCTCATCCCACTTGCTCCTCCTTGTTCTTCTCCTTCTCCTGAGCCCTCCCTGCTCTTCCATGCCTACTTGCTCTGTCTGCCCTGTCTGTATTAGCTGTTGTGCTATCCTACAACCCAGCCAGAGACAGCTGCATTATAAGGTATTTCCCGAAGGTGCCAGAAATTGGCCACGAATGCTCGCATGATGCCTTGCTGCCTTGCGTCATCCTGCAACCCTGCAAGCGGCTGCTCCCGAAGTGTCCATGTGCAGCGTGGGTGTTTGAGTGTACTGCAACACCCTGTGAAGCGATGAGGAGGGAATCCTATGCATGTGTGATTTTACAGCGAATTCAAGAGGAGATGCTGACGGGCGGTGGCGATGATGCCAAAATGGCAGAGGTCAAGGCGCGGCTGCAGGAGTTTGGAGCTCAGGTGCGCTTTCCACTGATGCCTGTGACCCCCTTGCGCATTTTGCATGTTTGAAGAGCGTCTGTGTCTCGTTGTCACTCTGCTGAGCTGCTGCTGCAGGCACAGCATGTGGCGCACAGCACACCCTGCAGGAATGCTGCTGCTGACCTCTCCCCTGATGCGTTGTGCTCTGAGAGGTACCTACCTGCCTGTGACCACTGCTGAAGTGCTACTACTAGCGCAGTATGCGCAGTGCAGCTTGCAGCGACGTACCTGTGGGTGTTGGGGCGCTCACGCTGCTTGGCTTAGACTTGTGGCACAATGGACGCCCCACACACACACACTCGCTGACATCTGTTTTACTACTTAGACGTACCTGGGTGTTGGGGCGCTCACGCTGCTTGGCTTGTCTTAGACTTGTGGCACAATGGACGCCCCACACAAACACTCGCTGACATGTGTGCAACTACTTAGACGTGTGTGCAACTATGCTGACATGTGTGCAACTACTTAGACGTGTGTGCAACTACGCTGACATGTGTGCAACTACTTAGACGTGTGTGCAACTATGCTGACATGTGTGCAACTACTTAGATGTGTGTGAAGTACGCTGACATGTGTGCAACTACGCTGACATGTGTGCAACTACGCTGACATGTGTGCAACTACGCTGACATGTGTGCAACTACGCTGGCATGTGTGCAACTACTTTGACTTGCAACACAATTGATGCCCCATCCTTGACGCATTGCCCATGCGCACAGATCACTGCCCTCCAAGCTGATATAAATGTGCACCACAGCGACCATGCCCGGCTACGTGCCGAATACCAGTAAGAGCTTCTTCTGCTGGCTGTGCGTAGTGTCCTTCAATGCGTCCAGGAGCAGACCAACAAGCAGTTATCCTGTCAGCCCTGCTCACACTGGAAATATGTATCCTCTGAGTAGAGCTCCTGTGAGCCTCCCACGAGCTGGTACCCTTTTCTTTGAGCCCTCGATACCTTTGTCATGCCCCTGACTGATGTTGTGATATTCTCAACGGTTCAAAACATCCGCGGCCGTTTCCAATGCCCCCGACTCTTTTGTCCCTGGGCGGGAAAGGAAGGCCCTTATGTACAGCAAGCACGCCCTTCCATTTGCACTCACTTCAATTGTCAGAAATATTTGCAAGACTGGTCCCTGTAGGTCTATGGGGCACATGAGCCCTGTCAGTGTTTCCTGTCCTGGCAGTGTCACACGTGTCTGGCAGTGTCACACATGTCTGGCAATGTCACACGTGTCTAGCAGTGTCACACGTGCGCACTTGCCGCCCTCAGGAAAGATCGTTGAGGGGAGGTCTCTTTCAAATCAGAGACATCACAAAGGAAGCAAGGATTGCAACAGGGAGGATGCAAACAGGAGCGCCTGGCCTGTATTGATGTGCTCTGTCCCCTTCCAGTAATCTCACTTGCCCACACATGCTGTGTGTCTTGCTTTGCACTTTGATGCTTCACAACCCAAAGCACGTCACACACTCCTCACTCTATGCATTTGTGGGCAAAAGGTCTGCAGCGATACAGCAAACACACAAAACCAATGGCGTGTGTGCTCTTCCTGCAGCATGCCCACCCACATGTTGATCACGGCAGCCATGCAGCACCGCCCCCACTGACCTTTCTGCCTCTTCCCGAGATCCTTTGGGAATGCTGCAAAAGCCTCCTGGCAGAATTTGGAGCATGCGTGTGTAGAGGCTTGTTTTGCAGGAGTGAGCATGCGTGTGTAGACCCTTGAGGCTTAAAGTAACCCTAACCCGTCATAAAACAAGAGTGAAAATTGCCATTCAGCACCTGTGACCCAACAACACACAAGCTCCGCTTCATGTGTGCATGGCACATATGCTCCTGGCATCCCCTTTGTGCATGGCACATATGCTCCTGGCATCCCCTTTGTGCATGGCACACATGCTCCTGGCATCCCCTTTGTGCATGGCACACATGCTCCTGGCATCCCCTTTGTGCATGGCACATATGCTCCTGGCATCCCCTTTGTGCATGGCACATATGCTCCTGGCATCCCCTTTGTGCATGGCACATATGCTCCTGGCATCCTCTTTGTGCTTTTGGCACAGACTGCTGGATCACCTTAAGTTTTCCCATCCATCGCTCAAACAAGTGTGAACAACTCTGGTTTTCTGGTTGCCTCTACCATTGTGCGCTGCAGCAAGCTTATTGAGCACAGGGACGGGCTGGTAGATGAGGAGCGGATGTGCAAGCATGCCGTCAATGGCACCAAGGCAAATGTGAGATAGAGACAGGAGGTGGAGCTCTGTGCACGTGCGCATGCGTGCGTTCATGCATGTGTGTTGTGTGTGTTTGTGTGTGTGTGTGTTTGTGCGCGCCCCCGTGCCCAAAACTGTGCATGGCCTGCAAAATATGAGGTGCGCTGCCGCGTCGCATCTCTGCAATCACTTGAGCTCTGCTGTTGAGCCACGCGGCCGCTGCTGAATGACACGCCCGTTTTTTTTGGCATCGATGTTCACACCCACGTTGCATCTGGTACTGCGCGCTGTCCATGCTTGCAACAAAGCAGCACGCTGCAACCCATGTCTGCCAAGGTGTACAGCCATATTGGCGCAGCAGGAAGCTGGTGTGCCCTCTGATCTAGGGAGCAGGACACAACCCTTTCCTACCGAATGAGCATGTCGCATTGACGTGTGTCGGCGGCATTGACGTGTGTCGGCGCATTGATGTGTGTTGGCGCATTGATGTGTGTGGGTGCATGGGCGGGATTGACGTGTGTCGGCAGGATTGACGTGTGTCGGCGCATTGATGTGTGATCGCGTCAATACCAACACCTGTGCTCAGTGCCGCACCGTCCCAAGTGCGTCGCCGGCCTGGATTGCACCTTGGTGCGTGCCTGCAGATTCAGAACCTGGAAAGGGACAAGAGGGAGCTGCAGCAGGCAGCCAACAATCGAGCAATGCTCTTTGGAGGCCAAGCGGTGTGTGTGTGTGTGTGTGTGTGTGTGTGTGTGTGTGTGTGTCATGAGAGT
>LFCJ01002265.1_pt1 | contig 13821 bp, 14 predicted proteins | sample 643141 | NCBI WGS metagenome assembly LFCJ01 (sample SAMN03766243, study PRJNA286221) | soda lake metagenome | biome: soda lake; feature: Kulunda steppe; material: water; isolation source: sample B1-Br-g2 brine of Lake Bitter-1 | place: Russia: Kulunda steppe | collected 2010-07 | reverse complement strand
TGTGTGTGTGCAAGCCGCCCCTACCAGCTCCAGGAACTTGTCCTTGCAACTCCATGCCGGAAGCTGCCTCCGATCCTCTTGGATTTTGAGCCAGCTGCGGGCAGAGGCCAGGACATGGAATGGATCAAAAATAAGCAGGCACATCAACAGAAGTGGCACAGGCCATAGCGCGTTTCGAAGGCAGACCTCGGGGACCCCACAGCAGCATTGGGCGTCCAGCTGCCTCGCTTCAGTTTCTTGCGCTGTTTCAGGTGCACATGCACATGTTCATTGCTCCTTTTACCATCTTTACCCTGATTTATGGCCTCAGGGCATGTGCTAAGCAAGCCCTTGCCCTGCCCTTCTATCTCAAGTGTGGACATGGTGCTTCATCTTTATATTTCTATAAGCTGAAAATTAAAATCATTCATTTGAATTGCAGACGTGTGTACGTTCGTCTTCCGTCTTTCTCTTTCCTTTTTCATTATGCTTTAAGATATGCCGACGAGTACTAAGACGTCTGATGTTGAAAATGTGCTAGCTAATGGCGATGGCAACTGGAACTGGGTGTACTCCGACCCTGCGCACCCGCTGCCTACCTCTGCACAGTGAGTGTAGTTTATGCGCTGCAATCTTCAAGCTCCTAAACTGCAACCACTGTACACTCTTACTGATCGCCCGTTAGGCTTGCATCAGCAGCTCTCTCTTGTCTATGTGCACGCCCTGCTGCACTTGCAGGGGCAGCAGCTTTGTTACAGATATACCAGTTGATCTAGGGAGAAAGGTGAGGCAGGAGGGTGGAAAATTTGGCTCCATTGGGTCCTAATAATACCCAAGCGCCCCGAACTCTGCCTCCCAACCGGCTGGTCCTTGCTTCCTTTTCAGGCTTTTCACACACTGAGGAACTTTACAGGTGAGGGTTCGGCTCGACTTTGTAGCGTGCAAGTACCCAGACCATGCCGCGCTTTGGAGCACAGCGTCCAAAGCATGCAGCACCTTGCCCGTCACTGCCTCACGTAGGTGTCAGTCCGCCACCTACTTTCAAGGACACTTCTGCCTCAAACCTTCCAAAGTGAGTGTGTCACGGGGGCCAAAGAATGAACAGGTCATCGGCTGGCTGTCATCATTGACAGCTGAGTGCTCATCTGTGTTGCCCTCTCAGGATCTCTCTCAGCGTTCAGGCTGCCCAGGCTGGCCCCATACTCCTTCCTCCTGGACCCTTACAACAGCAACAGCGCCAGGTGTGCTCCACTATTTTTTGCTTGCAGCCTTTTTTTCCGGTGTGGTCTGTGGCTTGCAGTGCTTCCATTTGGGTAGGCCTTGGTGCAGCGCCTTGAGGTTGTGGCCAGCCACACCCATGCTTGACCCCATGCTTGAATAATGAACAGGATGATGCTGGTGGCGTCCAAGTGGGAGCAGCAGGAGGCCTGGAGGCTGACGCAGATGAGGATGCGTTCCTCTCGAACCTGGATTTGGACGCTGTCGAGGTATGTGCGCCTCTTTGAAATGCAGCATCATGCTCACCAGACATGCAGTACAGACTTGCACATTGTAGGAGGTTGTTGCATGCAAGAGGCAGACCTGAAGCCTAACTTTTGGTTTTCTCTTGTGCCTTGGCACGCACCAGCGCACGTGACGTTGCATGATGTAATGGGAAATCAATTCATACCTTCCCAGGTCCTCTTTCTCAAGCTAGGCGCGTAGAACCCCTCAAATGTGCCCTACAGACTCATCTGCCTTGATTTCATTTGCAGGCTGAAGTCATGAGCAAGCAGCAGCAGCAGCAGCAAGGGCATGGGGCTGGGCCCTGGCGAGGCCATCACCTGTCCGCAGGTGATGGAGGGGCTGCGTGCATCCCAGGGAACCCACAGCAGCGAGAGGCAAAGAGTGAGCTGGCTTTGCGGATGTGGTGCAATTGGTGCAATCAAAGGGAGCTCACGCATGCCTGAGAGGACCCTGTGCAGGGTGCCGGCGACAATGCAGCACTTGCTGCGCAGGTGCACTACTGCACCAACCCTTGCATGCCAGCCACCATGGACGCAATTGGTGGCATGCCATGAATGCAACGCCCCCCGCCTACTTATATTCCCAGGCTTTCAGCCTTTTGGCGGCGGCGCGCCTGGCAACCATCATCAACCATACTTCTCTGGGGCACTCTCAGTTGCATCAGGAGCAGGAGCAGGGGCAGGGGCAGGGGGCGCCCAAGGCTTTGGAATGGGAGGCCAGGCGCCGTTTGGCATGCCCCAGCAGAACCCTTATGGCAGCAGTGGAGGCGCGTACGGGGCGGGAGCTATGAGCGGGGCCGCCTTCGGAGGGCTTGGCATGGGGAGCGGCGGCGGCGGCGGAGGCTACAGCGCAGTGGCCGGCGGCAGTGGCGGCGGCTTTGGTGCAGCAGGAGGGGCGCCAAGCTTTGGCATTCCTTTTAACGATGCAAACGGCCCAAAGCCCCCCGACCCCATGCTGAGGTGCGTGCGCACGTGCACAGACCCTCATGGCCCTCCAATTGCGCAGCCTCGAGGCGGCTGCCTGGAAGCCGTGTGCAAGGCTTCATGGACGAGGCAGGTAGTATGCTTTGATGCTGGTGTGTGTGTTTGTGTGTGTTTACGCGTGCGCGTGCGAGCGTGTGCGTGCGTGCCTGCCTGCCCGTATGTGTGCACGTGCAGGTGAGAGCGTGTGTTTGTGTGTACTTACTGCTGTGGACAGCATGCGCACAGCACAGGATTGCAAGTACATTCTCTTGCGTGATGTTATGGGCGCTGCCTACATGCAGCTCCGTGTGGTAACGGCCGCCAGCAGAGTGCCACAAGCCCGCCTAAGCAAGCACACACTGGACACACTGAACACACTGGAAACACTAAATACGATGGACACACTAAACACAATGGGCACACTAAGCACAATGCACACTGGACACACTGGAAACACACACTCTCTAGGGCCTTGCATGGCCTTTCCTCCGCCTGAGACTGCATCTCCCTGCACCGGGTAACCCCATGTTCAAGACCTCTTTTCCAAACCTTTTTCGACTGCACCGGTGCACACACGCACACACACACACATGTGCACATGCACATATTGTGCCCCTTCAGACCCCCACAGTGTTGGAACGTAAATGGGCCTTCAAGTCCTGATAGACTGAACCATGCAGCATGTTGCGAATTGCGGGGTGTGCCCAGGCAGTGACTTCGCAAGCATTTGCCTCATGCCTTCAAAGTCCAGGCGTTGACTGATCTCAGGCGGACGCCACACTTCAGACGCACTTCGCACTTCGCACGTAGCGCACCTTTGCCTTCTGCGTGACCCCATAGGGCGGGCGTGGCGAGCGCTCCTGAGGCTGACCTGCAGCTCCTGCGCTCGTCCTCAACCGCATTGCATGCAGGGCACGCGCGGCAGGCGCCTCTGCAGCTGACTGCTGTCCCTACGCATGCCCATCTACACAGCTGGCCTGCCTTTCCTGCGCTTTTGCTTGTGCCCAGGGCGCGTGTGGCAGGCGCCCCTGCAGTTGACCTGCAGAGCGAAGTACTGGACGGTTCCCAGGATGCCACCTGGCGGTGCACGTTCCCATGGTCGCAGCGCCTCAAGCAGCTGAACCAACAGTACTTTGGCCAGAAGTCGTTCAGGTGGGCACCAAGGATGACAGAGGTCATCCAATTGAGCAGGAGAGAAGCAGCAGTGCTTTCGGCCACGAGCCCTTCAAGTGGGCAAGGGAGGCACAAGTCTTCCTTGTGGGCAGGGGAGCTGGGGCATGCAGAGACGCGGGCGTGCGGTGGTGCAGGCATGAGGCTGCTGCATCCTTACTGCACAAAGAAAGGAGCGACCACAGGAGTGTGCATGCAGACCTGAGTCCTTGTATCCCTGCCTGGCCACATGCGTGCCCATGCTTGCCTAACCCGTGTGGGTGCACGCGCAGGGGCCAACAGGAGGAGATCATCAATGCCACGCTGTCCGGCAAGGACGTGTTTGTGCTGATGCCCACTGGAGGAGGGAAGGTGAGCACAGTGACCCTGTCTGCGCCATGCAACCTGACAGGAGGGATAGGTCTCTACCTCATCAATTGAGCCGTTAGTAAGCCTGTGTGTTTGTGTGTGTGTGTGTGTGTTGTGTGCATGTGGGGGTGCCTACCGGAACATGCTTTCGCTTGCACTTCACTTTTGGGCAAGGTGGCTAGGATTATGCAAGGAGATGGATACCATTGCAGGATTTCTTGACATACCACTCCTTACTTTACCAGTTTTACGATTCCTTCCATTTCTTTGGATAGGGAAAAAGATGGACCTTGCAGTGAGCTTGTTGGTACCTGTAGTTGACTGAAGAGTGCATACTGGAAAGTCAGGTCTGGACACACAGCGTACATCTAAGTTGTTCTTCCCCAGGAGGCTTGTCAGCAACGCTCTGGCTCTGATTGATAAGCTTATCTTTGTGTGGACCCTGACGAGGGAGAGACCTGGTGCTGGTCTGCCTCAGGTGATGTGCTGTGTCAGGGACAAATGCAGCATGACAAGGTGACTTGCGTGCTGCTGCCGCTGCCGCTGCCGCTACTGCTGCGACTGCATCTTTTCTTGATGCAGAGCTGCATGGTCCTGAGTCTCCTCACAACACCCTTGGGCCGAGCTTGGAGCCTCAGAGAGCCTGCTGCTGCCTGCTCTTGATTTCCTTCGTGTGTCTGCGCAGAGCCTGTGCTACCAGCTTCCTGCAGTGTATGGGAACGGAGTCACCCTGGTGATCTCACCCCTGGTCTCCTTGATCCAGGTGCGCCATTGCACACTACACATGCGTTTGTCCTTGCTCTTGCATTCCGTGTTCTTTGTCGAGGTGCACCCGCTTGTGCCCGGCTGCGTGCCTCGTAGGGGGAACTGGCAGCTCTCTTGGCTGTCCCCTCAATGAACGGTGGTGCATCCTCAATCATGGATTCATGCTAAGACGTCCCTACAATCCAGATCCCCCTGCCTGCATGTGCCCATAAAATAGCTGGGAATCCAGCCTACTGATTGCAATCTATACCAGCGCATCGTGATGCATGGTGTGGCTTATGCCTGTGCCTCAATTTCTCCCCCTGGGCGCACTAAGCGCACCAATTAGAGAATGCGCATGCCTGCTCTTTTCATCAACGGTCGCCTCGCACCCTGCACATGCAGGACCAGATTCACCACCTTGAGAACGCGGGTATCAGGGCATGCGCAATTGCGGGTGGATCGGATTGGATGGGGGCAGCCAAGACGATGGGCGACATTCTTTCAGGCGTGCGGGAGGACAAGGTGAATGCTACTGGCTTGCGCTCAGGGCATGAGCATTTGCTGAGGTAATGAGTAATGGCCCGAGTGGGATGCAGGAAGTCTAGCTGGCTGCAACTGGGCTTGCTGCTCCAAAAGCAGCAAGAGGGGGGCCAGCTCTTTGGGAGACAACCCACATTACTTGTAACTTCAGGAAATAACTTAGGGAGCGAATCTCACATCCTCTCTGTTGTACACTGTGCTGCATGCTTGTGGGGGGCGATGGAGAGGTGCTGCCGCACCTGGTGTGCCGATGCTCCTCCATCTTGCGCATGCTAGCATGTGCGCGCATGTGCTCAACCTCAGCCAGAGGCACTGTCAGGGCACACATGTGCCCGTGTTATAACCCCCAATTTGGCTGCGCGTGCATGCATGTACACATGCACGTTCGCCAAGCACGACAAGCGCTGCTCCTGCTGCTGCTGACACCTGCGACAAGCTCAATACGCTCTTGACCGCCCTCTTGCACACCGCCTGGCTGTGTACACCCGCTGCCCACCCCTTTACCTGCCCTGCTTGCGCCGCAGGTGGTGTTCATGACGCCGGAGAAGGTGGCCAAGAGCGATGCCAGCGTGCGGTGGCTGCAGCAGCTGCATGATGGGGGCCGGCTGGACAGGGTGGTCATTGATGAGGCGCACTGCGTCAGCCAGTGGGGCCACGACTTCAGGTGCGGCTGGGGGAGATGCGGTGCATATGCTGCGTGGGCCACAGTGGGCGGATGATTGGTGAACTGCGTCCTGGCCGTTTTGTGTTCTTGAGCACCCTGGGGGGGTGCAAGCGTTCCAAGTGCACTACAGCGTACAAGCGCCCCCTTGTCTGCCTGCTTGCGTACACACACACATGCACACATGACGTGCGATGAGGGAAGCAAGTGGAAGTGTCACTGATGGATATAGGATGTGCTTGCAGATGCGAGTGGTGCAACGATGTTTCTACTTTTGCCCCAAGGCAGCATAAGGGTCGTTGTGCATCTTGCCTCGACCACCGACTCCTCCACGGCACTCTCGCACAAAGCACACTCTCAGCAACAGCTCTCTGATGGCATGGCTCCTGTTCACACCGTTTCACTTTCAATGACACACATACGCACGCATGCACGCGCGCACGAACACAAACGTCGCACAATGCATCCACACACACTTCTACTCGTCCCCGGCCCCCTCTCCATCACCTGTCTCCCACCCACTCTGTCCCAGACCCGACTACAAGGAGCTGCGCGCCTTCAAGAACATGTTCCCGGATGTACCCCTCATGGCCCTGACGGCCACTGCCACCCCGCGCGTGCAGCATGACGTGCGCGAGCAGCTGCTCATCAAGCGCTGCATCATGTTCAAGTCCTCCTTCAATCGCCCCAACCTGTGGTGGGTGCAGCTTGGGCGCAGGGGGCGTGCGTGAGCAGGTGCTCATCAAGCGCTGCATCATGCTGCATATCATGGACAAGTCCTCCTGCAGCCATCCCAGCCTGTGGTGGCTGACGTGCAGCCCAGGCTTGTGGGCATTATGAAATGAGGTGGCTGGCCGCGCGTGATTGTGATCTGCTGTCAAAAGGGCTCGAATCGTAATCAGACACAGGCTGGGCAGCATGAATGCTGTGCAGGGAAGAGCTTTCTGGACGACTGTTTGGCTCCATGACGGCAGCTAGCATGCTGCGTTCGTGGCTGTGCAGCCACCAACATCTCATGCGTCTGCCACAAAAGCTCCTGGTCTGCCTGATGCGCCAAATCTGTTTTGCTCCAATTGCTCCGTAGGCGCTTTGCAGGGCCGAGACTGGCTTGCCTACTTTGCTGTGCGGATCTGATTCCTTGTTGCGCTGTGTGCAGGCGCAACGCAGGGCCATGACGACAGACAGGTTGAGGGGCAACCCTCAGGGGCTGGCAAAGGATAACCAGCGTAGCACACACCTCCCACATGCGCTGCTCTAGGAGCCCTACCTGTGCGCACGCTTGCTGCTCAGCGGCCTATGCGTGTGCACCCTCAGGCACACGTCCAGTGGCTTGTGTGTGCACCCACTTGCACGCACCTGCCCTGCTGCAAAAGCCTAACACGTGCGCACGCTCGCGCACCCAGCGGTCCATGCACACACGCCCTCGCGGGCGCGCCTGCCCTGCAGGTACGAGGTCCAGAAGAAGCGCAAGACGGTGCTGGACGACATGTGCGAGCTCATCACGCAGCGCTTCGTGGACCGCAACACCAACCGCGTGCAGTGCGGCATCATCTACTGCTTCAGCCGCAGCGACTGCGAGAAGGTGGCCCGGGAGCTGCAGAGCGCCTTCAACAAGAAGTCCGGCCCTCGGGTATCCATAAAGTGAGAGCTCTTGCCTCATCAGTGGGATGCATTGATGCGCGCTGACAGCCATCTAGCCAGCTCAGACTCTGCCTTTGGGGGGCGACACTGGCTTTGACTTTGGGAGGCAGCGCTGGCTTTGATTCTGAGAGGCGGCGCTGGTGCCTGCTTGGGTGCAGCTGCTGGCAGGCAGCCGCTGGCGCTGTGCCGCGTTCGGTGCTGGACCTGTGTGCGCAGTCGCCTGTTGCGTGCTGCCGATGTTTGGGCGCTGTGCAGGGGGCAGCAAGGTACTGGGGACGCTGCTGCCGGCGCCAACGTGAGGCTTTGCGCGCATGCCAGCCGCCCAGCATGTGCTGCAGCAACTGCAGGACTGTGCATTCTGCCAAATGCCCAGCACCACGCGCTGCGCTCCACACATTGGCTGCCCATGAAATCCACACATAGGCAACACTCAACGTCACACACTGCACTCACCCACCTGCTCTGCCCTCAACCACCCCATCGATATGCTGGGTAGGCACTACCAAGCGCGACTGCCCCAGGGGAAGGATGAGGTGGCACGATCCACACATGGTGCACATGCACTCTGACACGCTGCGCAGGCACTACCATGCGCAACTGCCCCAGGAGGAGAAAGAGGCGGTGCAGGTGGACTGGAGCAACGATCGCATCCAAGTAGGTGCCATGACGATCATGCAGCGCATGCATGGGCTGCCAGCGACCTCACAGGCTGCCAGCAGCCTCACAGGCTGCCAGCGGCCTCACAGGCTGCCTGCAGGACAGAGGCTGCTGCCTGCGCAACGCGCTTGCAATGCCCCTGCAGGTGTTGTGAGTTGTTTGCTGGTGCGACGGCAGTCTGTCAGAGATCCCGGGCCGTGCCAGATGCAGGCAAACACAACCACCATCTTGCGCACTTGGCATGCGCATCAGCCGCCAGCTCAATGCCTGCTTTGCACCTGGCTGGTCGTGCACGATGCAGGTCATTGTGGCCACCATCGCCTTTGGCATGGGCATCAACAAGCCTGACGTGCGCTTTGTGATCCACTACAGCATCCCTAAGTCCCTGGAGGGCTATCACCAGGAGACGGGCAGGTAGGTAACGGAAGGAACGCTGCCTACATCAATGAAGGAAGAGGGGCCACATAGGGCCAAGGCACGACATGACCCCTCCACCAGCAACGCTAGGCAAAAAAGGGAATGAGGATCGGGTAGGTAGAGGCGTGCACTCTTGTTGCTCCGCTTCTATTTACGCCTCCAGCATGCATCGACCCTGACCAATGGGCACATGGTTACCTCAGAGGAGACCCTCCCCTGTGCAATTGCTATCTGAAGCGACTTGCGCGTGCCATCCACCATCCACTTCAATGCCTGTCAGGGGCGACTCGTGCCATCCATCCTGCTCTCCTTTGCATCCTGCGCACCCTCTGTGACACACAAACACATCGTACCTGCTCCTGCTCCCACCCTACCCCACTGCATGCAGGGCTGGGCGCGATGGCCGAGAGGCCGCGTGCATCCTGTACTACATGTACGGCGACTGCCAGAAGATGCGCAGCATGATCCAAGACAACACGCAGGGCATCCAGGCGCCTGCGGAGCAGATCCAGTGCAACCTCGAGTCGCTGAACTCCATGGTGCGGCCGCGCATGTGTTTGTGCGTGAAACGCTTGCAAAACATGCTGAGGTCCGGTGCAAGCTAGCACCGCTGAGAGCCACAGTGGGGATACCTGTCCATGAGCATGCGAGACTGTCGATGTGTGCCTGTGTGCAGGTGTGTTCATCCAGTGCAACCAACCTTGTGTTGCTCCCTCAGCAGTAGGCAATCCTGTGCCCTGCCATGGGTGATTGTAGGACACTATGTGCATGTATACAAATGCACTCAGGCGTGCATCAGGTCCTGTTGATGACATGGAAATGGAGGTCGGCGGTCAAACGAGGGTTCAGGGTTCCAGTGCAGTGGCATAATGTAGTTACTGGAGATCAGCAAGCAGGAGCATTCATGGAATCCAATGCAGTGCCGTGCCATATAACAAGGCCATCAGCAAGTTGGTGCACTCAGGGAATCCAGCATCGTACCATTATGTACTTATAGATTGGCAAGCGGGAGATTTCAGGGAATTCAATGCTGTGCCATTGCGCATTTATGAAGATCAGTAAACAGGGGTGTCCACGCGCGTGTGGCTGCTGCCCTTGATTGACGAGCAGGGTTCTCCGGAAGTTGGGCGTTACAGCATTTGTCCCTGCTTGTGTGCCCGGTTGCAATTTAGTCAAGGCCACTACCCCTGAACATGAATATAGAGGGCCAGGGCTCACGGCTTCCTGCTGCAAGCACTCCACCGCGTCCGTTGCTTGTGCGCCTGCTTGTGCACCGTCTCTGCCGCTGCTGTCTGAGATCCTGCACGCAATGAAGCCGGGCTTGCACGCAAGCTGCACACCCTGTTTTTCCACTTGCTTGCACGTGCCTGGCATGGCCGCCTTGCAAGCAGCACACCCTGCTTCATTTGCCAGCTTTTGCCTGTGCTGCCCTGTCTGCTTTGTGAGCAACACACCCTGCCCAATGTACCTGCTTGTGCGTGCCTGCCATGACCGCCTTACCAGATCACGTACGCGGAGGAGCAGGTGGAGTGCCGCCGGGTGCAGCTGCTGCAGCACTTCGGGGAGCGCTTCGACCCTGCAGCCTGCCGTGGCACATGCGATGTGTGCAAGAACCGGGCGGCAACAGGCATGGAGTATGAGATGCAGGTGAGCAAGGGAAGGCAGGTCCGGTCCGGTCAGGTCAATTGTTCAGGTCAAATCATGTCAATCGTGTCAGGTCATGTCAGGTCAGGTCAGATCCGGTCCGGTCTGGTAAGTCACATTAGGTCAATTGCTCAGGTCACGTCAGGCCAGGTCAGTTCAGGTCAGAATAGATCGGGTCAGAGTAGATCAGGTCGGGCCAGATCAGATCAGATCAGGCCAGGTCAGGTCAGGTCAGGTCTAGTTAGGTCAGGTCAGGTCAGGCCAGAATAGGTCAGGTCATGTCAGGTCAAGTGTTCAGATTAGGTCAGGTCAGGCCAGGTCAGGTCAGGCCAGGTCAGGTCAGGTTACTTCAGAATGAGTCAGGTCAGGCCAGGGTTAGGTAAGTCAACTGCTCAGATCAGGTCATGTCAGGTCAGGTCAGGTCAGGCCAGGTCAGGTCTGGTTACTTCAGAATGAGTCAGGTCAGGTCGGGCTGATGTGGGTCAGGTTTGCTGCTCAGGTCATGGCACGTGGCTGCTGGCCCGGTGTTGGTGGGATGGGACTGGGGGATGGGGCCGGGGGAAGCCTGTGGCCCCTGGCTGACGTGTCGCCCATGCCCTAGGGGCAGGAGCACATTGCGGCGGTAGGCTTGCAATGCCCACTTTTAGAGGGAGCGGGCCCGCTTTTAGAGCCTGCCGCGCGTCGTGCCAGCTGTGGGGCAAAAACCAGGTGTCTGGGCGCGCCTGAGCCGCCACGTCGCCACCCAACACTGGGCAGCACATTGGTCACCCCTGGGTCGTGAGACGCGCAGGGATCGTGTGCTGCTTGGGCAGGAGCAAGCCAACCTCCAATGGCAAGTCGGGCAGGTGCCTCAGTCGACTTTGTGGCACTGTGGTGTGGCGCTGCACGCGCAGGACATGTCTGCGGCCGCCCTGAAGATGGTGGAGCTCGCCAAGTCTCTCAACCAGTCCAAAACCGCCAACCACCTGATCAGCGTGTGGCACGGCTCCATGAGCCAGCAGGTGTGTTTTGTGTGCATGCATGTGTGGAGGTGCTGTGGGTGTGAGGGGTAGGCAGATGCTGGGTATGCCTTGACTTGTGACTGCTCAGCACTTTGCACGCAGGTGCGTGCATGTGCAAAGGATGGGCGCCCACGTGCACTCGCATGCTTCCGCCCGCGCCCGCCAGCGCGCGCGCATGGCGAGCCGGACGTTTCAATGGGCCACTGGGCTATGCTAGCGCGCTTATGCGTGCCCGCGTGCGCAGGTCACCCGAGCAGGGCACCACAACCTGCCCCTGCATGGCTATGGCAAAGGCGGCGCAAAGGGCTCTGGGGCGCGTCTGCTGCGGCAGCTCATGCAGATGGATGTGCTGCGCGAGGAGACGTTCATGGCCAACGGCTTTTCCAGCTCAGCCGTCAAGGTGCGCTGGTGTTTGGCGCCGCCTTGGATGGTGTGCACGCCTTCTTCTGGCCAACGGCAGTGCTGCTCAGCAGCCCGGCAGCTCAGCCGCCAGGCTGCCTTCATGGCTAGAGGCTGCCAAAGTAGATCAATGGCTGCCCCGTAGCTTAGTTGACAAAAAGAAGCATGGGCATCGAAAACACTCCCTACATCAATTGAGGATAAGGCCACCAAGGGCAAAGGCACCATGTTACCTCTCAACCAGTAGCTGGAGAGCTGCATGTACTGCTGGTGGCATTCTAGCGCAGCTGGCAAAGCGCGGTTGTGGATGGTACATGCACCACTGCCGCCGCCCACGCTGCTGCTGCTGCCGCCGCCACTGTTGATGCTGATGCCAATGCTGCTTTTGCTGTTAAGGCCAGCACCTCATTGTGGTGTCTTTGCAAGGCACCTTCCTGAGCCCACCACACACCGCACAACATCAAGGTTGCGCCTGGCGCCCTCCACACGCCACCACCAGGCCCGCGTGTTTTTGTGTGCTTTCGGGCGGCCTGCAGGTGGTGTCAGCAAAGGCGCGGGCGCTGGAGAGGGGGGAGCTGAAGGTCATCCTGCCCGTGGTCACCTCCATCGCTGCTGCCGCGGCAGATGCCTCAGGCACACACAAGGGCAGCGGTGAGCGCCTGCAGGCCGCTGCATGCCGCTCACTGTGCTTCCTTTAGTGTGCATGCCTGAGCTTCTCTCCTAGGGAAGGCGCAGCTGTGCCGGCCGTTCCAAGACCTCTGCCAGCCATGCTGGTTATGTCGGCCATGCCCTCACCTTTTGGTATGAATGCTATGAAGTGCTATGATGGGACACTGCCGCTGCTAAGCAAGCACAGGAATGCTCTGATGAAACACTGCAGCATGCTCAGCGTGCACAAACGTGCTGTGACGGAACACTGCAGCATGCTGAGTATGCACAAATGTGCTGTGGCTGTGTGCTGCGGCGAGCTAAGCAAGCACAGGAGCACTTAGCTGGCGCGCCCTCCATGCTGTAATGGCCTGACTGAACGGCCAATGCACAGGTTACCCATAAACACGTGCGCCTGGAGGTTTGCGCACCAGCATGCGCACCGACGCAGCGCGCACGTAGCTTAAAGGCATGTAAATCCAGGACTCAATGTGCACGGGCACACACACGCGCAAGTGGAAGAACACAGAGCATCCCTGGTAGCCTTCCTGCGCGCATGCATCCCCGTGCAGGCAAGGCCCGTCAGCAGCCCCGCAGCAGCGGCAAGCGCAAGGCCAGGGCCAGTAGCCTGTCTCCCATACGCCCGCCCGCCCGCAAGAACGCAGGCAGCCGGCGAGCCCTTGACCTGGACGAGGCGGAGCCCATAGACCTAACAAATGAAAGGTGCGGGCTGGCGGTGGCGCAGCGCAGGCAGGCCTTGGTGCGTGCGTGAGCAGGGCCGCACAGTGGGGCGTGGGAGGGTGCATACAGCATGTGTGGACGATCCGGAAGGGGGGGAGGGGCATGGGTCTGGTTAGTGGGTATGCGTGTGTGTGTGTGTGTGCTGCGGGTGCATACTGTGGACGTGTGCAGGGAGAAATGGGCTGGGGGGTTTGATTCTAGGAGTGTGATTTGTTATGGGGACAGCCAGGGCAGGAGGGAGTGGTGTGGATGTTCATGTACACATGTGTGTGCCCCCGTGTGCAAGCGTGTGTCCCTGTGTGCATGCGTATGTCCCTGTATGCATGCGTGTGTCCCTGTATGCATGCTCCCTCGTGCTCGTGCAAAAGGTTGCCGTGTCTCTCCACCATGAGGCACACTTAGTGGGTGCAGCTGCGTACCCATGGAAACGCCACCAAGTGTGTGCTCCTACAGCATGTGCGTTGTGGGCGATGGCCAGCCACCCCCTGGAAGCAAGTACTGCTTGGGTCCAGTCCCTCATCTGTCTGCAGCTATAGGTGTTAAATACCACTAGTACACGCACATGCGTGCACGCACACACGCACATGTACTTTGGTTGGGGCCTTGCTGCTGCAAATGGGCATAGGCCCTCGGGGGACGCTCCCGGCTGCAGGTCCCCCTCCTCGGGCGCCAAGGCATCCGGTGGCGCAGGCACGCCTGGGGTGAGCACGGCCGAGCGGCGGCTGCTGCCGCGCAGCTTTGGGGTCCTGCAGCAGCTGCA